>QWCT01000165.1_pt1 | contig 320139 bp, 271 predicted proteins | sample 1972681 | NCBI WGS metagenome assembly QWCT01 (sample SAMN09866701, study PRJNA288562) | Human oral metagenome isolate pre3_saliva, whole genome shotgun sequencing... | isolation source: mouth | host: Homo sapiens | place: USA: California
AAGCAAACGATCGTGTCTCATTCCCAGATTTATAGACATGAAAAGCCTCCTGTTTCTTGGACTTTATTTTCGTTGTCCAAGAAACGGGAGGCAGTTCAGGAGGGTGCGGGGGCTTTCTGCTATGCGGGCTAGTTAGACCCGTCGGGGCTACTTAGCGGCCGATGCCTTCAGACGCTCAGCAGCCTTCGCCACCGCCTCATCAGAAGCGGTCAGAGCGATGCGCACGTAGCCCTCGCCGTCCTCGCCGTAGAACACACCAGGCCCTGCGATAATGCCCAGCTCGGCCAGGCGGCCGATGGAGTCCCACGTGGACTCGCCGAAAGTGGTCCACAGGTACAGGCCAGCCTCAGAATTCTCGATGCGGCCACCGGCGGCGGCAATCGCCTCTTCCAGTACCTCGCGGCGGGCACGGTACAGGTCCTTCTGAGCCTCCACGTGTGCCTCATCAGCCAGCGCCACCATCATGGCAGCCTGCACGGGGGCGGGCACAATCATGCCGGCGTGCTTGCGGCTATTAATCAGGTTCGGCATCAGCTCGGGGGCACCGGCAATGAACGCGGCACGGTAACCGGCGAGGTTCGACTGCTTCGACAGCGAGTACACCGCGAACAGGCCGGTGAAGTCGCCGTCACACACGCGCGGATCCAGGATAGACGGCACCGGCTGACCGCCGCGCACCTCATCCCAAGCACCCCAACCGAGCTCCGCATAGCATTCGTCAGATGCCACCACGGCACCGATTTCACGCGCCTGCGCCACAATCTCACGCAGCTGCTCCACGGTACGCACCACACCGTTCGGGTTCGCCGGGGAGTTCACCCAAATCAGCTTCACACGGCTGCGGGTGTCAGCGTCCAGCTCATCCAGGCTGTCAGCGGGCACGGACTCGGCGCGGGCGAAGCGGGCACCCATATCGTAGGTGGGGTACGCAACGCGCGGGTACACGACCACATCGCCCGGGCCCAGACCCAGCAGGAACGGCAGCCACGCCACGAGCTCCTTCGAGCCGACCGTGGGCATGATCGCGTCCGGGCTCAGACCGGTCACGCCGCGGCGGCGCGCAAACCACTCAGCAATAGCCTCACGCAGGGCGAGGGTGCCGTGGGTGGTCGGGTAGCCGGGAGCGTCAGAGGCAGCAGCCAGCGCCTCGCGAATGTTCTGCGGGGTCGGGTCGACCGGGGTGCCGATGGACAGGTCCACCGGACCGTCCGGGTGGGCGGCCGCGGTTGCGCGGTAGGGGGCGAGCGCCTCCCAGGGGTATTCGGGCAGGTTCAGGCCGTAAGTCATTGTGTCACCTGGTTGCTTGGGAATAGTTTTCGTCATTTTAGTCTAGCGTCCGGGCGCTGGCGTGCCTACAGCAAGAGCCTCCATTCCAGCGCCTAGACGGTGCGTGGGCACCGGGTGCTGTGATGGAGGCTCTTGGCACCCGTTAGCGGGTGCGGTCAGTCTATGCGGTTGTCGCTATTATTCGCCGCAGGCTACTACTCACCACGAGGGGGCAGTGCCGCGATGAAGGGCACGTCCTTGCCGGTGGGGCCGAGCTTTGCGGCACCGCCGGGGGAACCCAGGTCGTCGAAGAAGTCTGCGTTGGCGCTGACGTATTCAGTCCACTCTTCGGGGACGTCGTCTTCGTAGTAGATTGCTTCTACGGGGCAGACGGGCTCGCAGGCGCCGCAGTCCACGCACTCATCCGGGTGGATGTACAGGGTGCGTTCGCCTTCGTAGATGCAGTCGACGGGGCATTCTTCAACGCATGCGCGGTCTTTGACATCCACGCAGGGAAGCGCGATTACGTAGGTCATTGGTGTGCCTTTCTAGAAGCTGTTCGCCCCGTGCCCGCCGGTCTGCGGGTCGTCTGCTGCAGGGCAAAATCTACAGAGTAAACCGCCGAGTAGGTGGTACCCGGCGGGGAAGTCTGTGTATAGTCTATCGCGCGCTGACTGTTTAACAGTATTTTCGTGGTGTATCAGACAGTGGGTCATTGGGTTTATGGGGGTATTTTTTAGGCTAGGCTGACCTGGTATTTATTTGCATTACGGCTAGTCGGCAGGCTTTTAAAAATAGATTAAGCCAAAAATGAAATCTTCGTCACATGAATTTTTTGATGAGGTCGCCACTATTTCCACCCCGCTAAATTCACCGAATAACGCATAAATTTTCTTCCCTATTTTCCGCTATCCGGGCCTCTGTCCGGCGGGGGCAGAAGACAGCAACTGTGCCGCGCCCAAAACAGCAGGAGGGGCGCCCCGGCAGACCGGAACGCCCCTCCCCCACGTTATGACATAGTAATAGCCTTCAAGCTACTTCTTAGCGCGCGCACGCTGATGCGCCGCACGCGGCGAGAAATACTGTGCGTCCTTCACGCGAGCGCGCGTGTACACGAGCATGCCCAGCATCGCCGCAACCGGGGCACCAAACCACCACAGGGCACCGTAGAAGCCAATCGCCGAATGGCCCGGGTTCACCAAAACAAACGGCGAATCGGGGCGACCGTAACCGAGCACGTACACGGTCACGAACACTGCAACAGCCACGACCGCCGCCGCGTAGCCGCGACGCAACGACAGGGCACACCACAGGGCGGTAAAGAACACCGTCAGGTACGCCACCAGCAAGCCGAGGGGCAGGGCGGTATCCCCCGCATACACGACCCAAGCGTGGTAAATCGACCCGGCAATACCGGCAAAAATACCCAGAATCGAGCCGGTCAGAATGCCCGCCACCAGACCAGCCTCCTGCGGCTTCGGGTGCACGGTCGCGGTCGGGTCACCGTCGAGCACACGGAAAGTCTCCACGGCAGAAATCTTCTGCGGCACCTTATTCGAGTACTCGAAAGTCTTCTCGTCCACCACCGTAATCTGGGTGCGGTGCGCCTCCATCGCCTTGCGCTTGGCGGTGCCGTCACCATAGATTGCCGCCTGCACGCGCTGATCAGCCGTATCGAACTCGCCCTCAATACCCCAGGTGAGAATCGGGCGGTCCTCGTCATCTTCAAGAATCTGCAGGGCGCGGTGCACGATCTCGTACACGCGCACGTGGTCGGGGTGGCCGTAGCCGCCGTCCGAATCGTAGGTGACCAGAACATCCGGGTTGAGGGCGCGGATAGCGGCAACCAGAGCCTGAGCCTGCGGTTCCAGCGGCTGCGCGGTCAACGAATCAGCCGCCGCCACCGGGTTGGCGACGGGCTTACCCTCCGGGCCCCACGCCATGCCGGAGTCACGGTACAGCGGCAACGTGCCCTCCGCAACGGCGGGTTCCTGCCCCAGGAAGAACTGCTTCTTCACGCCCAGCGCCTTGATAGCGCCGGCAAGCTCACCCGTGCGGTACTCGCCCAGCGCCTCACCGTTATCGCGGCAACCGGGCTTACCGACCTCCAGGTGGTGCAGCTCCTCGGGGATGACCTCACCCAGCTCGCCACGGGTCGCGGTCAGCAGATACACCTCAGCACCCTTCTGCGCGTAGTACGCCATGGTTGCGCCGGTCGAGGAGGTTTCGTCGTCCGGGTGTGCGTGCACAAACAGGATGCGCGCCTTCTTCGCATCGTAGTTATTCGGCAGCAGGTCACGGCGCGATCCGGGGGCGATGCGCTCACCCTGCGTGGGGTAGCTGGGGGTCGCAGAATCAGGCTGAGTGTTCTCGGGTTCAGACACAGGCTTTCCCTCTCATACGCAGGGTTGGGTTTCTTGGACAGTCAAAGCGCGCCAGCAATTTACATCGTTGATCAGCAGACGTTGAGTAGCGGACGGGTGCCGCCACCGTGCAGGCGCATTATTTTATCTTACACACTCGCATGTACAGCGCGAGGTGTTCAGGCTTTTCGAAAGCAGTTTTAGACAGAAAGCAGAAGAGCCCTGTTCACCTCCCCCTTTCTCTCCCGCCGCCCCGCCGTTATCTCCCGAACGAATCGGGGCGGTTAAACAGAACCGCCGCCACCTTCCATACAGAAGGTAGCGGCGGCTCTATGCGACAGTTACAACCACTAGGAAGTAACTTCGGCAGTATTAGTCGTTCGCACGGGCGCGGCGGCGGAACTCGCGGACACGCTCGTTGGAATCCAGGATAACCTTGCGGATACGAATCGCCTCGGGGGTCACCTCAACGCACTCGTCTTCACGAGCGAACTCCAGGCACTCTTCCAGGGTCAGCTTCTTCGGCGGGGTCAGGTTTTCGAAGTTGTCCGCGGTCGAAGAACGCATGTTGGTCAGCTTCTTTTCCTTGGTGATGTTAACTTCCATGTCGTCTGCACGGGAGTTCATACCAACGATCATGCCCTCGTACACCTCGGAGGTGGGCTCCACGAAGAAGGTGCCACGCTCCTGCAGGTTGATCATCGCGTAGGGGGTCACCACGCCGGCACGGTCAGCAATCAGCGAACCGTTGGTGCGGTACTCAATGTCGCCAGCCCACGGCTCGTGCTCAATCGAGTAGGAGGAAGAAATACCGGCACCGCGGGTCTCAGTCAGGAACTGGGTACGGAAACCAATCAGACCACGTGCGGGAACAGCGAACTCCATACGGACCCAACCGGTACCGTGGTTCGCCATGTTCTCCATGCGGCCCTTACGTGCAGCCATCAGCTGGGTGACAGCGCCCAGGTACTCCTCGGGCACGTCAATGATCATGTGCTCCATGGGCTCGTAGACCTTGCCGTCGATGGTCTTGGTAACCACCTGGGGCTTACCCACGGTCAGCTCGAAGCCTTCGCGGCGCATCTGCTCCACGAGGATAGCCAGGGCGAGCTCGCCACGACCCTGAACTTCCCACGCGTCCGGACGCTGGGTGGGCAGAACCTTGATGGACACGTTACCAATCAGCTCGCGGTCCAGGCGGTCCTTCACCTGACGTGCGGTGACCTTTGCGCCCTTGACTCGGCCAGCCAGCGGGGAGGTGTTAATACCGATGGTCATGGAGATCGCGGGATCGTCCACCTTAATCAGCGGCAGGGGCTTGGGGTTCTCAGCGTCGGTGAGGGTTTCACCAATGGTGATGTCCTCGATACCAGCCACTGCGACAATCTCGCCGGGACCAGCGGACTCTGCGGGAACGCGCTCGAGAGCCTTAGTCGCCAGCAGCTCGGAGATGCGGACGTTCTTGATTTCACCGTCGTGACGTGCCCACGCAACGGTCTGACCCTTCTTCAGGGTGCCGTTGAAGATACGGACCAGTGCCAGACGACCCAGGAACGGGGAGGAGTCCAGGTTGGTCACGTGTGCCTGCAGAACCTCGTTGGGATCATAGGTGGGGGCGGGCACGTGCTCGATGATGGTCTTGAACAGCGGCTCAAGGTCGTCGTTGTCGGGCAGCTGGCCGTCTGCGGGCTGGTTCAGGGATGCAGCGCCAGCCTTACCGGATGCGTACACCACCGGAACGTTCAGCACAGCGTCCAGGTCCAGGTCGGGAACCTCGTCCGCCAGGTCGGATGCCAGGCCAAGCAGCAGGTCCATGGACTCGCCAACGACCTCGTCGATACGGGAGTCGGGGCGGTCAACCTTGTTCACCACGAGGATCACGGGCAGCTTAGCAGCCAGTGCCTTACGCAGCACGAAGCGGGTCTGGGGCAGCGGACCTTCGGATGCGTCCACGAGCAGCACAACGCCGTCAACCATGGACAGGCCGCGCTCCACCTCGCCACCGAAGTCGGCGTGGCCGGGGGTGTCAATAACGTTAATGGTGATGGTCTCACCGTTGGCGGAAGGGCCGTTGTAGAACACGGTGGTGTTCTTCGCCAGAATGGTGATGCCCTTTTCCTTTTCGAGGTCGCCGGAGTCCATGACTCGGTCTTCAACATCTGCGTGGGCAGAGAAGGCGTGGGTCTGCTGCAGCATCGCGTCGACGATGGTGGTCTTGCCGTGGTCAACGTGTGCCACGATAGCCACATTGCGAAGGTCGGGGCGCGAAGCGGTGTTTTCAGACATGCGTTAAGTTTCTCGCTTAAATCTAGGGGATAGTCTTGCCAGCGGGTGCGCTCTAGAAGGCGCGGGGGGTCACGGGACAGTACCTTAGATAGGTTATCTGGGGGTGTTTGCCGGTTTGAGTGTATGCCAGTGGGCCCGCTCTGCGATGAGAACGTTTCCGGGCACGCCAAAACGGACCCCCTCCGTTGGGCTTAGCTACCAGTGTATCACTAGGGCTTTTCTGCGAGCCACTCATCAATCATGCGGCGGGCAACAGCGTTCGTGCCGGGCAACTCCAGCTTGGCGGGGTCGTCCTCGTCGCTATTGCCGCGCTCCTCCGAAATAGCAATCGCCTCACGCAGCTCAGCGGCGGTGAACCAGCGGGCGGCACGAATCTCACCATCGTGATGAATGATAGGTTCGTTCTCATCTACGCGCACCCGGTAGCAGATCATGAGCGAACGCGGGAAAGGCCACACGTCACTCATACGGTACTCGGTGCTGAGGGCGTGCAGACCGGTTTCTTCGTAGACTTCGCGGGCAATCGCCTCCTCAAGGTTTTCGCCGGGGTCAACGAAACCGGCAATGAGAGCGAAGCGGTTGGGGTGCCACTGGCGGTTATTCGCCAGCAGCACGCGCTCACCGTCGCGGCTGGTCACCAGCGCCATGACGGCAGGTTCAATGCGGGGGAATACCATCTCGCCGGAGGCGGTGCGGCGGATGCCCTTGGAGCCGAGGGGTGCCTCCTCGCCACTGTAGGCGGAGTAGCGCATGTCGATGAGATAGTCGCGGCGTGCCAGGGCGGTGGCGTAGTGGGCGCGACCTTCCGGGTCATCGTGGACCGGGTAGTAGCGGAAACCACTGGTGGAGGCGCGCACCCGAGGGTTATTCAGGTCGGCGGCGGCCTGCGCGAGGGTTTCGTCCTCGCAGTAGAGCACGTGCACCTGTGCCCCGCTGTTCTTCTCCGCGTCGGCACCGTAGACGGCGGGGCGGATCACGCTACGCGCAAGGATAGCCTCTTCGGTCAGCGGCTCGGCAGCACCGTTACCGGTCAGGTAGTGCAGGGTTCCGTCATCGTTGAGGAGGGTTTCCCCTTCGCGGGAGATGAGCAGGTAGCGCGGTGCGTGAGTGTCAGCGGGTGTGTGTTCAGGTGAAGAAGTCATAGGTTTTACTCTACATCTTGATGTTGCAAGGCCCACAATAGCGTGCCAGGTTTCGATTTTTTCGCCGTATCGTCCCATATCACTCTCGAAAGAGGTGACAGAGACCCCTGAAAATAAGAGAATGGAAGCATGACTACTTCTATTGACCCTACGACCACCTCCGCGTGGTCTGCTCTGTCCGCTCACCACAAATCTCTCACCCCGAACCTGCGCGAATGGTTTGCCGCTGACCCGGAACGCGCGCAGAAGCTCAGCTTCACCGCCGACGAACTGCACGTCGACCTGTCCAAGAACCTGATTACCTCCGAAACCCTTGAGCTGCTGGTCAAGCTCGCTGAAGAGGTCAAGCTGGAGCAGGCTCGCGAGGCGATGTTCTCCGGCGAGCACATTAACGTCACCGAGGACCGCGCAGTACTGCACACCGCGCTGCGCCGCCCCGAGGGTTACACCCCGGCACTGACCGTTGACGGTCAGGACGTAGACGCAGACGTTCACGCCGTGCTGAAGAAGATCTACGCATTCGCTGAGCGCGTGCGCAACGGCGAGTGGACCGGCATCACCGGCAAGCGCATCGAGACCGTTGTGAACATCGGTATCGGCGGCTCCGACCTGGGCCCGGTCATGGTGTACGAGGCTCTCAAGCCCTACGCTGATGCAGGCATCACCGCACGCTTCATCTCCAACATTGACCCGACCGACGTGGCTGAGAAGGTCTCCGGCCTGGACCCCGAGACCACCCTGTTCATCGTCGCCTCCAAGACTTTCGGCACCCTCGAAACCCTCACCAACGCGCGCGTGGCACGCGAGTGGCTGCTGTCCGCACTGGCTGAGGCTGGCGCTCTGGAAGGTAAGGAAGCATCCGAGGCTGTGGCTAAGCACTTCGTGGCTGTCTCCACCGCACTGGATAAGGTTGCAGCATTCGGCATTGACCCCGAGAACGCTTTCGGCTTCTGGGATTGGGTTGGCGGCCGCTACTCTGTAGACTCCGCGATCGGTACCTCCTTGGCTATCGTTTTCGGTCCGAAGGTTTTCGCTGAATTCCTCGCCGGCTTCCACGCGATGGATGAGCACTTCCGCACCGCTCCCCTGGCTCAGAACGTACCCGTTCTGATGGGTCTGCTGAACATCTGGAACGTGAACTTCCTCGGTGCTGAGACCCACGCGGTTCTGCCCTACGACCAGTACCTGCACCGCTTCCCCGCATACCTGCAGCAGCTGACCATGGAGTCCAACGGCAAGTCCGTTCGCGCGGACGGCTCCTTCGTCAACTACGCAACCGGTGAAGTGTTCTGGGGCGAGCCCGGCACCAACGGCCAGCACGCTTTCTACCAGCTGATTCACCAGGGTACCCGCCTGATTCCCGCGGACTTCCTGGCATTCGCTAACCCGGTCCACCCGACCAAGGACGGCGAGCAGGACGTTCACGAGCTGTTCCTGGCTAACTTCTTCGCACAGTCCCAGGCTCTTGCTTTCGGCAAGACCGAGGAAGAGGTTCGTGCAGAGGGCACCGCAGAGCACGTGGTCAACGCACGTATCTTCAGCGGTAACCGCCCCTCCACCTCCATCATGGCGCCGCGCCTGACCCCGCGCGTTCTGGGCTCCCTGATTGCCCTGTACGAGCACATCACTTTCGTTCAGGGTGTTGTTTGGGGCATTGACTCCTTCGACCAGTGGGGCGTTGAGCTCGGCAAGAAGCTGGCGCTGGACCTGGTTCCCGCTATTGAGGGTGACCGCGAGGTTCTGGCTCGTCAGGATTCTTCGACCGCTTCGCTGATTGACTACTATCTGAAGAACCGCACCAAGTAGTAGCTCAAACATAGCCCCGAAGGTTTTATAGCCTGCGGGTGTAGGATGCACAAACCGCCGGATAGGCTCCCAGTTAGGGAGGCTATCCGGCGGTTTTGTTATACAGGTTCTAGCTATATGCCGTGCTACTAGTCCACTGCGGGCAGGGTGTCGGAGGCGACCTCAGCAATAATGCGCACCACGGTGGATTCGGGCAGCTGCGGGATGCCCTGCTCGTCACGCACTACGCCACCGGCGTCACGGTGAGCAGTCATGCCGGTGTCTTCGGTGGCCTCTTCGCCGTCGGCGCAGGTTGCGGGCACGTGCACAAATCCAGCGGGGATGCTCAGACCCAGTTCACGGCTGATGCGCTGACCCTCGTAGAACACGTGGTTGCACACGTAGGTTCCGGCGGTGTACGAAATCTCGACCGGCTCCCCCGCCGCACGCAGACGCTCAAAGCTGGCGCGCACCGGCAGGGAGGAGAAGTACGCCTCCTGACCGCCCGGAGCAATCGGCTCATCGCAGCGCTGGTCGCCGTCGTTATCTTCAATACCGGCGGAGTCCAGGTTGATAGCGACCTGTTCGAGGCTGACCACGTCGCGGCCAACCGCCACGCCCAGGCTGATGAGCGCATCGGGCTGCACATCCTGCAGGGCGGTGCGCAGAGCGGTGCTGGAAACGTCGTAGCTGACGGGCAGCTCGCGGGTGATGACGTTCAAATCCGGGCGCATCCGGGTCAGCAGACGCTGAGCGCCTTCGGCGAGCGCTACGGTGGGGTTCACGGGCACGCCGGGAAACGGGCCGAAGAAGGTCAGCAACAGGGTGCGTGCCTGGTTGGGGGTGGTTGCCATAGTCGTTCTCGTTTTCTGCGTTGGTTTTATGCAGTGTTGGTTTTATTCGGCAGTGTTCTTTTCGGCGGCGTTCTTTTCGGCGGCGCGGCGCTCTAGGTCCTTGGCGAGCGCCTCCAGTAGCTCTTCGGGGGTGGTGACGATGATGAGCTCGTCTAGGTAGCGTTCGTTGAGCAGGCCGGTGGACGCCATGTAGTGCATGGCGTCGATGAGCTTGTCCCAGTAGCCGTTGACGTTCAGCAGGGCGACCGGCTTGGAGTGAATATCGAGGAACTGCCAGCTGAAAACTTCAAAGAACTCTTCGAGGGTGCCGGGGCCGCCGGGCATGGCGACGAACGCGTCAGCCTTCTCAATCATGGCGATTTTGCGCTGGTGCATGGTGTCCACAATGTCGAGGGTGGTCTGGCCGGGGTACACGCCCTCCAGGCCGACCAGCTTGTGGGTGACCACGCCGTAGACCACGCCGCCGGCGTCCAGGGTTGCGCCCGCGACGGTGCCCATGAGGCCGGTGCGGCCACCGCCGTAGACCACGCCAATATTGTTCTGGGCGCAGAGGGTGCCGAGCTCCTGGGCGCGGGTGGTGAAGAGCGGGTCGTTGCCGGAGCGTGCCCCGCAGTAGACGGCGAGGTTGTAGTCAGTCTTCTTCATGGTTCTCCTTGGGGTGTATGGGGGGGTTCCGGGGTGGAGCGCCTCTATGCGTTCTACCCGCGATAAATGTTGCTGTGTTGAGGGTACCGGATGCACCTGTGTACCTCATGTGTGCCGCCCGCCGGTTCAGGGGGCCCGTCAGGGGCGGGAGTTACGGTAGCGGGGTGCGTGCCAGCAGCGGGAAAATCTGCTCGGTATTCAGCGGTGCCTGCGATGCAGAATCGAAGGGGCTGCTCATGGCAGGGTTGACCCAGCGCAGCTCAGCGATTTCTGCCTGCGGCACCAGAGAAGCCAATAGCTCGTGTTGTTCGTCGGTGGGTGCGTATTCGTAGGTTTCGGCGCGTACCGTAAAGCCTGCCTCGTTCAGTGCCGCCGCTTCCAGGAGTCCGCGATGGTGCATCCGGGTGGGGTCGGGGGTGAGCCCGATTTCTTCGTTCACTTCGCGGCAGGCGGTCTGTAGCGGGGTCTCCCCCGGTTCGGGTTTGCCGCCGGGCATCATGAACCCGTCGCTGCCCTGTTTGCGCACGGTGAGTACGAGCCCGTCCCGGTTGCGGATTGCTACAGCGCACACGTTCACGACGCGGTGCGTGCTGTCGATGGCGCTGTGTTCAGTAGCACTGTACTCAATAGCGTTGGGTTCGGCGGGCGGGGCGGGCGGGGCTGCTTCTACTCGGTTCTGCGGGTTCTTCTGCGTGGGCATCTTTCTACCCTAGCATTTCTGTATCCTCCAGCCGGTGCTGTGCGTGTTTGTCTTATTCATCCGCCCTATTGTGCGCCCTGCGGGCGTTGGTTTTACGTAATATTTCGGCGAGTTATGTTATGTCCGGTTCATGCGTTTAGGTGCGTGTTACGGTGTAATTAACCGCGATGTCGCGGTACCGTATACGCACTCGACTTGGCGCGATACAGGAAGAGTGCGGATCACTCAATCACCCATGTAGAAGGAACTTCATGATGGCTAACTCTTCTCGTGCCCGCCGCTACGGTAGCGCCGGCGCTTCTGTTCTTCTTGCCGCATCCTTGAGCTTGTGCGCTCTGCCTTCTGTTGCAGCGGCTGATACCCCGAATCCGGATAACCCGCCGGTTATTACGGTCTACAACTACAAGGTTGAGACTAATACCCGTGAGTTGAAGACTGCCCTGCGTCTGAACAAGATTACGTTCAAGGCGTCGAAACTACCCGCGAAAACTACCGCTTTCGCCCCGGCATTGCACGAGGCAAACCATAGGGGTTTCCCGTTTCTGAACCCGATTCAGACGGTGCGCGTTGAGGGCCCGTTCAAGGACGGCACGGCGACTGCGACCCATTACGTTCCCGGTAGCCTGATTGACCCGGCGAAGAACTACAGCTTCGTCGCTAATATCATCGTTGATGGTTACGGGGGCGGTCAGGTTCTGCGCATGGACGTTGTGAAGGATAGCGCCGCACCGGTTCTGCACGTGGATTCGCCGCGTCTGAACACCAAGGGTGAGACTGTGTTGAAGGTGCGCGGTACCGGCTACACCGGTGAGGCGACCCCGCACGGTGTGCGCGTGGTGGTGTCTGATACGAATGTGTGGGTTCCCGGTCGTTTTCCTCAGACGGGTATGCGCTTCGTGGCTGAGGTGACCGTACCTGCTTCGCAGATTCACAACGGTGCTTTTGAGACGGAGGTGAAGGTTCCGGCGGATGTTGCGGCGACACTGAATACCTCTCACAAGTACATTGCGGGCACCATGGCGGCTGGCGTTGAGGGTGCTGAGTACGGCTCGTTTGATGCTCAGAAGCCTCTTGAGCTTTTCGCACAGGAGCCCGTGGTTTCTGCGGTTCCGACCTATGCTCCGACGGTGGCTCCTCTGCCGGAGGCAACCGTGGGCGTAAACCCGACCGACGCACCCACCGTAGCACCCCTGCCCGAGGCAACTATCGGTGTAAACCCCACCGATGCACCCACCGTAGCTCCCCTGCCGGAAGCAACCATCGGCGTGAACCCCACCGACGCGCCGACGGTTCCTGCACTGCCGGAAGCACCGGTTGCCGATAAGACCCCGAACGCTGACAAGCTGGAGGACGCAACCGTGGCGCATCCCAAGAGTAAGCCAGCTCAGAGCAAGCCCTCTCAGGAGGCTCCGGTGACCGCCGCCCGCTCGGCTAAGGACACTCTGGCTAAGGACACTGGGGCAAAGGACAGCCTCGCTAAGGAGAGCAGCCCCAAGAAGGCTACCCTGGCGAACACCGGTGCATCCAGCGTTGGTGTGATTGTTGGCATTGGTGTTGTTGCAATCTGTGCGGGTCTTGGTCTGAGCATTCTGCGCTCGCGCCGCCACTCCTAAGAGCTGCAGGGCATACAGCCTAGCTCTCCCGTGCGGAATAAACTGCAGATAGCAAAGAGCCGCCGGCTCCCCTCAATCAGGGGAACCGGCGGCTCTTCACGTATCAGCTCGTTCAATCAGCTGGTGCAATCGTTCGCGTTACTTCGAAGCCTTAACCTCGATGCCGCTCACGTCAATCTGCTCCAGCGGAATCAGGCGGTCACGAGTGACCACGCGGTGCACCAGCCAGACCGCGATAATCACGGGCAGACCAATGTAGGAGCTGAGCACGCCAGCCCAGTCACCGCTCAGGAACGCCTCGTAGTTCTGGCCGCCAATAACGACCAGGCACATGAGGAAGGCGATAATCGGGCCTGCAGGGAAGAACGGCGCCACGTAGGGCAGGTCCTTCAGGCTGTTACCCTGCTTCAGGTATGCGCGGCGGAAACGGTAGTGCGCCACGGCGATACCCACCCAGGTGATGAAGCCAGCCAGACCGGACACGTTCACCAGCCACAGGTACGCACCATCGGGGGAGAGCAGTGCGGCGATGAAGCCGACCGCGCCGATTGCTGCGGTTGCCAGCAGTGCGTTCATGGGCACACCACCGGAGTTGATGCGGGTGAACATCTTCGGCGCCTTACCCTCCTGCGCGAGCGCGAAGAGCATACGAGCCGAAACGTACAGGCCCGAGTTACCCGCAGAAAGCACTGCGGAGAGAATCACGGCGTTCATGATGGCTGCCGCGAAGGCGATACCCGCACGCTCAAAGATGAGGGTGAACGGGGAGATATTGATGTTGCCGTCCGCTGCGGTGAGCAGGTTCGGGTCGGAGTAAGGAATCAGGAAGCCGATGACGACCATCGCACCGATGTAGAAGAGCATGATGCGCCAGAACACGCTGGTCAGTGCGCGGGGCACGTCGCGGCGGGGGTTCTCGGATTCGCCAGCGGCCACACCGATCATTTCGGTGCCCTGGAAGGAGAAGCCTGCCACCATGAAGATGGCGAGTACGGCGGGTGCGCCGCCGACGAAGGGTGCCTCACCGACGGTCCAGTTGGAGACGCCCGGGGAGCTACCGCCCAGGATGCCGAAGATCATGGCGATACCGGCGATGAGGAAGACGACCACGGTGACGACCTTGATGGTGGCGAGCCAGAATTCGCTTTCACCGTAGGAGCGTGCCGAGAGGGCGTTGATGCCGGTCAGCAACACAAGGAATCCTGCCGCCCACACCCAGGATGGGATGTCCGGGAACCAGTACCTCATCACCTCGCCGACGGCGACGAGTTCGGCGGCGACGGTAATCGCCCAGTTGAACCAGTAGTTCCAACCCATGGCGAAGCCGAAGGACGGGGACACGTAGCGTGCCGCGTAGGTCTGGAATGCGCCGGGGACGGGCAGGTGCGCAGCCATCTCGCCGAGGGACTGCATGAGGAACAGCACCATGACGCCGATGAGGGCGTAGGCGAGGATTGCGCCGCCGGGGCCTGCGGTGGAGATGGTCTTACCGGAGGCGACGAAGAGGCCGGTGCCGATTGCGCCGCCGATTGCGATCATCTGCATGTGGCGGGCGGAGAGGCCTCGCTTCAGTTCACCCTCTGCGGGGGTGGCTTCCGATGCAGCGCCGGAAGTCTCTGTAGGCTGTGCCATGTCAGGTCTTCTTTCTGAGGCTATTGCTTCGTGCGTTTGCTAGCGGTCTAGTCTGGTGTCCAGTCTAGTCCTGCTGCGGGTGGTGCCGCCGAAGGTTTGTGCCTGGGTCAAGAAATTCTTCAATCTTAAGGATTTCTTACGTACCGTAAGTTTTCCTAATCTGAGGGTCAATCCTACTCGCTTTTGAGGCTCTTTTCCACCCAAAACCACAAAAACACAGAAAAACCCTCCCGCACCGCTCATATATAAGCGGTACGGGAGGGTTCCCTATCAGGCTAATTCACCCGATCTATTTAGCTCACCCGGCTTTAGTCAGCCAGGTTGTGGAAGGACACCTTCGTGGGGTGCTCCACGGTGCGGGAGACGGTGCAGTCCTTCTGCTCGCTGAGCTGAATCAGACGGTCCACCATCTTCTGCGCCTTGGCGCCCTGCTCGTCCTCGGGGAAGCGCACATCGAAGTCCACCTCAACGTCGTCGAGGCGCACCGCGCCGTCTTCGGTCTGCTTCAGCGCCGAGGCGAGCACCTCGAACACCTCGGGGGTGGAGCGGCGGGAGGTGCCCGCGTCCACGTCCACGGAGGAGCAGCCGGCAATTGCGGCGAGCAGCAGCTCGACGGGGGTCAGCAGGCCCTCACCCACACCGAAGTCGAGGGTTGCGCCGTTGGCACCGTAGGCACGGTAGCGCAGACGGTCGATGCGCTCGATCTTGGTCTGGCGGTAGTTGTCGAGTTCGCGGCGTTCCTGCTGGCGCGAGTACACCTTCTTCTGCTCTTCAGCAGTCTGCACGGTGTTGTTCTGCTCAGCGTTGTTCTGCTCGGCGTTGTTCTGTTCAGCCATTGAGGTTCCTTTCGAGTTGTCTGCGCGGTCACTAGGTTATTCAGCGCCGCGTTGTTTAGCGTCATTCACTATAAGCGTGTTTCTCATTATTTTATTCCCGGACTCTTTTTCTCGTCGGTCAACCGCTTGCTCCTATACACTGGAAAACCGCGGCGGAGCTTCGAAGTCCCTCACGCACACAGTAGATTTTTTGAAGAGCACAACATACACAAGGAACTCTTTTATGGCACAGACCCCCGGCACTGGGCGTCCCGGCACTGGGCGTACGAGCACGCAGAATGATTTCCGCTTGGCTGTTGCGGATTCTTCCGTGGTGATGCTCGGTATCGCTGTGCTGGGTTTGGGTTTGGGTATTATCCTCAACGCTCACGGCCTGCCGATCTGGTCTGCGTCGCTGCTATCTGCCCTAGTTTTTGCCGGTTCGGTGGAGTTCCTCATGGTGGGCATGGTCAGTGGTGGCGCGCCCCTAGCGTCGATTGCGTTGACGGTGTTCCTGGTGAATGCGCGCCACCTGGTGTACGGGCTCTCCTACCCACTGCATAGTGTGAAGGGTTTCTGGGCTAAGGCTCTGGCGATTCACACTCTTTGCGATGAGGCGTTCGCGGTTAACTCCGGTCCCGATCGTAATGAGCGTTCGGGGGCGCGCATTCTGTGGGTGAACGTGCTGATTTACGTGTCGTGGGTTCTGAGCGTAGTCCTCGGGTATGTGCTGGGCGCGAGCTTCCTCAGCAGCCTGAAGGGTGTGGACTTCGTGATGGTGGCTATCTTCACGGTTCTTGCGATGGACGGCTACCGCGCCAACCCGGATCGTGTGACGGCGCTCTTTGTGGCGGTTTCGGCAGCGGTTGCGCTGATTTTTGCGCCGTCCTCGTTCCTGGTGGTGGCTCTGGGTTCGTATGTGATGCTGCTGCTGGCGCGTTTCCCGGTGGCGAAGCGCCGTGGTACGCTGCCGCATCGTGCTGTGCATGAGGTAGCGGCTGAGGCTGAAAGCGCCGCGGAGACCTCAGGCACCGCCGCTACCGCTGATGCTCCCGCTTCCACACAGCGGTAAGAACGTTACATACGTGTTCGAAACCGGTTAGGATAGATGAGTGGAGCTTCGCTCTCCCCTCTTTCTATTTCTAGGATTACTAAGATGCCTCCCGCGCGAACCTGCACGGAGGCTCCCAGAGGTGAAGGTACCCCATGACTCAGATGAAAGACACCGCTAAGGAAACTAGCGACGCAGAACGCTGTGCCGCCCCGGAGTAACACCGCACCGGGAGCGGCATCACCCGAGGTCACACACGAGAACTACTGTCGCGCGCAACTACCCGCGCTGAACTATCCACGCAGAAAACTCGTGCAGGAGGAACAACCCTCCGCCTCCATGTTTCGCGGCTTTCATCAACTCACGTACCTACCGCACTACTTAGCCCCCAGCCTCTTCTTCGGTTGGGCTCTCCCTACCCTTTTTCGCGGATGCTTTCACGGCTTCACCCGCGCCCCTCTTTCGGGGACTCTTCCCCCCCCTTTCGGGGCACTCTTTCGGAGTCTTTCGCTGAGTATGTGCAGAAAGAGAAAATCTTCATGAACAGTGAAGTGACCACCGGCTATATTCTTGCCGCAATTCTTGTGGCTGCAGGTATTACGTTCCTGCTTCGTTTGCTTCCCTTCGGCCTGAAGAAGGCTCTGGCTGGCTCCGAACTTTTGGATGCGCTCAGCCACTGGATTCCGCTCGGCGCGGTTGCGCTACTTGCCATCTATGCGGTGGCGAAGATTAATTATTCTTCCGTTGAAACGGCGGCACCGTACCTGGCGGGTCTGGTGGTGACCGTGGGGGCGCACCTGTGGCGTAAGAATATGGTGCTGAGCATGGTGGCGGGTACCGTCACCTGCGTTGTGCTGGCTAACTGGGTTTTCTAGGGGGTCATGATGAGCATTTCTAAGAACTCTGTTTCTTCCCCTGCTGTTTCTTCTCAGCCCGAGCCTCATCAGGCGAGCCAGCAGCAGGTTGAGCAGGTTATTGCCTCCGCCCTTCCGCTGACCGGCATGATTCCCGTGGTGGAGGCGCCAACCTCCCCCGATGCACAGGAGCCTCAGCAACCGCGCGAGAGCGGCTTCGCCGAGGCGATGCGCGTTGCCGGCGTCATTATGCTGGGCCTGTTCTTTGTCGGCATTGGTCTGGGCGTGCTGGTGCACAGTTACGGCCTGCCGTTCTGGGTGGCTCCCCTGCTGCCGGTACTGGTTTTTGCCGGTTCCGTGGAGTTCGTACTGATTGACATGATCTCGAATCATGCGTCGCTGTTCTCTATTGCGGTGATGACTCTGCTCATTAATTCCCGCCACCTCATGTACGGCCTGTCCTACCCGATTGAGCGGGTGCGTGGCGGCTTGGCGAAGTTCTACACCGTGTACACCCTCATCGATGAGGCGTACGCACTGAACACCGGACCGGACCGTCATAAGCTCCGTGCCTCCCGCATCCTGTGGATTCATGCGGGCCTGCATTTGAGCGTTTTGTCGAGCGCTACGCTCGGCTACGTGTTGGGTGCAAGTTTCTTGAGTGACCTCAAGGGCGTGGATTTTGTGATGACTTCACTATTCGCGGTGCTCGCTATCGATGCGTATCGCAGTTCTAAGGACCGCACGACTGCCGCTATTGCGGGTGTGTCTGCGGCGGTTGGTTTGTTGGTGGCGCCGCAGTCGATGCTACTGATTTCGATGGTGGTGTACATTCTGCTACTGGTATCGCGTTTTGTGGTGGCTAAGCGCCGCGGCACCCTGCCGGAGCATATGCTGGTCGCGGATGAGGAGCCCGCCGAAACTGCCGAAACCTCAGGCGCTCCCGGCAATCCCGGAGCCTCTGCACACTAAGTCTGAATCGCGCGCTAAGTCTGGATAAAGTAAAGCGCCCCGCCCACCCGAAATACCGGGTGGGCGGGGCGTTATGCTGTCGCCAGCCGCATGTGTGGTTGAACCCATGCGCTGTAGACGTTCAGTATCTGCTGTGCTGTGTACCGCCAAGTGTCCCTGACGGAAGTACTATGCGGGTGCCGGCGTCACGTCCGGCTCCCGTACTAAGCTTACTTGATAGCTACTAGTTGATAGCTATTAGGGCTTACTTGATAGCTGCCAGGGCTGCTTCGTAGTTGGGCTCGTTGGTGGTTTCGGGAACCAGCTCGGTGTAGACAACCTCACCGGAGGGGTTCACGACGACCACAGAGCGTGCCAGCAGACCAGCCAGGGGGCCGTCCACGAGCTTCACGCCGAAGTCCTCACCGAAGGAGGAGCGGAAAGCGGAGGAGGTCACGACGTTCTCAATGCCCTCGGCTGCGCAGAAGCGGCCGATTGCGAAGGGCAGGTCGTTGGAGACGCACAGCACGACGGTGTTCTCCAGGCCTGCAGCCTGCTTGTTGAAGGTGCGGACGCTGGTTGCGCAAACACTGGTGTCGACGGAGGGGAAGATGTTCAGCACCAGGTTCTTACCTGCGAAATCTGCGGAGGAAATCTCGGAGAGATCAGCCGCGAGAACCGAGAATTCGGGCAGCTTTGCGCCGACTGCGGGCAGGTCACCGTTGGTGTGGATTACGAGTTCGTTATGTAGAGTTACTTCAGCCATGCTTTCATTGTCCCTTGGATGCGGCGGGTGTGCAAGGGGACACAGGCTCTAGCGGGTGGAGTTTCCGCATAGCTGATTTTCTGCGGTGCCGCTTCGCCTCAGCGGCACCTCTACAATGGGCAGGTGAGCATTTTGAGGCACGTATCTTCCCGCCTTGCGCCGCTGGCGCATCCCGTGACGAATTTCAGGGCACTCCGTCAGGACCTGCGCCGTCAGCGGGTGGAGGGTCGTGCCCTCGTTGATCCGCAGAATACGTACCGTCCGAGTGTGCGCGCTGAGCTGCGCCGCATGTTCACGCGCCCCCTCCCGGTGGAAACGCAGACGCTCATGTGTAACGCACTGCTGGCGGCGATCTGCTGGTACCTGCTCCCGGACGTCTGGCGTTCGTGGCTGTTTAGCGAGTTTAAGGGCCCGGCTGGTTTTGCGCTGGTGATGGTCGGCTGGATGGTTGCGGACGTCACCTCAACGAACCTGATGGGCCACGATGAGGAGCATGCGCTGCGTGCGTTGCGCAGTAGCGACCCGCACGCCCTGCACCTGTTCGTGCGCACGAAAGCTATTGCAATCGGTCTAATCACGGGTGTTTCTGGCACCCTGCTGGCGCTGATTCTGCACAGTCAGGACAAGAACCTGACCCCCACGCTCATGATGTCCCTGTCGTTCTTTGTGGTGCCGGCTATTGTGGTGTCCCTAGGCTCGATTCTGGGCGTAATTTATCCGTACCGCCTGCGCGGCTGGCAGTTCCGCTGGGCGCACCGCAAGAATCTGCGGATGAGTGCCCACTGGGTTCTGCTCTGTTTCGGGCCGGGCTGGGTGCTGGGTACGGTGCTGATGTCGCTGATGTTCCCGTCGATTTTCCTGTCGGATGCGCTCGCGCGCCTTCTCAACCCCGGCGTGGATCCGCGCGATGTTGCGTTCCGGCCGCTGCTGTTTTCTCTGATTTTGTGGGCTCAGGGCGCGATTAGTCTGTGGGTTTTTCCGCGGATTACGGCGCGTATTGCGACCGCGAGGCGCGCCTGGCTGGTGCATTATCTGACGGACGATAAGGTCTGCTAGCCGGTTTTTGGTGCTGGGTGTTTGGGCCGGGGGTTTGGGCCGGGCAGATGCTCACACATGTCACGGTAACGAACGGCGCTGGTAACGAACGGCGCTGACCGTGCGCACCGCGTACCCGCCTCTTTTTCCCTATACTGGACGAGTTCACTATTCGCTTCTTGACCAGCACCGATGCGCGCTGCCGCGCATCTTCAGGAGTATCCATGTCTTCTAATCGCCGCCGTTTCACCGGCCGTACCGCTTTGGCTCTACCCGCGTTGGGCGCCGCTCTAGCTCTTGTTGTCACTTCCTGCTCGGCAAGCACTGATTCTGCTGTTTCGGGTACCGTAGTGTCTTCTTCTGGCAGCGCTTCTGCCTCCGCGAGCGCGACCTCCACTCAGGCGCTGTTCCCGACCCCATCGGCGAGCCCGAGCGCATCTGCGAGCGCTACCCCGAGTGCTTCGTCGCCTGCTCCGATGCCGTCGGTGGTGACGATTACGGTTCATGCTGAGCCGACGGCATCCGAGTCGAAGTCGGATTCCAAGTCTGAAGCTAAGTCTGAGTCGAAGAAGGACTCCACCTGCGCCTCTGATTCTGCATCGACCGTGGTGTCTAAGGCTCTGCGCGAGTTGAAGAATAAGAGCAAGTGGGATCAGTGGACGAACGTTTCGCGCACTTACGAGGGTTACGACCCCTGTGCTGAGCTGTCGTGGATTGACGCAATTCCGGGTTCTTCCCCGTCTTCGTGCTGCACCGCGGCGATGGTGCACCACATTCTGCTGTTCCACCGCGGCAAGTTCATTGGTACCGCAACCTATGAGCCGTACTCGTTCTCCCCGGTGATTACCCGCACTTCAGACAGCTCGATTAGCGTGACCTACCGTTATATGAAGGAAGACGAGAAGGTACACAACGCGAGCGGCCGCACAACTGCTGAGTTCAGCTGGAGCTCTTCGCAGAACAAGGTTGTGATGACCGGTGAGGTTCCGCCGAGCGAATAGCCGATTCACCTTATAGGCTACGTGTTTGATGCCCAGGAGGTTGGGCATACGAGAAACCCGCCGTCTCGCATATGGTGCATATGTGAGACGGCGGGTTTTCCGTTGCTTAAGGATATGTAGAGTGCCCGAGGGCTAGCTATTTAGGCAGCGAACTTCTTGTAACCGAAGTATGCGGCGCCTGCCAGGATAGCGATGAACAGAATCTTCTTCATGATGTACTCCTTTGATTGTTCTGAAGGGCACCCGGTGTTTTGCTCCGTCTGGCGACTCACCTAAAGGTGAGGGCAGGCGGGGCGTCATCCGCACGTGGTGCCGTTGCTCCCTATCTTACCTGCTTTTGAACAACGTTTTTCTATTTGACGTGCCTAGTCCGCATTTTAGACAGTCAAACACGCAGCGGTTCAGCGCATCGTTGAGGCGGGGAATATGCCTCTGACGAGCGCATAATGGGAGCATGAGTATTTTTAAGAAGAAAGAGTACAGCGCTGAGCGCTCGGCTACTCGCATGGCTCGCGCCCTCGCTGTGATGGGTGCGCTGCACTTCATCATCCCGGAACCCTTCGACTCGATTGTGCCGAAGTACCTGCCGGGTCCTGCCCACGCGTACACTCACGGTTCGGGTGTAGCTGAGCTGGGCACCGCTGCCCTGCTGGCTAATGATAAGACCCGCCGTGCCGGTGGCCTGCTTGCGGCTCTGCTGTTTGTTGCGGTGTTCCCCGCGAACATTCAGATGGCTCTGGATGCGCGTAACCAGTCCACTCAGCGTAAGGCTATTGCGTACGGTCGCCTGCCCCTGCAACTGCCGCTGATTTGTAGCGCTCTGAAGATTTGGCGCAAGTCGAAGTAGTCAATACATTCACCATTCGATACATTCGACACTCATCTCATTGACGAGAAAAGCACCTTAGCGTTTTAGAGATAAAACGCTAAGGTGCTTTTAGCTTAATAAAAGCTCACATAAGCTCTTCTTACATCATATTTACGTATAATTGAAAACAACATACTATCTGCCACAGTGGCAGATATATAACCCAAGGAGATTACAATGGGTACTTTTATTGGCACCATTTTTACCGGCGCAATTATTGGTGCACTTGCACGCTTCTTTATGCGAGGCCGCCAGAACATTTCGATTCTTTGGACCATTATCTGCGGTGCTGTCGGCGCAGCTATCGGCACCTGGGCAGCAACTCAGCTGGGTGTTGCAGACACTAGCGGCATTGACTGGATCCGCTGGATTATCTCAATTATTGCTGCAATGCTGACCATTTCCCTGTACATGGGCTTGACAGGTAAAAAGTAAAGAGATATTTTTTCAGTTTCTTTTAAAACCTAAGCAATTTTTATAAAGCATAAGGCGGCACCTCCCCTAGCGTGAGCTAGTGCGGGAGGTGCCGCCTTTTCTGCGTCTAATGCGAAGCGCTTTATGCCTTCTTGACGACGGAGGACTTCAGATACATCTGGCCTGCGCCGGGGACCTTCGCCTCAATGTCGTGGCCGTTGACGGGGGATTCGAGCAGGCGGATGCCGCGCACCTTGGTGCCTGCCTTGATGTCTGCGCCGCCCTTGACCTTCAGGCCCTTGACGATGGTGACGGAGTCGCCGTCGACGAGCTCGTTACCGACGGAGTCGAGAACCTTGGAGCCTGCCGCTTCTTCGGTTTCGCCTGCTGCGGTGCGTTCCCATTCGTGGCCGCACATGGGGCATGCCCAGAGTTCGCCCATTTCGTAGGTGTAGTTTTCGCTGCATTCGGGGCAGGCGGGTGCTTCGATGTCGTTGAGGTTTTCGCTCATGGTTCCTTCTTCGATCTGTGCGGATGCGCCGCTCCCCTGTTTCCGCGGTGTTACTGCGGTGGTGCTGCGGCGTGTGGGCGCGCGTCAGCGAGGGCGGGGTGCGACGGTGGAGGGTGCGAGGATTCTCGCGTTCGTGCTGACTATACCATTTGGCGGGTGTGAACCGCATGTGTGGGGCTGGTTTTTGCCGGTCTTTTGGGGCGGGTGCGGGGCGTGGGTGAAGCCGAAAATAAAATTTGCATGGTTTGTGCGTAATATTTACGAAAATTCGGGTTTTTGCTCATTATGCAGAAGATAAGGCGTGTAAAGTATCTAGAGCATTTGTACGTTTATTGAGTGAAAGGCACGGCTTCATGAAGCTTTCTGCACGTAACCAGTTCGCTGGCAAGGTTGTTGAGATTACTGAGGGTGCGACTAACGGCATCGTTAAGATTGAGATCGCTCCCGAGGTTGTTATCTCCGCTTCGATTACTAACGAGTCCATTAAGGAACTGGGTCTGAAGGTTGGCGAGACCGCTTACGCAGTCATCAAGGCTTCCAACGTTATGGTTGGTGCTGACCACTAATCCCGGTCGATAAGGCTTATACCCGGCGGCTGCCTCTTGTGGCGCGCGAGGGTTAATAGGGCGGAGCCCCGCACTGTGTGTACAGTGCGGGGCTCCGCTGCTTTCTGAGGTAGACCCCCTACAGGAGGGACTGGACCCTCACCCTAACCTGCGGGGTATTCTCGTCATCGCTACTGGTTGAGTCTAAGGTTTGAGAGTTTGAATGTTCTTCATCGTGTTGCTGCGCTTGAGACAGCGAACGAATGACAGTCTCTTGGATATCTCGTACGATATCTTTGACCGGCCTGGATTCGTCAATGCCGACCTCAATAGTAGCTTGATGCGAGCCTGATTCAACGATTACGCCAAAGCGGGCCTGCGGCATGCGGCTACCGATCACTTTCAGGGTGCTACCCAGCCCAGGTTCGATTCCTCGTACTCCGGGAATGGCAGTGACCAGCCGAAGTAGCTCGGCGGCAGAAAAGTTAGTCGTCATGATGAATATCCTCGATATGTACATTGACTGTCGGGGAGACTCCCAGGTTCTTATCGCAGGCTTCGCGGACGGCTTCGCGGACTTGCTGGGCCAGTTGCGGTAGGCTTTCAACGGCACCGTGAGCCGAGACTCGGCAGGATACAACCTCCGGAACCCCCAGACCGCGATGCTCTTCGCTTGAAGGTGCATGCTCAAAAGAAGAACGCAAGGAACGTGCACCGGGTACTGAGTCTACAGCGCGGCGAATAAGAGCCCTCAACGAAAACTCAGACATGCTGTAGGGACCTAAATCTGTTGCTGGCATCTCCACTTGCTTACCGTGTCGGGTTTCAGCAAGAATAGCTTCCATTAGGGGGCGACGGGGCAGGACCGAGTCATTCCCTTCAGATTCCAGGCGGTCCCATTCTTCGTGCAGGGAAGCAATAAAACGTAGGTACTCGCGGGTGTCTGCATCATCCCGCTCATGGGATCGTACGATTGACCTCACCGACGCTGCTGAGTGTCGGACCTTATTTGAGAGGTTTTTGGCGTTACTCAAGCCCACTCCTTCATCAGGCGTATGACGAGAGAACGGGCTCGTGCCAGCCTCCCACGGACGGTCGAAACTGTCAGGTTCAGTGTCTTGGCAATCTCTTCGTATGACATCTCATCGATTTCTCGAAGAATCCATACTATACGCAGTTCAGGTTCCACGGACGCCAAAAGATCGGCAAGGGCCTGAATCTGCGCATTAACTTCACTGGACTCAGCCGGGTCAGCGGTACTGCTCGACGTCATCTCAGCCGCAGCGCTCACACCTTCGAGTCCTTCTGCATCATAAGGATCCGTGGCACGACGCTGACGCTTACGCACCATACTAGTAGCTTTATTAGTGCAAATCTGCATAATCCAGCCACGAAAAGCTGCCGGTTCCCGAACTAGGTGAAGGCTACGCCAAGCCTGGACGAGGGTATCCTGAACAATATCTTCACTGTCCTGACGGTTCCGAACAATCATATATGCAGAGCGGAAAAGACGCCCTTGATAACGCTCAACAAGCTTCTCAAAGGCGTCAATATCTCCGTCCTGAGCACGCAGAACAAGGTATCTGTCCTCGTTCTGCGTTGCTTCAGACAAAGCGCTCAGCTGCGCGGTGGGGTATTGATGGGATTGAGGTTCCGGCGCCACCTCGCTCTGAGGGTTATGCGCCAATACTCTCTCCCGTGATTTCGGGTGCATGATGGCCAGTTACAGATTCGGAGACATTACGTGACTTCGAGGAACGCTCCAGCCGTACTAGAACGTCAATCTGCTTGGGGCTCGCGCCGAAAGATACTGCCACATCATTATTAAGTCGGTTCTTGAGTTCAGCAATAGCCCACTCAACCTCACACCCCTGAGAGACAGTAGCCTCTGCCTGAACCCACAGGCTCTTCGGGGAGCCAGTAACCCAGACAGCGCACTTTTCCACACCAGGGACTTCCTGAGCACGCTCAGACAGAGCCTGCGCCAGAACCTCAGGTGCCAAAGTAGCCATCAGCACACCCTCAGAACCGCTAAACCTCAAAGGGGAGGCAGCAGCTTTACGGGGAACCTGCGCAACCAGCATGAACAAGCCGGCAACGACAATAAGTACTGATACCAGTGCTACTACAGGCAGGAACCACGGCGTGTGCACCATAGGTCCGATAAAGCTAGCTACCGGGTCCTGTGCAGAGGCCAGGTAAGGCGCATTTTCCGGCCAAGCCTGACCAGCATTGAAACCCGAAGCTAAAAGCCAAAAGGACACTACTACAAGGAGAAGCCCAAAGGTGGCCAGGACAGTTCTGTTCAAAACACCAGAAACTGAACGCATATTCGTATCTCCTTTAGCTAATATGCTTAATCCGCACGCGACTACGTGCAATACCCACGGGTGCGAGCATCTTTAGAACTTCGTCGGTCTTCTTCCGTGCAGCTTCACGCACGGGGCCGAGGTCGTCCAAGACGCTATGGACAACAACGTCTACGCGGGAGCCGTTAGCGGTAACGATAGCGGAGTGGACACCGTCAATCTGCTCAACCTGGGTCTGAATGAGGTTAGCCAAGTCTCGGCGCTTTGCGACAGTCTGACCGGGAATATCGTCGGGGAAAATTTCCACACGATCCGGAACTCCCGGCCACACAGCGCCAATGATCATAGCCAGACCGCACACCGCCAGGATGATGGCGAAGATAATAGCCGTGACGGAGCCAAGAGTGGTAGAACCAATAGCGGTGAGGGTACCCACCATAGACTCAGGCCAGGCACCGTTCACCATTCGGTGAACCGCAAGCCAAACCACCAGTCCCCCCAGTGCAAGCAAAACCAGAGCCAACAGGATGCTAGGGATGCTTCGCGAGGGACGACGAATTAGTTTCGGAACAGGTGTACTCATTTAAGGCTCTTCCTAACGTGGCTGCTCGGATTGAGCCAGGATATCTCAATGTTAATCTTGCCCACGCTAAGCCCCGTGAGGTACTCAACGCGGTTACGCACGTGTGCGCGCAGATTTTCGAGGATGGGGGACAAAGGTGCGGGGAAGACCAGTCCGATGTCCAGGTGCAGGACTGCTACCTGGCCGTAGAGTTCACACTGGGCTTCAGGGCGCGAGTCGAAGTTGTGGCGGGTACCAATTCCCAGTACACCTCCAGCATTTGAGCCAACGTTGGCGCTTTCATTTGCAGCCTCAGCTGCAATCTTTGCAACGAGTCGCGCGGGGATGGTTGTGGTGCCGCGGTGCTCCCAGGAAGAACGTTCTTCCTGGGAAGCACTTAGCTGCATGTTTGCACGCTGGTTCGCGGTCACCATCGTCACTTCTTTCGCCCGTCCAGGAGGCTTCGGACATCGACCCGGCCCTCCAGGCAGAGGCCTACGGCCCATCCGGCAAAGCCACACAGGGCCACCAGAACGAACGTTCCGAAAGAACCGAAGGCAAGAACGGCTCCAAGGAACAGGCCCACCAGGAGGGCCAGGTGCGTTGTCTTCATAAGAACTCCTTAGATTAAGGCGTTGGATGCGGGTTACTTGAGGTCGGTGTCCTCGGACTTGTTAGAGTCGTCCTCGGGCAGGTGAACGTCGGTAACGTTGATGTTGACCTCAACAACCTCGAGACCGGTGGTGCCCTCAATCTGCTCGATAACGTTGCGACGAATTGCGTCGGCAACCTCGACGATGGAGACACCGTACTCGACGACTACGGTAACCTCGACAGCTGCCTGGGTCTCACCCTTCTGGACGCTAATGCCGCCAGCAACGTTGGTCTGAGCGTTGGGGATACGGTCGGTCACTGCGTTGAACGCACGGCGGACAGCGTTGCCCATGTCGTAGACGCCGGGGATTTCACGAGCTGCCATGCCAGCAATCTTTGCGACGACGCTCTCATCAATGGTGGTAACACCGTGCTCGGTCTGGAGGGGGCCGCGGGGTTCCTTGGTCTCTTCAGCCTTGTTCTCGTTGTGCTCGCGCTGCTTTGCGGTCTGGGGGATAGCGTTGTTGCTCATTTGGAGCCTCTTTCGTAAAAATCCGAGATGGTTAATAACGGTTATGCACGATGCAGTAAGCAATGTAGTCAAGGTGCCCTCGGTGGCATCCACGATCAGCTTTCTTCATTGACTGATCTGACTGGTTTTGCTGCCCGTCATGTTTGCCGTGCTAATAGTTAGACGCTACCAACTGCGGTTTCGTCATAGCTTTATTTTATGCAGTGCATCACATAACTCAAAAAATGGTCTTCTTGTGCGCGTAACAATCCATCACAAACAGATAAATGATTAGCGCGCTATCGCTACAGGTTCCGCTAAATAAGAGGTGCTGCACCACCATATACAACCACTTCGGAAGACAGCTTTCTATCTTGTCATCCTGTAGATTCAGGCCAGAAGATATCCCAATCAGATTCTTCAGAAGAAGCCAACAAGGAGAAAGCGGAGCCCCGCACTGTACGTACAGTGCGGGGCTCCGCTGTTATGTTCTTATCGCTTAGACGTTGAAGCGGAACTCGACCACGTCGCCGTCCTGCATAATGTAGTCCTTGCCCTCCATACGGACCTTACCGCGAGCCTTCGCCTCCGCCATAGAGCCAGCCTCATCCAGATCCTTGAAAGACACAACCTCAGCCTTAATGAAGCCGCGCTCAAAATCAGAGTGAATCACGCCAGCAGCCTGCGGCGCAGTATCACCCTTATAAATCGTCCAGGCGCGAGCCTCCTTCGGGCCAGCAGTCAGATAAGTCTGCAGGCCCAGGGTCGAGAAGCCCACACGAGCCAGCTGGTCCAGGCCGGACTCATCCTGACCGTTCATCTCCAGCATCTCGCGAGCCTCCTCCTCAGACAGCTCCACCAGATCAGCCTCCAGCTTCGCGTCCAAGAACACAGCCTCAGCCGGCGCCACCATGTCACGCAGCTCCTGCTGCTTCTCCTCAGATGCCAGAATGCCCTCATCCGCGTTGAACACGTAAATGAACGGCTTAGCAGTCAGCAGGTTCAGCTCCTTCAAATGGGTCAGCTCCAGCTTCGCGTCCTTCGCACGAGAAATGATGGTGTCACCATCCTCCAGGATCTTCTGCGCAGCCTTGTAGGTCTCCAGCTGAGCGGCGTCACCCTTCTTAATCTTCACAGCCTTCTCCAGACGCGGAATAGCGTTCTCCAGAGTCTGCAGGTCAGCCAGAATCAGCTCAGTGTTAATGGTCTCCATATCGGAGGCGGGGTCAACCTTGCCGTCCACGTGAATGACGTCCGGGTCATCAAACGCACGCACCACCTGGGCGATAGCGTGCGCCTCACGAATGTTCGCGAGGAACTTGTTACCCAAGCCCTCACCCTCAGAAGCGCCCTTCACAATACCCGCAATATCAACGAACGAAACAGTCGCAGGCAGAATACGCTCCGAACCAAAAATCTCAGCCAGACGGTTCAGACGCGCATCCGGCAGGTTCACCACGCCCACGTTCGGGTCAATGGTCGCGAACGGGTAGTTAGCCGCCAGCACAGTGTTGCCGGTCAGAGCGTTGAACAGGGTGGACTTGCCCACGTTAGGCAGGCCAACAATGCCGATAGTTAGAGCCACAAGTTTTCCTTCGAATCATGTACCCCGCCAAACACTCAGGATGCGCCGCGTACGTGATGCGGCGGGTGCGGGCGGGCACAGGGCGAAAATGGTGCCCGCTTCCAAGCGCGACACCGCCAGTCTCAAGAAGAAACGGGTGCGGGGCGCCTGCGGGCATAGACACTACCATTCTACCGTGTTCGCGCAGGAGCCGCCCTGAGTGCATGACATGCACTAACCGGGGCGTAGAAAAGGAGAAAGTGGAGGCGAAAAATGAGGCGAGGAAGCGCCACCGCTCCCCCGCCGGGATTAATCAGAAAATCGGCCTAGAGCCAGCCGTTCTCCGTGGCGATACGCACCGCATCCTGACGAGTCGACGCACCCGTCTTCGCCATCGCCGCCGACAAATAATTACGCACCGTACCCGCCGACAAAAACAACGCCGCCGCAATCTGCTGAGCCGTACCACCCGACGCCGCCTCACGCAGCACCTGCGCCTCACGCTCCGTCAAAGGAGAAGCACCCGTCACCAAAGAATCCGCCGCCAACGACGGATCCACCACACGCAACCCCGCATGCACACGACGAATCGCCTCCGCCAACTGGCGAGCACCCGTATCCTTCACCACGAAACCACTCGCACCAGCCTCCAACGCACGGCGCACATAGCCCGGGCGGCCAAACGTCGTCACAATCAGCGTGCGCACCGGCTCACCCGACTCACTCAAAGCACCCGCATCACGTAGCGCCGCAGCCGCCTCAATACCATCAGCCAGCAAAGTACCGGGCATCTGCACATCCAACAGCACCACGTCCGGCTTCAACAGGGCGACAGCACCCAACACCTCATCACCGCTACCGACCTGACCCACAATCTGCAGGTCAACCTCCAGGCCCAGCAGGGCGGCAAGAGCCTCACGGATGAGCTGCTGATCGTCAGCGAGCAGAACACGAATCATGGAAGCCTCCCAGGGGTGAATACGGGGTGATAACGGCGGGCGGAACAACCGCGTGAGGTTGTCTACCACCACCATACAGGGGCGGGTAGCTCCCCCGTCCAGGGCGCGGCGCCATGTTCCACAATCTACAGCAGCGAGGTGTCGCCGTCCATGCTCACGCGGATGCGCGTGCCCACCCCGCCGCCGGGGTTCTCCGCCAGCCACTGCTCGGGTGCCGGCTCAATCACCACGCTACCGCCGGACGCCGCCACGCGCTGAGCCATGCCCGTCAGACCGTTACCGCGGGCATCGCCCACACCCACGCCGTTATCGAGGATGTCCAGACCGGTTGCGCTCAGACGCACCCGCGCCGCGTTCGCCTCCGAGTGGCGCACCATGTTCGTGACCGCCTCACGCAGAACCCAGGAGAACAGCTTCGCGTTCACACCGGCCACCGCGAGCGCGCTCTGAGCCTCCGGCAGCTCGGCGCGAATACCTGCGGTCTGCAGGGCACGGCCCGCACCCTCAATCTCACCCGAGAAGTCAGGCACACGCAGGCGCGTCACGGTTGAACGAACCTCCGCCAGGGATGCGCGGGACAGCTGGGCTATCGCCTCCATTTCGGCGCCGGCGCGGGCGGGGTCAATCTCCAGCAGGCGCTGCGCCAGCTCCGCTTTGAGGGTGATGACGGTCAGGGAGTGGCCCAGCACGTCGTGCACATCGCGGGCGATTTCCTCGCGCTCCTCAGAGAGCGCCAGGGAGGCACGTGCTACGTCCGCGCGTTCGCCCAGCTCAATCAGGTAGGAGAAGCCCAGAAGACCCAGCAGCGGCGCGCCGATAAAAAGAGCAATGCCTCCGTGAGAGGAGAAATCGAAACCGCTCACAGTAACGAATGTCAACCAGCAGATTGCGCCCATCGACGCCGCGACGGTCAGTCGCAGACGGTACGGGGCAATCGTGCCAAAAATCCAGAACGCCACAAAGTACATACCGAAGCCCAGCAGAATTACGTGTATGTCACTCGGGGTCAACACCGCCATACCTACCAACGGCAGAATCATCAGTGCCGTCCAGATGACGCTTCGGCGCACCGTGGAGGCGACCGGCACCAGCCACGGCACCGCGTACGCCGAGCAGTTCACCACCGCGAACACCGCAATTAGCGCCACGCCCGTCCAACGCACCTGCGCCGGTTCCGGGGCGGTGAGGAAGCTGTCCAGCGGCATGAGCAGGAATACCAGCCACGGAGCGCTAAAGCCCAACGCCAGCCAGTTCACGCTGCCGCGGCGCTCGCGGTAGAGGAAGCGGAAGCGGTTCTTGCCCAGGGTGCGCTTCGCAGCGGAGGGTGCCGTCTCGTTCTCCGTGTGGGGGTGTTCGTTCTCGTAGGAATGGGTGTGGGTGTGGGTTTCGGTCATGGTTCTAGCCTAACGTGCGGGTGCCGCGGGTACAGATGCCACCGGCGCGGCAGTGTGAGCAGATGCTGTGTTAGCAGATGCAGTGTGAGCGGTACGGCTTCCGCCGCAGCCTTAGGGTTCAAGGCTGCGGCGGAAAGAAGCGTTTAGCGGCGGGTTGCGCGGCGCATCAGCAGGGCAGAAACACCCAGGAAGATCGTCGCCCACACGGCCAGGCTCACCACGGCGTACCAGAGCGGCTCGGTGACGAACCAGTCCTCACCACCGCCCAGAATAATGGTCTGACCTGCGGCGAAGGGGTAACGGGCAATCTCAGCGGCACCATACAGCGGGGTGAAGCGGGCGTAGTTCAGCAGGTCGGTGCTCAGCGGGGAGAACACGGTACCGAAGAAGCTCATGATCACCAGCAGACCGTTCGCAATGGACACGGCGTTCTCGTTACGAATCAGCAGACCCATCATGATGCCGTAGAAGGCGAACACCAGGCCACACAGCACCGTCAGCGCGCCGGCGGCAAGCTGCTGGTTCAACGGAATCTCAACACCGGTAAACATGCCCACAATGTTCACCGCGATGACCGGCAGCGCAGAAATCACCAGGGCGGTCAGTGCCTTCGCGCCCAGGTACTTGCCGGTGGTCAGCGGGGTCAGCGCCAGCTGGCGGTTCCAGCCGCTCGAGAGCTCGGTGACGGTGCTGCCACTAATCGCCACGGTGTTCTGCACGGCACCGTACAGCGCCATTCCAATCATGACGTACGCCGCTACGTTGCCGTCGCCCATCGGCTGGGAGGAGTAGTCCTGCATCGCGCCGAAGAGCAGGAAGAAGACGATGGGCAGTGCCACGCCGAAGAAGAAACGGTCGGTCGAGAGGATAGAAGCGCGGATGTCGTAGAGTGCGTAGCGGAGCATGATGTTTTCCTTGAGGTGTGTAACGGCGGCGGTGTGGTATTGGGGCGGTACGGTATTTAGGCTTCAGATGCCTTGGAGGCGGCGGCCTGCTCGGTCAGCAGGGTGAAGGACTCGTCCAGGGAGGGCTTGGTGACCTCCAGGTCGCTGATGCTGTAGTTGTTCAGCAGAGTGCGCAGTACCTGCTCAATCTCCACCACGGAGATGCGGTGGCGGTACCCGCCGGACTCTTCGGTGACCTCAACCGGCACGTCCAGGTCGGTGATGGGTGCGGGTGCGAGGAAGGAAAGGTGGCGGTGGCCGGTCAGGGCGCGGATCTCGTCGGAGGAGCCGTCAGCGATGATGGAGCCGGATTCCATGAGCACGATGCGCTGGGCGAAGTTCTGTGCTTCTTCCAGGTAGTGCGTCGCAAAAAGAATGGTCGTTCCACGCTCGGCGATGGCTTCCATGCGCTCCCAGAAGGTGCGGCGCGCATTCACGTCCATGCCGGCGGTCGGCTCGTCCAGGATCAGCAGTTCCGGCGAGTGCATGGTCGCCAGGGCGTAACGCAGACGCTGTTGCTGACCGCCCGAGCACTTGCCGACCTTACGCTTAGCAATCTCGGCCAGGTCGGCGCCGGCGAGTACCTCATCCACGTCAATAGGCTTGGGGTACAGCGCCGCAATCATCTCAACCGTGGCGCGAATCGTCAGGTCCTTGAGCAGGCCACCGGTCTGCTGAACCGCACCGAGTAGACCGGCGCGTGCCGCCTCGGAGGCGTTGCGACCGAAGACGCTCAACTCGCCGCCGCTGGGCTGGGTCAGACCAAGAATCATGTCGATGAGGGTGGTCTTGCCGGCGCCGTTGGGGCCGAGCAGTGCGATGATTTCGCCGCGCTTGACGGTCAGGTCAATCGAGTTGACGGCGACCACGGTGCCTGCCGCGCGGGTGGAGAAAACCTGGCGGAGGGAGCGGGCGGAAATAACGGTTTCTGCGGTGTTTTGCTTGCTATTCTGAAGTGCTGCGGTGTTCATGTTTCTATTACACCGCCGGTTTTCGCGCCGGTGCGGTACAGAGTGTCATGACCTGCACATGACAAATGTCATGAGTTGAGGATATGCGAGCGTCGCGGCCGGTTACGCAAAGCGGGGGCTCCGTCCTCAAGGCGCCTGTATCAATCGTTGTTGGGGCGCCGCAGAAGGGGAACTCCCCCAGCAGCGGAGGCGGTCACGCGAAGCGGGGGCTCCGTCCTCAAGGCGCCCCAGCGCCGCAGAGGGGGCACTCCCCCGCGTGGCGTGACAGCAAAAGCTGTGCAAATACCCCTACCCGTGCATCCTGCACAGCAGATACAAAAATCCCCGTATCCAATCCCAAACGGGAGAAGATACGGGGATCTATAAGCTCTTGAGCAAGCCTTTAACGAGTGGGCTTAGCGCCGCGGCCACCGAGCTGGCGGCCCACGTTCTCGTCATTCTTCAGAGCGGAACGCAGTTCCTTCGGCAGGGAGAAGAGAATATCTTCCTTCGCGGTCTCGACCTCTTCGATGGTGCTGTAGCCGTACTCGGCGAGCAGAGCCAGCACCTCCTGAACCAGAACCTCGGGCACGGACGCGCCGGAGGTCAGGCCCACGGTTGCCACACCCTCGAACCAGGATTCGTCGACCTGGTGTGCGAAGTCCACACGCTCGGCACGCTTAGCGCCGTATTCGAGTGCTACTTCCTTCAGGCGCACGGAGTTCGAGGAGTTCGCCGAACCCACCACGATGACCAGGTCTGCGCGCGGAGCGATTTCCTTGATAGCGCCCTGGCGGTTGGAGGTTGCGTAGCAGATGTCGTCCGAGGGCGGATCCTGCAGGGACGGGAAACGCTCACGCAGACGCGCCACGGTTTCCAGGGTCTCGTCCACGGACAAGGTGGTCTGAGAAATCCACACAACCTTCTCGGGGTCGCGGACCGTTACCTGATCCACTTCCTCGGGCGAGTTCACGATCTGGATGTGCTCGGGCGCCTCACCGGCGGTACCCTCGACCTCTTCGTGGCCGGTGTGACCGATGAGCAGGATGTCGTAGTCCTGCTTGGCGAAGCGCACAGCCTCGCGGTGCACCTTGTTCACCAGCGGGCAGGTCGCGTCAATAGTGTTCAGGGAGCGGTCGCCAGCTGCGGAAACCACCGCCGGGGACACGCCGTGCGCCGAGAACACGGTCACGGAACCTTCGGGAACTTCATCCACTTCATCAACGAAGATAGCGCCCTGCTTCTCCAGGGTCTCCACCACGTGGCGGTTGTGAACAATCTGCTTGCGCACGTAGACGGGCGCGCCGTAGTGCTCCAGCGCCTTCTCAACAGCGATCACGGCACGGTCAACGCCTGCGCAGTAACCGCGCGGGGTGGCGAGCAGGACTTTCTTCTCACCGGTGACGGGTGCGGCGGCTTCAACGTCGGCGCGGCTGCGGCGCTCGCGGGGTACGGGCGGCAGGCCCAGGGCAATAGTTTCAGTGGACATGGTTACTATCCTACGTTGTTCGGACTTTTAGTGTGTGATGACTGTGGCACCGCTCGCAGGGCTACGTCCCAGGGCGATGAGGCGAATCAGAATACCGAGCAGTAGGGCGAGGATTGCCATGACCAGCCCGTAGCTTGCCGCCGCTTGCAAGTGCCCGGTCAGTGACGGTGCAAGCTGGTTCCATGCCCCGGTAATCAGCGCCGTTCCGGCGGTGCTGTGGCTGGTAATTCCCAAGGTTTCAGGGCTTTGGCCGCCAAACCAGGCTGCCGCGCCCCATCCCAGCAGGGCGTAGAGCAGAGCCGTGACCACCGGTACCAGGATGCGGTGCCTGGGTGCCAGCAACGTAGCCAGCAGCAGGCTCAGCACCGAGATGATGGTCAGCGGCACGGTGGATTTGCCCAGCGCGGCGGCACGGTTAATGCCGGCGTGCAGGTACCATTCCTGCTGCTCCTGCTGGTTGTTGCCGTCCTTTACCCGGTCAATGTTGAGGGTTTCAGGGCCGAGCTTCGTCAGGTCCGGATCGAAGGAGCCGATAGAGCCGACCTTCGCATCCAGCGCACGGTAGAAGGGGGTGAGCACAATGACGGCGGGGCCGTCCTGGTGTTCGAGGTTGTAGCGGCGAGTTTCCTCGGCTATTTCCTTCCAGAGGCTTCGATATTCTTCAGTTTTTGACAGCTCAGCCGCGGATCGGTTGAGCAAGGAACGTATGCCGTCTTGTGTCGGCTTTACAAGAATGGAGTATAAGCCGCTTTGTTTGGTGCCGTCGAGGAAGGTTGTCATAGCTTCGGAGTTCATGAGATCTTCAACCGCACCGTCCGCGATGCGCGAGGCAAGCTGCGAATCTTCCGCCAGGTTGGAGGAAATCTGCGAGAAACCGCGCTCTGACATGAGCTTAGAGTTCACCCAGGCACCCGTGGTTGCACCCAGAGCGGTCACCAGGGCCAGGGCGCACAGCACAACGGTCAGGAACCTCCGCAAACCTGCCGCGAAGGGAGGCTCCGGGGCGGCCTGCAGTTCAGCTTTGGTGGGGGCTGCGGCGTGGCCGAGCGTGCGCGTGGGCTGTAGCAGGGTGGTGTCTTCATCCGCTGTATAGTAGCCGTCCGTGCGGGTAATCCGGGTGTCGACGACTCGGGTCGCGTCCGCCGGGTAGTTTTGCGCGCCAGTACCCGCCGTTGACGAAGCCGCGGCGGTGTTGAGGGCGTTGTTCTGATGTGCTGACTGATCGGGTGAGCGCATGAGCCTAGGGTACCCGCTCACAGTGTTCAAAGCCGATTCAGACCCGCAGAATGCGCCAGAAGCTAAGTTCTGCCTGCACTGCGTGCAAGCTACCCGAGTCGCCAGGCTGACCTGTAAGCAGGCGCATAACCGACCAATCAGGGACAATAGAGAGTATGAACTTCTACAACCCCTCCGCAGTGCAGCCGGCACCCGCACTGGTGGTGCCGCCCGTGCACGAGCGGCAGCTTCCCGGGAAGTCTCAGGAAACCACCGCCACCAACCCCTGGCCCCTCGCCCTGCTCGCGCAGAACCTCAAAAACTACGTAGACAAGGTTCCCGAGCTCTGGGTGGAGGCGCAGGTCGCCTCCCTCAACGGCCGCGGCGGCAACGTCTTCATGGAGCTCAAAGACCTCAACGAAGACTTCTCCTTCACCCTCGCGCTCTTCGGGCGTGCCGGTAGCGGCCTGGCGGCTGATGTGACCGTAGGCGCTCGCATCGTCACCCGCGCCAAGCCGAGCCTGTGGAAGAACGGCAAGCTCTCCCTCATCGGCAAGGAAGTGTACGCGGTCGGCACCGGTAACCTGCACGAGCAACTGCAGCGTCTGCGTGAAGCTCTCGCCGCTGAGGGGCTGTTCTCTGACGCGCGGAAGAAGCCGCTGCCCATGCTGCCGAATCGTGTGGGTCTGATTACCGGTCGCGATTCTGACGCGGAGAAGGACGTTATCCGCAACGCCTCCCTGCGTTGGCCCGGCGTGGTTTTCGAGGTGCGCAATACCCGCGTTCAGGGTGAGGGCGCGGCGGCTGAGGTCATTGCGGCTCTCGCCGAGCTGGACGCCCACCCGGAGGTGGACGTCATCGTCATCGCCCGAGGCGGCGGCTCCTTCGAAGACCTGCTGCCTTTCTCTGAGGAAGCGCTCATCCGCGCCGTCGCGGCAGCCACCACCCCGGTGGTCTCGGCAATCGGTCACGAGGCGGACTCCCCCATCCTCGATGCGGTCGCCGATCTGCGCGCCTCCACCCCCACCGATGCGGGTAAGCGCATCGTGCCCGATATTTCGGAGGAAACCGCCCGCATCACCGAGGCTCGCGCCCGTCTGGACCGCGCGGTACTCGGCTACGTGGGCATGCAGATGAACTACATTGCGCAGCTGCGGAGCCGCCCGGTGCTCACCCACCCGGAGTCCTCCCTGCTCATGCGTGTGGAGGAGCTGAGCCAGCTACGCGAGCGCGCTCACCGTTCGGTGCAGCACCGTCTGGAGCGTGAGTCGGCGACTCTGTCGCATACGTTGGCGCGGGTGCGTTCGCTCTCGCCTGCGCAGACGCTCAACCGCGGCTACTCCATCGTTCAGGATGCCGCGGGCGCTATTGTGCGTGACGCTTCGGCGCTGAGTGAGGGCGAGCAGATTACGGTGCGTGCGGCAACCGGTTCGGCGCAGGCGGCCGTGACTTCTACGGGTCCCTCAAACATCTCCTAAACCTCGATACCCCTACGTTTTATCCCTAGTTTTTACCTCTGAAAGGTTCCTCAATGAGCGAGAACATTAGCTTCAACAGCGCCGAGTTGGGCGCACCCGTCGAAACTCTCGGCTACGAGCAGGCGCGTGCCGAGCTGGAGCAGGTCGTGCGCCAGCTGGAGTCCGGCGCCAGCGACCTGGAGACCTCTATCGCCCTGTGGGAGCGTGGCGAGGCGCTTGCCGCCCGTTGCGAGGCGTGGCTGCAGGGCGCGCAGGAGCGCCTGAACGCGGCACGTGGTGTGCAGGCAGGTGCACAGGCTGGTCAGGAGCCTGCAGCGAACTAGCACGCCTCTTTCTCTCCCCTCCCCCCCCCCGGCGTGTTGCTCCGTCCTCTGGCGTAGCGCGCATCCACGAAGCCGCTAAAAATAGCCTGCCCCGCAACTCATCAGAACTGCGGGGCAGGCTATTTCTATCTATCACAAGGCAGAGACAGCAGGGCTAGTGCTTCTGCTTGTAGTCAGCCATGAAGTTACCCAGGCGCTCCAGGGCGCTGGTGAGGGTCTGTGTATCGGGCAGGAACACCAGACGGAAGTGGTCCGGGTCCTTCCAGTTAAATGCGCGGCCGTGGCTGAAGAGAATCTTCTGGCTCTTCAGCAGATCCAGGGCGAACTGCTCGTCGTCGGTAATGTCGAAGCGCTCAACATCAATCTTCGGGAACAGGTAGAGCGCGCCGTCCGCGCTGGTGCAGCTGATGCCGTCAATCTCGTTGAGCATCTTGTGCGCCAGGGTGCGCTGCTCGTACAGGCGGCCGCCGGGAACAATCAGCTCGTTAATGGACTGGTAGCCGCCGAGCGCGGTCTGGATGGCGTGCTGTGCCGGAACGTTGGCGCACAGGCGCATGGAGGCGAGCAGGTGAATGCCTTCCAGGTAGCTGGAAGCGTCCTTCTTCGGGCCGGTGATAGCGACCCAACCCGCACGGTAACCGCAGACGCGGTATGCCTTGGACAGGCCGGAGAAGGTCAGGCAGAGCACGTCGTCGCCGGTGAGGGTCGCCATGTTGATGGCCTCTGCGCCATCGTAGGTAATCTTTTCGTAAATCTCATCAGAGAACACGACCAGACCGTGTTCGCGTGCCACATCCACAATCTGCTTAAGCACGGAACGCGGGTAGACGGCACCGGTGGGGTTGTTCGGGTTAATAACCACGATGCCCTTGGTACGCTCGGTAATCTTCGACTTAATGTCTTCGATGTCCGGGTACCAGTTGTTTTCCTCATCGCAGAGGTAGTGCACGGGCTTGCCGCCGACCAGCGCGGTGGCTGCGGTCCACAGCGGGTAGTCGGGCATGGGGACCAGGATTTCGTCGCCGGTCTCGCACAGTGCCTGCAGGGTCATCGGGATCAGCTCAGACACACCGTTACCCAAGTAGATAGATTCGGTGTCGAGGTTCATGATGCCGCGGTTCTGGTAGTGGTGCACAATGGCGGTACGTGCCGAGTAGAGACCGCGGGAATCAGAGTAGCCCTGAGTTTCGGGCAGGTGACGAATGATATCCATCATGATGGCATCCGGCGCCTCAAAGCCGAAGGGCGCGGGGTTACCAATGTTCAGCTTGAGGATGCGGTGGCCCATCGCTTCCATGCGATTGGCTTCATCCAGAATAGGGCCGCGGATGTCGTACAGGACGTTGCTCAACTTTGAGGACTGACGGTACTTCGTCATGATGATTTACTTTCTAGGGTGATCCAAAATGAATTGTGCTGCGTCATCATCTGCGATGGGGTTGGAACCGCTAGTCAGACGCAACAGGAACGAGAGGTTACCCGTGTCTAATGTAGATGATACGCGGTTAATTGCCGTCCGGGCGCTATCTGGCAGGGTACGGCGGATAATGGGCACCAGTTGCTGCTGCAAAAGCGCCGTCGAGGGGTCTTCCAGGGTGACCAGGCGATTCTCTTCAATCGCGGAGTCGCTGCTGTGCAGCAGGGTCACCTGCACGGTGTCTGCGGTGAGGGCGTTGACGCGCTCGGCGGGGTCGTCCTGAATCTTCGGGTCGTGCACACGGTAACGGTAGAGGCTACGCAAAGAATCCACGCCGTAGGTGCCGCTGGAGTACCCGGTCGGGATGGAGAACACCAGGGAAGACTGCACATCGCGCAGGTTCGCGAGGGAGTTGAGCTTGTGGCGGGCGCTCACGGCGCGGGTAGTGACCAGCACATCCTTGTTGGTGGCGCTAGCACCGTTGAGAAGCATGAGCTCTTCGGGCAGGATGCGCGAGATGGCGTTGGTCATGTCGGTGGTGCTCATGGCGCGCAGGTTGATGGGGTCTGCGGAGCGGGTGGAGCTTGCGGTGGGGCTCGCGGTGCCGTCCGTAGCATGCGCGGAGGCGGTGCTCTCCTCCGTGGTGGGGGTAGCTGCCGGGGGCAGGGTCACGCCTGCCGCTTGAGCGGAGGCGCTCACGGAGGCGGCGATGCGTTCGTTATGGGCGGCGGCGGGGCTGATTTTGCCGTCGTCGGTCAGGTAGAGCAGTAGGTCGCCGCTGTAGTCGATGACCAGGTCCAACGCTTCAGGGGCGGCGGCAGTGGTGCTACCGGTTTCCTCATCGTCGGGCAGAGTAGCGGTAGGGGTGGCGGAGTTAGCCGAAGGAACCATGAGCCCGCGCAGGGCGGTAGCGCGGCTGTTGTCGGTGTCAACAAGTTCAACGGAGTAGCCAATCTGTCGCAGGGCGCGCGCGTACACGTGCGCTACGGCGCGCATTTCACGCAGAGCACCGTAGCCGATGCGCAGAGTGCCGTAGCTGGACGCGGAAGGGTCCACCTGCGGGGTTGCGTCATTATTCCCGCAAGCGGCAAGTAGCGGCATGAGCGCCAGGGAGGTGAGCGCCGCACGGCGGGTGAGGATCAGTCGGTTCATTAGGGAAGCTTCCGTGCGTTTTCGTCGGCAAGAAATTCGCGGTATTCGCGTGCCCAGCTGGCGGCGTTGGAGTAGCCCATCATGGAGGCGACCTCGTCGATGAGGGTGCCGTAGCGGATGGTGTCCAGCTCAGCGATGGGTACCCAGCGTGCCGTGTCGGAGGAGCCGTTGATTTCGTGGCGCAGTTCGCCGGTGACAATGTGGGCACGGAAAACCACCCGCAGGGCGCAGAAGGGTAGCGCTTGCGGGTCTTTCTGGGTGGAACGCACGGGGAAGTGTCCGGCGTGCACGCCCAGAATGTCTTCAATGGCGACGCTGTAGCCGGTCTCTTCGAGGGTCTCTCGCAGCGCGGTTTCGTCGGCCTGTTCGCCGGGTTCCATGCCGCCGCCGGGCAGGGACCAGAGGGGGCTGAGTGCGCGGTCTTCGGGCACCCAGCGGGTCATGAGCAGCTTGCCCTGCTCAATGATCACTGCGTAGGCTGCGGGTCGGGTTTCCATTGCTAATGCCATGGTTTGATTTTACCGTCTATCGTTCGTTAGCGTTTCTTGCCGCGGCGTGCGCTGGCGGCTTTGGCGGACTGTCGAGCGTGCTGGCGCGCGTTACCGTTTTTCTTGGCGTTGGCGCGCTTTTTATCGCGTGCTTCGCGGCGGGCGTTGGCGGCTCGTGCCTTCGCTTTTTCCTTTGCCTTTTCGGCGGCGATACGTTCGGCGCGTGCCTGTCGGGTTTCGCTACCGCGCTCACTAGTTGCGGTGCGGCCACGCACAATACCGATGAAGTCCTGCAGGAGCGCTTCGAGCTCTTCGCTACGCGGCTCGCCCTTGGGGGCACGCGGCCACACCAGGTGCACCGGGTAGAGGTCCAGGCCCGCAACGGGGCGGTAGGTGAGGTCCTTGCGGTGGTAGAAACGCGCAATGGACATGGGCACAATGTACAGGCCCACACCGGCGGCAACCAGCTCGATGGTTTCCTTATCGGTCAGACCTTCGGGCACGATACGACCGGCACTCTCACGCCATGCACGGGAGACTTCCTCATAGGCGGGAATATCGGAGGCGGGCTGCAGCAGGAACTCTTCGGCAAGCTCCTCCACGGGCACCTCATCAAGCACGGTGAGCACGTGGTCCACAGGCAGAATGACCACGGGCAGCTCCTCGTAGAGGCGGATGCTGTGGTACTTCTCGCCGTCGGTGCTTGCCGGTTCGCGGTCGGGGCGCACAATGCTCATGTGTGCGAAGGGGTTCTCGGGTACGTCCTTACGCTCAATGGGGGCGTGCTCGGTAGCCTCAGCGCTAACCTCGGCGGGCGCCTCGGAGACAGCAGCACCCTCTTCTGCAGCCTCAGCGGCGGATTCAACGGAGGATACAGTAGCGGACCCAGCAGCGGGGTTAGCGGCGGGATCAATCAGGCACAGGTCCTGATGCAGGGAGTCCAGGCCGCGCGCCTCACGCACGGGCACCTCCGCCAGCTGCACGCGGTCGCCGTAACGCTCGTGCCAGCGGTTGAACCACTTGCCGGGCATAATCGCGGGCACGTAGCTAATGCGCAGCATAGAACGCTGGAGCACGGGGATGGGCAGAGCCTCCGGGGTCTGGATCATCGCCAGCTGCTCGGGATGCAGGTACACGCGGGCGGGGGCCTCGGTGGGCGCTTCGCTTTCTACCTGGTCGGTAGCGTTTTCGGGCGCGCTCTGCTCGGGGTCGATTGCGGTGAGGGCAGAGTCGTTGACGGGCTGCTCTTCGGGGGTGCCTGCGGTGGAGGATGCGGATGAACTCATCCCTCCACGCTAGCACATCTTGGGCGGGGGCATTGAGGGTAGGTGAGTGGCCTCAACCCGGCGAGATAGTGCACCTATCCCCCGCTGAAAGTAGGACTAGTTCTCGGCGATGTTATCCGCAGTGTTCTCAACGGTTTCGCGATTAATGCGGCGTTCGCGCAGCTGAGCCACAATGACCATCACCGTAATAACAATGGCAAGGGCGAGGGGGAATATCCACGGCTCCAGGCCGAGGGCCGCAAGAATTGCGAAGCCGATGGTGGTGTAAATACACGCCCACATGAAGGTTCCAACCAGCATCGCGGGAACCCAACGGCGTAGAGGCATTTTCGTGAAGCCGGTCGTGATGATGACCGCGGTTTGCAGACCCACGGTGAGAAAGCAGAGGGGCACAGCAATAACGCCCCACCGGTTAATCAAGCGGCGCGCTTTACGGTAGAGCGGGCTGTCCATTGCTTTGCGGATGCGGTCGAGGCGGGCGCCGCCTTCAGCAGCGAGCGCGCCAAGAGCGTACACGATGCTGGTGCGGACGATTCCGACCACCCACATGAAAGCTAGGGCAACCTCAATTGGGAGTGCGTCAAACCAATCTTTCACCCGGCTATTCTCTCATGAGTGGGCGATATTAACCTGATTGAAGGTTTTTTGAGGCTTCTTATTCGACTTATGGAGGGGTCAGAAAATTTTTTTAAATTTTTTTCAGCCGGGGTTATTGCCTCTTGTCGCCTGCAATGGCGCGGATTTCACTTAGGTAAACCTTAGTTTATTGACAGGCTGTCGCTATTTTCAGCTTGTCACCCGCACGGGAATTAGGATATATTTTTATTACCGAATAGGGCAGGCCTTGTGGGAAGGCCTTCCTAATCGGTCTAGAAGACTTTCTTCCTGTGTGTGATGCTAGAAAAGGAACCCCATGGACGGGGTTCCTTTTCTTTTTAACTTCTTCCCAATCATCCCCAGGCATACAAAAACCCCGACAGTGTGAACTGTCGGGGTTTTATGCGTGTCTGGAGCAAAGTCTACTTCTTACCCTGGTTCTTGTCCTGGCGGTGCAGTGCACTCAGCGGCTTAGGCAGCTGAACCGGGTTCCAGGTGTTGCTAACCGCCTCAAAGGAGGAGCCGGCACCGGGGTGACGGTTCGTCGAACGAACACCGCCGGTCGCAGTAGCACCGGTCGAAAGAACCGAATCGTTCAGCGAGGCGATATCCAGCGCATCGAACTCGGAATCATCCAGGACATCCGGCAGAGGAATCTCTTCGGGAATCGGCTGAGCGGGAGCCTGAGTAGCATGTGCCGCAGGTGCCTGACGGACGGGCGAGCCGTCGCGCAGAGCCTGGCGAGCCACCGGCTGATCCGACTGAATAGCTGGCTGCTGAGCAGGAGCTGCTACCGGCTGTGCAGGTGCCTGGGTGGCTGGTGCAGGCTGAGCTGCTACCGGCTTGGCGGGAGCCTGTACGGGTGCCTGAGCGGGCTGTGCAGGCTGAGGCTGGACAGGCTGGCTCGGATCAACCGGAGCCTGCTCTACCCGCTGAGGCTGTGCCGCAGTACGCGGTGCACCGGAGGAAGTAGCGGAACCGCTCTCCTGATCAAAGAGCACGCTACCGCGGCGAATCGGTTGGAATCGACTCGGACGCTGCTGGCGACGCTCCTGACGGTGTGCGACGGGCGCCTCCGCCGCGCGGGCAGAACGGGCAGGTACGGCACGAGAAGAATGAGCAGGTGCCGCAGCAGGCGCTTCCGCACGAGGAGCCGCCTCGGGACCCTCATCGGAGGACTCCACCGCGATGTGCGCGCGGCTCGGGCGTGCCGCCTCGCGGTTCACACCGTGTACAGACTTGCGGGTAGTAGCCTCACGGGTGGCGGGGCGAGCATGATGTGCAGGCTCTTCAGCAACTTCAGGCTCCACACCCTCAGCCGCCGAGTCCTCTACAGGCTCAGAAGCATCATCGCCGGCTTCTTCATTTTCATCGGACTCTTCGTAGGCTTCGTCCTCAGCTTCGTCATCCTCATCATCTTCTGCCTTAGCTTGGCGTGCATCGCGGCTCGCCTTGACCTGGTTAGCAACAGACTCCAGCAGACCAAAACGGCTCACAGCCCATGCACCGCCGGCAAGAATCAGCAAGAGAACAGCCCAGCCCCACGCCAGCACACCAAAGAGCGCCAGAAGACCGGTAACCAGGGCAAGAACACCCAGACCGGCAGCAACCAGCAGGGCAATACCGCTCGGGCTCGAAGTATCAAAGTAGGACAGAGGCGAGGGCTTCGACTCCTCCACCACCGGAATCTCGTCCGTGTACGGGGCAGTCGGGGAAGATTCGCGAATCTGCGAAATAGAAGCCGTATCGGGCGCAGGCTGGGCGGATTCCTCCACCGCGTGGGAGGAACGGGAAGAAGCCTGCGGAAGAGCAGAAGACGGCAGGGAAGTACCCGGTGCCACCGCGTGATCGGAGGACTGGTATGCCTCCGACTCGTTCAGCAGCACACCGGCGGAGGCGAGAATATCCTCCGCGGTACGCTCAGCACTAATCAGGGGACGTTCAGGCTCCATGACAGGGCCAGCGGGCGCGCGACGCAGGCTCCTGGGCACAAACCACAGCAGCAAAATCACGGTCAGAATTACCAACACGCCGGAGGTGTTCAAAAGCGTCATATTCAGGTCGCCCTCTATCGTCCCTTTATCCCTAGACTTTAATCATACCCTTATATTCCCAATGCTTTCCATAAGCGGCAAGAATCGGGCTGGATATGCACATATACCCCAGAAGGAATATGCACACTACAACGTCGTCGCGTCCCTGCACAAGGCACACCTTGGGCCCTCACCCAGTAGCACCCCAAGCACATAATAGACACATACGACGCAAAGGAAGGCGCCCTCCCTTGGGGCTAAAACGCCCCACCGGAAAGAACGCCTTCCTCAGCGTGGTTGGTATTTATCGGTTGCCCTCTTTAGAGAGCGGATGCAGAGTAATTAGCAGTTCTCTGCGACAAAGTCCTTCAGCCATGCGCGCAGGTCGTCACCGAACTCGGGGCGCTCAGCAGCAAGAATAACGTTTGCCTTCAGGTAGGACAGCTTGTCACCGGTGTCGAAACGGCGGCCGGAGAAGACCACGCCGTAGACGCCTTCGCCTTCGCCCTCACCCTGAGCCAGGGTCTGCAGAGCGTCGGTCAGCTGAATCTCGCCGCCGCGGCCCGGAGCGGTGTTCTCCAGAACTTCGAAGACCTTCGGGCTCAGAACGTAACGGCCAATCACAGCATAGTTCGAGGGAGCCTCATCAGCAGCAGGCTTCTCAACCAGGCCGGTGATTTTAACGAAACCGTCTTCGCCCTCAACAGCCTCAATAGCAGCTGCGCCGTAAGCAGAAATAGCCTCGCGGGGAACCTCCATCAGAGCAACGACAGAACCGCCGGTGCGCTCCTGGACCTCCACCATACGAGCGAGCAGGTCTTCCTTCTCGTCAATCAGGTCATCGCCGAGCAGAACAGCGAATGCTTCGTCACCAACGTGGCGCTTTGCGCGCAGAACAGCGTGGCCCAGACCCTTGGGGTCGCCCTGACGCACGTAGTGCAGGTCGCCACCCATCTCATTGGTAGCTACCACGGATGCGAGTAGGGCGTCCTTACCCTGCTCAGCGAGCTGCTGCTCCAGAACGGGAACGCGGTCGAAGTGATCCTCGAGAGCGCGCTTGTTACGGCCGGTAATCATCAGAACGTCGTTCAGACCGGCACGGATTGCTTCCTCCACCACGTACTGAATCGCGGGGCGATCAACGACGGGGAGCATTTCCTTGGGGGTTGCCTTCGTTGCGGGCAGGAATCGGGTGCCCAGACCAGCAGCAGGAATAACTGCCTTAGTAACAGACTTAATTTCAGTAGCCATGCCACAAGAATACCCTAAGTTGTAAAGTACTTAAGGCGATTTATAGACACTATGACATGAAAAAATCTTCAACGTGACTAACTACATATCCACAGCGGCCCATTCTTCGGGCTGTAGAGAAAATACCTTCTTCAGAACCCAATGCTATTTTCTGTAATCCTTATACTAAAAAGTAGAATCTACAGCCCAACAGAGTAGGTTGCTTTTTGCCATCTACAAGAACGTTTTCACCCTGCCTCGAAACGCCCCTCAACGCGGAGGCATCATGACCCAAACCAGCCAATCTAGCCCATAGAACCGCTCTCCCCCACCCCACATAAGACCTCACCCGCAAAGACGATGGGACACACCATGCCTCTCAATACCGCAGCTGCCATCAGCAACTCCGACACCGGTGCCAGCGCAGACGATATCTCCCTGGATAAAGACATTCTCCGCTCTCAGATTCGCCCGCGCCGCCTCACAGCACGCAGCCACCGCGACGAACACGGTCAGCAGCAGCTGGCTGATCTTTTTGCCCACCACATTCTCGAGGCGGTCGCGCAGCGGGTCCACTCCCCCGGCACCATTGCGGCATATCTGCCCACCAAATCCGAGCCGCCCATTCTTCAAGCGCTAAACGCTCTCCATGAGCAGGGACACCGCATCCTCGTGCCCGTCGTGCGCCCCGGCCGCAAACTCGCCTGGGTACACTGGGACCCCGCCGTTGAACATCCGCTCAACCCCATGGGAATCCCCGAACCCGAAGGCGAAGAACAGGACTCACAGGCATTCGTGAATGCCGATGTGCGCCTCATCCCCGCTCTCGCCTTTGATGCTGGCGGGCACCGCCTCGGTCAAGGAGGCGGCTACTACGACCGTCTTATCCCCCTGCTCAGCGCACAGCAACTGGAGGAGCAGAGCATCGGCGTGGTCTTTGCTGACGAAATTTACGAAGCTATCCCCTACGACCGGTGGGACGCCATTCTGCCGGTGATTCTCACCGAGCGGGGTATTTTCCACGCTCACCAACAGGGCTAAAAGCACCCGACTCCCCATGCCCGGTTCGCTTTTGATTGACACCCCGAATCTTTATGCAAAACGCAAAGATATGCAGGAACACACCAACAAAATCACTCACGAAAAAGGCGAAAAGAAACAGAAATAGCTATTTGAGAAGAAAACGCAAATAGCTCCCAACCTTTCAAAAGCGGTACACTCAAACCACGTTAATAAACCATCCCAGCGAAAACGGATACAGAAGGACAAAATGCCGGTCTACGTTTACCAGTGCAAGAATTGCAACCACGTCTTTGAACAGCGCCAGTCCTTTAGCGACGATGCACTGCGCGTCTGCCCGCAGTGCGGCGAAGAAACCCTGCGCAAGCGCTACAACACCGTCGGCGTGACCTTCAAAGGTTCCGGCTTCTACAGCACCGACAAGGGAAACTCCTAAACGGAAGTTCCACACCAGCCAAAACGAGGGGCGGGGCAACACAGGTTGCCCCGCCCCTCGGCGTTTAAGAAGCACTCCCAGTACGGAGGTGCTACACGATATTGTTACCCCAGTGCGGAGGACGCTGCTGACGCATCCATTCCAGACGCTCGCGCTCCTCCGGGGCCAGCGGCTGCGCAGAAGCAGCCGCCTTCTGAGAACTCGCCTTCTGGGGGTTCTGCTTCTGGGCATCAGCTTTCTTCGGGGAAGCCCCCGCGGCAGAGGAAGTACCCGAAGCCACAACCGGAGGCGTCGTCACGCCCACCAGCAGAGGCTCAGCCCCGCTCACCGAGCCGCCGCCGCTCACACGACGGTGCCCACGGCGCGGCTTCGGCGTTGACGAATAGCTAGCCACGGACCTCAGCATCCTCGTCCATATCCAGGTAGTGCAGCACGCGCGCCACCACGGCGTCCGGATCAGCAAATACTTCCAGGGTGCCCAGCGTAATGTAGTTCCAGCCCGTGCGGCTCAGACGCTCCGGCACCAGGCGGGTACGCTCACGCACCGAAGCACGCGCATAATTCGGCTCACCATCGGAGCACGCCACCAGCGGCATAGCCGCCGGAACACTCGGGTTCGAAGAGACCACGGGAGCCACACCCAGCGCGGGAACCGGCTCAGCCGCCAGCTTCTCCGGGGCGTGCGCAATCAGAGCGATATCGCCCTCACCGCGGGTCACACGCACACCGCGAGCCTGCAGACGCGCCACCAAATCGTTCAGCAGCCAGTCGCCCAAATCCGGGGTGTCCGCGTCGTCGACGGCCAAGAACGCGTTACGCGGCAGGGTCTCCGGCACGCGCTGTGCCTTCGCTTCCACCTCTTCACGCGCCTGACGTTCCGCGTGTTCACGCAGCAGGTGGTAGAAATCCACCGCGCCATGATGCAGCTTCTGCGGGTCCAGCTCGGAGGGGTCAATGCACGAGACAATGCGCAGGGCACGGCGTGCACGAGTCAACGCCACCACAAAGCCCTGGCGACCGTGCTCAGCAGACAGCTGACCCAAATCGTAGGACGCCTGACCCAGGCGGGCACGACCCACACCCAGGGAGAAAATCACGGTATCGCGTTCGAGGGTCTCGGCGCGGGTCAGGTCGACCACGCGGAAAGACTCTTCACCAGCGGCGAAGAACGGCCCCAGCTGCGGGTACAAGCTCAAGGCATGACGCACCGACTCAGCCACACGCTGAGCGTGCTTCGGGCTAGCCGTCACAACCGCCAGCGAACGGTCCGGGGTACGGTAGGCGTGCTCCAGTACCAGGTTTGTCACGCGCTCCACCTCAACACCGGGCGAATCCAGGTTCGCGTTATCGCTCACTTTACCGCGAGTATCAATGTACTCAACGGTCAGCGAACCGGCGGGCTGGGCGGAGGCGCGGCTCACCGGAGCCGCATGCAGCTGCGAACCGTAGAACTCACGGTTCAGGTAGTCAAGAATCACCGGGTCCATGCTGCGGTGCAGCATCGCCAGGGCGCGGTTGGGCAGTACGGTAGCGAGCACGTCGAAGGTGCTGTCCAGCTGCTCACCTGCCGGTTCCGGCGCCCCAAAGGTCGGGGCGGACACGATGAACGGCGAGGGGTAACCCGAATGCGGGTCGCCCAGGGCAATCACCTGGTCGGCGCGAGTAATCGCGGGCAGGTTCGCTGCCAGCGGGGTCGACTCGGAGTCCAGCAGCAGCACCGTATCAAAACGCATGGAGGCGGGAACCTTACGCGCCAGGGCGAAGGGGCTCGCAGTCCACAGCCTTCAGGTACGCCGCCTGATCATGCTTAGACTCAATACGCTCAGTCCACACGCGAGCAACCTTCGCCAGCAGACGCGCCGGGGCGCTAGTCATGTGGGCGTAGTCGGCACGGCGGAAACGGGACTCCGTATCGCGCAGACGGTCACCGTCCAGCAGCTTACCTTCGTGATGCTGTAGCAAGAATTCCAGGGCAGACTGCCACCAGGCAAGCTCCAGTTCAGCGGAAATAACCTCGGTCGGAACCTGACGCGCGTACAGGTCATCGAGCAGCTCCGACAGGCCGCGCTCACGCAGTTTCTGGGTCAGGGCGTCACGCTCCGGCAGGGTCATCAGCAGCACGCGGTCCGCCATGAGAGCATCCAGGCGCGCATCCAGAGCATCCAGGTCGGTGCGCACGAAGTCGGTGCCCTCAATGGTATCCGCAAGAACAATACCCAGACCCGCCAGCTCAGACACCAGAGAGTTCAGGGCTGTAGCCAGCTGGTCCAGGTTCTCCGGAATCTGCGGGGTGCGGGGCGCCTCAATGTGGCGAATCCACTCGGCACGCTCAGCCTGAACCACCTTCAGCTGCTCGTGCAGGTCACCGATATTCACGCCGGGCAGGATGTATTCCTTCGCCGCGCGGCGCAGGCGGGAACGCTGCATACTGCTCATCTCGATGCCGTTCTCACGGCGCCACGAACCGGAGGCAGTCGCCGCAATCAGGTCGGTCACCGGGCGGTCGTAGACATCCGCACGGAAACGCTTGAGCGTCTCACGGATACGCATCAGAATCGCCAGCTGCGACTCCCACTCAGCGATGGTGCGGCCGCGGCGCAGACCCAGCATGGCGCTGGTCTGGTTCATCGCCTCACGCAGGTTCAGCAGGGAGGACTTGAGGGTAATGACCAGGGCGTACGCCTCGGCGGCTTCCTCGTCATTGACCAGGCGGGCACGGTACCACGGGGAGGTGCGCGAAGCCGCCGCAAAACCATCAATCTCGCCTAGGCGCACCAGCTCGGCACGCACCTGCTCACGCTCCAAGAGCGAATCGAGCATAGGGCGGTCAAAACGCACGCGGGTTGCCGGGCCGTCCTCGGAGGCGGTCAGCTCAGCCAGACGCTGCAGCGCCGAGTAGACAGAAATCTGCCAGTTGGCGTCCTTGTTCAGCAGGGCACGAGTGTGGTCGAGCAGCGCGGCACGGGTCGCCACAAGCTCTTCGTTCAGGTCCTCAGAGTTAGGCTCTTCGGCGCCCTCATTACGCACGATTGCGCGAATGAACTCGGCGCGCTGAGCCTCAGCATCGTGCTCGGCAAGCAGGTCGTAGCGCAGGCTCTCAATACCGGTGCGCTTGAGCAACGCCGAGAATTCAGCGAGGGTGGAGCGCTTCTCGCCCACCACGAGCACGGATTTACCGCGACCCATCAGGGCGGATGCAATATTCACGGCGGTACGCAGCGGCTCGGTGCCGGGCGCCGCAGTGATGGTGAAGGAGAATCCGCTGACCGCGGTGTCGACAATTTCCTGGGCGTTCGCATCAGCGTCCAGCAGGAGCATTTCTTCTGCCGGGTCGCGCTGGTCCAGGGGCTGCTGCAGGTTGTGGGCGTTGAGCTCGCGCGGCTTCACGCCGGGAACCTTCAGCGCCGCCAGGTCACGCACCAGCGGGGTGATGGCGGTGTGCGGCAGCTCGCCCAGGCTTTCCTTCAGGTCAGCGAAAGTGGAAATAAAGTACTTCGACTCAATGGTCATGCCCGGAATACGGCCTGCGGAGGCGCGCATACGCTCGATGACCGGCTCGGGGTCCAGGCGGGACATGGAGTTCGCCAGCTGCGCCACGTCCATGGTGCCCAGGTCGATGCCGTACTCCTGCTTAATCTGGCGAACCATCGCCGGGTTCAGACGTGCGGAACCGGCGAGGCGCAGCTCGAAGTCGTCGTCCTTCGGGTGCGGGGTGATGCTCAGCGGCGCCATAAGAATCGGCGCGATGAAACGCTTCTCGTAGGCGGCGGCATCCTCGCGGGTATCGTGCGAAAGCCAGGAGGCGGTACCCGCCACGAAGTAGCCGGAGTCCAGGCCGTGGTCGGTGGCGAGCTCGTAGATCTTGGTGCGCAGGGTGCGTGCGGAGCGCATGCCCGCCTCCAGCTGCGACTTCTCGCGCAGAATCGTGGAGAGGCGGGTCTTGCGTCCGGCGAGCAGCTGTGCCAGGCCGGAGGGGTTCGCCTCGGACAGGTCGATGTGCACGTAGTCGACCTGGTTGAAGTCGAGCATCGCGTCGGGACCGGTGTAGACGTCCATCTGTTCCGCCCAGCGCTCAAGCCCCGCCGAGGGGTCAAAGTCCTCGTGGGCGGGGTTCAGGTGTGCGGGCAGCTCGGCGATGTTGATTTCGTCGGCTACTTCGTGGGTTTCCTCTGCTGAGGTCGCGGCGGCTGCGGCGGGCTGAGCGGTATCAGCCGGGGCGCCGGGTGCGTGTTGCGCGTCGGTAGGCTCGGGAATCTGGTTCACGTCGTGAGTGTCCTTGTGGGTCAGTGCGGTGTACGTTTGCGCGTACACACCGAAGATGGTGGTTCTTCCGGGGTCCTCTGCCCGGGTGCCTCAAACGGGGCGGGTGTCAGCGTACGCCTGCGTGCTTAGTGTGCCTGCATGCTTGCTGTCTGTTCCTCTGTGCTTACTTCGACCACATTGCGATGTTCACGGCGAGTAGCACCACGGTCACCAATATGTAGAAGACCAGGGCGGGCAGGAGCGCCCAACGGTACTTGGGTGCTAGTTCGCCTTCCAGGTTGCCGAAGCGCAGGGAGCGGAAGAGGAAGAAGCTCAGAATTGCGCCGGGCAGGTTACCGATAATGACCAGTAGCACGGTCAGGTACAGGGCGTAGGCTCGTTCGGTGCGTTCGTTCTCTGCGCCCGCGAATTTGAGGGTGCCGCCCAGTAGCAGGCTGAGGCATGCGTTCAGGAATGCCACGGTGAAGAAGGGAATCTTCAGGGCTGCTTGGAAGTCCATCTGGGAGTTCGCTGCGCCCAGAGCAATCCACAGCAGTAGCAGCGCGGGGATGATCATGAGGTACCAGAACAGGTACTTACGCATCTTCTCGGTGTTTTCGATGAGCGCGAAAATTGCGGTCACTGGGTGTCTCTTTCAGGTGATCTCAGGTGGATTCGGTCGGATTCAGGAGGAGTGAGTGAAGGGGCAGGTGGGCACAGTATTGCCTTGTCAGGCGTCGATTTCGCCCCCATTGTTGAGAGCGTCATCCACCTGGTCCTGCAGGGACTCGCGGCGCTCATGTTCAACGTGTTCAATATAGCGGCGCACGATGTAGTCCAGCAGTACCGACAGCGCAACGAAGGAGTAGTAGGGCTTGCGCTGGGTGCTGATCTGGGTGGGGGTGGTCTGGTAGTGCAGGGAGTACTCGGCGTGTGAAGACATGTAGTTCACACCAATGGCGGTCACCGCAATCATGGGGATGCGGCGCAGCGCCAGCATCTTAATGTGTTCGCGCATGTTCTCGGTCTGACCTGAAAAGGACACAATAATGACCACATCGTCCTGGGTCATATTGTTCATGGCGCTTTCGAACTCATTGCGCGCCGGGATGACCTGGCAGAACTTACCGCACACCTGCATGGACTTGGTAAATTCCTGCACGGCGTTGCGCTGCGCGTAGCCGGTACCGAAGCAGTACACGGTGCGAGCCTCATGGATGCGCTTGAGCAGTCCGCTCAGTTCCATGTGCTCGAGGTAGTCGTAGGTGCGCTGAATATCTTCGCGACCGCTCTCAATGAACCGCGGGTTGAAAGGTTCGCTGCGGTTCAGAGAGGACTTAATGAAGTACTTCAACTCGGCAAATCCGGAGAAGTTCAGCTTCTTCGTCAGGCGGATAATTGAGCTGGTCGAAGTATAGGTTTTATGTGCCAGAGAGTTGATCGTTGACTCTGCAACGAACTCTTCGTTTTCTAGCATGAATGCCAAAATTTCCCGTTCAGTTTCACTGAATCGGTGCTGGTTCGCATTCACGACGTCTTGTAAATCCACTCAAAGCTCCTGAATCCGATGGTGAGCAATATATAAATAGTACACGCTCTAGAGTCATCGGCCAGGGCGGGTGAGGACGGTCATCTCTCACTTTGAGTGTGTATGCCAACAGATTTGAGCTGGGTATGCGCCTGGTACGTGTCCGGGTACAGCTTCGCCGGCGGCATCGGTGTTATCCGATACCGCCGGCGAAGTCTATACCTTATGAGGCGTTATGCCGTCAGGCGGTTGAAAGCTGAAGTCTCTTAGGAGAGGGTCTTAGCTTCGTTCACCATGGTCTCGAAACGCTCGCGAACCTGGGGAACGTCCATGCCGACGATGACCTGGAATGCCTTGCCCTTGCGGACGAGGCCCAGAGCACCTGCATTCTTGAAGTCTGCATCCGAGGTGCTGACGAGGGACTCATCAGCAACGGAGACACGCAGGCGGGTTGCGCAGTTGTTCACGGTGGTGATGTTCTCTGCGCCACCAAGCAGTTCGAGGAAGCCTGCTGCGCGGGGTGCGTAGAGGTCGCCGTCAGCTGCGGGAGCTGCTGCGCCGCCGTCCTTCTCAGCAGCCTTAGCAGCCTTGTACTCTGCCTTGCTGTAGAGCTTGGTCTCGCCGCCGTCTTCTTCACGACCGGGGGTCTTGAAGTCGAACTTCAGAATCATGAAGCGGAAGACCAGGAAGTAGATAACGGTGAAGCACAGGCCCACACCGATCTGCATGAGGTAGGTGCCGGAGTGGTTTGCCCACAGCGGGATCCAGTTCTGGAACAGGAAGTCGAGCAGACCGCCACCCATGTAACCAACCAGACCCAGCTGGTACATGATTGCAGCCATGGTTGCTGCCAGGATTGCGTGAACCAGGAACAGCGGGGGTGCCAGGAACAGGAAGGTGAACTCGAGGGGCTCGGTGATACCGATCAGGATCGCGGTGAGGCAGACGGGGATCATCAGAGCGAGAACTTCCTTGCGCTTCTCGGGACGAGCAGTGGTGTAGAACGCCGCTGCGATACCGATGGGTGCAAAGACCTTGGAGTTACCGTGCAGTGCGAAGCCGCCGCCGGGGAACAGTTCCTTCAGGGGCTTGTCGCTCTTAGCAAACTCGGTCAGGTGGCTCGGCCAGTCCTTAGCAATACCGTTCGGGGTAACAACATTACCGAAGACGAACGGGGAGTAGATAAAGTGGTGCAGACCGGTCGGAATCAGGAAGCGCTCGAGGAAGGTGTAAACCCACACGCCGAGTGCGCCGGATGCGATGAAGAAGCCCTGCAGGGAGGAGATGCCGTGCTGAGCGTAGGGCCACAGCCAGGAGAACAGGAATGCCACGGGCATCATCAGGAAGAAGCAGACGCCGTAGACGTACTGGGAACCCTGGAAGATACCGAGGAAGTCGGGCAGCTTCTTGTCGAACCAGCGGTTGTGTACCCACACCACGATTGCAGAGATGATGATTGCACCGAAGATACCGGTGTCCATGGTCTTGATACCGGCGATCATCTTCAGACCGGTACCTGCCGCGCTCTTAGAGATGTCGGTGGTGTAGTCCAGGTCGAAGAAACCGGTGCCGCCCTTGCCCCATACCTTGAGCATGGCGCCGACGAAGTAGTTGAAGGTCAGGTAGACCATTGCAGCTTCCATCACTGCACGTGCGTTAGCGGTCTTTGCCAGTGCAATGGGCAGACCGATCACGAAGAGCAGTTCCATCTGGTTGAAGACGGTCCATGCGCCGGACTCCCAAACGGACCAGAAGTGGTTCCACGCGCTTTCCTTGTCAGCAGCGAGGGGAATCAGGTCGCCGTTCTGTGCAATGATCGCAATACCGACCGCGAGGCCAGCGAATGCGAAGAGAAGAACGGGTGCCAGCATGGCAGAGCCGAACCTCTGTACTTTTTCCATCATGAGGCTATACGCCCTTTCGGGTTGTCGAGTGAGCGGACGCAGGTGCCGGCGATCGTTGCCGGTCTGCGGTGGCAACGCCGTATCTTTATACCCTCAAACGAAAGTATATGAGACGGGTGCCACATATCCTGCGTGCGCTAAATGCCGAATGTGTTTTAGACAGAAACAATAATGCCAGGTCATACCTGCCCACAGGTACCAAAACTGTGAGTTTTGAAAGAGTTTTTCAGAACCTGAAACATATCCCGGCACTGGTTAAAAATACTTGCTGCAGATGAGACTTTTTCCCTATTACCTAGCGCACAGAATCGATAGCATAAACAGTGCGCCCATAGAGGTCAGAGTGCATAAACACTCACCACCTCAATACGCGGTGCGCATATCATTCTTCAACCTCACACATACCCCGGACTTAATACATGCGCTTCCTCACCCTCAATACGCACAGCTGGTGCGAAATCCACCAGATTGCCAAGATCCGTACCCTCGCCAAGTTCATTATTGAACAGCAGGTGGACGTCATTGCGTTGCAGGAAGTCAACCAGCTCACCTCCACCCCCGTGGTGAAGGAGCCCCTCAACTACCGCGGCGGCGCCGGCGTTCCGGTCCGCGAAGACAACTACGCCCTGCTGCTCGTGCAGGCGCTCAACGAAATGGGTGCCACTTACGAGTGGACCCTCACCGAAACCCACATCGGTTGGGACCGTTACGACGAATGCGTAGCTATCCTCTCGCGCCTGCCGATTCGCGGTATCAAGCCCATCAATATGTCCCCCGGCTACGGCTACCACCAGGTGCAGCGCCGCGCAGCACAGGCAACGCTCATCGAAACTGAGACGGGCACCTTCTGGTGCGCAACCACCCACATGTCCTGGTGGGACTTCGACGGTGAGCCCCTCTTCGCGCAGGAATACACCCGCCTCTCACAGGCCCTGGCAGAATGTGCCCTCACCGCACCCGTACTGCTCGGCGGCGACTTTAACTCCGCCGCGCATCTGAGCGATGAAGGCTACGCGCTGGTCACCTCCAGCGGTATGGTTGATACCCGCTCACTGGCGGAGCACACCGACGGCGAAAACACCGTCCACCGCGAAATCGCCGGCTGGGAAGGTAGCACGGATGCCAAGCGCATCGACTTTGTCTTCGCTGACCGCCTGGTCGACGTGGTATCCCACGCGGTTGTCTTCCGTGACAACTCCCCCGAGGCGATCTCCGACCACAGCGGCCTGCTGCTAGAGATTGACCCCTCCAGCTGGGCGCCGGAGAGCCTCCTTACGCCCCTCACCAGCCAGTCCTAAAGGGGCATCAGACGTTAGCCGCCCGCAGAGCGGCACCACACAACACTCATCCATACCAAGGGAAGGAAGAACAATGACGACCCAGACCCAGTGGTGGCAGGAACCCGTTGTCTACCAGATTTACCCCCGCTCCTTCAACGACTCCAACGGCGACGGCATCGGCGACCTGCCCGGTATCACCGAGAAGATTCCGTACCTCGCCGACCTGGGCATTCAGGTGCTGTGGCTCTCCCCCATCTACGCGTCCCCGAACGACGATAACGGCTACGACATCTCCGACTACCGTGCCATCATGACCGAGTTCGGCACCATGGAAGACTTCGACAAGCTGCTCGAAACCGCGCACGAGCACGGCATCAAGCTCATGATGGACCTGGTCGTCAACCACACCTCCGACGAGCACGAATGGTTCAAGCAGGCACGCTCCTCCAAGGACAACCCCTACCGCGACTACTACATTTGGCGCGACCCCAAGGGCTTCGATGAGGACGGCAAGCCGATTCCGCCGAACAACTGGATTTCCTGCTTCAGCCCCTCCGTGTGGGAATGGGACGAGGCGACCGGCCAGTTCTACCTGCACTACTTCTCCGTCAAGCAGCCCGACCTGAACTGGGAGAACCCGAAGGTCCGCGAAGAGGTCTACGACATCATGCGCTTCTGGCTGGACAAGGGCGTGGACGGCTTCCGCATGGACGTCATCAACCTAATTTCTAAGGACCTCTCCTTCCCCGAGGACCCGGCAGTCCTCGCTGGCGGCCTCGACAACTGCCTGGCTGTCGCAGCGAACGGCCCGCGCGTGCACGAATTCCTGCAGGAGATGAACCGCGAGGTCCTGAGCAAGTACCCGGTCATGACCGTGGGCGAAACCCCCTGCGTGACCGTGGACGACGCCGCACTCTACACCGGTTTCGACCGCAACGAGCTGCAGATGGTGTTCCAGTTCGAGCACATGGACGTAGACGCCTCCGAAGGTGGCGTGACCGGCAAGTGGTCCGACCGCCGCTTCAACCTGGTTGACCTCAAGAAGGTCCTCACCCACTGGCAGGAGGGCCTGCACGGCCGCGGCTGGAACTCCCTGTACTGGAACAACCACGACCAGCCGCGCACCGTCTCCCGCTTCGGTAACGACTCCCCCGAGTACCGCACCGTCAGCGCCAAGATGCTCGGCACCGTGCTACACCTGATGCAGGGCACCCCCTACATCTACCAGGGTGAAGAGCTGGGCATGACCAACGTCTTCTTCGACGATGTGAAGGACTACAACGACCTGGAGATTCACGACTCCTGGCGCAAGTACGTTGAAGAGTCGGGCCGCGTCTCCGCGGAGGACATGCTGCGCTACATCAGCGCCTCCGGCCGCGATAACGCCCGCACCCCCATGCAGTGGACCGCTGGCGAGAACGCAGGCTTCACCTCCGGCACCCCGTGGCTGAAGCTGAACCCGCGCTACACCGAAATCAACGCGGAGGCAGAGCTCGCCGACCAGGATTCGGTGTTCTACCACTACCGCGACCTGATTAGCCTGCGCCGCGAGCACCCGATCGTCCTGACCGGTGAGTACCGCCTGCTGGATGAAGAGGATGACCAGGTTTACGCCTACCTGCGCGTGAACTCCGACGAGGACGCCGCCGCAACCGGCGAGCGCGCCCTGCTGGTCGTCGCGAACTTCACCGATGACACCGTTCAGCTGAACTACGCGGGCGGCAACCTGGATTCGGTGGTACTAACCAACTCGCAGGCACTCTCCCCGACTGAGCTGAAGGCCATCGAGAACACCCCGAAGCTGATCAGCTCGAACTACCGCGATGAGAACCGCGAGTTCACCGACGAGGGCACCCTGTTGCGCCCCTACGAGGCGAAGGTGTACCTCTTCGGTAACGCCAAGTAGTCGTACCCCACTCATACTGTGAGAAGGGGGACCAGATACAGACATTCCGGTCCCTCTTCGCCCTATACTTCAATCACAGACAAAATTTGTTCCTCTTTTCGGCTGGATGGCCGGTATAGAAAGGCAATTATGAGCAACTCCGAGGCATACGAGGTTCCCTCCTACGAAGGCCGCCAGTGGTGGAAGGAAGCCGTGGTGTACCAGGTGTACCCCCGTTCCTTCAACGACGCAAACGGCGACGGTATTGGCGACCTGAAGGGCATTACCGAGAAGCTGCCCTACCTGGCTAAGCTGGGCATCAACGTCATCTGGCTCTCCCCCGTGTTCGACTCGCCGAACGTGGACAACGGCTATGACATCTCTGACTACTTCGCGATTATGAGTGACTTCGGCACCATGGAAGACTTTGACGAGGTGCTTGAAACCGCTCACAAGCACGGCATCAAGATCCTGATGGACCTGGTCGCGAACCACACCTCCGATGAGCACCCCTGGTTTAAGGAGTCCCGCTCGTCTAAGGACAACCCCTACCGCGACTACTACATTTGGAAGGATCCGAAGGGCTTCGACGAGGACGGCAACCCGATTCCTCCGAACAACTGGGCATCCGAGTTCGGTGGCCCGGCGTGGGAGTGGGACGAGGCAACCGGCCAGTTCTACCTGCACATCTTCTTCAAGGAACAGCCCGACCTGAACTGGGAGAACGAGAAGGTTCGCGAGGACCTGTACTCCATGGTCCGCTGGTGGCTGGACAAGGGCGTTGACGGCTTCCGCCTGGACGCTATCAACATCATCTCCAAGCCCGAGGGCTTCCCGGATGACCCCTCCACCGACTTTGAGAAGCACACCTCCTCGATTCCGTTCGTCATCTCCAACGGCACCATGGTGCACCCGTGGATGAAGGAGCTCACCCGCGAGACCTTCAGCCGCTACGACGTGATGACCGTGGGCGAGACCAGCGCAACCAGCCCCGAAGACGCTAAGCTGTGGGCTGGCTACCACACCGGTGAGCTGAACATGATCTTCCACTTCGATCACATGGGCGTGGATAACGACCCGAACGGCAATCTGGGCGGCAAGTGGTCCTATGCACCGTACAAGCTGACCGAGCTCAAGCGCATCCTGAACGACTGGCAGACCACTCTGGAGGGTAACGCCTGGGGTTCGCTGTACTGGAACAACCACGACCAGCCGCGCGTGGTCTCCCGTTTCGGTAACGATTCGGATGAGTTCCGCACCCTGTCCGCTAAGCAGCTGGCGACCACCCTGCACTTCATGCAGGGCACCCCGTACATCTACCAGGGTGAAGAAATCGGCATGACCAACGTGAAGTTCGATTCGATTGAGGATTACCGCGATGGTGACTCGATTCGCTTCTACGAGGACATGCACGTTGACCACAAGCGTCTGAGCCACGAAGAGGCGATGCAGGCTATCTACATCAAGGGCCGCGACAACGCTCGTACCCCGGTTCAGTGGGATGCTTCCGCTAACGGTGGTTTCAGCCCCGAGGGTGTGACCCCGTGGATTGCTGTGAACCCGAACTACCCGGCGATTAACGCTGAGGCTGTTCTGGCTGATGAGGATTCGATCTTCTACCACTACCAGCACCTGGTCAACCTGCGCCGCGGCGAGCTGAAGGACCTGATGGTTTATGCGTCCTTCGCTCCGGTGGATTCGGTTCAGGTTCCGCACAACGAGGACGAGGCCGTGTACGCATACACCCGTACCGGTGGCGCTGACGGTTCCCCGGCGAACGAGTCTCTGCTGGTAATTTCGAACTTCACCGCTGAAGAGCAGGAGCGTGACTTCGCCCTGCTGAACGAGGCTCGTGAGGCTGGCGCTCGTGTTGAGCTGGTGAGCTCCAACTACAAGGACGATGCGGGTTCGACCCTGCGCCCCTACGAGGCGAAGGTGTACCACATCGTACGCTAAGCGCTGTAGCTCGTTGAGTGCTACCGCGTGCCGATAAGGTGAATAGACAGTAGAAGGAGGGTGAGGCTTATGCCCCCGCCCTCCTTTTGCTGTCTTTTTGTTGTCTTCTTGGTGATCCCGGCGTGCTTTCTTGGCTCTGTTTAGCTGGCGAATACGAGCTGCAGAATCGGTACGGCGAGCGCAATCATTCCCACGCTGACGACCGCCCCGGCGGCAATGACGGGGGCCGCGGTTCCTTCGTGCCGGTAGTGGGTTTCTAAGATGACGATGTTCGCGGCTGGCGGCAGGACCGCAAGGATGAAGAGCACCTGCGGATGCGCGAGCAGCTGGTCGAAGTGCACGCCCGCCGTATCGTGTGCCCAGCGGGCAAGCGCCAGCACGCCGACGCTGTAGACGCTCACGAGCCCGGCGCGTAGGAGAGCCCATCCGGCGGCGCGGGTCAGGTCGGCGCGGTGCAGTTTGGCGGCGCCGAGCCACATGCCCAGCACGATCATTCCGATAAAGCTGAAAACCCAGGTGAGCACCCGGTAGAAACCCGCCCCGTGCTGGCTCAGGATGGGCCCGGCGGGCAGGCAGAGCAGTCCCACCACCACGGCGATAACGGGCGGGCTGGTACGCAGACCCCGCAGTACGGTGCGGAGGGTTCCGCCACGGCTCCTAGCGGCTCGTGCATCCGGTGCGTTGCCCTCCCCTACCCCGGCCTCTGTCTTGGAACCACCGCGTAGCAGCGAGGTGCCCAGGATATTGCCCATGATGGAGTTGCCGATATACGCGCCAATGTACACGCGCACGGCTTCCTCGCCCCAGAATCCGGCAACCACAGGGATGCCGAAGAGTCCCGCGTTCAGGTAGACGAAGGCGAGCTTCTGCACGGGGTCGCCGGTGATGCGCCCGGCACAGAGCACGCCGAGGAGCATCAACACCATGGTGGAGGCGGCGACAAAGAACAGTTCGGGACGGCTGGTTGCGACAGTGTAGATGATGACGGCGGGAATGATCCAGCGGGTCAGCAGGGTTGAGGCGTCTTCTTTGAGGCGGGTGCTCCAGCGTTCGGGTAGCAATAGCGCGAGCCCCAGACCTATGCCTAGGTAGATGAGTGGGAGGATAATTCCCATGCTCGTTCCTTTCGCTGTAGCTCTGCTGTTTTTCGCCGCGATGGGGTGTGTCTAATAACCCTACCCTGAACCTTCAGGTTGAGGTTGACTATTTTTTCTCTGTGGTTTTCGGATTTTTCGCGTCATATTGCATCATATTCCGCTAAACCCTCGTTTTTTATGCGGTTCGCTTCTAGTCTTGAAATATAGAAAGAATATGTCCTCACCGTATTCTTTCAATCTATCGCCGACACTCATTTTCTCGCATCATTAGACGCGCTGTTGTTTCTTCTCATGCGAGGGTTAACGCTCAGGAGCCCGCAATGCAGCAACCGTATCTTTCTTCTCCTCCCGAATCTGGAGGCGTCCCCCACCGCTCTGCAAAGAACCCCGCGGAGGCACAGGGGCAGCACGCCGGTGTGCATATTCCGTGGCGCTCTTCTGCGGCCCCCTCAGCAGTGAACGCTTCGACTGCAGTGGCTGAGCCTGTTGTTGCTTCTGCTGCGCCCGTAGCGTCTATGAGCGGTCCTGAACGTACGTTTAGGGTCCCGCACCCGGTGCTGAGTGCTATCTCGTGGCTGATTGCGGCTGCGAGCGCTGCGTGGCTTGTGATTCTGGGCGTCTCGTTGGCGTTGAATGTCGCCTCGGGTGTGAGTCACGATTCTGAGTTTATGATGCTAACCTACGGCGTGTACATGGCGTGCGCGTTTGGGTTCTGCTGTTTTGGCACGTTTTTTGCTCTGCATTTTGGGTTGGGGTCGAGCGCTCATTGGCGTGATTCGATTCGTCACCCGCATCACCCGCATTAAAGGTTTTTCTTTTCCCCGTGTGGTTTTGTGGAGAGTTTTTAGTTCTTTTATTTGAACTCTCGTTTTAAATATTTTGGTGTTTTTCTTTAAAATTCATGCGAAAAATCTAGGCTACGGAGTATTTTCAGAAACGCTCATATGAAAGAAGCCGCCCGGCGCATCACAGCAGGATGCACCGGGCGGCTCCTTACGGGGCTTCAGCCATCTTAGGTTGCACACTCAAAGGGGTTCAGGAGCCGAACATGCAGACGCTCAAAATCTTTGACATTGCGCGTTACGAGAGTAAGACCATGAGTCAAAGCAGTTGCAGCGATCCATGCGTCGTTCTCCGGCGCTTTATCCGGCACGTGAAGCCCTGCACAACAATCAGCTACAGCTCCGTCAATGACAAGAGTTCGTTTCTGAAATTTCTCTCGAACTGCCAAAAACCACTCACGCAGATAAGCACCTTGTATCGGATCTTTACGCTCCATAGCAAGCACACCGCGCTCTAGTTCCATAAGGGTCACGACGCTAATATAGAGTGGCTTTTCTGAATAACGGCGAAACCACGACTCAAAAACAGGGTCAGCCTTACCGCGTGAGAGCTTCCACAACTCAGAAATAATATTGGTATCAAGCAGGTACATCGTTGTCCCCTAGAACTCTACAATGGGGCGCTGATGTGCGGAACGTTCTGCCGTGGGGAATTCTTCGGGCAGGTCCATACCTTCAGCAGGTTGAGGGTAGTTTGCGAAGAAATCATACAGGGAAGAGCTCTCATTCTGGCTACGCGAATACTCTTCATAGGTCATAAGGACATAGGTGGGTTCACCACGCTTAGTGATAATAACGGGTGATTGCTGAGCCTGCTTCTGGGCTTTGGCGAGATTTTGGTTGAACTCGCGGCTGGTCATAACGGTCATAATTTCCCCCTTGCTGCTCACGACATGAAAACATAAATAATGTAACTACGTAGCTACATTATATTTTCCTTTCAGTACTACGACAACCCCTCCATCTTCAGACCCGCTATATATCGTTAGGAAGATACGAAGAAGCCGCCCGGCGCATCCACAGCAGGATGCACCGGGCGGCTTCTTCACGGAAGGAGCTTCACTCCCACTCGGGGATTACTCCCACTCGATGGTTCCCGGGGGCTTGGAGGTAACGTCCAGCACCACTCGGTTAACGTCCTTGACCTCGTTCGTAATGCGGTTCGAGATCTTAGCCAGCAGGTCGTACGGCAGGCGCGACCAGTCAGCGGTCATCGCGTCCTCAGACGAGACCGGGCGCAGAACAATCGGGTGACCGTAGGTACGGCCGTCGCCCTGAACGCCCACGGAGCGAACGCCAGCCAGCAGAACCACGGGGCACTGCCAGATGTGCTCGTCCTGACCTGCTGCGGTCAGCTCTTCACGCACGATAGCGTCAGCGGCACGCAAGGTTTCCAGGTTCTCGCGGTTAACCTCGCCGACGATGCGGATACCCAGGCCGGGACCGGGGAACGGCTGACGTGCCACGATCTTCTCGGGAACGCCGAGCTCGCGACCGATAGCGCGGACCTCGTCCTTGAACAGGGTGCGCAGCGGCTCAACCAGCTCGAAGGTCAGGTCGTCGGGGAGGCCGCCCACGTTGTGGTGGCTCTTGATGTTTGCGGTGCCGTCGCCGCCGCCGGACTCGACAACGTCCGGGTACAGGGTGCCTTGGACCAGGAACTTGATGTCTGCGCCCTCTTCGCCGGCCTCTGCAATCAGCTTGCGCTGTGCCTCCTCGAAGGAGCGGATGAACTCGCGGCCGATAGCCTTACGCTTCGCCTCGGGCTCGGTAACACCCTCGAGTGCGGAGAGGAAACGCTCCGACTCGTCGATGGTGATGACCTTGATGCCCATGGATGCTGCGTAGTCCTGCTCGACCTGTTCACGCTCGCCCTCACGGAGCAGACCGTGGTCGATGAAGAAGCAGGTGAGCTGGTCGCCAACAGCCTTGTGCACGAGCGCTGCCGCCACGGAGGAGTCAACGCCGCCGGAGAGCGCGCAGATAACGCGGTCGCTACCGACCTGCTCGCGAATCTTAGCGACCTGCTCCTCGATGATGTTATTGGTGGACCAGGTGGGCTTTAGGCCAGCCACGTTGTAAAGGAAGTTCTCCAGGGCGACCTGGCCGTAGTCGGAGTGCTTCACCTCGGGGTGCCACTGCACGCCGCCGAGCTTGCGGGACTCGTCCACGAACGCTGCCACGGATGCGCCGGGGGTCTTAGCCAGAACCTCGAAGCCTTCGGGGGCTTCGGTCACGGAGTCACCGTGAGACATCCACACGTTCTGGGTGGTGGGGGTGCCGGTCAGGAAGGAGGAGTTCTCAGCGCAGATGACGGCGTCGGTTGCGCCGTATTCGCGCAGGCCGGTCTGGGCCACGGTACCGCCGAGGGTCTGGGCCATGACCTGGAAGCCGTAGCAGATACCGAAGATCGGCACGCCAGCTTCGAAAAGGGCCTTGTCGCCCTTGGGGGCGCCGTCGGCGTAAACCGAGGAGGGGCCACCGGAGAGCACGATGGCTGCCGGGTTCTTGGCGAGCATCTTCTCGGTGCTCATGGAGTGGGGGACGATTTCGGAGTAGATGCCGGCTTCACGCACGCGTCGAGCAATGAGCTGCGCGTACTGTGCACCGTAATCCACCACCAGGACGGGACGCTCTTCGAGCTGGTCCAGGTTCACAGAGTTGGTCACGAAAATTACCTCAACGTGTTGGTACTAATCCGCGCACTTGCGCGGGGTTATATCTATTTTACGCTATCGCGGTGTGAGCTTGAACGCCCGTGGCGCGGGGACTATTCCGCCTACGACCGTTCTTTTTACGCTGCAGATAGAAGGCACCGCCCGGTGGCCGCGGGGATAGCCCCGTAGCCGCCGAGCGGTGATTCTTGAAGCTACATTAGCCGCGGTATGCGGGAACCACAGTCAGTTCCGCCTTCTGGAACTTCTTCAGGTCCAGGTAACCGCAGTTAGCCATTGCGCGCTTGAGCGCACCGACAATGTTGCTGGTGCCGTTCACGTGGTGCGAAGGACCGTACAGGACCTCCTCCAGCGTGCCGACGACGCCCAGCGGGGTGCGCACGCCGCGCGGGAAGTCCAGCGAGTGCGCCTCGTTGCCCCAGTACAGGCCCTGGCCCGGCGCCTCGGAGGCGCGAGCCAGCGGAGCACCCAGCATCACGGCGTCAGCACCCAGCGCGAGCGCCTTCACCATGTCGCCGGAGCGCCCCAGGGAGCCGTCAGCAATCACGTGCACGTAGCGGCCGCCGGACTCGTCCAGGTAGTCCGAACGTGCCGCAGCCACGTCGGCTATGGCGGTTGCCATCGGTGCGGAAATACCCAGGCCCTGGCGGGTGGTCTGAGCGGAACCGCCGCCGAAGCCCACCAGCACACCGGCGGCACCGGTGCGCATCAGGTGCTTAGCCTGCGAGTAACCGGCCACGCCACCGACGATGACGGGAACGTCCAGCTCGTAGATGAACTTCTTCAGGTTCAGCGGCTCGTGCGAGGTCGAAAGGTGCTCGGCAGAGACGGATGCACCGCGGATGACGAACAGCTCAACGCCGGCCTTCACCACGGTCTCGTAGTGCTCCTGAGTATTCTGCGGACTCAGCGAACCGGCAACCACCACGCCGGAGTCGCGAATCTCTTCCAGGCGTGCGGTAATCAGCTCCGGCTTGATCGGCTCGGAGTAAATCTGCTGCATGCGGGTGGTTGCGGAGGCGGGGTCCGCCTCGGGCAGCTCAACAATCTCGTCGAGCAGCGGCTGCGGGTCCTCGTAACGGGTCCACAGGCCCTCGAGGTTCAGCACACCCAGACCGCCCAGCTTGCCCAGGGCAATAGCGGTCGCCGGGGACATGACCGAGTCCATGGGCGCACCAATAATCGGGGTGTCGAACTTGAAGGCGTCAATCTGCCAGGAGGTGTCGACATCGCGGCGATCGCGGGTACGGCGGGTGGGTACCAGCGCCACATCGTCCAGGGAGTAGGTAGGGCGGGCGCTCTTGGAGAGGCCAATCTGAATTTCAGACATGGGTGAATCCTTTCGAATTCGGTTTGAGGGGTGCCGCCGGGCGTTATTCGCACCGATGCCCGCCCCGGCACCCGGGAGGGTACGGGACGGGCTCAACGGCGCACGGTGTGCACGCCGTGCGGCGAATCATCGTTGGTGATGCGTCTTAGCGACGGTAGTTCGGTGCCTCAACGGTCATCGTGATGTCGTGCGGGTGCGATTCCTTCAGGCCCGCGGGGGTGATGCGCACGAACTGGCCCTTGTTCTTGAGCTCTTCGATGGTGCGCGAACCGACGTAGAACATGGTCTGGCGCAGGCCACCTTCGAGCTGGTGAATCACGGCGGAGAGCGGGCCGCGGAAGGGAACCTGACCCTCGATACCCTCGGGAATCAGCTTCTCCTCGCTGGAGACGTCGGCCTGGAAGTAACGGTCCTTCGAGAAGGACTTGTGGCGGCCGCGGGTCTGCATAGCGCCCAGCGAACCCATGCCGCGGTACGCCTTGAACTGCTTGCCGTTCACGAGAATCAGGTCGCCGGGGGATTCGGTGGTGCCGGCCAGCAGGGAGCCGAGCATCACGGAGTCGGCGCCGGCCACCAGGGCCTTGCCAATCTCACCGGAGTACTGCATACCGCCGTCGGCAATCACGGGAACACCGGCGGGGATAGCTGCCTTAGCGGCCTCGTTGACCGCGGTCACCTGGGGCACGCCCACGCCCGCAATAATGCGGGTGGTGCAGATGGAGCCGGGGCCCACGCCAACCTTCACGGCGTCGGCGCCGGCGTCGATGATGGCCTGAGCACCCTGGCGGGTTGCGGCCTGACCGCCGATAACGTCCACGTGTGCGGCGGCGGGGTCCTTCTTCAGGCGGGCAATCATGTCCAGCACGCCCTGGGAGTGGCCGTTTGCGGTATCCACGAAGAGGGCGTCCACGCCGGCCTCGACCAGGGTCATGGCGCGCTCGTAGCCGTCACCGAAGAAGCCGATAGCGGCACCCGCGCGCAGGCGGCCATCCTCGTCCTTGGTGGCGAGGGGGTACTGCTCGGTCTTCACGAAGTCCTTGAGGGTGATCAGACCGGCCAGCTTGCCTGCCTCGTCCACGAGGGGCAGACGCTCAATCTTGTTGTGGGAGAGCAGGGCGAAAGCCTCGTCCTTGGAAACGCCGGGGCGGGCGGTCACCAGCGGCATGGGGGTCATGATGTCGCGAACGCGGATGTTCTCGAAGTCGCCGCGGGACATGTAGCGGATATCGCGGTTGGTGATGATGCCTTCCAGCACGCCCTCTTCGCTCACGACGGGCAGGCCGGAGACGCGGTAGTAACCGCACACCTCGTCGTACTCGGCGATGGTGGCGTCCGCACCGATGGTCACGGGGTTGATAATCATGCCGGATTCGGAACGCTTCACGCGGTCCACGTGTGCGGCCTGGTCCTCGATGGAAAGGTTACGGTGAATCACGCCGAGACCACCCAGGCGCGCCATGGCGATGGCCATAGCGGAATCGGTCACGGTGTCCATTGCCGCAGAAATGATGGGGATGTTCAGGTTAATGCGCTTGGACAGGCGAGTGGAGGTGTCAGCCTCGGAAGGAATGACGTCGGTGTTGCCGGGCAGCAGCAGCACATCGTCGTAGGTCAGGCCGGTGAAGCCGAAGGGATCCTCGGACAGAGCGGTGGGGATGGTCATTTTCTACCTTTCGGATGGTGTGCTTCGCCGGTGCGATTTTGCCGTGGGGAAGCGCTTTATACGGTGTCGCGGTATGTACCCCACTCCCCCGGCGCGAGTACCGGGCGGAGGCCCACGCGGGTTCTGAGCGGGCGCGCCCGCCGGATGCTCCGGAGGGTGCGGAAACGGACAGTCTACCTTCTATGATAAGCCGCTTAGGGTTTCTTCGCTCGGAAGATACCGAGCCGCCCGAAGAATGGCGGCGGGCACGGGGTTCTTGCACGCGAAGACACCGATGCTGCGGCGTTGAGGGGATAGCTAGTGCCCGGTACCGCCTCCAGTTCAGGGGGCAGTACCGGGCACACACACTATTTAGTCTTCTTCAGTTTCTTCGGGCTTCTCAACCACCAGGGTCTCGGTGGTCAGCACCAGAGCCGCGATGGAGGAGGCGTTCTGCAGGGCCGAACGGGTCACCTTCACCGGGTCAATCACACCGGCTTCGATGAGGTCCACGTACTCGCCGGTCTTGGCGTTGTAGCCATGACCCACGGGCAGCTCGGAGACCTTGGAGACGATGACGTAGCCGTCCTCGCCGGCGTTCTCCGCAATCCAGCGCAGCGGCTGGACCAGGGCGCGGCGAACGATCTGCACGCCCACGTTTGCGTCGTGGTTATCCAGCTCCAGGCCGTCCAGCGCCTTCAGAGCGTGGACCAGCGCGGAACCGCCACCGGAGACGATGCCCTCTTCCAGAGCGGCACGGGTGGAGGACACAGCGTCCTCGATGCGGTGCTTGCGTTCCTTCGCCTCAACCTCGGTTGCGGCGCCGACCTTGATGACGCCCACGCCGCCAGCGAGCTTAGCCAGGCGCTCCTTGAGCTTCTCACGATCCCATTCGGAGTCCACGCGCTCGATTTCGCGGCGCAGCTGCTGCACACGGTCCTCGATGGCCTCGGGGTCGCCGCCGCCGTCCACGATGGTGGTGTGGGACTTGGTCACGGTCACGCGGCGTGCCGAGCCCAGGTGCTCCAGGGTGACCTGCGGCAGGTCAATGCCGAGCTCGCCGGTCACGACGGTGCCGCCGGTCAGAATTGCCAGGTCCTGCATGATGGCCTTGCGGCGGTCGCCGAAACCGGGGGCCTTCAGAGCCACCACGTTGATGGTGCCGCGCAGCTTGTTCACGACCAGGGCGGAGAGTGCCTCACCGTCAACGTCTTCTGCGATGATGGTCAGCGGCTTCTTCGCCTGAACGATCTTCTCGAGCACGGGCATGATCTCTGCGATGGCGGAAATCTTGCCCTGGTAGAGCAGCACGAGGCTGTTCTCCAGCACTGCTTCGCCGCGCTCAGCGTCGGTGACGAAGGAGGGCGAGAGGTAGCCCTTGTCGAACTGCATACCTTCAGTGATGTCCAGCTCGATTTCGGTGGAGGAACCGTCCTCGATGGTGATAACGCCGTCCTGGCCGACCTTCTCGAAGGCGCGAGCCAGCAGCTCACCAATCTGCTCGGACTGCGCGGAGATAGCGGCAACGTGCGCCACCTCGGGACCCTGCACGGGACGTGCGTTCTCGAGCAGGCGTGCGGAGACAGCCTCCACGGCCGCCTCGATGCCGCGCTTGACGTCGGCGGGAGCCGCACCGCTGGTCACGTTGCGCAGACCCTCGTTCACCAGCGCCTGCGCGAGCACGGTTGCGGTGGTGGTGCCGTCGCCGGCTACGTCGTTGGTCTTGGTGGCGACTTCCTTCGCCAGCTGGGCGCCCAGGTTCTCGTACGGGTCGTCCAGTTCAATTTCGCGGGCAATGGACACGCCGTCATTGGTGATGACGGGTGCGCCCCACTGCTTGTCGAGCACAACGTTGCGCCCGCGCGGGCCGAGGGTTACCTTGACCGCGTTTGCCAGCTTATCGACGCCAGCCTGCAGGGACTTGCGGGCGGCATCGTTGAATTCAAGCTGCTTAGCCATGTGTTCGCTACTCCTAGTGCGTCACAGAAAGGAAAATTTGAGGGGCAGATGATAGCTCATGCGCCGTACCGGATGAGCGGTACGGCGCATGAGCATCTGAAAGTATTAGTCGACGATTGCCAGAACGTCGCGTGCGGAGAGAATCAGGTACTCTTCGCCCTGGTACTTAACCTCGGTGCCACCGTAGCGGGAGAACACGACAACGTCGCCTTCCTTGATGTCTACGGGAATGCGGTTGCCCTTCTCATCCACGCGGCCGGGGCCAACGGCGACAACGCGTGCTTCCTGCGGCTTTTCCTTCGCAGTCTCGGGGATGACCAGACCGGATGCGGTGGTCTGCTCAGCCTGTTCGATCTTGATAACGACGCGGTCTTCCAGCGGCTTGATGGCCATAATCGGTTCCTCCGGATTGTGGATTAACGTTTGGTGCGAGACGGCGGCGCGGTGATGCGCCAGAAGGCCGCCTCGAGTGCTACCTCAACTCTAGTTTCACCGGTGCTTTCGGTCAAGAAAACCCGCCCTCCGCCGGAGCGTTTCACCGCAAGGCGAACAGGGGTCGGCACCGGGTCTGGGGCGGCCCGGCGGGCGGGCTCCGGCAGGGGGCGTACTTCCCAGGGCGAAGGCCCGTAAAATGGGGACATGCCCCACAGCCCTAACGCATCCCACGAAGCTCTTCCTGCAGGAGAATCCCCGCTCGGTTTTTCTCCCGCTCTGCCGCTGCCCCTCAGCGACAACGCGCTCGCGGCAGCCGATGAGCTCTACCCGCTGGGCTCCGACACCCTCGGCGCCGTCACCTCCCTGCGTTCACGCGGGTTCAGCCCCGAGGACTCCTCTGCCATCATCTCCCTGGCGCAGGCCCGTACCCGTGCGCGCACCAAGTTCGGCGAGCGCGCCCGAACCCTCATGCTCACACAGGAGGCCTCCGAGCAGGCCACCCGCCCGGTGATTGCGCACTACCGCGCCGACCGCCTCGCGCGGGTTCCAGGACTCGTGGCCGATCTGGGGTGCGGTATCGGCTCGGATACCGCCGTCTACGCCGCGGCTCGCGGTTCCGTCGTGGCGGTGGAGCTCGATCCGCTGACCGCCTCGTTCGCCGCGGCAAACCTGGCGTTCTGCCCGCGGGCACGCGTGTACTCAGGCGATGTTACCGCCTACGACCCCGCCAGCGGTGCGGGCTCGGAGGCTACCCTCACCGATGGCGCGGGCGCCTCCCCCGCCATTCTGTGGTTGGACCCGGCCCGCCGTGAGCTGCGAGGGGCCAGGAAGGCGCAGACGGAACGCCTCTTCGACCCGGAGGCGTTCTCGCCCCCGTTCTCGTTCGTGCTGAATCTGGCGCGCACCGGCATGCCGATGGGTGTAAAGCTGGGGCCCGGTTTTCCGCACGAGGGTATCCCCTCCCCGGAGGACATCGCCTCGGAGGCGAACCCCGCACCGCGCATTGAAGCGGAATGGATTCAGTCGGAGGGTTCCCTCGCCGAGCTCGTCCTCTGGTTTAATGCGCTGGCCCAGGAGGGTGTAGCTCGTACCGCGACCTCGGTGCGTGAGCTGCCCGCCGGCCCCGCTGATAGGGTACCGTCCGTAGCCGAGGCGACCGGCGAGGTTGCCGACCTGCTGCCACCCTACGAGGCGGTGAGCTTCCGTAGCGCCCTCACGGCGGCCGAGGCCGAGCGGAGCGTGGAGGTTCCGGTATCCCTGCCGCAACCCGGCGAGTACCTGCTGGAGCCCGCCCCCGCGATTGTGCGCTCGCACCTGGTGGCCGAGTTTGCGCAGAGTATCGGCGCGCAGCTGCTGGACGAGCACCTGGCCTACCTGCGTTCCGCCGAGCCGGTGGAGCATTCTCTGGTCGCCTGCTACGAGGTGCTGGAGGAGATTCCCCTGCAGGAGAAGCAGTTGAAGCGTTGGGTGCGCGAGCAGGGCTTTACCGCGCTGACGGTTAAGAAGCGCGGCGTGGATATTGTTCCGGAGCAGCTGCGTGCGCGACTGCTGGGTTCTGCGGGCTCTAAGCCTTCCAAGAAGAAACAGAAAAAGAACGCCAATTCTTCTTCGGGTACCCAGGAGTCCTCGTACCGCCCGGCAACGCTGGTCTTCACGCGCATCGGCGCGGGCAGAGATTCCCGCCGAGTCGGCTGGCACGTGCGTCCGCTCTAGCCTCGTCCAACCCCGACTGCCCAGTACCGTACTCGGTTACCGTTCGTGACGATTCGTTACGGTACCGGTTCCGGATTCTGCGCTCGACAGGGCGTTGAGCACCGCCAGACCGTACACTAGATACGGTGCCTAATAAAGATACGGGGCCTGATAAAGACATGCTGCCCAGTAGAGGTACTCCCCCGCGGAGTAGGCTCTCACCAGCTAGTCCCCTGCCGGGCAGATCTCACCGATAGCAAACTTCCGTAGTCGGCACTGTGTACGACACTATTTCCAGACGCAGGAAAGGTCCTATGATCGACTTTGCTTCCTCCCCTCAGTCCACCCTCGGCGTGGAATGGGAGATTGCACTCATCGACCGTGAAAGCGGCGAACTGACCCAGCGCGCCGCAGAGGTGCTCGGCATCCTGCGCGAGTGCCGCCCCGAACTGCTGGAGCCCGCCTCCGACCGGGCACACGTGACCGGGGAATTCCTGGAGAACACCATCGAGGTCATTACCGGCGTCTGCACGACCGTGGCGCAGGCCTGCCGCCAGCTGCAGGAGTTGACCGACACCATTCGCGAGATTACCGACGGGCTGGGTATCGAGTTCTACCCGGCGGGCACGCACCCGTTCTCCCGCTGGTCCGAGCAGCCCGTCGTGGCCAAAGAACGCTATCGGCGCGTCGTGGAGCGCGCCCAGTATTGGGGCCGCCACATGGTCATCTACGGCGTGCACGTGCACGTGGGTGTGGATTCTCGCGATAAGGTTCTGCCGCTCGTTGACACGCTCACCAACTACGGGCCGCACCTGCTGGCGCTCTCCTGCTCCTCCCCATACTGGGAGGGCATCGACACCGGTTACGCCTCGCACCGCACTCAGCTCTACCAGCAGCTGCCGACCAACGGCCTGCCCTTCCACTTCGACACCTGGGAGCAGTACAGCGAGTACCTGGATTCACTGGTGGCGACCGACGTGATTAACGACCCGAGTGAGGACCGCTGGGATGTGCGCCCGGTTCCGCGCTACGGCACCATAGAGATGCGCTATTGCGACGGCCTGGCCTCCCTGCCGGATGTTGCCGCGGTTGTGGCGTTCACGCAGTGCCTGGTGGAGTACTTCTCCCGCCGCATTGAGGCCGGAGACAAGCCCGAGGTGCTGGCACCCTGGCACGCGCAGGAGAATAAGTGGCGCGTGGCCCGCTACGGCCTGGACGCAAAGATCGTGGTTTCCAACGCGCCGGAGCAGCGCACCTTGCGCGAGGACTTTGAACTGCTGCTGCCCGAGCTGGAGCCGGTGGCCCGCGACCTGGACTGCGAGGTGGAGCTGGCACAGGTGCGCCGCATCCTTGCGGAAGGTACGGGAGCCGACCGCCAGCGTGCAGTGTTCGAGCGCACCGGCTCGATGCGTGAGGTGGCGCTAGACGTTGCCGCACAGTCTCGTGCGCGAGCGCTGCGTTAGAGCCGCCCCCGCCCGCAGCTAAAGTTTGAATACAGAAAATGCCTCGGCGCAGTCCTTTGGGAGACTGTGCCGAGGCATTTCTACGAGCTTTTTTAGAAGCAGGCAGTTTAGAAGCAGACGGTGGTCACCGGCAGCGAGGAGTCCGTCGTGAAGTCCACGCCCGAGGGCTCGCGGCCCGCGGCGACCAGGCGGGCGCCCAGGGCGGCAACCATCGCGCCGTTGTCGGTGCACAGGGTGAACTTCGGGATGATTAGGCGCACGCCCTCGGAGGCGCATCGGGCGGCCAGCAGCTCGCGCAGACGCGAGTTTGCCGCCACGCCACCGCCGAGTAGCAGGGTCTTCATGCCCCGCTCGCGGCAGGCGAGCATCGCCTTCTTGGTGATGACGTCCACGACCGCTTCTTGGAAGGAGGCGGCGATATCAGCAACCGGGACCTCTTCACCGGCGGCTTCGAAGCTCTCAATCACGCGCGCCACTGCGGTCTTCAGGCCAGAGAAGGAGAAGTCGTAGCGATGCTCCCCGGGATTCTCGGCGGTGCCCATGAATTTGCGGTTCGACAGGCCGCGCGGGAACACGAAGGCGTTGCGGTTGCCCTCTGCGGCGGCGCGGTCGATGGCGGGGCCGCCCGGGTAGTTGAGGCCGAGCAGGCGGGCGACCTTGTCGTAGGCCTCGCCGGCGGCGTCATCCAGGGTTGCGCCAAGCAGGCGCACATCGGAGGTAATGTCGCGCACCTGCAGGATTTCGGTGTGACCACCAGAAACCAGAAGCGCGCCCAGGCCGCCCGAGCCGGCGTTGGCCAGCAGGTCGGAGCCGTCCTCGGTGCCGTTGTCCTCGAGCAGGCCAACGCCAACGTGCGCGACCAGGTGGTTAATGCCGTAGAGGGGCTTGCCGGTGGCGATGGCGAGCGCCTTTGCCGCGGAAACACCCACCATGAGGGCACCGGCCAGACCGGGACCCGCGGTCACGGCGATGGCGTCCACTTCGTCGAGGGTAATGTCCGCTTCGGCGAGTGCCGCCTTGAGGGCGGGAATCATCGCATCCAGGTGGGCGCGAGAGGCGATCTCAGGAATCACGCCGCCGAAGCGCACGTGCTCTTCCATGGAGGAGGAGATGGTGTTGCTGAGCAGCTGTGCACCGCGCACAATGCCGATACCGGTCTCATCGCAGGAGGATTCGATGCCCAGAACGAGGGGTTCGCGAGTGCTCATAGTCTATCTTTCTGTTGCGCTGTCTGCGCGTAGTGCTTCTAGTTGCAGTAATGGAAGGATGCAGTGATATAGGGATGCAGCGGCGTAGAGGGTGGCGAATGCTCGCCCCTATTGAGGGGATTGCCGTTTAGCCCAACGGACTATTTAGAACGTACATTCCATAATGATGGCGTCGGTTCCGTCATCGTAGTAGCCGCGGCGTACGTGAATCGCACGGTAGCCGTTGCGTTCGTAGAGGCGCTGAGCGCGCGGGTTGTCGGCACGCACCTCCAGCAGGATGCGCTCGGCACCCTGCTCGCGGGCACGCTCGTGCATCTGCTCAAGCATGGCGCGGCCGAAGCCGTTGCCCTCATATTCGGGGAGCACGCCGATGGTTTGAACGTCGGCGGTGTCGGCTACGACCATGGTTCCGCAGTAGCCGATAGTGCGCCAGCTGCCCTCGTCGCTTTCCGGGTTCTCCACCGGCAGCTCGAGCATGTAGTAGGTGCGGGTCGGGTGGATCAGCTCTTCGAGGAACATGTCGATGTGCCAGGCGTCGGCGGGGAACAGGGCGGTTTCCATGCGGTGCATGGCCTGCACGTCGGCAAGTTCGGCAACGCGCAGGCGGGCGCCCAGAGCCAGGTTACTCAGTGCCAGATTATTCAGCGCAAGGTTATTCAGTGCCAGGTCGTCTCGCACGATATTTTCGGTAGCGCTCATTTAGCTCTCCTTCTGCGCGGCAGTCTGCGCAGCCTGTGCGGCGGACTGCGCGGCCTGCTTCTGCTGGCGGGCGAGCATTGCGGCGGGGACCTTTGCGTCCGAGTCGCGCAGGTACTGGGCGGAGGTGTCCTCGCTCAGGTTCTCTACGCCCAGGCGTGCCGCGGCGGCAACCAGGTACTCGGCGTGGGGGTGAACCTCGCGGGCAGAATCAACGATGGTCCAGCCGTGCTCTTCGAGGGCCTCGGCGTACAGGCCAGCACCGTAACCGTAGGCATAGGAGGGAGCCCCACCGGGCAGAATTTCGGAGGCGGGGCATACGTTCGGGCCGTCCACCAGGCTGTAGCCTTCGGCATTCACGCGGTAGCGGGCGGAGTAGACTTCGCGGCGGCGCGCGTCGGAGAGTACGAGCAGCTCGGCACCTTCTGCGGGCTCAAAACCTTCAGCAGAAGCGAACGCTCGTTCTGCATTCTCTTCCCCGGCAGTACCCTCAGCACTTTCCCCGGCAACCACGCCAGACACAGCACGCTCAGCCAGCGCGGTCAGGCTCATCATGCCGTACACCGGCACCGACCAGGCAAAACCCAGAGCGCGCGCAGTAACGATACCGGCGCGAAGGCCCGTAAAAGGTCCCGGACCGGTACCGGTCAGAATTGCATCCAAATCTTCGCCGCGCACGCCAGCGTCCTGCAGGGCCGCCTGCGCGTAGGGACCCATCACCTCGGCGTGGGAGCGGGTATCTTCACTCTCGTAGCGGGCGAGGATTTCGAAGGACGCACCGGCTTCGGAGCCGTGCACACGGGCGAGCGCCACAGATGCGGTGGCGGATGAATCAAGGGCAAGTACTAGCACCCTATCATTCTAACGCGCGGGCTCTAGGCGCTCTGCAGGGCCTCTTTCAGAGCGTCAAAAGCGTGCTCCCAGCGAGGGCCGAAGGCGCGCACCCGCAGCAGGCGAGGCTCGGGGGTGTCCGCATCCTCGTCGCTTTCGTCCTCGTCTTCATCGTCCCAGCTGAACTCTTCGGCACCCGAGTAGGCGAAGCGTGCATCCGCGCCGGTCAGACGGGTGAAGTCCAGCTCCAGGCGGGAATCGCTCAGGTGCTCAGCCTTATCGCGACCCCACTCGATGACGGTCACCGAGCGCGGCAGGGAGAACTCCAGATCCAGGTCGTCGAGCTCTTCGGCGCTGGAGAGGCGGTAGGCGTCCACGTGCACCAGGTCGGGGCCGCCGGGGCGGGGGCCGTCCGGCAGGTTCGGGTGCACGCGCGAGAGCACGAAGGTCGGTGAGATAACGCCTTCACGCACGCCCAGGCCTTCACCCAGGGAGCGGGTGAACGTGGTCTTACCCGCGCCGAGCTCGCCCGAGAGCAACAGTACGTCCCCGGCGTTCAGGTGCTGCGCCAGGGTGAGCGCCAGGCGGCGGGTATGGTCGGGGCCGGTCACATCCAGGTCGAGTGCGGCAGAAATATACTCAGAGCTCATTAGCCCTCCTGCTCCTGCCCGGTACCCCACAGCTCGTTCAGCTCAGCTTCAACCCAGGAGCCGCCAACATAGAGGCGCTCCACGCGGGACGAAATGCGGGTCACGATTTCGTAGTTAATGGTCTGCGCGGCATCCGCCCACTCTTCCACGGGCGGGTTCTCACCGGCACCAAAAAGGATGGCGGGCGCCCCCAGGTACCGTTCTCCGCGTTCTGCGCGCCCGGGTAGATGCGCACCGGCGCGTTCTCCGCAATGCGCGGCACGCCGTCAGCGTAGCCGAGCGGCACCAGCGCCAGGGTGGTCGCCTTGGGAGTGTGGTAGCGCAAACCGTAGGACACACCCTGACCTGCGGGAACTTCCTTCACGGCGGCAATGTAGCTACTCACCGTCATGACGGGCTTCAAACCCAAGTCTTCAGACGTAACACCCGGCAGCGGGGAAAGACCGTACAGAGCAAGGCCGCAACGCACACCGTCACCGAGCAGACGCTCCTCCGTATCCCAGCCCTCCAGGGAGGCGGTCAGGGTCGCCGGCGAGTTCGCCAGGTGCACAATCTTCGGGTCCAGGCCAGCCTCGCGTGCCTGGGCCACAAACGTATCCAGGGTATCGAGCTGCTGTGCAGTCTCGGCGCGGGTCGGCTCATCCGCAACCGCCAGGTGGCTAAAAATACCTTCAACCGTAATCAGACCGGCTTCCTCCAGGGAGGCGGCGCGAGCCACCAGCGCGGGCCAATCCGCCGCGGTGGCACCGTTACGACCCAGACCGGTATCAGCCTTCAGATGCACGATAGCGCGCTCGCCGGTGCGTTCAGCGGCGGCGGCTACCGCCTCCAGGTCCCAACCGGAAACACCCAGGCGGATCTTCTCCTGCAGAGCCGCCTCAAAATCGGTGGAGGGAGTGTGCAGCCACGCCATGAGCGGCGCATCAATACCGTCAGCACGCAGTTCCAGCGCCTCGTTCACGTGCACCACACCCAGCAGGTCAGCGCCGGCTGCAATAGCCGAACGTGCCACCGGGTACGCGCCGTGACCGTACGCATCCGCCTTAATCACTGCAATGAGCACGCGGTCGCCAATGAGTTCCTTGAGTCGGCGCACATTATGTTCCAGCGCGTCAAGATCAATCGTGGCGCTACGTTCCACCTGGCCGGGAGCGCAGGGCGGGCAGTAAAGCGGTTCGGCAGGCTGCTGAGGGTGAGTCATGGTCCTTCGTTTCTGACGGGCGGGTACTACAGGCTGTACTTGAGCAGCCTCTCTTCTACTAAATTCTAGACCTCCCGCTGTGCGAAAGTCCTGTCGCGCTACACTAGGTCAGGTACCCCTTTAGAGAGGAAAGCATCGATGAGCACTCTGCCGCCGGTTCGGACGGTTCACGTGTATTCCATGCACACCGACCCTTTTGCGCAGCCCGGTAGCGGAGATGCAGGCGGCATGAACGTCTATATTGCCCGGTCGGTGCATGCCATGCTGGAACTGGATCCGGAGCTGCGGGTTGAGGTTTTCACCCTGGATCGCGGTGAGGCGCTTCCGACCGATTCGCCGTTCCGTCAGCCTCCTCAGCCCGGCGAGCGCCTTGTGCGCCACAGTCTTGATCTGCCCTCCGCCCGTGGTCTTTCGAAGAACGAGCTGGCTGCGGTCACCGATGATTTTGCGCAGGCGTGCGTCGAGCAGGCACTGTACACCCCGGATATTATTCACGCCCACTATTGGCTGTCGGGTCAGGCTGCGGCTCGTGCATCCGACCTGTGGTCGGCTCAGGGCGTTGGCTTCCCGGTTCCTGTTCTTTTTACTCCGCATACGACGGCTGCTGCCAAGGATGCGCGCCGCGGCGAAGGTGAGGCGCCCGAACCCGAGGAGCGCTATGCCGCCGAGCGCCTGATGAGTAGCTCCGCGAGCCGGGTGATTGTGAATACTCCCCTGGAGGCGCAGCAGATGGGCGAGTATTACGGTACGGACGCGCAGAAGCTTGCCACTATCCCGCCGGGTGTTGACACCTCGATTTTCCATACGATTCCTGGCGTGCATCCGCTCAATGACACCTCTGAGACTCGTTGCCGCATTGTTTTTGCCGGTAGGCCTCAGCCGTTGAAGGGCCCGCATCTGCTGGTGGAGGCACTCGCGCTGCTCCCCGATGACTTGCAGGTGGACGTAGATATTATTGGTCGTTCCGATTCGGATTATGAGCGCCGCCTGTTGCAGCGTGCAGCTGAGCTGGGTGTGGCGGATCGGGTGCATTTGAAGGACCCGGTTCCGGCGTCTGAGTTGGCGAACATTTTCCGTGCCGCCGATATTGTGGCGTCCCCGTCCTCATCTGAGACGTTCGGTTTGGTGGCGCTGGAGGCGCAGGCATGCGGCGCGGCGGTGCTCGCTACGGATGCTGACGGTCTGCGCTATGCGGTGGAGAACCACCGTACGGGTCTGCTGGTGGCGCCTCGTACTCCGCAGCGTTGGGCTGCAGCTATTGAGCGTCTGGTGCGTGCCCCGTATCTGCGTCATTCGTTGGGTGCGAACGCCGCGGCGCGTGCCCGCACGATGGGTTGGGAGCAGACGGCGCGTAAGACCCTGGAAGCTTATGCCGAGGTACGTGAGGGTATCTCGCAGTAATGTATTTTTCACGTTGTGAGGAGTTTTAATGTCTTTCTCGATGAGCCGCGATGAGTTCGCCGCGTACCTGGATTCTGTGCGTATTACCGGCGAGGTGGCAACCGCCCGAGAGAATAACCTGGACCATATTCAGGGTTTCCTGGATGGTAATGAGCACCTTGAGTTTGGTGTGCAGTGGACCCGCGAATGGGATTACGATTCGGTGTTTGAGGTGATGGTCCGCCGCGCGGGCCTGAACCCGGACCGTTCGCATACTCACGGCCAGGACACTATTGGTGCTGAGCAGTGCATCAGCGCGCTGGAGGAGTACGCCCGTATCTTCGGTGAGGCGGTGCGTGCGGGTTCTCGTATTCTATTTGCGACAGGTCACCCGGCGGGCCTGTTCCCCATCTATGCGGTGATGGCTGCGGCTGCGAAGGCTGCCGGTGCTGAGGTTCTCCAGATTGAGGAGGGTGAGCGCTTCCTGGACGGCGATGTCCGCCAGATTATGGATGTCGTGATGTTTGAGCAGTACGGTAATCTGCAGCATACGCATTTCCCCGGCCCGATGCGCATCGCACTGGATCAGTTGAAGGCGCGCGGTGTGACTCCGGATCTGGTGGTTTCGGATCACGGTATGGCTGGTTATGCTTCCTCGACCTGTAAGTTGCTGACGATTGGTATTGCGGATTGTAATGATCCGGGTCTGTTTGTGGCGGCTGAGCAGGGGGACCTGCCGGTGTGCGTGCCGATGGACGATAACGTTCCGCCGCGTCGTTATGAGCCGATGATTGATTTTATTTTGGATCGTGCGGGGCTTGAGCGTCCTTAATGTCTCTTGTGCACCCTGCGTTTAGGGTGTGGGGTCTTCGGGGTTTGTCTTTTATTTGTCGGTTATTTTCCTGCAGGTGCGTGAAACATGCCGATGGTTTTGGGGTTTCTTAGCTCCACTAGGCATTCTTCCCGAAGGCCCTTTTTTCCTTCTTTGTCTGTGATTGATTTCATCACACCCAAGAGGCTTTGTGCCTTCATTCTTCGCGCCACAAGACCCCCGACCCCGTAGAATAGTTTACGGAACACGTTTATGCGCTCTTTAGCTTCATATAGCGTTCCACTAGGCGCCTTACCAGCGCCTTTACCGTAGTCTCTGCCACTATTCACTCAGCAAGATTACTGGTTCACTCATTCATTCAGAACACTGACTAGGACACGATTCCCTATTCACCGATAATTAGGGGTAAATGTGCCTATTCGCCGCTCTCAGTCCACGACACAGGACAAATTTCCGGGGAAGATTACACCGTTGAAAGTACAAGATCGTCTTAAAAAAATGTGGGGTTCAGACTTCGTCGTCAAGCGAAGCTGGCATCCCAAGGTTCAGCGTGCCCTTTACTTTGGCGATTTTCTCGCCATTGCTATTGCGGTTATCGCTGCGCATCTGATTCGTTTCGGGTGGGAGAATGCTGACCTGCCCTATGTAAACGTTTGGCCTATTAACGCCCTGGATGGTCGTATTCCCGCTATTGATTACATTTTCCTGGGCGTCGGTATGGTCGTCGGCTGGTGGTTTATCCTCCAGGTGAACGGCTCCCGTAGCCTGCGCATCATGGGTTTCGGCAACGAGGAGTATCGCCTCATTACTCGCGGTACTACTTACTTCTTCTGCCTGCTGATTATTCTGGCGTTCTTCCTCAAGGTTGACGTCACCCGCATGTACTTGTTGATTGCTTACCCGTTGGGTCTGTTCCTTCTGCTCGTTGAGCGTTGGCTGATTCGTCAGGGTCTGGTGCGTTCGCGTACCCGCGGTCGTGCACTCACTCGCGTGATGATTATTTCTGATGTGACGACCGGTCAGCACCTGTACAAGAACCTGAAGGATGTGGTTGCTTCCGGCCTGTCCCCCGCTGCGTTCTACCTGCCCGGTTTCACCCCGGGTACTACTGTTGCTGGCGCTCCGATTCCGGTGCTTGGTTACAGCACTTCTCCGGCTGACATTATGGAGGCCATCCGCGAGAACGATATTCACATGGTCGCGGTTACGAATGGTCACCACTTGAGCCCGGATCAGGTTCGTCTGCTGGGTTGGAAGCTTGCTGACGCGCATATTTCGCTGATTATGGCTCCTGCGACGACCGATATTGCTGGTCCGCGTATGCACATGCAGCCGCTGAATGGTCTGCCGCTGGTGCACGTGTCGACTCCGCGTATTACCGGTCTGTCGGCGTTCTTCAAGCGCGCTGTGGATGTTGTGTCTTCGGGTCTGGGTTTGATTCTGCTGTCTCCGCTGTTCCTGGTGGTGGCGCTACTGGTGAAGCGTGATGGTGGCCCGGTCTTCTTCCTGCAGAGTCGTGTGGGTCTGAACGGTGAGCTTTTCAAGATGGTGAAGTTCCGTTCGATGCGTACTGACGCCGAAGAGGTTAAGAAGCGCCTCCTGGAGCAGAACGAGGGTAATGGTGTGCTCTTCAAGATGAAGGACGACCCGCGTATTACCCCCATCGGCAAGTTCATCCGTAAGTACTCGATTGATGAGTTGCCTCAGCTGTGGAACGTGTTCATTGGCGATATGTCGCTGGTGGGTCCGCGTCCTCCGCTGGTTGAGGAAGTTGAGCAGTACGAGGACATTGCGTACCGCCGTCTGCTGGTGAAGCCCGGTATTACCGGTCTGTGGCAGGTTTCTGGCCGTAGTGACCTTTCTTGGGAAGAGTCGGTTCGTCTGGATCTCTACTATGTTGAGAACTGGTCGCTTACCGGTGACCTCATTATTCTTCTGCGTACTGTCCGTGCGGTTTTCGCTAAGGAAGGCGCGTACTAAGAAGAGTTGGGGGGTCTCTCGCTGGTATGTATGCCGTTTTTGAAGATGCTGTTCCGGCACAGGCAGCTTGGCATCATCCATTGATATAAACGCACAGAAGGGGCGTGAATCCATTTCCGGTGGATTCACGCCCCTTCCTTTGTGCCTTCTGCCTGGTTCATTGAGAGACGCTCTAGAATCTCTGGAGGGCGTTAGGCTGGAGGCGGCGTACTGGGCGCCTCTGCCCTATTCGGCGATGAGTCGCGCAATGACTTCGGGGAGCATCTCCGCGACGCGGGTTGCCGGGGCGGGGCCCAGCAGTGCGTCCTTGACGCTTCCGGTGGCGCTGGCGCGTGCGGCTTCACCGTGCAGGTAGACTGCGAGCGCACCGATGGAGGCGTAGGTGCAGTCTTCCAGGGTTTCTCCGCGGGCTTCGAAGGCGGCTACGGTCTGGGCGAGCAGGGCGCCGTAGATGCCGGTGAGGGTGTCTCCGCTGCCTGCGGTGGCGAGCCAGGGGCTTCCTCCGGCAACGCTGTAGGTGGCGCCGTTGGGTGCCGCAATGAGCGTGTAACCGCCCTTGAGCATGACGGTCGCGCCGGAGAGTTCGGAGGCGGCACGCACCCAGCGGAAGGGCTCTGCGTCAATGTCCTTGCGGCTGGGTACGATGGCTTCGCCCAGGTGCTTCTTCCAGGTTTCGGGGGCGAGCTCGTGTACGACCCGCAGGAATCGTTCGAGTTCTGCCGCGTGCGGGGTGAGAATCTTGTGGGATCCGAGGTGCTTACCGGTTGCCATGTATTCTGCCGCCAGGTCGCAGGCACCAGCGTCGAGGATTGCGGGTTCGGGCGAGTGGAGCAGGTAGCGGTTCTTGTCCAGCGAGTCGTAGCTGGAGCCGGAGCCGCCGGCCCAGACGGTGACCCTCTGCAGGGCGGGTGCGCCGCTGAAGTAGACGGTTTCGGGGTTGTGGGCGATCATGAGCTGGCGGAGCTCGTGGGAGTTGGCACCGAAGCGAACCATACCAACGCCGGTGTTGAGGGCAGCACGCACACTCATGAGGGCTGCGCCGGGGTATTCGAGGCTTCCAGTGAGCATGCCGAGTACGCCGCGAGTGTACTTGTGGGAGTGCTCGTCGGGGATTTCGATGAGTTCGCGGTAGTCTTCGCGGTCGAGAACACGCAGGGCGGGCTTGTGGGCGTCGAGGGCTTCGGGCACGCCCAGGTCGTAGAGTTTGATGTCTCCGGAGTGGACGCTGTGGCTGGTGCCTGCCGGCAGCTTGTGACCGATGAAGGTGACGGTGCGGTCGGCGCGCAGGGAGGGTTCATGCACGGTTCCGCGGTTGTTGTCGACTCCGGAGGGGGTGTCGACGGCGAGGACTGCGCCGAGCTTACCGTCGAGCTGCGCGGCGCGGAGTACGCCCAGGTATTCACCGGCGCTACCGCGTACGGCACCGCTGGAGCCGGTACCCAGGATGCCGTCGATGGTCAGGTCGTAGCCAGCAAGCTGTTCGAGGGCGTGTTCGGGGTCAAGCACGCGGGTGCCTTCGCCGCCTTCGCGGGCGATGAGTTCGAGGTTCTTTTCGCTGGAGTCGAAGATGACTGCATCAACGCTGTGCCCCTTGGCGCTGAGGCGGGCGCCGGCGTAGATGGTGTCTGCACCATTGTTGCCCGGGCCGATGAGGAGCAGGATTTTGGCGTTTTCTGTGCCGTGGAGCAAATCCTGCGCTTCGGCTGCGACGGCATCTGCGGCGCGTTGCATGAGGTATCCGTCGTAGTCGGCGGCTTCGATGTAGGGCTTTTCTGCTTCGCGTACCTGGGAAGCAGTGTAGATGAGCTTCATTGCTGTCTCCTTGGGTGGCACCGTGCGGGCCTTAGGGGGGTCACCGGGGGTGGTGTTGATGTGGCTCTGCGTTTAATCGTCGGTGGCGTTAGTTTTCGTCGGTGTCGTCGCCGGTGATGACGCTGAGTCGGTAGCTTTCGGGGTTGAACTTTTGCAGGTGCGCCAGTTCTGCATCGCTGAGGTATTCGGCGGTTGCGATGGCGATGGCGATGGGTTCATCGTGGGTCAGCGAGAGGTGGATGCGGTTGATGCCGAGTTCTTTAGCACGGCGGGCGATGGTGCCCTGAATGATGAGGTAGGGTTGGCCGCTTTCGGCGGTGGCGACTTCGCAGTCTTGCCAGTTGAGTCCGGCGGGTGCTCCGAGTACTTTTGCGACGGCTTCTTTGGCGGCAAATCGTACGGCTTGGGAGCGTACATTCCGGGTACGTTCGTTGGGGGTGAAGACGCGGCGGACGAAGGCTGGTGTTTCGGCGACGATTCGTTCGAATCGTTCGATGTTGACGGTATCTACGCCGATTCCCATGATCATGAGCTTCACCTTCTGGGCTAGGGGTGGTGCCGCGTCCTGTTTGCGGTTTCTCTTGTTTTAAGTCTAGCGAGATTCGTTTCTTTTAGATGGGATAGCGGCAAATATGACGCATAGTTGATATCTGTTTCACAGCGTCTATTTTTGTTGGGTCATCCACGAATAACCACCAGGTTAAACGACAAGGGCGGTGGTCAAGTTCTCTAAGAACTCAACCACCGCCCTTGTCGTTATCGCTGAGGCGATTTCCGAGGATTACTCCAGAGGATTACTCCACGGTCACGGACTTTGCGAGGTTACGCGGCTGGTCAACGTCCAGGCCCTTAGCTTCTGCCAGTGCGCATGCGAAGATCTGCAGGGGCACAGTTGCCAGCAGGGGCTGCAGCAGCGAGGGGCATGCCGGGACGGTGATGAGGCGGTCTGCGTAGGGCTTGACGGCCTCGTCGCCTTCCTCGGCGATGACGATGGTGAAGGCGCCGCGAGCGCGCACTTCCTGGATGTTGGAGACGACCTTGCCGTGCAGGGAGTCGCGACCGTTTGCGGAGGGAACCACTACGATGACCGGCTGGCCTTCATCGATCAGTGCGATGGGGCCGTGCTTGAGCTCGCCTGCTGCGAAGCCTTCAGCGTGGATGTAGGTGATTTCCTTGAGCTTGAGTGCGCCTTCCATTGCGACGGGGAAGCCCACGTGGCGGCCGAGGAAGATCACGGAGGAGGCATCCTTCATTTCGACGCCCAGTTCCTTGACCTGGGTGTCGTTGTCGAGGACCTTCTGGATCTTTGCGGGCATGTTCTGCAGCTCGGCAAGGATCGAAGCAATTTCGTCCTTGTACTTGTTGCCGCGCAGCTGTGCCAGGTACAGGCCAAGCAGGTATGCTGCGGTGATCTGTGCCAGGAATGCCTTGGTGGATGCCACTGCGATTTCGGGGCCTGCGTGGGTGTACAGCGCAGCGTCGGATTCACGGGGCAGGGTCGAGCCGTGGGTGTTGCAGATGGAGACAACCTTTGCGCCCTGTTCGCGTGCGTGGCGCACTGCCATCAGGGTGTCCATGGTTTCACCGGACTGCGAGAGTGCCACGATGAGGGTCTTCTCGTTCACGATGGGGTCGCGGTAGCGGAACTCGTGTGCGAGCTCAACCTCGGTGGGGATGCGGCACCAGTGCTCGATGGCGTAGCGTGCCACCTGGCCTGCGTATGCTGCGGTACCACATGCGACGACGATAATCTTGTCGATCGAGCGTAGCACCGAGTCGTCGATGTTCAGCTCGTCGAGGGTCAGGTTGCCGTTCTCGTCGAGGCGGCCCATGAGGGTCTGCTCAACAGCTGCGGGCTGCTCGTGGATTTCCTTCTCCATGAAGGAGTTGTAGCCGCCCTTTTCGGCTGCTGCTGCGTCCCACTCGATGTGGAAGGGCTTGCCCTCTGCGGGGTTACCTTCGAAGTCGATGATGGAGTAGTCGCTGCCGGTGATGGTCACGATCTGGTCCTGACCCATTTCGACGGCTTCCTTGGTGTAGTCAATGAACGCGGAGACGTCAGAGCCGAGGAAGTTCTCGTTCTCGCCCAGGCCGATGACCAGCGGGGAGTTGCGGCGGGTTGCCACGACGCGGTCCGGGTGGTCGGCGTGGATAGCCAGGATGGTGAATGCACCTTCGAGGCGGTTGGATGCGACGCGTACTGCCTCGGTGAGGTCACCGGTACCGAGCTTGTTGTAGATGCTTGCGATGGTTGCTGCAGCTACCTCGGTGTCGGTCTGGGATGCGAACTCTACGCCTTCGGCGAGCAGTTCGGCACGCAGTTCGGCGAAGTTTTCGATAATACCGTTGTGAACGACGGCGAGGCGGCCGTTGTCGACAACGTGGGGGTGAGCGTTGTTGTCGGTGGGTCCACCGTGGGTTGCCCAACGGGTGTGACCGATACCAATCTGGGAGTCCGGCAGGGGGTGTTCCTTGACCTCGTTCTCAAGGTTCAGGAGCTTGCCTGCCTTCTTACGGAATACGATGCCGTCGGGGCTTACAACTGCCACGCCAGCAGAGTCATAGCCGCGGTATTCCTGGCGGCGCAGACCTTCGAGGACCACATCGTATGCGTTGTGATCAAACTTGTTACCGTCCGGAGCAGTGTCCAGACCTACATATCCTACGATTCCACACATGCTATAAGTTTATCCCACAAGTATCCAGATATGCGCACGGTGAAATACCGTTATACGTCACGTTTATTGTGGCTTTCCTAGCTTTATTGGGTTTTGTCCTTTTCTTCTCATAAATTTATTTCTTCAAACAAACCGTGAGGGCGGGTATTTTCCCCGCGGGCTGAAAGTTCGTACACTTAGATAAATGAGCACCGCACCGTATTTTTCTAGCGATGACCGCTTCATGCATCTAGACCGTTCCCGTTGGTCGCACCTAGCCGATGAGATTGCTGTTCCCCTCAGCGCTGAGGAAATTGAGTCTCTTCGAGGCCTGGGTGAAACTGTCGACCTTGAAGAGGTGCAGCGTATTTATCTGCCGGTTTCTCGTCTTCTGAATCTGTATGTGACTGCTGCTTCTTCACTGAACCATATGACGAATGATTTTCTACATGTGTCTCAGCGGCGTGTCCCGTTCATTATTGGTGTGGCGGGCTCTGTTGCTGTGGGTAAGTCGACCACGGCGCGTATTTTGCAGGCTCTTTTGAGTCGCTGGCCGTCTACTCCTAATGTTCAGCTAGTGACGACGGATGGTTTCTTGTACCCGAACGCGGAGCTTCAGCGTCGCGGCATTATGCACCGTAAGGGTTTCCCGGAGTCTTATGATCGCCGTGCTCTGTTGAATTTTGTGTCGCAGGTGAAGTCCGGTGCTGAGCGTGTGGTGGCGCCGAAGTATTCGCACCTGTATTACGACATCATGCCGGATGAGCATATTGAGGTCACGGCACCGGATGTGCTGATTCTTGAGGGTTTGAATGTTTTGGCGCCTTCTCAGGCTGAGGGGCCGGAGACTTCTGATCTGACGCTGAGTGATTTCTTTGATTTCTCTATTTATGTGGATTCCCGCACTGAAGATATTGAGCGCTGGTATGTGAATCGTTTCTTGACTCTGCGTTCTTCGGCTTTTGCGAATCCGGAGTCGTATTTCAAGCGTTATGCGGAGCTGAGCGATGAGCAGGCGGTTGAGGTTGCGACCGGCATTTGGAAGAGCGTGAATGAGCCGAATCTGTTGCAGAATGTTTTGCCTACTCGTGCTCGTGCGCATTTGATTCTGCAGAAGGGCGCCGAGCATACCGTGGAGCAGGTTCTTCTGCGTAAGAACTAGAGGTTCTTTAGGTTTTTATCGTTCGTGTGCGGCTTTTAGTTGCCTGTGTAGCGCGTTTGTGGTGCATTCTAGTAGAAGGCGCCGGAGGCTCCACTCCCTCGCGGGGTGGGTTTAGGCTTCTGGCGCTTTTTGTTTGCATCTACGCCATGATGAGGAGTTATTGTGAAGTCTCTGCACCGTACGTCTACCGCTCAGGAGTCTCTTAATAGTTCTGCGCTGAACCGCCGCACTCTCTTGGGTGCCGCTTTGGGGGTTGGCGGTACCGCCTTGTTGGCGGCTTGTGGCTCGCAGGGTCAGGGTGCGTCTTCTTCATCTTCTGCTGCGAGTGCTTCTGAGTCTGCGGCGGCTTCGGCGGCTTCTTCTAGCGCCTCTTCCGCTGCGTCGGCATCTTCTGCCGCGCCCTCCCCTGTTGCTTCTGCTACCAGTGCTTCTGCAAGTGCTTCGGCTTCTGCGAGCGTGTCTTCTTCCCCGTTGGCGCTTGCTCAGCCGAGTGTTGAGTCTCAGCCGGATTCTTTGCGTTGCCTCGTGAATAAGATGCGTCCCTTTGCGCAGCAGGATTGGGAGCCGAATGACCTGGTGGAGTTCTACGGTCATCAATTGCGCGCTGAGGCGGCTAAGGCAGCGGATACGATGATTGATGCGGCTGCTACTGATGGCGTGACTCTGCTTGTTTCTAGCGCGTATCGTTCGTATGCGGTGCAGCAGCAGACCTATCAGTATTGGGTTTCGGTGAACGGTCAACAGGTGGCGGACCAGTTATCGGCTCGTCCCGGCTATTCGGAGCATCAGACGGGCTTGGCGATTGATTTTGCTTCTCCTGAGGGTTGCCGTTTGGAGGAGTGTTATCGCGATACGCTGGCTGGTCAGTGGTTGGCGAAGAACGCTCCGCGTTACGGATATATTTTGCGCTTCCCTGATGGTCGTCAATCGGTGACCGGTTATCGTTTTGAGCCGTGGCATTACCGCTATGTGGGTGTGCAGATTGCCCAGGAGTATGTGTCTTCGGGTGCGAAGACTTTTGAGGAGTTTATCGGTACGGGTGCGGCACCCGATTATGCAAGTGCGAGCTAGGGTCGAGGCTAATCTTTCGGCTTTGGTCGGTGCGCCAAGTGGTGATGTGTATCGTCTTTCAAGCTTCCGTACCGGAGATAAATAGGCACAGTAGATGCATATTTTTTCGCATACACACCCCGTAAATCCGCGGTTTTTCGCAGGTTTTAGAGATTTTTGCTCAGGTTCATGTGAGCTAGACTTTAAGTATCGGGCGCCATAGGACCACTGTGAAGAAAAACACATGCTTTACAATGAAAATTTTCTCAGAATATGGCATTTTCTGAGGTGAAAAGGCGCTATTCTATATCTCATGCTTAAGGGTTTTAAAGATTTTCTGATCCGCGGTAACGTCATCGACCTCGCAGTTGGTCTGATTATGGGTACCGCCTTCACCGCTGTGGTGACCTCGCTTGTCCAGGCCGTCCTGATGCCGGCTATCTCCATGCTGGTTGGCTCCCCCAACTTCGACGAGTTCCTGGTCTTCGGCCAGATCAAGGTTGGCGTGTTCCTAACCGCTATTGTCAACTTCATCCTGATTGCAGCTGCTGTCTACTTCGCAGTTGTTGTGCCCACTCAGAAGCTGACTGAACTCGCACTGGCTAAGAAGAAGGCTGAAGACGAGGCTGCTGAAGAAGAGGAAGAGACCGAGCTTGACCTCCTGAAGGAGATCCGCGACGCTCTGGCAAAGAAGTAATTTCTCTGCTCTCTACCACTAATTTTTTAGACCCCCGTATCCCCTGTGGATACGGGGGTTTTCCGTATCCTCGTCCCCCCCCCTCCCCCGCCCAAGATAACGAAGAAGGGCTGGGAAGGTAACACCTTCCCAGCCCTTCTCTATCCTCCACTGCGGTCTTCGCACCGGAAGAATACGTTTAGAGTGCCAGTTCCTTAGCTACAACGTCAGCCAGCTGCTGAGCAACCTCATCAGCCTGCTCCTGGGTTGCAGCCAACGCCCTTGACGTTGATCAGACGCTGCGGGGTGGGCTGCATACGCAATGCCAGCTCGGAGAGGGTCTGGCCGCTACGAGCCACCTCTGCAGCCAGCTGGATGCCGGTCAGAACGCCGTCACCGGTGGTTGCGTAGTCGCTCATGATGACGTGACCGGACTGCTCGCCGCCCAGATTGTAGCCGTGCTCGCGCATGGACTCGAGGACGTAGCGGTCACCGACCGCGGTACGGCCGAGGGTAATACCGTGCTCGCGCAGGTACAGCTCCAGACCCAGGCTACTCATCACGGTCGCGACGAGGGTGTCCTTTGCGAGCTTACCTTCGCGCTTAGCCGCAACAGCCAGGATAGCCATAATCTGGTCGCCGTCTACCAGGTTGCCCTTTTCGTCAACTGCCTGGCAGCGGTCGGAGTCGCCGTCGTGGGCGATACCGAGGTCCGCGCCGTGCTCAACGACAGCTGCCTGCAACTTCTCCGGGTGGGTGGAACCCACACCGTCATTGATGTTGGTGCCGTTGGGCTCTACGGCCAGTGCAATGACCTCTGCGCCCAGCGCCTCGAAGGTTGCCGGGGATGCCGCGTAGGCTGCACCGTTTGCGCAGTCCAGAACAATCTTCATGCCGGCAAGGGGCTTGCCTTCGGGAAGGGTGGAGACCAGGTGCTTCACGTAAGCCTCGGTACCGTCCTCCAGGGGCTTGACGGTACCCACAGCACCACCGGTCGGGTAGCGGAAGGACTTCTCGCGGTAGACGCGCTCAATAGCGTCCTCAACGGAGTCTTCCAGCTTCTGGCCACCGCGGGCCAGGAACTTAATACCGTTGTCCGCTGCGGGGTTGTGCGATGCAGAAATCATCACGCCGAAGTCAGCACCGGTATGTGCCACCAGGTAAGCTGCCGCGGGGGTGGGGACGATACCGGCATCCAGCACGTCAACACCTGCGCTAGCGAAGCCAGCCTTCATCGCAGAGACAATGAAGTCTGCAGAGGAGCGGGAGTCATTTGCGATCACGGCACGGGGGCGTACACCCTCTTCTACCGTGTCAAAGCCCAGGACAATAGAAGCCGCCTGCGCGAGCTCCATAGCCAGGGCGGGAGTAATTACATCGTTTGCCAGACCGCGTACGCCGTCGGTTCCAAAAAGTCGTTCAGTCACCCTTTTATTTTACGTTGTGCGTAACTCCGCTTAGGCGCATACACCGTAAATTCTTCATAATCAGAAAGTGATTTTCAGCGGCTACATATCTGCTTCATAGCTAATGTTTCTATAGACACGTAAAGGTGCCTGCTCTCAGTTCCCAGAGAGGGAAAAGAGAGGCAGGCACCTTCATAGTGCAAGCTGTTTGGCGGTTCTATCGCCGCAGGGTTGAGTTATTGCTCTCCCCTATCTATCAACGCTTACTTGACGACCGGGAAGCCGTCCGGAGAGTCACCGGACTCATCCTCGAAAACGTGCGATGCAGAGCGGACGATCAGCGAGTCGAGCTCGCCCACGACTGCCTCATCCTTGGAGGGGTAGTCGAACTGAGAGAGCACGTAACGCATTGCTTCCAGACGTGCGCGCTTCTTGTCGTTGGACTTGATAACGGTCCAGGGGGCATCACCGGTGTGGGTGTAGAAGAACATTGCTTCCTTCGCCGCGGTGTAGTCGTCCCACTTATCCAGGGATGCCAGGTCGGTGGGGGAAAGCTTCCACTGGCGAACCGGGTCGGTACGGCGGGAGGTGAAGCGTGCAAGCTGCTCTTCGCGGGTGACGGAGAACCAGAACTTGATGATGTGGATACCGGAGTTCACCAGCATGCGCTCCAGGTCCGGAACTTCGCGCATGAACTCGAAGTACTGTGCCTGGGTGCAGTAGCCCATAACGCGCTCAACGCCGGCACGGTTGTACCAGGAGCGGTCCATCAGAACGATTTCGCCGCCGGAGGGCAGGTGCTTGATGTAACGCTGGAAGTACCACTGAGTCTGCTCGATATCGGTCGGCTTCTCCAGTGCCACAACGCGAGCGCCACGGGGGTTCAGGTGCTCGGTGAAGCGCTTGATGGAGCCACCCTTACCTGCTGCGTCACGGCCTTCGAAGATGATGAGGATCTTCTGACCGGTGGACTTAGCCCAGAGCTGCAGCTTCAGCAGCTCAATCTGCAGGGCACGCTTTTCCTTCTCGTATGCCTTACGGCTGAGCTTGGTGTCGTAGGGGTAACCCTTCTTCCATGCCTGCGAGGTTTCGTCGTCCTTCTTGTCCTTGCCGAGGGCGCGGGTGAGGGAAGCCATTTCGTCCAGCTCTGCCGAGTAGTCCTCGACAACGGAGGTGCGGCGTGCCTGGGGCTTCAGGGCTTCCTTGATGGCTTGTTTCTTCTCAGAACCGGTGTGTGCGTGTGCGCCTTCAGCGGCGTGGTGGTGGGCTTCAGTCTGAGGAGCCTCCACAGCCTTCTCTTCGGGCTGGGTGGAGGGATTCTGCTCTGCCATGAGTACTCTTTTCTTCCTGTCTGCTTTGACTCTTTAACTCTACCGGTGTGCTCTTCGATGAACAAACGTAACAGTTATATGCACCCTATAACCTTGTAACGCTCATAGTGAGTAGATACGCAAAACGCCCCGATTCTCCCGAAGGAGAAGCGGGGCGTAACGCTTCGTAAAAACCAGCGATTAACGCTTGGAGAACTGCGAAGCCTTGCGTGCCTTCTTAAGACCAGCCTTCTTACGCTCGATGACGCGTGCGTCACGGGTCAGGTAGCCAGCCTTCTTCAGTGCGGGGCGGTTGTTCTCGCGGTCGATCTCGTTCAGTGCACGAGCGATACCCAGGCGCAGAGCACCTGCCTGACCGGAGGGGCCACCACCGTTGATGCGTGCGATGACGTCGTATGCACCCTCGAGCTCCAGGAGCTTGAAGGGCTGGTTGACGTCCTGCTGGTGCAGCTTGTTGGGGAAGTAGTCTTCCAGGCTACGACCGTTGATGGTCCAGTTGCCGGAACCGGGCACAACGCGAACGCGTGCCACTGCTTCCTTGCGGCGACCAACTGCTGCGCCTGCAACGGTCAGCGCCGGACGTGCTGCCTTAGCCGCTGCGGGGGCAGCGGACTCCGAGGTGTAGCTGGTCAGCTCTTCCTCGACTACGATCTGCTCTTCGTTCTGAGCCACGATTTCTCCTATTGTTTCTTCGTAGGCCCGAATTACTGGGCGACCTGGTTGAATTCGTAGGTCTTGGGCTGCTGTGCCGCGTGCGGGTGCTCGGGGCCAGCGTAGACCTTCAGCTTCTTGAGCTGCTGTGCAGCAAGCTTGTTCTTGGGCAGCATGCCCTTAACAGCCTTCTCAACCGCGCGAACGGGGTTGGTCTCAAGCAGCTCTGCGTAGTTCACGGACTTCAGACCGCCGGGGTAACCCGAGTGGCGGTATGCACGCTTCTGCTCGAGCTTTGCACCGGTCAGGGCGACCTTCTCAGCGTTCACGATGATAACGAAGTCACCGGTGTCAACGTGGGGAGCAAAAGTCGGCTTGTGCTTACCGCGCAGCAGGATAGCGGTCTGGCTTGCGAGGCGGCCGAGAACAACGTCGGTGGCGTCAATGACGTGCCACTGGCGCTCGACTTCGCCGGGCTTGGGAGTATAAGTGCGCAAAATATTGGCCTTTGTCTCGAAATGTACATACGGCGCTTAGTTGGGTATCGCGCCTTTTACTTACGTGCATGACGAACACCCGGGTGAGGACCGAGCTGCCGCCCGTTCTGCCCGTACTCTAGACCGCCTTAACGTCCTGCAACTAGACAGCGATTTAGAGCGCGCTCGGGTAGAACACGCACAACATATCAAGACTATACAGGACGTCGAGTGCTTAATCCACCGCCAAAGCCTTAAAAATAGGGCTTTTTTGTCTTAAACACATTTTAAATTCCATCCGTGTAATTCACCCTCGACGATTGCGCTCCTCCGTTGAGCCCCTCATCACTTCCGGCGTGTGACGGGGCTCAATATATACAGGGCGTTAAGCGCTCTGCGCTTCGTGGTCCTCTCGCTTTGCTCGAGCACGTTCCGCCTGCTCTCCATACAACTCCGGGGCAGGGTAGTAAATCTCAGCTAGTGCCAGAGCATGCGGAGGCGCAAGAGTCAGCGAAGCTTCGCGTCCCGGGTTCTCGATCCGCTCACGCAACCAGGCCGCGTCACGTTTACCCGTGCCGTAGAGCACCAACGCACCCACAAGTGAACGCACCATGTGATGACAGAAGGCATCAGCCACCACACGCACCTCAATAAGGCCACTTTCAGCACGAGTGAAGCTAAGCTCTCGCAGCTCACGAATCGTGGTCGCGCCTTCACGCGGCTTGCAGAAGGAGAGAAAATCACGCAGGCCGAGTAGCTGCTGCGCCGACTGGTTAAGATCAGCACAATCCAGGTGCTCAGGTACCGCCCAGGTGTAGGTACGGTGCAGAGGATTAAGACCGTCCGCCGCGCCATCTGCAATGCGATATACGTAGCGGCGACCGGTAGCCGAGAAGCGCGCATCAAAATCGAAGGGAACCCCAGTCACGCGGTGGATCTGAATAGCGCCCTGCAAAATGCCGCGGACATTCTTCGGCAAGTTCAACTGCTCTTCCGCATCGTAAAGACAACGCTGAAGAGCGCCGGTGAGGCGGCGCCCCAGGGCAGCCGTCGGGTCGTCCTCCCCCGTTCGACCTTGCAGGCGAGTCCAATCCTCATCGTTCAAATCGCAATGCAGGGTCTGGGCTTCCGCATGCACACCGGCATCGGTTCGGCCCGCGACCACCACGCGGTGAGGCGCCCGCAAAATCAGTTCAAGGGCGTTCTCAATGACCCCCTGCACGGTAACTAGGTTCGGTTGGGCAGCCCACCCGCTAAAAAGAGAACCGTCGTAGGCACAATCAATACGCACGCGGTGCGTAGCAGTGAAGGGCTGCGCTTCACGGTTCTCTAAAGCAGTAGCGTTATGCATTGGTGTGCCTTTCAGCGGTAAAGGACGGTTGAAGAATACGGGCCGGCTCTTGTATAGCGAATGCGCAAAGAACCGTCTCCTCGTTAAGTATGCAGATACACCAATCCGCCGCCCACAACAGTGGACGGCGGATTGACATATTTTAGGCTTAGCCTAAATCAGCTGGGATCCGTATTACTCGGAAACCTTCTGTGCTGCTGCGCCACCTGCGGGGGCGTAACCTGCAGCCTCTGCCGACTCAGCGGAGTCGAACCAGATTTCAGCCTTGGTGCTGGAGTACCAGCGGGAACCGGGCACGTGGTACTTCATGGAATCGGCGTTACCCTTAACCTCGAAGCCCTCGGGAGCCTCGCCGGACTCCAGGGGTGCGTGAGAACCTGCGGGCAGGCCCTCAGCTGCTTCAGCCTTGGGAGCCTCAGCTGCCTTCTCAGCAACCTTGGTTGCCTCAGCAACTGCACCCTTGGTTGCAACGGGCTCCATGACGAGCTCGATGACTGCCATGGGAGCGTTGTCACCCTTACGGTTACCGATCTTGATGATGCGGGTGTAACCACCGGGGCGCTCTGCCATTGCCGGAGCAATAACGGTGAAGAGCTCGTGCACGACGGACTTGTCGGTGATGGAACGCAGCACGCGACGGCGAGCAGCCAGGTCGCCCTTCTTACCGAAGGTGATGAAGCGCTCTGCCACCGGACGCAGGCGCTTTGCCTTGGTCAGGGTGGTGGTGATGCGCTTGTGCTGGAACAGCTGCGCCGACAGGTTGTTGAGCATGTGGCGCTCGTGGGTCGGGGAACCGCCGAGGCGGGGACCCTTAGTGGGAGTAGGCATAGTTAAATCTCCATAGTTGCGTTCCCTAACGCCCCAGCAGCGGAGCCTCTTAGGGAATCAAGTTTGACTGATCCCGGTGGAACCGGGTGAACTATTCGGTCGAAATTATTCGCCGGAACCGTCTTCGTCATCAAGCGGGCGTGCAGCAGGCTCGAAACCGGGAGGGGAGTCCTTCAGGGCCAGGCCGAGCTCGATGAGCTTTGCCTTGACCTCGTCAATGGACTTAGCACCGAAGTTACGGATGTCCATCAGGTCAGCTTCACTGCGGGTCACGAGCTCACCCACGGTGTGGATACCCTCGCGCTTGAGGCAGTTGTAGGAGCGGACGGACATGTTCAGGTCCTCGATCGGCAGCGCCAGATCAGCGGCCATGGACTCGTCGGCGGGCGACGGGCCAACTTCGATACCCTCAGCTGCAATGTTCAGCTCACGTGCCAGGCCGAAGAGCTCGACCAGGGTGCTGCCTGCAGAAGCAACGGCGTCACGCGGTGCGATGGCTTCCTTGGTTTCGACGTCCAGGGTCAGGCTGTCGAAGTCGGTGCGCTGCTCAACACGGGTCGCGTTCACGCTGAAGGTAACCTTCAGAACCGGGGAATAGATGGAGTCAACCGGGATACGGCCAATCTCGCCATCGCCGACCTTGTTCTGAGCTGCAGTCACGTAGCCGCGACCGCGCTCGATAACCAGCTCAGCGTTGAAGTTTGCCGAGGCGTTCAGGGTTGCCAGGTGCAGTTCCGGGTTGTGGATCTCCACGCCAGCGGGAACCTCGATGTCGCCTGCGGTCAGTTCACCTTCGCCCTGCTTGCGCAGGTAGGCCACGACGGGCTCGTCGTTCTCAGAAGAGATGGAGAGCTTCTTGATGTTCAAGATGATCTCAGTGACGTCCTCGGTCACGCCGGGAACGGTGCTGAACTCGTGCAGTACGCCATCAATGCGGACGCTGGTAACAGCGGCGCCGGGGATGGAGGACAGCAGAGTACGGCGGAGGGAGTTACCCATGGTGTAGCCGAAACCGGGCTCCAGAGGCTCGATGGTGAAGCGCGAGCGGTTGGGCGCTACGACCTCTTCAGTCAGAGTGGGGCGCTGTGCAATAAGCACTTTGTTTCCTTTCGGTGAGCTCCGCTATATGAGCCCACAGGTTGGGGAAAACATATCTTAGGAAGCAGACGGGTGTCTGTACTCTCCGGGTACAGCTCCGTGGAGCGTACCCGTCGAGGGATTAGGTCAGGGACCTAATTAGACGCGGCGGCGCTTCGGGGGACGGCAACCGTTGTGTGCAACGGGGGTAACGTCCTGGATCGAACCGACCTCGAGGCCTGCAGCCTGCAGGGAGCGGATTGCGGTTTCGCGACCGGAACCAGGGCCCTTGACGAACACGTCAACCTTGCGGACGCCGTGCTCCTTGGCGCGGTTTGCAGCAGCCTCAGCAGCCAGCTGTGCGGCGTAGGGGGTGGACTTACGGGAGCCCTTGAAGCCCATGTCGCCAGCGGAGGACCAGGAGATCACTGCACCGGTGGGATCGGTGATGGAGACGATGGTGTTGTTGAAGGTCGACTTGATGTGAGCCTGACCAGCAACGATGTTCTTGCTAACCTTGCGGCGGTTGGTCTTACGAGCTGCCGCAGCGCGAGTCTTGGGAGGCATTTTTGATTCTCCTACAAAGGTTTTCTAATACGTTGGTCGGATAGAGATATCCAACAGAGCAACGTTGCTTACTTCTTCTTACCTGCGACGGTACGCTTCGGGCCCTTGCGGGTACGTGCGTTAGTCTTGGTGCGCTGACCGTGAACCGGCAGGCCGCGGCGGTGGCGCAGGCCCTGGTAGGAACCGATTTCAACCTTACGGCGGATGTCAGCTGCAACCTCGCGGCGAAGATCACCTTCAACCTTGTAGTTGCCTTCGATGAAGTCACGAAGTGCCACGAGCTCCTGGTCAGTCAGGTCCTTGACGCGGGTGTCAGGGTTGACGCCGGTAGCAGCGAGGGTTTCGTGTGCACGGGTCTTGCCCACGCCGTAGATGTAAGTGAGAGCAACTTCCACGCGCTTTTCGCGGGGAATATCAACTCCAGCGAGACGTGCCATACTGGCTTCTCCTTGTTGTTTTCCAGAGGTCTATAGCATCACTGCCCGGGTTGTTCTGACCCGGTCCCCGGCCTCTGAGTCCGGAGGTATCCGAAGTCGCCTCGTGGGCGTTGCTTCGGAGCGGTGCCTATGACAATTCCGCCCCCTGTTGGGGCGGTTATGAAGTCAGCTGCTAGGGATTAGCCCTGGCGCTGCTTGTGGCGCGGGTTTTCGCAGATCACCATGACCACACCGTGACGGCGGATCACCTTGCACTTATCGCAGATCGGCTTAACGCTCGGCTTGACCTTCATCGCATTCCTTTTGATTGCAACTTGATTACTGGCGAGATAAGAGGTTCCCTCACTTACGTTGGGGAACTGCGTTATCCCTTTGAACACGATTTAAACGCCGCCAGGGGCGACGTTTATCTCGGGTTTACTTGTAACGGTAGACGATACGACCTCGGGAAAGGTCGTAGGGGCTCAGTTCCACTACTACTCGGTCCTCAGGCAGGATGCGAATGTAGTGCTGACGCATCTTGCCCGAGATGTGTGCGAGAACCTTGTGGCCGTTATCCAGCTCAACACGGAACATCGCGTTGGGCAGAGCTTCAACCACAGAGCCTTCAATCTCGATGACGCCGTCTTTCTTAGCCATATCCTCCGCTAACGTCGGTGCCCGTCGCAGGTGCGGCGGGCAATTGTATCTTCTGTTTGTGAGCTCACCTCGGTGAGGCGATAGGGCGTTTTAAGGCGCACTTAACACTGGCACAAACAACCAACTGTTAACTCTACGGCAAAGGCCGTGGAAAAACAACCGTGATTTTTATGACATCAGGCACTTAATGTTTAAAAGGAAGAAGCCCCTCCCCCACGTTCCTGAAAGTCTTATTGACTTCCCTCCGCAGGAAAGGGGCACCGTTCACCGGTCACAGCTCAACTGCTTAGTCTTCCTTAGCGGCAAGCTGACCGCATGCTCCATCAATATCGGAACCGCGAGTATCACGAATAGTCGTCGGAATACCGTGGGCACGCAGACGCTCCACAAAGTTCTGCTCAACGCCCTTACGGGATGCCGTCCACTTCGAACCCGGGGTCGGGTTCAGCGGAATCGGGTTCACGTGCACCCAACCACGGCCGCGCTGCGCCAGCTTCTTACCGAGCAGATCCGCACGCCAGCCCTGATCGTTAATATCGCGAATCAGCGCGTACTCAATGGAGACGCGGCGGCCGGTCGTACGGTAGTAGTCGTACGCAGCGTCCAGAGTCTCGTCGACCTTCCAGCGCTGGTTAATCGGGATCAGCTCATCACGCAGCTCATCATCCGGAGCGTGCAGAGACAGCGCCAAAGTAATGGGCAACTTCTCCAGCTCAAACTTACGAATACCCGGCACCAGGCCCACGGTCGACATGGTCAGACCGCGAGCAGAAATACCGAGGCCCTCGGGCGAAGGGTCAATCAGGCGGTGCACAGCACCCATGGTTGCCTTGTAGTTAGCAAGCGCCTCGCCCATACCCATGAAGACAATATTGGAAACACGCAGCGGACGAGTATCCTCAGAACCGCCTTCTGCTTCTTCCAGGCCCTTCATCTGCTTCAGGTAGCGGGCACCGGCAACGACCTGCTCCACAATTTCCGCGGTGGACAGGTTGCGAGTCAAACCCTGCTGACCGGTCGCACAGAAGGGGCAGTTCATACCGCAGCCAGCCTGCGAAGAGATGCACATGGTCACGCGGTTGTCATAACGCATGATGACAGACTCAATGAGCGCACCATCAAAGAGGCGGTGCACAACCTTCAGGGTGTCGCCACCGTCAGCCTCGAGGGTACGGACCGGGGTCAGAAGCTGAGGCATCGCCTGTGCAACCATCTGCTCGCGGTCCTTAGCCGGCAGGTCAGTCATCTCAGCGGGGTCAGTGACCAGACGCTCAAAATAGTGCTTGGACAGCTGGGATGCACGGAACGACTGGTAGCCAAGTTCCTTCAGAAATTCACGGCGGCCAGCCATGTCGAAGTCAGCGATATGCTTGGGCGGCTTCGCACGGCGCGGTGCTTTCAGGGCAATCTGGCCGGGTGCGGGGCGAACGTTCGAGATTTCAACCGGCACCTTGGTCGCAGCGGGTGCGGTTGCCTCGCCGCTATTGAGAGTTTCGCTCATGGAGCTTCTTCCTTGTGATGTGGATGCTTTCGGATGCGCTATCACGCACCGGACCGGATTCGCCGGTTTCTTCGGGTGGAGGTGGGGCAGCTAAAGGTGGATACCCCTCCCCTAGTGGTGGGACTTAGGCGGGGATCGGAACCGGGGTTACGCCAAAGCGAGCAAGTTCGCTTGCACCACCGTCTTCTGCAGTCAGGACCCAGATACCTTCGCTATGCACAGCAACGGAGTGCTCCCACTGGCAGGCATCGGAGCCGTCAACGGTTACAACGGTCCAGTCGTCGGAGAGCACCTTGGTCTCGATGGAACCAGTCACAAGCATCGGCTCAATAGCGAAAGCCATGCCGGGCTTGATCTTCGGCCCCATGTCACGCACTGCGTAGTTCAGTACGTCCGGTGCCATATGCATCTGGGAACCGATGCCGTGGCCCACGTAGTCTTCAATAATGCCGTACTTATCGCCGTATTCTTCGGTCACATATGCTTCGATGGCAAGGCCGATTTCGCCGACCTTCTTTGCGGTTGCCAGAGCGGCGATGCCGTGCCACATTGCCTCGCGAGTGACGGCGGAGAGCTCTGCGCGTGCTTCGCTCACATTGTCACCGACCAGCACAGTACGTGCCGAGTCGCCGTGCCACTGGCGGTTGGTTGCGGGGTCGATAACGTATGCGCCACCGTCGATAGAAAGGATGTCGCCGTCCTTGAGCACGTAGTCGCCGGGGATGCCGTGAACGACCTCATGGTTGACGGAGGTGCATACGGTTGCCGGGTAGTCGTAGTAGCCGTAGAAGTTGGAGGTGCCACCCAGTTCCAGCATGGTGCGTTCAAAAGCGGCGTTCACCTCTGCGGTGGTTGCGCCGGGGCGAGCTGCCGCCACTGCCGCATCGAGCGCGCGGCTGGTGATGACTCCTGCACGAGCCATCTGCTGAAGCTGTGCATTGGTTTTAATTTCGACTCGTGCCATTCTGGCTCCTTAGGTATAGGGGCGGTGCGCCCAAGCTTAGAACTCTACAGACAGCACTGTACCCCCGCAAGTCTTTGTGATGCATCATGCACCTCAAATTGCGGGGGTACAGCAGAAGATTACTTCAGAGCGTCGAGGATGCGCTCGGTGACTTCAGCAATCTCGCCGAGGCCGTTAACTTCCTTGACGATGCCGCGTTCGCGGTAGATTGCGATCAGCGGTGCGGTCTCTTCTTCGTAGACCTTCAGGCGGTGACGAATGACCTCTTCGTTGTCATCGGTACGACCCTGCTCTGCTGCGCGGTTGAGCAGACGCTCAACGAGTTCGTCGTTGTCTGCAACCAGCAGGAGAACTCGATCGATCTTCTCACCCTTGGCTTCGAGGATGGAGTCTAGCTCGTGCACCTGGGAGGTGTTGCGGGGGTAGCCGTCGAGCAGGAAGCCGTTGACGACGTCGCTTTCCTCCAGACGTGCGCGCACCATGTTGTTGGTGACAGAGTCGGGAACCAGGTTGCCGGAGTCGATGTACGACTTCGCTTCCTTGCCCAGCTCGGTCTCTTCCTTGATGTTCTTACGGAAGATATCACCGGTGGAAATCGCGGGAATCTTCAGCGCTTCAGCGATCTTGACGGCCTGGGTGCCCTTACCTGCACCGGGAGGGCCGACGATGAGCAGACGGTTCATCGGAGCAGTCCTTCGTAGTTTCGTTGTTGGAGCTGAGCGTTGATCTGCTTGAGAGTATCAAGACCAACACCCACCACGATCAGCAGCGAGGCGCCGCCGAACGGGAAATTCTGGTTTGCGTTGAATAGGATAAGCGCTACCAGGGGAATCATGGAAATTACACCCAGGTAAAGTGCGCCAGGCAACGTAATTCGGTTGAGTACGTAGCTGAGGTAACGCGCGGTGGGCTTACCCGCACGGATGCCGGGAATGAAGCCACCGTACTTCTTCATATTGTCCGCTACTTCTACCGGGTCGAAGGTGACCGCCACGTAGAAGTACGCGAAGCCAATAATCATGAAGAAGTAGAGAGCAATGTACAGCGGGTGATCGCCGCGCACCAGGTATGCGTTAATCCAGTTGACCCAGTCCGGCGGGGTGGAGCCGTCGGTGGGGGTGTTGAACTGGGCGATCAGACCGGGCAGGGTCAGCAGGGAGGAAGCGAAGATCAGCGGAATCACGCCGGCCATGTTGACCTTGAGCGGAATGTAAGTGTTGGTGCCGCCAATGGTGCGTCGACCAATCATGCGCTTTGCGTACTGCACGGGGATACGGCGAACGGACTGCTCCACGTAGACCACAGCGAGCATGACCAGCAGGCCGATGCCGCAGACAGCTGCGAAGATACCCCAACCATGGGTGCGCTGGATGGAGCCCAGAGCGCTCGGGAAGGAGGAAGCGATGGAGGTGAAGATCAGCAGGGACATACCGTTACCGACGCCACGCTCGGTAATCTGCTCACCCATCCACATGATGACGGTGGTACCTGCACACAGGGTGACGATAATCAGCAGGATGTGCAGTACGTCGTCCTGGGGGATGATGCCGGGGCAGTTACCCAGCAGAACGCCGGAGCGCGCCATCGAGACGATGGTGGTTGCGTTCAGCAGAGCAAGAGCGATGGTCAGGTAACGGGTGTACTGGGTGAGCTTTGCCTGGCCCTGAGCGCCTTCATCGTGCAGCTCCTGGAATCGCGGGATGACCACGCGCAGCAGCTGGATGATAATGGACGCGGTAATGTACGGCATCACGCCGAGGGCAAAGATCGAAAGCTGCAACAGCGCGCCACCGCTGAAAAGGTTGACGATATCGTAGACGCCACCGCTCGTAACATTGGCGTTCAGACACTGCTGTACATTTCCGTAGGAAACGCCTGGCGCGGGGATGAAAGTGCCCACGCGGTACAGCACAATCATTGCCAGGGTAAACAGCAGCTTACGCCGCAAATCGGCGGTCTTAAAGACTCGCCCGAATGCGCTCAGCACATGTCCTCCTGTAAGTCTATGGGGCGCCCGTTTCTCTGAAGGAGTTTTAGAGCGCAGTAAACACATCTTCCAGTCTATCGTGTTTGGAGCAGGTAACGATAACTCCCTAGCAGATTATGTAGCTTTTATATTCTCTTAGCGTGATTTTTGGACACTAAATGTGGCGTGCACCAAGCGTTCAAATATGCAAATACAGGAATATACACCTGTTGTGAGTCTTTTCGAGCGGCAGAAAGCCCCCGCCGTACAGTGTACGGACGGGGGCTTTCTCGTCTTGAAGACTACTTAACGGTTACAGAACCGCCAGCGGCCTCGATCTTCTCGATAGCGGAAGCCGATGCCTTGTCGACAACAACGTTCACCTTGACGGAGATTTCGCCGTTGCCCAGAACCTTCACGAGCTCGTTCTTACGAACGGCACCCTTAGCGACCAGTGCCTCGACGGTGACGTCGCCACCGTTGGGGAACAGTTCCTGGATGCGGTCCAGGTTAACAACCTGGTACTCGGTGCGGAAGGGGTTCTTGAAGCCGCGCAGCTTCGGCAGGCGCATGTGCAGCGGCAGCTGGCCGCCTTCGAAGCCTGCACGAACCTGGTAACGTGCCTTGGTACCCTTGGTACCGCGACCTGCGGTCTTACCCTTGGAGCCTTCACCGCGGCCAACGCGGGTCTTTGCCTTGTGGGCACCCGGTGCCGGGCGCAGATCGTGAATCTTGATAGCTTCTGCCATCTTTACTTGACCTCCTCAACCTTCACCAGGTGAGCAACGGTGTTAACCATGCCAACGGTGACGGGGTCAGCAGTGCGGACTACCTTGTTGCCGGGGCGCTTGAGGCCCAGGGAACGCAGGGTGTCGCGCATGTTCTGCTTCTTACCAACATAGGACTTGACCTGGGTGATTTCCAGCTTTGCGTCGCTGGGCTGAATACGCTTGGCCATTACTACGCACCTGCCTTTTCAGACTTGGTGTTGCGCAGGTAGCTGGGGATAACCTCATCGGTGGGCAGGCCACGGCGGGCTGCCACTGCCAGGGGCTCCTCGAGCTCCTTGAGTGCTGCAACAGTTGCGTGAACGATGTTGATCTGGTTCGAGGAACCGAGCGACTTGGACAGCACATCGTGAATGCCTGCGCACTCGAGTACTGCACGCACGGGGCCACCTGCGATAACACCGGTACCAGCGGTTGCCGGACGGAGCATCACAACGCCTGCAGCTGCTTCACCCTGCACGCGGTGCGGGATGGTGCGGCCTTCGATGCGGGGAACGCGGAAGAAGTTCTTCTTTGCTTCCTCGACACCCTTGGAGATTGCTGCGGGAACTTCCTTAGCCTTACCGTAGCCAACGCCGACCAGGCCGTTACCGTCACCAACGACGACCAGTGCGGTGAAGCTGAAGCGACGACCACCCTTGACGACCTTGGAAACGCGGTTGATGGTCACAACGCGCTCGATGTACTTGTCCTTCTCCTCCTCGCGAGCGCGGTTGTTACGGCGCTCACCACGGCCACGACGCTCGCCGCGGTTGTTGCGGCGCTCCTCGCGCTGGTTGGAGGTCTCAGCGGTTTCAGCTACTACTGCTTCGCTCACCTGAGTTTCCTTTACGTTCTGCTCGCTCATTAGAGTGCAAGACCTCCCTCGCGTGCACCGTCAGCAACGGCTGCAACACGGCCGTGGTACTTGTTACCACCGCGGTCGAACACGACTGCCTCAACACCAGCTGCCTTGGCGCGCTCTGCAACGAGCTCACCAACGCGCTTTGCCTTAGCGGTCTTGTCCAGGTCAGCTGCACGCAGCTCTGCTTCCATGGTGGAAGCGGATGCCAGGGTTACGCCCTTGACATCGTCGATAACCTGAACGAACATGTGACGGGTCGAACGGGTGACGCACAGGCGCGGACGCGCAGCGGTACCCGAAACGTACTTGCGGATGCGAGCGTGACGACGTGCACGCTGCGCTGCCTTCGACTTGATAGCCATGTTTACTTACCAGCCTTTCCGACCTTGCGGCGGATGTGCTCACCTGCGTAGCGAACACCCTTACCCTTGTAGGGATCGGGCTTACGCAGACCACGAATGTTTGCTGCAACCTGACCAACGAGCTGCTTGTCGATACCCGACACGGTCAGCTTGTTAGCACCCTCCACTGCGAAGGTAATACCCTCGGGAGCGGTGATGTTGATCGGGTGGGAGTAGCCCAGAGCGAACTCCAGGTCGTTACCCTTCGGGGTCACACGGTAACCGGTACCAACGATTTCCAGCTTCTTTTCGTAGCCGGAGGTAACGCCGATAATCAGGTTCTGAATCAGGGTACGAGTCAGACCGTGCAGCGAGCGAGACAGGCGCTCGTCGTTCGGACGAGATACAACGATCTCGTTTTCGTTCAGAGCCACGGTGATGGGGGAAGCTACCTTGTGGGAGAGCTCGCCCTTCGGGCCCTTAACGGTAACCAGGTTGCCATCGACCTTAACCTCAACGCCGGCGGGAACCGAGATGGGGAGACGTCCAATACGTGACATTATTCTCTTCCTTTCTCTTCTAACCGACTACCAGATGTAAGCGATGACTTCGCCGCCCACGCCCTTCTTCGCAGCCTGCTTGTCAGTGAGCAGACCCGAAGAGGTGGACAGGATTGCGATGCCGAGGCCACCCAGAACCTGGGGCAGGTTGGTGGACTTTGCGTAGGTACGCAGGCCCGGCTTGGAAATACGACGCACGCCAGCGATGGAACGCTCGCGGGACGGACCGTACTTGAGGACGAGGGTCAGGGTCTTGCCGACCTTTGCATCCTCAACCTTCACGTCGGCGATGTAGCCCTCAGCCTTCAGGATCTCAGCAATGCGAGCCTTCAGCTTGGAGTAGGGCATGGATACGGTGTCGTGGTATGCGGAGTTTGCGTTACGCAAACGGGTCAGCATATCTGCGACCGGATCAGTCATAGTCATTGTGGGCTTTAGCCCTTCCTCGTTGTGGTTTCCCTACCCCGCGGTAACGGGGTCTGGACCTACAACGTAGTCGTTAGTTGGTCTTGAACGGGAAGCCCAGTGCCTTCAGGATTGCACGGCCTTCTTCGTCGGTCTTCGCGGAGGTCACCACGGTGATGTCCATACCACGCACGCGGTCGATCGAGTCCTGATCGATTTCGTGGAACATGGACTGCTCGGTCAGACCGAAGGTGTAGTTACCATTACCGTCGAACTGGCGGTCCGAGAGGCCGCGGAAGTCGCGGATTCGGGGCAGCGCCAGGGTGACGAGGCGGTCCAGGAATTCCCACATGCGGTCGCCACGCAGGGTGACGTGTGCGCCGATGGGCATACCTTCGCGCAGCTTGAACTGTGCGATGGACTTCTTAGCGCGGGTAACAATCGGCTTCTGACCGGTGATTGCGGTGAGATCGCGGATTGCGCCGTCCATGAGCTTTGCGTCGCGAGCTGCCTCGCCAACACCCATGTTTACGACGACCTTAACGATCTTCGGGGTCTGCATGACGTTCTCGTACTTGAACTCTTCCTGCAGAGCGGGAACGACGACCTCAGCGTACTTGGTCTTGAAGCGGGGGGTGATCTTGGTTTCGGTCATTAGATGTCCTTACCCGAACGCTTAGCAACGCGCACGCGAACGGTGCGCTCCTTGCCGTCACGCTCTACAGTCTCGAGGCGGAAACCAACACGGGTCGGCTTCTTGGTCTCGGGGTCAACAATCGCAACGTTAGAAACGTGGATCGGTGCCTCAACCTTCTGAATGCCGCCTGCTGCGCCGGTCAGGGGGTTAGCCTTGGTGTGCTTGGTGACGACCTTGACGCCCTCAACAATCACACGGTTTTCCTTGGGGAGAACCTTCAGAACCTTGCCCTGCTTGCCCTTATCTGCACCGGAAATAACCTGAACCAGGTCGCCGGACTTGATCTTAGCCATGAATTAGAGCACCTCCGGAGCCAGCGAAACGATCTTCATGAACTTCTTGTCGCGAAGCTCACGACCCACGGGGCCGAAGATACGGGTACCACGGGGATCACCATCAGTGTTCTTCAGGATCACTGCGGAGTTCTCGTCGAACTTGATGTAGGAGCCGTCGGGACGACGGGTTTCCTTCTTGGTGCGGACGACGACTGCCTTAACAACGTCACCCTTCTTTACGGTACCGCCGGGGATTGCATCCTTGACGGTTGCGACAATGATGTCGCCGATGCCTGCGTAGCGACGCGAGGAACCACCGAGAACACGGATGGTCAGGATTTCCTTCGCACCAGTGTTGTCGGCGACCTTCAGTCGCGACTCCTGCTGAATCATATTTCTCCTGTCGTCTCGCCGGTTCCGACTCGCTTTAGGCGCGAGCCAGCCTTGCGGAACATTTTTACGGGATTGGTTGACGCCCCGGGCCCCAACTCTATGGAAGGGGTTAGCGGAAACGCCTGGGGCAAACCCATGCCAGAAGCATTTGGACCCGCGTGAAGCGGGCGTATCCCACCCGTAAATAGCGGCATTATGCACTGGCACGAGAAGCCCGTGGTTGTGCGGCTATTTGGATACAGCCACACAGTCTTAACACTGTACAGGAAGCAGGTATGTAGCGCAAGAGTTTGCCGACTATGATTTCAGTCTCCTCCACCCTATCTCTGGGGATAGCCGGGCTTAGAGAGCAAAAACCCCATACCCCACATCACCATCGATTGAGAAGGCCCCTTATTTGACACTTAAAGCAGGAGGCCCCTTCGTGTAGTTCCTGACGCATAAGAAACTGAAGGGGCCTCGAGAAATCTATCAAACAATGTGTCAAACAAAGAAGATAGATATTAATATTTTACTACGCTTTAATGTCCCTCCACGACAGACTTGCCGCGGGGCTGGCGGGAGATCACCGCGGTTCCGCTCCTTACACAAACATGCATACGACGCGAGAGCACAGCAGACACGACATAGGCGGCTCAGCCGCTCTTCACTCATCAGCTAGGGCATATATACTTTCGCGATACCGTCACGAACGATAGGGCGAGGAGGTTCTCCCGGTCGAGTCTCTTCTGCAGCCTCGTAGTATTCGCCAGAGTTTGCATCCAGCACGTAGGGAACCTCAGCTGCGGGGTAGTCTCCTGCTTTATCGACAGCAATGACACTCCCGTCCTTCAACAGGACCTGGTGGTTAATGCGGGTGGGAGCCACCTGCACGGTGTCAATAATGGCTCGATTGAGCGTATTAATGACGGTAATAGTTCCGCCACCAGCAACTGCCGCCTCCCCCTTGCCACCGAAATCAGCAACATAGAGCAGGTGACGTTCTGCATCGAGCAAGATATCGGTGGGCATCTTTCCGAACGGAAGATAAGCGAGGTGCTCACCCTCAAAGCTCAGAACATACAGACCGCCATTCTTACCCTCGCGCCCTTGCGCAGAGACATATAGTTCACCGCGCGTCGAAACAATCTCCACACCGTGAACACCGACTGGAGTATTGGCGTCTTCCCCGCCAATTACGGGCAGCTTGCGTGCAAGCTCCCAGGTATTCATATCCACAACCCAGATTTCATCTCGCATAATATTCGGGATGTACAGGAGGCTACGGCTTTCGTCCGCTACGGGTCCTAGTAGCATGGCAGGGCCTTCCCCTTGAAGGGGGCTAACCCTACGTTCCCCCTCTGCGGTGGGTGCAGAAATCACCTGGTAGCCGCCCATTCCGGTAACGAGTACGGCACCGTTGGGTGCGACGTATAGCTCACGCGGAGTCAGCATCTCTACTTCTAGAACGAGAGAATCCCATACGCGCGATAGGTCCTTTTGGGAGTATGCGGTAACCGAGTTTGTGTGGGTTCCTCCGGTCCAGAGAAGCCCCCGTTCATTGTCTGCGGCTAACCCATAGGCAGCTTGAACCTGGAAGAGGTTTGCTAGTTCGGGGTTATTTTCCGGGATAACGGGCAGAGTAGCCGTCTGCTCAATCTGCAGGGTATCCGCGTTTATGCGAGCAATTGTGGCGCAGAGAGTGCCGTGGGTCTTTGTGTGGTTATAGCTTCCACTTACAAAAAGAACGTTCTCTTCAGGGTTGTATGCCACTTGATACTGGCCAGCAAGTCCCGCGGAACGATCCACGGAAAAACGCTTAGCATCCGGCACGTTCTTCTGCTCTTCTCCTGCGACAGGGGGAACCATAAGTATCTCCAGAGTTGTGTAGTTTGGAGGCTAGCTCACCTTATATTTTGCGGGCTTAGCATCCGGAGCTTTCTGCTGTATATCTTACGCTTTGCCCACCATTTTGAGGCTTTTCTAGTGCAGTCCATGCACTACGAAATTCATCCTCAAGAGGTCCTATATTGGCATCCGGAGCTGTTCTCCCCTCCGGCTCTGAGCGGGGCAAATTTACCCCATGAAAGCTTTACAATCTAAACATAATTAGCATAAAAGACATATATCTAGAACTATCGGCATCTTCTAGAACTAAAAGACTTATATCGAGTCGACCAGAGCCATAGATTTTGTAATATTTCTTCACCTCTGACCCCCTCAAAACAGCGTTCTGAAAAAATCTGCTTAAAAATTTAGAAATTAAGGGTTGTTTTTTCAAAAATCAAGTTTTTTAGCAAAAATCGCGATTCAAGGTGCGAAAATCAGCGAGATGTACCATAATAGAAGAGACGCATGCGTCAAACAAGAGGTTCGGTCCTTATCGGACAGATTTCTTGGGTCCCTTTTTCCTCGCTAATCCGTTTGTCTAGGGACCGAACCTCGCTTTGACACTAAACCCGCACTTCGGTGCGGGTTTTCTTCGTATTTGAGGCGTTAGAATCCCGCACTTCATTCTTCAGGCTGTTAACTCGTCAAATAAGGGCGGGCGAGCGCAGAGGGTGCGCTTCACCCTTCCTCCGCTTCTCTTCCGCTCTCCCCCGCTACTACTTCTGATCCTGGTCTAGGCCTTCCGCTCGAATACAGACGTATAGGCAAAACGATAGGGGCGGTACCCATCGGTTCGATGGGTACCGCCCCTTTCAGCGCCTATCGGCAGTTTCAGAGAGTCAAGCGGGTTCTTGAATATCTAGCAGATCCCGCTCTACCTCTTTCGCTACCGCCAAGCGGTAGTATCGTGGGCTGCCGTGGGGTACGGGCTATGCCTTGCGGCGACGTGCTACCAGCACGGTTGCGCCAACGACCAGGGCAAGAACGCCGATTCCTGCAGCAACGACGACGCCCGAAGCACCGGTGTTAGCCAGCGAAGACTTCGAGGAGCTCGAAGCGGTGGAGCCGTTGTTGGAAGAGGTGACGTTCTGCGACGAAGAGCCGGAGGTCTTCGGTGCAGTGCTGTCCTTCTTCTGAGCATCAGACTTCAAAGAATCCGCGGGAGCCTTGGACTGATCCTTAGCGTTTTCCTTTACCTGTTCCTTGGAGTCTGCCGGTGCGGAAGGCGCCTCAGAGGGGTTAGTTACAGGTGCGTTAGCCGACTCGGATGCCTTCGGTTCCGAAACCTTCGGCGCAGGTGCCTGGTTTTCAACGCTGAAGGTGTATTCTGCAGCCACACCACCGCGCACGTTATCGTTCTCGGTCAGGGAACCGGAGAGCAGGTAGATAGCAACGCTATCGCCGGTCTTCAGTTCTTCAGTCAGGTTAGAGTTTGCCACGGTGGGGCGGTCGATGGTTGCGGTGAAGTTACCGTTTTCGTCCGCCTTGATGTATGCCCAGATGCCTGCGCTATTGCCTTCAACGCCTTCGAGCTTGGGCTCTTCCTTCGCGGAAATAGCGCCCTTGTTCAGCTTGACCGCGATAACGGAGCCCTTACCGTCCAGAGTCTTGAAGCCTTCACCGCGGAAGGTCAGCTTCTGGCCGTCCCAAGTCTTGGGGAAGTAGACCTTAGCGCCGTCCTTGTACTCGTGCACAACCTCATTGGAATTTGCGCTTTCGGAGGGTGCCGGGGTGCTCGGCTCGGGCTTAGCAGACTCGCTCGGAGCCGGAGTAGTCGGCTCAGGCTTAGCAGACTCACTCGGAGCCGGAGTGGGCTCGTTGCCACCAGGCAGGCTCAGCTTAGTACCGGCGGGGTAAGTGGTAGTCACGCCAGAGGGAGCAGCAGCGACCTGGGTAGTTTCTGCCGGTGCGCAGGTCGCAGCGGTGTCTGCCTTCTTCTCTGCAACAGTTGCGGAGAGCGCTTCACCACCACGTGCGGTATCGCCTTCAACCATGGAGCCGGAGAGCAGGAAGACAGATACCTTATCGCCGCTCTTCAGGTTTTCCTTCAGGTTGGAGTTTTCAGTGGTCGGGTACGGCAGCTCAGCGGTGAAGTTACCATTCTCATCTGCCTGGATGTACGCCCAGACGCCGGCGCTGTTGCCCTCAGCACCGTTGAGCTTCGGCTCTTCCTTCGCGGAGATGCGGCCCTTGTTCAGCTTGACTGCGAGTACGGAGCCCTTTGAACCGTCCTGAGTCTTGAAACCTTCGCCACGCAGCTTCAGGGTTTCACCGGTGGTCCAGTCCTTCACGGCGTAGAGCTTAGCGCCGTCGGCGTAGGTCTTCACCAGTTCTTCAGAAGAAGCCTGTGCAGCAGGCTTCGCGGTGGTTTCAACGGTGGTGTTGATCTTCACCATGACGCCGGGAGTAATCGGGGAGTCTGCGTTGTCCTTGCCCTTGGGCTCGGTGCTAGAGGTGCGGTATTCGCCGGTGGTCTTATCGATGGTGTAGTCGGTTTCGATAGCGGAAGCGCCTTCAATGCTGCGTGCTACAGCGTATGCACTGCCGTCTGCGGTGACCAGAACATCATTTGCGCCGCTGGTCGCACCGGTAGACACCTGAGAAACAACGGTGCCGGTTCGTGCATCAACAACACCGACGTTGCCGGTACCGTAATCGGTCACGTACAGCAGGTCACGGGCTTCGTCGGAGGCGAGAGCGAGGGCCTGGTTGCCGAAAGGAATGGTCTTCTTGTAGGCACCAGTTTCCAGGTCGTAGACGGTGATACCGGAGTTAGTGCCCTTACGGTCACCCTGGGTGCTGACGTAGATTTCCTTCAGGGACTTGTCGATAGTGACGTCCGAGGGGTTCAGAGTAGCTTCAGCATTTTCCTTGTGCAGCTGAATGGTCTTCTCAACCTCGTAGCTCTTGGTGTCAATCACCTTCACGGTGCCGGCACTCAAGGAGGGTACGTAGAGCTTGCCATCAGCGGAGTCTACGTGCATGTTCATTGCGATGTCAGATTCGCCCTTGGCGTCGGTGAATTCAATCTTCTTGACCAGGGCGTGCCGAGTGGTGTCGAAGACACTAATGCCGCCGGAGCCAGATACAAAGACCTTGCCGCTGGAGGGGTCGATGCGTACCTCACGAGGGTGGTTGACGTCGCCTTCTGCACTGCTCCAGATAATCTTGTTGGTCGCGGGATCGAAGACAGATACCTTGTTGACGCGGGTCTGGGTCACCCATACGTATCCGGTTGCTTCGTCGTAGGCAATACCGTAGGGAGATTCAATCTGCTTACCGGTCGGTGCGGTAGCGCCACGTGCAATAAAGTCCGTGGTCGGGAACTGGTAGACAGTAGCAAGGCTCGGGGTGGATGCAACGTTCCAGGTGCCGACGCCACCGGTCAGAATCGGCGGGCGGCCGGAGGAGAAGGAAGTGTAGAGGGAGGAGGTTGCTGCCGAGTATGCCAGCTGGTACTGGCCGGGCAGGCCCTGGTACTGGGTAGCGCTCACTGCAATGTGGCGGCATTCCTCAGTGGAGTTCTGGGAGTTCCCGCCGGGAACGGATGCGGAGACGTTTGCCGCAAAGGTAGCGGGAACGGCAGCGAAAGAGCCTGCAACAACGGAAAGTGCGCCAGCAATGGCGAGCAGCTTACGTGAGGGCTTGGGTGAAGAAGTCATGATAATCCTCAATGATGTGTAGTGGTACTTCTCCAAAGGTCGTGCAACCTCCGGAAGGTGCAAAGCCACCCGACTAATTATTAGGAAAGGTTATGCTAAGCAACTATAAAGTTGATAATAAGTCCCTAATCAGGTTGTTTTCAAGTGTTGCTCATCGGATTCCGCAGACCCCAGGCGCCTTACTCACGTATTACTTTTCATTTTTTCGCCCTAATTCCGCCTCCACATGCGTTTTCTTCTCTAGCAGCGTCTACTCATGGATTGCGCCATCAACGCGAGAGAAAAATATTGCTTTCTCGTATGACATATCAAGACATTTATGACAAATGTTGTCTTAGCGCCTGTTATTAGCCCGTGCCATAGGGCGCCCGCCCCGGTTTTTCCCGTACAAAGGTTAAAAGCAAAGAGCCCCTCTCCTACCGAAGTAGGAGAGGGGCTCTTTTACTGCTCTAGCAGAGAGTCATGAAGAGAGCTTACTTAGCCTTCTCGATGATCTCCACGATACGCCAGCGCTTGGAAGCGGACAGCGGACGGGTCTCTGCAATCAGAACGAGGTCACCGATGCCAGCAGCGTTCTGCTCATCGTGTGCCTTGATCTTGGAGCTACGGCGAACGACCTTGCCGTACAGTGCGTGCTTCACGTGGTCCTCGACCTCGACGACAACGGTCTTGTCCATCTTGTCGGAGACAACGTAGCCGCGGCGGGTCTTGCGGTAGCCGCGCTCTTCGTTCTTTACTTCACTCACTTGGACTCACCTTCAGTTGCGGGACGAATACCGAGCTCGCGCTCACGCAGCACGGTGTAGATACGTGCGATGTCGCGCTTGATAGTGCGGCGACGACCTGCGTTAGCCTGACCGGTGACTTCCTGGAAGCGGATGTTGAAGAGTTCCTTCTTCGCTTCGCTCAGCTTTGCAGCCAGCTCTTCGTTGGAGAGCTCTGCGAGCTTATCGATGCTCAGGTCCTTGGATCCTACTGCCATCTCGCTTATTCACCACCTTCGCGGCGACGCACAACACGTGCCTTCATCGGGAGCTTGTGGATTGCCAGGCGCATTGCCTCGCGAGCCACTTCTTCGGACACACCGGAGAGTTCAAACATGACTCGACCCGGCTTGACATTTGCGACCCACCACTCGGGCGAACCCTTACCGGAACCCATACGGGTTTCAGCGGGCTTCTTGGTCAGCGGACGGTCGGGATAAATGTTGATCCAGACCTTACCGCCACGCTTGATGTGACGGGTCATTGCGATACGTGCAGCCTCAATCTGGCGGTTGGTCACGTATGCGGGCGACAGGGCCTGAATGCCCCACTCACCGAAGCTAACCTCGGTGCCGCCCTTTGCGAGACCACTACGCTTGGGGTGGTGCTGCTTGCGGTACTTTACTCGACGGGGAATAAGCATTTATGCCTCACCGTTCTCTGCAGTCTTGGCCTCGACCTTTGCCGAAGCGTTCTCGTTGCGGCGCTCGCGACGAGGACCACGGTTGCCCTGGCGGCGGCGGTCACCATCGCGGCGGTTGCCACGGCGGTTGTTTGCTGCCTGCTGAGCTGCCAGCTCCTTGTCGGTCAGGTCGCCCTTGTAGATCCAGACCTTCACGCCGATGCGACCGAAGGTGGTCTTAGCCTCGAAGAAGCCGTAGTCGATGTTCGCACGCAGGGTGTGCAGGGGCACACGGCCTTCGCGGTAGAACTCGGAACGGGACATTTCAGCGCCACCCAGACGGCCGGAGCACTGGATACGGATACCCTTTGCGCCTGCACGCTGTGCGGACTGGATTGCCTTCTTCATTGCACGGCGGAATGCAACACGCGATGCGAGCTGCTCTGCGATGCTCTGTGCAACCAGCTGAGCGGAGAGGTCGGGGTTAGCAACCTCGAGGATGTTCAGCTGAATCTGCTTGTTGGTGAGCTTCTCGAGCTCGCCGCGGATGCGGTCTGCTTCTGCGCCACGGCGGCCAATCACGATACCGGGACGAGCGGTGTGGATGTCCACACGCACGCGGTCACGGGTACGCTCGATCTCGACCTTTGCAACGCCTGCGCGATCCAGGTTCTTTGCCAGCAGCTCGCGGATCTTTACGTCCTCGCGGACGAAGTCAGCGTAACGCTCGCCGGGCTTGTTGGAATCAGCGAACCACTTGGAGACGTGGTCAGTGGTGATGCCCAGTCGGAAACCGTTCGGGTGAATTTTCTGACCCATTTAGCGGTCCTCCTCCTTCTCCGGGGTAGCAACTACCACGGTGATGTGGCTGGTGCGCAACAGCTCTTCCTCGCGGAAGGGCAGACCCTGCTGGGTTGCCTTCTGACGAGCGTTAGCTACTGCCGAAGCAACGATCTTGTATACCGGCTCCGAAGCTGCCTGGGGGGCGAACTTCAGAATCGCCAGAGCCTCTTCCGCCTGCTTACCACGGATCAGGTTGACGACACGGCGGGCCTTCATAGGCGTAACGCGAACGAAACGCGCTGATGCCTTGGCTTCCATTGCCTATCTCTCTTTCGTCTATTGCCGAAAGGGAAACGTTAGCTTATCGGTGTGAACCGATTAGCGACGCTTGCCCTTACGGTCGTCCTTCACGTGGCTGCGGAAAGTGCGGGTCGGAGCAAACTCACCGAGCTTGTGACCAACCATCGACTCGGTGATGAACACCGGCACGTGCTTGCGACCGTCGTACACTGCGATGGTGTGACCGAGCATGTCGGGGATAATCATCGAGCGACGCGACCAAGTCTTGATTACGTTCTTGGTGCCCTTCTCGTTCTGAGCTGCAACCTTCAGGTAGAGGTGCTGATCAACGAAAGGGCCCTTCTTCAAACTACGAGGCATGTTTCAGGCTCCTTAGCGCTTCTTGCCAGTACGACGGCGACGAACGATGAGCTTGTCGCTTTCCTTGTTGGGACGGCGGGTACGACCCTCGGGCTTACCGTTGGGGTTAACCGGGTGACGACCACCGGAGGTCTTACCTTCACCACCACCGTGCGGGTGGTCAACCGGGTTCATGACCACACCACGGACGGTCGGGCGGATGCCCTTCCAGCGGTTACGGCCTGCCTTACCCCAGTTGATGTTGGACTGCTCAGCGTTGCCAACTTCACCAACGGTTGCGCGGCAGCGAACATCCACGTTGCGGATTTCTCCGGAGGGCAGACGGAGCTGACCGTACTTACCTTCCTTAGCAACCAGCTGTACAGAAGCACCTGCGGAACGAGCCAGCTTTGCGCCGCCACCGGGGCGGAGCTCGACACAGTGAATCACGGTACCAACGGGGATGTTGCGCAGGGGCAGGTTGTTACCGGGCTTGATGTCAGCTGCGGGGCCGGACTCGACGATGTCGCCCTGAGCGAGCTTGTTCGGAGCGATGATGTAGCGCTTGGAACCATCGAAGTAGTGCAGCAGCGCGATGCGAGCGGTACGGTTGGGATCGTACTCGATGTGTGCAACGCGTGCGTTAACGCCGTCCTTGTCGTGACGACGGAAGTCGATCAGACGGTACTGGCGCTTGTGGCCGCCACCCTTGTGACGGGTGGTGATGCGGCCGGTGTTGTTACGGCCGCCGGTCTTGTGAAGCGGACGAAGCAGGGACTTTTCCGGGGTGGAGCGGGTGATCTCGGAGAAATCAGCAACGCTCGAACCGCGGCGACCCGGGGTCGTCGGCTTGTACTTACGAATACCCATTTAGATATTTCTTCCTTCGTTAAAGTGGTCTCCGCGGGGCTTATGCCTGCGGACCGCCGAAGATGTCGATGGTGCCTTCCTTGAGGGTCACAATCGCACGCTTGGTGTTCTTGCGAGCGCCCCAACCGAAACGGGTGCGCTTGCGCTTGCCCTGACGGTTGATGGTGTTGACGGAAGCAACCTTGACGTCAAAGATCTTCTCGATGGCCTGCTTGATTTCCAGCTTGTTGGAATCGGTAGCGACCTCGAAGGTGTACTTACCTTCGTCGAGCTGACCGTAGCTCTTCTCGGAAACGACGGGAGCGATAATCACGTCGTATACAGACTTGGTGGAAACGCTCATTACTTAGCGCCCTCCTTCTTCTGAGCTGCAGCAACGAATGCGTCGAATGCTGCCTTGGTGAAGACCACGTCGTCAGAAACCAGCACATCGTAGGTGTTGAGCTGATCTGCGTACAGAACGTGGACGTTCTCCAGGTTACGTGCGGACAGAGCCACAACGTCCTCTGCACGAGCAATCACAAGAAGGATGTTCTTGCGCTCGGTGATAGCTGCGAATGCAGCCTTTGCAGCCTTGGTCGAGGGGGTTTCACCGGAGATGAAGTTCTCGACAACGTGGACGCGGTCGTGACGAGCGCGATCAGAGAGAGCACCGCGCAGTGCAGCGGCGATCATCTTCTTGGGGGTGCGCTGTGCGTAGTTACGCGGGGTCGGACCGTGAACAACGCCACCGCCGGTCATGTGCGGTGCACGGATGGAGCCCTGACGTGCGTTACCGGTACCCTTCTGCTTGAAGGGCTTACGGCCTGCACCGGAAACCTCGCCGCGGTTCTTGGTCTTGTGGGTGCCCTGGCGTGCAGCAGCGAGCTGTGCAACGACAACCTGGTGCAGCAGGGGCACGGATGCCTGCGCGTCGAAAATCTCTGCGGGCAGGTCTACCTTAAGGGTCTTAACAGCCATGATGTATTAGGCTCCCTTCACAGCGGTACGAACCAGAACAACGCCGCCCTTGGGACCGGGGATTGCGCCCTTGATCAGCAGGACATTGTTCTCTGCGTCCACACCCTGGATAGTCAGGTTCAAGGTAGTGTGACGTGCTGCGCCCATACGGCCAGCCATGCGCATACCCTTGAACACGCGTGCGGGGTAGGATGCGCCACCGATGGAACCGGGCTTACGGTGGTTCTTGTGCTGACCGTGAGACGCGCCAACACCCTTGAAGCCGTGACGCTTCATAACACCTGCGAAGCCCTTACCCTTGGTCTTACCAACGACGTCGACCTTCTGGCCTGCTTCGAAGAGCTCAACGGTCAGTTCCTGACCGAGGGAATACTCAGAAGCATCTGCGGTACGCAGCTCGACGATGTGGCGACGGGGGGTAACACCGGCCTTCTCGAAGTGACCAGCCAGGGGCTTGGTAACCTTGCGAGAGTCGATTGCACCGAAACCGATCTGAACAGCTTCGTAGCCGTCAGTTTCCTGGTTACGGATCTGGGTAACAACGTTAGAATCAGCCTTGACGACGGTGACGGGCACGAACTTGCCGTCCTCGTCCCAGACCTGGGTCATGCCGAGCTTGGTGCCCAGCAGGCCCTTCACCTGGCGCTCGAATTTGTTAGTCATTAGATGCGATCCTCTACAGCTTGATCTCGATGTTTACGTCTGCCGGCAGGTCGAGACGCATGAGGGCATCAACAGCCTTGGGGGTCGGATCAACAACGTCGATCAGACGCTTGTGCGTACGCATCTCGAAGTGCTCGCGGCTGTCCTTGTACTTGTGGGGAGAACGAATAACACAGTAGACGTTCTTCTCGGTCGGCAGCGGCACGGGGCCAACTACAGTTGCGCCTGCGCCCTTGACCGTTTCGACGATTTTCCGTGCCGAAGAATCGATGACCTCGTGGTCATAGGACTTCAGACGGATGCGGATTTTCTGTCCCGCCATCTGTCGGACTCTCTTTCTTGATGTATTCCCTGTATCGGAGCTTTTGCCCCTTTGTTATAGCGCTTAAGGAACGCGATATATTCATCACGTGCGCCACTCAGAACGGACTGAATCCGGCTTTGCCGGGTTCCTCACCCCGCCTGAGTACCGACCCCCGAACTCGGGCGTGTCGCCTATTTTCTAGACAAACTCGTCCCGTCATCCTTCGGACCGGGTCATACGTGGGCCTACCTTTAGTGCAGGTAGACGCTTTGACAACGTCGTCAATTCTCTCAGAGTTAGAGCCCTGATGCAATACGAACACAAGTTAAGTGCTTAAGAACACTTAACTGTCGCTGTCAACCTGAGGATACTCCCGCGATGTAACTCTCAGGGAGCTTTCAATCTACTTTCAGTAAGTTCCATGCGCTTTATTGCTCTTAATAAAGCTTTTAGGCCTAAAGACTCTCGTATCGTAGAAGTATCACTACAGCCTAAGGAGAAACCATGTCTCAGCCGACACAACCTCATCAGGCATCCTCTAGCTCTCACTCTTCGTCTCAGAGCCCTCAGTATGCTCAGCCGCAAGGTCTCGGCTTGTACGTTCCCCCGTCCCTATCGAGTCCGTATCCTCAGCCTCCTGCGCAGCGACGCCGGGTCAATGAGGATATCTTCCTCAATATTGTTCTGTACATCGGCTCGCTCCTGCTCATCGGCGCTGCAGGTCTTTTTGTCACCTCGGTGACTTCTTCTCAGGATGAAACGGCTATCTTCCGTGTCCTCGCAATGGCGCTTGGAGCAATTGTCTTCTACGGAGCCGGTCTGCTCACCTACCGTTTCGTAGAGCGCCTGCGTATTGCCTCCTACTCTTTTGCAGCAACGGGTCTTGCGTTTATTCCTCTGACCGGCGTTGCTATCTATGTCCTCAAGATTTGGACTGAAGGACGCTACATCTGGCTCCTCACGTCTCTGGTTGGCACTGCAGCTATTGTTGGAGCCTGCGCCCTCATGCGTAACCGTGTGATGGCGTACCTGCTGATTTCGTTCATCGTTTCGGACTCGTTGGCAGCTACGAAGGTGGCGGCTCTGCCTTTCGTTTGGTATTTCGTTTCTCTGACTGCCGTTGCCACTGTTCTGGGTTTGATTCTGCACTTTGCCCCGAATGCTGCCCCGAAGGGTATCCGCGAAGGTCTTGTTGATTCTTCCCGTATTTTCGTCCCGGCTACTGCCGTCGCCATTTTCTTCTTTACCAACGATCTGAGCTACACGGATGCAGGTATTGCCTTTGCGGTCATGTCTGTGCACGCCATTCTGTTCACCTGGCTGAACGGCACGGCGGATTACTACGCCCAGGCACGCATCTACCCGATTGCATCCATTCTCTCCTTCATCATGGACTCGGATCACGGCCCGTGGTTCCCCAGTATCTTCTTCGTCTCTGTTCTGGTTGTTAACCTGATTTCTGCCTACGTATTTATTCCTCGTCTGCAGAAGACTATTGCTGGTTCCGCTCCTGCTGCCGCTGAACAGTCCGAGCAGGTGCAAAGCACCCCGGCTATCCCCTGGGCGAAGGAAGCTCTTCACCAACCCGCTCGCAAGATAGAGTGGTTGCCGGCAATTGACGCATGCGTCGGCGTATTCTTCTCCTTCTTTGCTCTCCTTGATGCCTTCTACACTGCTCACGTCGCTGATAGCGTTACCTACGCAACGCGCTGGAGCACTTTCCTTCCCTATGCAGAGGGTAATCAAGGTGTCTTCCCCGCGCCCTGGGTTATTGGTGTCCTCTGCATTGTCAGTTTCTTGCTGTACCGCAAGGCAATTCAGCCTCTGGTGCTCATGAGTTTTGTAGCGCTCATCCCGGTCATTGGCATGTATGCTTCCCCTGGCAACCAGGGAACGTTCTACCTCTTCTTTGCCGCGGCTGTAGTCATCTATCTGGTCACTGCTAAGGCTCCCGAGGCACGTACTGCTGGAGCGGTACTGAGCAACATCGGTTATGCCATTGGTATGATTCAGCTCTTCCTCGCTCTCATTCCTGAGATGCAGACTTCTGAGTCACTTTTGATGTTTGCGTTGGTCTGCGCCGCTATTGCGCTACTGACTTTTGTCCTCTCTCAGGGCGTTGCAGCGCAGAACGCAAGCTACCGTCTTGTAGAGATGTCGACGTACCTCTTCTTGGGCGTTTTTGCTCTCTTCGTGGGGTACGTAGCTAACCATGCTGATGGCGGAGCACATGGCCGATTCTGGGTTGGTTTCCCTCTCTTCTCGGGTGCCGTCCTCTTCTTGAGCGTCCTGAGCGCTCTTATTCTGGCCCGCGCGCTACGACTTTCGGATGTTGGTTCCTTCCGCTCCACGCTTGTCATGTTTGTCCGTATCGCGTTCTACGCGACTCTGCTTATCGCGACGATTGGCTCGCGACACTACCTGCTGTACGACTTGCAGAAGGAGTACATTGCTGTAGCATTGCCGGCGCTCCTGACCGTCGTTTATGGTGCGCTTGGTTTCTTTATGCCGGTTGGCTCTTCGATTCGTTCGGAGCTACTCACCGTTGCGCGGTTCCCCATCTGCTGGTCGGTCATTCTGCTCGCGATCACCGGCAATATGAAGGAATCGCTCGTAGACTTCCTCGTACTTGCGCTGCTGGCGGTTCAGGCTCTGTGCAGCGTGCTACTCTACGCGTACTCCAAGCGAAACTACGAAGCATACGCGGCGGCGATTTTCTTCACGCTCGGTTCTGTCCTGAGCGCAGGCCGTTTCATTGGCGATTTTGATAATCTTCTGTTCGCGGTAGCAACTCCTGCTATCTTCATCTCTGTATGGGTGCTTGCCCTTATCTTCAGGGTCTCCCGCATGCAGATTGGTGCCTCCATCAGCATCACGACTTTCTGCATCGGTGCTCTGTGGAATCTCTTCAACACGAGGGAAAGCACAATGGAGATGACTCTTCTGGGCTACTACGCTCTGATTGCCGTCATCATCCTGTTCGTTCTGAAGGTCACGCTCCCGGTTGAGGTCTTCGGTGTGAGGGCAAATGTTCGTCCTCGCATCGCTGTTCCGGCCGGTAATACGATGGTTGATTTGCCGATGCACGGCCCGCTGGGTGCCCCCTACGCGCGTTTCATGTCTCGCCGTCCCCTGAGCCAGGGTATCTATGCACCGGTCAATACGCTGCTGATGATTCCCGCTCTGGCGGTGCTGGGATTCTACACCTTCGTTGGGTTGGTTTTTGAGCCCAGGCAGGTGGAGCTCAACGCACTTCTCTGGGGTCTGGGTGCTCTGTCCTTCGTATCTGTCACCAAGGCGAAGAACCTGCCGATTGTCTGCACCACGGCGTTCAGCCTCTTCATCGCCCGTCTGGTCATTGATTACTCGAAGTCCAACCCCCTGAGCGTCATTCTTGAGGTTGCTCTCCTGATTCTGCTGGCTGTTGTGGCAGCCAAGGTTCTCAAGAACTTCATCGCAAAGAGGCCTGTAGATACGCAGGTATCGGATTCTCCTCTGTACTGGGCTTTGGGTCTGCAGGTGTTCCTCACCCTGGTAACGTGGGCAGTTCCCGCTGATGGTCCGGATATCGTGGTGTTGGTACTCGGTATTGCCCTGACTCTCCTGAGCGCTCTGCTGCTCGACCGAGTCTGGACCTATATCGCAACTGCTCTGGTCACCCTCGACCTGGCAATTTTGCTCAACGGTCTGAACCCGCTGACCCTGCTAATCATCTCGATTTTGCTTATTGCCGGCGTTATCTGGCGTCTGCTGGCGCGACAGAATAAGCAGGATGTGGTAGCTCCGCACCAGGGTTCTGAGCAGCTCGAGGACTTCCCGCCGTCTCAGAATCAGCCGGGTATGTACCCTCAGAGCAATGTCCAGATGCAGCAGCCCCCGGCTCCTCAGCAAGGCTACGAGCCTCGTCATGAGGAAAACATCTAGCTATCAGCACGTATAGGTTCTATTCCTACGGCATTCTGTAGTAGGATTACCTATGTCCCTTCCGAGGGGCAGTCATTCGAATTGCGGTTCCCAGCCTTCGGGCTGGGAACCGTTTTTCTTTGTCCGAAGATTTTATATTCCTATCTGCAGGGTCTTTAGACGCTCCCCCGCCGTAAGCCGGTCCGCATGACCCAGCTTCTGTCTCCGAGCCAGCAGATCTCTGAACGGAGTAGGCAGTCGTTCCTCTGCTCCCCTGCCCCAGGGCTTTCCACATCCAGCTTCTTTCCATATCCAGGAGTTCAGAATCTACGGCTAGAGGGTACGGATATGTCATACCGCCGCCGGGGAGGGTGTTCCCTGCCGTTACAGATTCACCGTAAACTCCACTATCAGCCACGCATACCCCCTCAGAAGCCTTGAGCGGCTACTAGGACGAACTGATAACGCTCAGAGCGGTTTCGTACAGTCCAGCAGATAATGCCGTTCTCTCCTTTGCCAGAGCCTTCAGCAACCCGCAAAAGGGCATAACAAAAGGACCCCCGCAGATGCGGGGGTCCTTGAGTATCGCTACCTGATGGAGAGTCTCCCCTCCGGCAGATTTTTAGCGAATTGTCGTAAATTTACGGCAATTACTTGATGATCTTGGTAACGCGACCCGAACCAACGGTGCGGCCACCCTCACGGATAGCGAAGCCGAGGCCCTCTTCCATTGCGATTTCCTGGATCAGGGTAACGGTCATCTCGGTGTTGTCACCGGGCATAACCATCTCGGTGCCCTCGGGGAGGGTGATAACGCCGGTCACGTCAGTGGTACGGAAGTAGAACTGAGGACGGTAGTTGGAGTAGAAGGGGTTGTGACGGCCACCCTCATCCTTGGAGAGGATGTAGACGTTTGCCTCGAACTCGGTGTGGGGGGTGATGGAGCCCGGCTCCACGACAACCTGACCACGCTCGACATCGTCACGCTTCAGACCACGGAGCAGCAGACCACAGTTCTCGCCTGCCCATGCTTCGTCGAGCTGCTTGTGGAACATCTCGATACCGGTAACGGTGGTCTTCTGGATCGGGCGGATACCGACGATCTCGACCTCGGAGTTGATCTTCAGGGTACCGCGCTCTGCACGACCGGTAACAACGGTGCCACGACCGGTGATGGTGAAGACGTCCTCGATGGGCATGAGGAAGGGCTTGTCCTTCTCACGCACGGGGTCCGGAATGTAGGTGTCGACTGCGTCCATGAGCTCCTCGACCTTAGCAACCCACTCGGGGTCGCCTTCGAGAGCCTTCAGTGCGGAAACGCGAACAACGGGAGCGTTGTCGCCGTCGAACTCCTGCGAGGAGAGGAGGTCACGGACCTCCATCTCGACGAGGTCGAGGAGCTCTTCGTCGTCAACCATGTCTGCCTTGTTCAGTGCAACCAGCAGGGTGGGGACGCCAACCTGGCGAGCGAGCAGAACGTGCTCGCGGGTCTGTGCCATGGGGCCGTCGGTAGCTGCAACCACGAGGATTGCGCCGTCCATCTGAGCCGCACCGGTAATCATGTTCTTGACGTAGTCAGCGTGACCGGGAGCGTCAACGTGTGCGTAGTGGCGCTTCTCGGTCTGGTACTCGATGTGAGCAATGTTAATGGTAATACCGCGCTGGCGCTCCTCGGGAGCGGAGTCGATCATACCGAAGTCGCGCTTCTCGTTCAGGTCCGGGTACTTGTCAGCCAGAACCTTGGAGATTGCTGCGGTCAGGGTGGTCTTACCGTGGTCAACGTGACCAATGGTACCGACGTTAACGTGAGGCTTGGAGCGCTCGAACTTAGCCTTAGCCAAGAGTGTTCCTCTAGCGTCTACAATAGCGGATTACGCCGCAGAGATGAAACTGTTCATGCTCTCAATAATGGATTTAATTGAAAATTTTGACGTGGGCCACAGGTTTTTAGCCCGTGGCCCACGGGTGAGACGCGAAAATTACTCGCCGCGGCTCTTCTGGATGATCTCGTCAGCGACGTTCTTGGGAACCTCGCCGTAGCTATCGAATGCCATCGAGAACACTGCACGACCCTGGGTCTTGCCACGCAGGTCGCCAATGTAACCGAACATTTCGGTCAGGGGCACGATAGCCTTGATGATCTTAACGCCGGATGCGTCCTCCATGGAACGAACCTGGCCACGGCGGGAGTTCAGGTCGCCGATAACGTCGCCCATGTACTCCTCGGGGGTACGAACCTCAACGTCCATCAGCGGCTCGAGCAGGACCGGGTTAGCGCGCTTAGCGCCTTCCTTGAAGACCATCGAACCAGCGATCTTGAACGCCATTTCGGAGGAGTCGACGTCGTGGTAAGCACCGTCGATCAGGGTTGCCTTCACGCCCACCATCGGGTAGCCAGCGAGGACACCGAACTTCATAGCGTCCTGGATACCAGCGTCGACCGAGGGGATGTACTCGCGAGGAACGCGGCCACCGGTGACCTTGTCCTCGAACTCGTACAGCTCTTCGCCATCCAGGGGCAGGGGCTCGAAGGAGACCTGCACCTTTGCGAATTGACCGGAACCACCGGTCTGCTTCTTGTGGGTGTAGTCGACCTTCTCGACTGCCTTCTTGATGGTCTCGCGGTAAGCAACCTGAGGCTTACCAACGTTAGCCTCAACCTTGAACTCACGCTTCATACGGTCAACGATGATGTCCAGGTGCAGCTCACCCATACCACCAATTTCGGTCTGACCGGTTTCTTCGTTCAGCGAAACGGTGAAGGTGGGGTCCTCAGCGGAGAGCTTCTGGATAGCGGTGGACATCTTCTCCTGGTCACCCTTGGTCTTGGGCTCGATAGCCACGAAGATCACGGGATCGGGGAAGGTCATCGACTCGAGAACAATCGGGTGTGCGGGGTCGCACAGGGTGTCACCGGTGGTGGTGTCCTTCAGACCGATTGCAGCGTAAATGTGACCTGCGGTGATCTCCTCAACAGGGTTCTCCTTGTTGGAGTGCATCTGGAAGAGCTTACCGATGCGCTCCTTCTTACCCTTGGTGGAGTTCAGAACCTGCTGGCCCTGAGCTGCGGTACCGGAGTACACACGGGTGTAGGTCAGCTGACCATAGAACGGGTGAGCTGCAACCTTGAACGCCAGTGCTGCGAAGGGCTCCTCAGCGGATGCCTTACGGGTCAGCTTCTCTTCCTCGTTGGAGGGGTTGGAGCCGACAACGTCCGGAACGTCCAGCGGGGAGGGCAGGTACTCGATCACAGCGTCCAGCATGGGCTGAACACCGCGGTTCTTGAATGCAGAACCACAGAGAACGGGGAATGCCTCACCGGAGATAACCAGCTGACGGATACCAGCCTTAATCTCGGGGATGGTCAGCTCGCCCTCTTCGAGGTACTTCTCCATGAGCTCTTCGCTAGCCTCAGCAACAGCCTCAACCAGCTCAGCGCGGTACTGTTCAGCCTTCTCAACCAGGTCAGCAGGAATGTCCTGAACCTCGTAAGAGGAGCCCATGGTCACGTCACCCTTGGCGTCGCCGGGCCAGACGTATGCCTTCATTTCGAGCAGGTCAACAACACCGAGGAAGTCGCTCTCAGCGCCGATGGGGAGCTGAACAACCAGCGGGCGTGCGCCCAGGCGGTCGATGATGGTCTGAACGGTGAAGTAGAAGTCAGCACCCATCTTGTCCATCTTGTTGACGAAGCAGATACGGGGGACATCGTACTTGTCAGCCTGGCGCCAAACGGTCTCAGACTGGGGCTCAACACCTTCCTTGCCGTCGAACACAGCAACTGCGCCGTCGAGGACGCGCAGGGAGCGCTCAACCTCAACGGTGAAGTCGACGTGACCGGGGGTGTCGATAATGTTGATCTGGTTGTCCTTCCAGAAGCAGGTGGTTGCTGCGGAGGTAATGGTAATACCTCGCTCCTGCTCCTGAGCCATCCAGTCCATGGTGGAAGCGCCGTCGTGAGTCTCACCAATCTTGTGGTTAATACCGGTGTAGAACAGAATGCGCTCAGTGGTGGTGGTCTTACCGGCGTCGATGTGCGCCATAATACCGATGTTGCGGACCTTGTTAAGGTCGGTGAACACGTCAAGTGCCACGTTATTCTCCCTAAATGAGATACTCCGAAAGCCTGCCGACTCGAATCGACTCGGCAGGCTCTAAACGGAGAATTACCAGCGGTAGTGTGCGAAGGCCTTGTTGGACTCGGCCATCTTGTGAGTGTCCTCGCGACGCTTCACAGCGGCACCGAGACCATTGGATGCATCCAGGATCTCGTTCATCAGACGCTCAGTCATGGTCTTCTCGCGGCGCTGCTTGGAGAAGCCAACGAGCCAGCGAAGAGCCAGAGCGGTGGAACGGCCGGGGCGAACCTCAACCGGAACCTGGTAGGTTGCACCGCCAACGCGGCGGGAGCGAACCTCGAGAGAAGGCTTAATGTTGTCCATAGCCTTCTTCAGGGTTGCGACCGGGTCAGAACCGGTCTTCTTCTCGACACCCTCCAGGGCACCGTAGACGATGCGCTCTGCGACGGACTTCTTGCCGTCCAGCAGAACCTTGTTGATCAGCTGGGTGACCAGAGCGGAACCGTAAACAGGATCGTTTACGAGGGGACGCTTGGGAGCGGGACCCTTACGAGGCATTACTTCTTCTCCTTCTTAGCGCCGTAGCGGGAGCGAGCCTGTGCTCCTGCAGGTTGTGACCCTCACCGGGGATGTATGCGGTAACCTCGACGCCGCCGTTGAGCTTGACACGAGCGACCTTACGCAGTGCCGAGTTCGGCTTCTTCGGGGTGGTGGTGTACACACGGGTGCACACGCCACGCTTCATGGGGTTGCCCTTCAGTGCGGGCGCCTTGGTCTTAACGACCTTGGGAGTCCGGCCCTTGCGGACCAGCTGCTGAATAGTAGGCACGTTTTCTCCGTTGCTTGATCAGGTTTCTCGTTAGAGAAGCCCGTATAAACTTACTGGCCCCCATCACGTTGGATGGGTGCTCTCGGTTATCAGAAACGCTCGGATGCATATCCGGTTGGTTTCTATAGGTTCCTCGACATCTCGGCGAGTTCTCAGGGCTAAAATTCCCCACCATCAGAGGTGAAAAAGTTTTTGGGCACGCTTAAAAATGGCATTTAGGCGTCAGCAAAAAGCAACGCCAAAGGACGGTATCCATACTGCCATTGATTCATCATGCCCGTGCCCTCGGGAAATATCCCGCGTAAACCCACCGGGGGTGGATCCTTGTGCACCGAGCTCAAGTACTTCGGATAAGACTATACAGGTTAAATCCCGCTTAATCTAGCGCCAGAGCGGAGATTCTTTGCTTTTAAGCCCCCATCCAAGGGTAAAAGCTAATGATTTGCCTCACTTAAATTACATTGTTGGGATTCACCCCTCCCCTGCACCCTCTCTGAGGCGATCCAAAGCAGAAAGCCGCCAAGAATCACACACACGATTCTTGACGGCTTCAATACTTGCGGGAGGCGAGCACAGAACCGCGCCCGCCTCCCGCAAGAGAATATTCAGTTATAGGTCCGCCACAGCAGCTACTGGACTACGCCACCTGGAAGACTCGAGTCTGCCCCTCAAACGGGGTGATAGTCTTCGAATTCTTCTTAGCATTGCCGTAGTAGCGGATGCGGTACTGCCCCTTAGGAGTATTAGCCGGCACCTTCCAGCGAACCGTCACCTGAGACGCCGAAACGCCAATGCGCTTCCATTCAAAGAAGGTATCCGGGTTGTTATCGGCGGTGTAGTACTTCCAGGTATTACCCACACGACGCTCAATCACGAAATAGCTACCGTCGTGATGAATATTGTTATTCGGGTGAGCACCCGCAAAACGAGCAGTCACCTCTTCGCGGCCGGCAATAGCGTCCTGAGGCTGCTGAGTGACCTGGCCGTAACGCACACCGAACATGGGGGTATCGTAGACGACCTTACCCTGCAGACTCGCTACCGGGCGACGATCATTCGGACGGTCACCAATACTCAGAGGGGTACCGTTCTTCAGCGAGGTTCCGACAATATTAATGGTCTGGCGGAACGCGCTGGAGGTGTAACGACCGAAGAGGGTCGCGCCACCTTCATACTGCTGAGAGTCATATTCTTCAGGGGTCGTCACGTAGTGGTCGTAGGCGTTGGTGTAGCCTTGCAGAATAATGTGTGATTCGGGAACACCGAAGAGCTTGGCAGCATCCTGACGGTATTGCACACCCACCGCGCCGGTGAACTCACCGGGCATACCCAGCAGGTAGTAGTCACCGAAGCGCATAATCTGCACCGGATACTTTTCTTGAATGATCGTTCCATTTTTTGCAGAGAAGAGAATACCCTTCGGCTGCTGGCAACGCGTCTGCGCGGCACTCGGCGTGAACACCAAAGTACCCAGAATAGAGGGGCGACCAGAGCCTTCCTTATAAACAGCCCAACCACCGCCACCGTCCTCAGTGGAGCCGGCACCAAACGGAGTACCCAAGAAACCCTGACAGGTACGCTCATTATGGCCGCTACCGGTGTACTTCGCATCCACAGTCATACCCGAGAAATTGAAGTACGAAATACGCGAATCCAGACCCTTACCCACAGGGGTACCTGCACTCTTGAGCTGAGAACGCACAGCATTAGCCTGCTTCTCACCCTGAATCTTCACGTTCTTGAACTGGTCATTAGTGGGACCCTGACCAGGCTTCAACCAAGTATTCGGAGAAACATCACCAGCATTAGCATTTGCAAACGCCGCAACGAAACCATCATCACTACCGGGAACATTGCGATCAACGCCGTGATCCTGAGTCTCCAGCAGGTACTCCGCGTAACCCTTGTTGTCGCTCGAAATCAAGGTGTTCTTCGAGGTCAAAGACGTCGGGTGAATTGCGAACCAGTTCAACACCGCACGAGTCTTACCGTTACGTTCCAGACGCAGAGTCATATTGGTCGGATCGGTACCGCCGGGCAGCTTAGAACGCAACTGGGGAGAATCCAGATTAAACGCCTCACGGGAACGGTTAGCACCAACACCGGTCAGCTTCGAAGAAGAAATCGTCAGGTTACCCGGAGCCAGGTCCTTAGTTGCCTGGCGGATTGCCTTCAGCGAACCATCCACCTGAGCATTGAAAGTGTCCTGATGGAAACCCAGAGTGGTGATGTTGTACAGGCTCTGGTGCGTAATACCACCGGGGGTCGCATGGGTGTGGGTAGCGGTAATCATAATGTTCGACTCATCGTACGCAGAACCAAACTCAGCGCGGATACGCTTCACCAGCTCATCACGCAAAGACTGCCAACTGGTCAACGTATCGAGTACAACAATGAGGTTGCGCTTACCCGAAGCTCGATCCACAGCGATGAAAGCGCGTGCGTACTGGCGAGTATGCACACCGCTACCCTTCTGAGAAGAGTCACCATAGCCCATGAAGCCAACTTCACCGGGCTCACCGGTAATATCCGCCGCACCCGCACCTACCAGGTAGGGGGTAGCACTAGCGCTCTGAGAAGCAGGGGCCGCGGTCGCAACCTGACCGGCGGGAAGAATTGCGGAAGCCGCAATAAGGCATGCTGCACCAATGCGAGCAAGAGAATGGGTAGGCACCTTAAAACGCGAAAAAACAGAGGAGCGCTTTTGCTCCCCTGCAGACAAAGAGGAATTCTGTTCAGACATCTGAGATTGAGATGCTCCGGAAGGCAGTCGGGTGCCACTAGTAGTCACCCGTCCGGAAGTGATTGGAGTGATATGCATGCCTTCAAGAATAGAACCTAGCCAAAAGGCTTTCCAGTTGAATTAGCATTGTTCAAATCAAGAACATTTGTTCCATATATACCCCAAAGAAAAACGAGTGGATATTCTATATATTGCAGTCCTAGTGCGGTTTCTAGGGAGATTTAGAATATTTGACCGCCATCTAATTTCTTGCGCAGTCAAGCAATTTTCTCATCATGAAAAATGATGCACTCCAATGATTTTTTTATAAATAAATTCACCCACTAGGCATAAAATCTACAACCTCACATTGAAGGGTAAAGAATATTAAAGCCACACTTACAAGAAACCTCCACCTCCTCATGAAACAAAAACGCGGATACCCGAGACAAACTCGAGTATCCGCGTTCTTTATCAAGGACCAGGCCGGGAGCCTAAACCCCCAACCTACCCCTCACGGCAGAAGCCTTAGTCCAGACCACGACCGTACTCATCCAGCGAAACAGCCATAAAGCCGCCGTTGCCGTAAGTGTACACCTCGTTATCCATCTGGAACGCGCTCTGGTAGCCACCGAAAGTGTCCAGAGCCTGCATACGCTCAGCAGTAGCCTGGGCGCTGGGCTCAACCTCAATATCGTTGTAACGTGCCAGACCGGTACCGGCGGGAACCAGCTTACCGATGATCACGTTCTCCTTCAGGCCGAGCAGCGGGTCAGTCTTCGCCTCCATAGCAGCCTGAGTCAGGACGCGGGTGGTCTCCTGGAAGGAGGCCGCCGACAGCCAGGACTCGGTAGCCAGCGAAGCCTTGGTAATACCCATCATTTCCGGACGACCAGCTGCGGGCTTCTTGCCCTCAACCAGTGCCTTACGGTTAGCAGTCTGGAAAGCAATGTTATCAACCAGCTCACCAGGCAGCAGATCGGTATCACCGGACTCAATCACGGTCACGCGACGCAGCATCTGGCGAACAATAACCTCAACGTGCTTGTCGTGGATTTCCACACCCTGCGACTTGTACACGCCCTGAACCTCGCTCACCAGGTGCTTCTGAGCCTCACGAGGACCACGAATACGCAGAACCTCCTTCGGATCAACAGAACCGGTAGCCAGCTGATCGCCAACCTGAACGTGATCGCCGTTCTGCAGCTTAGAAGCGGCACGACGCAGAACAGTGTAGGACTGGGGCTCGGAACCATCGTCCGGGGTCACCACAATCTTGTAGGACTTCTCGGTATCCTCAATGGTCACGCGACCGGACACCTCAGAAATCGGGGCAACACCCTTGGGGGTACGAGCCTCGAACAGCTCCTGAATACGGGGCAGACCCTGAGTAATATCGTCAGCCGAAGCCACACCACCGGTGTGGAAGGTACGCATGGTCAGCTGGGTACCGGGCTCACCAATCGACTGAGCCGCAATAATACCAACAGCCTCACCAATGTCCACCAGAACGTTCGAAGCCATCGAACGACCGTAGCACAGTGCACACACACCAATAGCGGACTCACAGGTCAGAACCGAACGGACGCGAACGTCCTTCACGCCTGCCTTGAAGAGCTTCTCAATGAGCTCATCAGAGACATCCGAGCCAGCAGTAGCCAGAACGTTGCCTGCCTCATCCTTCACGTCAACCGCAAGGGTACGACCGTGAATCGAAGTCTCGACGTCCTGGTGCAGACCGCCATCCTCATCAATCAGAGGCAGAACCAGACCACGGCGAGTGCCACAGTCGTGCTCGCGAACGATAACGTCCTGCGAAACGTCCACCAGACGACGAGTCAGGTAACCCGAGTTAGCGGTACGCAGCGCGGTATCAGCCAGACCCTTACGTGCACCGTGGGTCGCGATGAAGTACTCCAGAACCGACAGGCCCTCACGGTACGAGGACTTAATCGGGCGAGGCATAATCTCGCCCTTCGGGTTCGACACCAGACCACGGATACCCGCAATCTGACGGACCTGCATCCAGTTACCACGTGCACCGGAGGTCACCATACGGTAAATGGTGTTCAGACCACCGTGAGAGCTCAAGTTCTCACGCATAGCCTCTGCAACCACGTCGGTAGCCTCGGTCCAAACCTTAATCAGCTCCTGACGACGCTCTTCGTCATCGATGGTACCAATCTCGAAGTCGTCCTGAATTGCAGCAGCCTGCTTCTCGTAGCGCTCCATAATTGCCGGCTTCGCAGCGGGAGTAGCAATATCGGAAACAGCCACGGTCACGCCCGAACGAGAAGCCCAGTAGAAACCGGAGTTCTTCAGGTTGTCCAGAGCACGAGCCACAACATCCATCGGGTAACGCTCAGCCAGATCATTAATCAGGCTACCCAGGCCCTTCTTATCTGCCACGCCAGAGAACCAGGGGTAATCCTTCGGCAGAGCCTGGTTGAACAGAACCTGACCAACAGTGCAGTCCAGCAGCACAGAATCGCCGGGCTGGTAACCCTCCGGTGCTTCCCAATTCTCGGGAGCAACGAACTGGTCACCATCAAGGCGAATCTTCACCTTGGTGTACAGCTCAATCTCGTGACGATCCATCGCCATCAGAGCCTCAGCCACCGAGGAGAATGCGTGACCCTCGTTCTTCTGACCATCGCGGGGGCTGGTCAGGTGGTACAGACCAATGATCATATCCTGCGAGGGGACAGCAACAGGGCGGCCGTCCGAAGGCTTCAGGATGTTGTTCGAGGACAGCATGAGGATACGAGCCTCAGCCTGAGCCTCGGGAGACAGCGGCAGGTGAACTGCCATCTGGTCACCGTCGAAGTCAGCGTTGAACGCGGAGCAAACCAGCGGGTGCAGCTGAATAGCCTTACCCTCAACCAGCTTCGGCTCAAACGCCTGAATACCAAGGCGGTGCAGGGTAGGTGCGCGGTTCAGCAGAACCGGGTGCTCAGCAATAACCTCTTCCAGAACGTCCCAAACCTGCGGGCGGAAACGCTCAACCATACGCTTAGCGCTCTTAATGTTCTGAGCGTGGCTCAGCTCCACCAGACGCTTCATGACGAAGGGCTTGAACAGCTCCAGAGCCATCTGCTTGGGCAGACCACACTGGTGCATCTGCAGCTGAGGACCAACCACAATCACGGAACGACCCGAGTAGTCAACACGCTTACCGAGCAGGTTCTGACGGAAACGACCCTGCTTACCCTTCAGCATGTCAGACAGAGACTTCAGGGGGCGGTTACCGGGGCCGGTCACCGGGCGACCGCGACGACCGTTATCGAACAGCGAGTCCACAGCTTCCTGCAGCATACGCTTCTCGTTATTCACGATAATCTCGGGAGCACCCAGCTCCAGCAGACGCTTCAAACGGTTGTTACGGTTAATCACACGACGGTACAGGTCGTTCAGGTCGGAGGTCGCGAAACGGCCACCGTCCAGCTGAACCATCGGACGCAGTTCCGGCGGAATAACCGGAACAACATCCAGGACCATACCCAGCGGGGAGTTGTTAGTGGTCAGGAAGGCGTTAACAACCTTCAGACGCTTCAGAGCACGGGTCTTCTTCTGACCCTTACCGGTCTGAATGATCTCCTTCAGAGCCTCAGACTCAGCCTCCAGGTCGAAGGACTCCAGACGGTTCTTAATAGCCTCTGCGCCCATCGCACCCTCAAAGTACAGACCGTACTTATCAATCATGGAACGGTACAGAGCCTCGTCACCCTCAAGGTCAGCAACCTTCAGGTTCTTGAAGCGATCCCACACGCGATCCAGGTGCTCAGCCTCACGCTCGTAACGCTTACGCACCGACGCGAGCTGACGCTCAGCGTTATCACGCAGCTTACGCTTCTCAGCAGCCTTGCCGCCCTCTGCCTCAATACGAGCCAGCTCCGCCTCAACCTCACGGCTAATAGCGTTCACATCAGCGTTCAGAGCAGCCTCAAGCTCCTGCTTCTCACGGTCGTGAGCAGCCTGCAGCATCGGCAGATCCTCATGACGAGCTTCCTCATCAACCTTAGTGATCATGTACGCAGCGAAGTAAATGACCTTCTCCAGGTCCTTCGGAGCCAGATCCAGCAGGTAACCCAGGCGGGAAGGAACACCCTTGAAGTACCAAATGTGGGTAACAGGAGCAGCCAGCTCAATGTGACCCATACGCTCACGACGTACCTTAGAGCGGGTCACCTCAACACCACAGCGCTCACACACAATGCCCTTGAAGCGCACGCGCTTGTACTTACCGCAGTAGCACTCCCAGTCCTTGGTGGGGCCGAAGATACGCTCGTCGAAGAGACCGTCCTTCTCGGGCTTCAGGGTACGGTAGTTGATGGTCTCGGGCTTCTTAACCTCACCAAAAGACCAACGACGGATGTCGTCGGCGGTGGCGAGGCCAATTCGCATCAAACCAAGCGAAGATTCGTTGGACATATCGGTCCTAATCTCTTTCTGTAAGTTTCTGAAGACTTGGGTTAGCGGGCGGGAACCCCACAACGCACGCGAGCGCATGCGGGGCTCCCCACCCTAGAAGGAGGCGGTGCTTATGCCTCGTCGACGGAGCTAGGCTCGTCGTGGGTCAGGCTCACGCCCATATCTTCTGCTGCCCGGAAGCCTTCTTCCTCCGAGTCGCTCATCTCAATAATCTTGCCGTCGGTGGAGAGCACCTCGACGTTCAGGCACAGAGACTGCATTTCCTTGATAAGAACCTTGAAGGATTCGGGGATACCCGGCTCAGGGATGTTCTCGCCCTTCACGATAGCCTCGTAAACCTTCACACGGCCCGCCACGTCATCGGACTTGACGGTCAGGATTTCCTGCAGGGTGTATGCGGCGCCGTATGCTTCCAGCGCCCACACTTCCATCTCACCGAAGCGCTGACCACCGAACTGCGCCTTACCACCCAGAGGCTGCTGGGTAATCATCGAGTACGGACCGGTGGAACGAGCGTGAATCTTGTCATCCACCAGGTGGTGCAGCTTCAGGATGTACTGGTAACCAACCGAAATCGGATCCGGGAACGGCTCACCGGAACGGCCGTCAATCAGACGTGCCTTACCGGAACGGTTGATCAGACGGTCACCATCGCGGTTCGGGTTCGAGTGGTCCATAAGGTCGAACAGTTCGTCCTCGTGGGCACCGTCGAACACCGGGGTTGCGAGGCGGGTCGGGCCGGATTCCTTCGGGAAGTTCGGCATGTGCTTAAGCCACTCGGGCTCGCCCTCAATCTTCCAACCCTGCTTAGCCAGCCAACCGGTGTGGACTTCCAGAACCTGACCAATGTTCATACGACCGGGCACGCCCAGCGGGTTCAGGATGACGTCCACGGGGGTACCGTCTTCCAGGAAGGGCATATCCTCGATCGGCAGGATCTTGGAAATAACACCCTTGTTACCGTGGCGGCCTGCAAGCTTGTCGCCGTCGGTAATCTTACGCTTCTGAGCCACGTACACGCGGACCAGCTGGTTCACGCCCGGGGGCAGATCGTCCTCATCGTTGTTCTCGCGGTCGAAGATACGGATACCGATGACGGTACCGGACTCGCCGTGAGGAACCTTCAGGGAGGTGTCGCGAACCTCGCGAGACTTCTCGCCGAAGATTGCGCGCAGCAGGCGCTCCTCGGGGGTCAGCTCGGTCTCGCCCTTGGGGGTGACCTTACCGACGAGGATGTCGCCAGCCTCAACCTCAGCACCGATGTGGATGATGCCGCGCTCGTCCAGAGCCGAGAGAACATCCTCGGACACGTTCGGAATGTCGCGGGTAATCTCCTCGGGGCCCAGCTTGGTGTCGCGGGCGTCAATCTCGTGCTCCTCAATGTGAATCGAGGTCAGCACGTCCTCAGAAACCATGCGCTGGGAGAGGATGATTGCATCCTCGTAGTTCAGGCCTTCCCACGGCATGTATGCCACGAGCAGGTTCTTACCCAGTGCCAGCTCGCCACCGTCGGTGGAGGGGCCATCAGCAATAACGTCGCGGTACTCGACGCGCTGGCCTTCCTTCACCACAACGCGCTGGTTGTAGCAGTTACCCGGGTTCGAGCGGGAGAACTTCATGATCGGGTAGGTGGAGACAGAGCCGTCGTCGTTACGGACGATAACGGTCTTAGCGTCCACGGAGGAAACCACACCGGGCTTCTTCGCGAGCACGGAGTCACCGGAGTCCAGTGCTGCGTACTTCTCCATACCGGTACCAACCACGGGAGCCTCAGACTCCAGCAGGGGCACAGCCTGACGCTGCATGTTAGCACCCATCAGTGCTCGGTTAGCGTCGTCGTGCTCCAGGTAAGGAATCAGAGCGGTAGCAACAGACACCATCTGGCGCGGGGAGACGTCCATGTACTGAACGGCGCCGGGAGCAACCAGAACAGCTTCGCCAGAACCATCGCCCGCACGGCAGAGAACCTCGTTCTCAGCGAAGGTGCGGTCAGCGTTCAGCGGTGCGTTTGCCTGTGCGATAACAACAGACTTCTCGTCGTCAGCAGTCAGGTAGCGGACCTCATCGGTCACGCGGCCATCAGTCACCACGCGGTAGGGGGTCTCAATGAAACCGAAGGAGTTGATGCGACCGTAGGTTGCCAGCGAACCAATCAGACCAATGTTCGGGCCTTCAGGGGTTTCAATGGGGCACATACGACCGTAGTGCGAGGGGTGGACGTCTCGAACTTCCATGCCTGCACGGTCACGGGACAGACCGCCCGGGCCCAGTGCGGACAGACGACGCTTGTGGGTCAGACCTGCCAGCGGGTTGTTCTGGTCCATGAACTGCGACAGCTGAGAAGTACCGAAAAACTCCTTGATAGCCGCCACGACGGGGCGGATGTTCACCAGGGACTGCGGGGTGATAGCGTCCACGTCCTGGGTGGTCATGCGCTCGCGAACCACGCGCTCCATACGGGACAGACCGGTACGGATCTGGTTCTCAATCAGCTCGCCCACGGTGCGGATACGACGGTTACCGAAGTGGTCGATGTCGTCGATATCAATCTTGAGGGAGATCTCCTCGCCGTCACGGACGCCGGGGATGCTGGTCTCGCCTGCGTGCAGAGCGCAGAGGTAACGAATCATCTGAGCGATGTCGTCCTGGCTCAGAACGGAAGCCTCGGGAGAATCCATGGGAACGTCCACACCGAGCTTACGGTTCAGCTTGTAACGGCCAACCTTCGCCAGGTCGTAGCGACGCGGGGTGAAGTACATGTTGTCCAGCAGAGCCTGGGCAGCTTCAACCGTCGGGGGTTCACCCGGACGCAGCTTGCGGTAGATGTCCAGCAGAGCCTCGTCGCGGTCCTTGACGGAGTCCTTCTCCAGGGTTGCGCGGATGGAGTCGTACTGACCGAACTCAGCCAGGATCTTGGACTCGGTCCAGCCCAGAGCCTTCAGCAGAACAGTCACGGACTGCTTACGCTTGCGGTCCAGACGCACGCCAACCTGGTCGCGCTTATCAATCTCAAGCTCGAACCATGCACCGCGGGAAGGAATCACGCGGGCAGAGTAAATGTCCTTATCGGAGGTACGGTCCGGAGCCTTCTCGAAGTAAGCACCGGGGGAACGCACCAGCTGAGAAACGACCACACGCTCAGTACCGTTAATAACGAAGGTACCGGCCTCGGTCATCAGGGGGAAGTCACCCATGAACAGGGTCTGCTGCTTGACCTCGCCGGTAGCGAGGTTCATGAATTCAGCCTTAATGTACAGCGGAGCCGAGTAGGTTGCGTCACGGTCCTTGCACTCCTCAACAGAGTACTTGGGGTCAGCAAACTCAGGCTCAGAGAAGGAGAGCTGCATAGTCTCCTGGAAGTCACGAATCGGGGAGATTTCTTCAAAAATCTCAGCCAGACCGGACTGAGCGGGGACAGAAGTGTCACCAGCAGCCTGCGCCTTCTCCAGACGCTCCGCCCAGCGCTCGTTACCAACGAGGCGGTCGAAGCTATCGGTCTGGATAGCAAGCAGGTTGGGAACCTTCAGCGGTTCGTTAATCTTCGCGAATGAAATTCGGCGCGAGACGTTCTCTGCGCCGTTAGCGGCGTCATGGTTAGAGGTGCTCGAAGCGACCAAAATGGGGATCCTTCCACAGACATGTCTGTTAGCAATCAGCCTCCCGGCGACATTACCGGCGACACGACAACCTCAGCCCCCGAATAAAACGGTGCTCGAAGCTATAGAGTCGGACGGAAAAACGTCACCTTCAGCCCGTGCCCACCGCTATATGAAGGCACAAAGGTTAGGGAAAGCGTAAATACTAACGATACAGGAAGAAAGCCCTTCTGTCTACCACACCCTCATCAGGAGTGCAAACCTGCCGCAGCGTGCACCTAGCATTCCACCACATTCACAGCCAAACCACCCATGGACGTCTCCTTATAACGGTGAGACATATCCAAACCGGTCTGACGCATCGTCTCAATCACCTGATCCAACGACACACGGTGCGTACCATCACCACGCAACGCCATACGAGCCGCCGTCACAGCATTCGACGCAGCCATCGCATTACGCTCAATACACGGAATCTGCACCAAACCACCCACCGGGTCACACGTCAGACCCAGGTTGTGTTCCATCGCAATCTCAGCCGCATTCTCAACCTGCTCGGGAGTACCACCCATCACCTGCGCCAAACCAGCAGCAGCCATCGAGGAGGCGCTACCCACCTCACCCTGGCAACCCACCTCAGCACCAGAAATCGACGCGCGCTTCTTATACAGCACACCCACAGCAGCAGACGCCAAGAAGAAATCAACAACCGCTTGATCACGAGCAGCCTGACCGCAATGGCGGATACCCTGCGTGTAATTCATCGCGTAATGCAGCACCGCAGGAATAATACCCGCAGCACCATTCGTCGGAGCAGTCACCACACGACCACCAAAAGCGTTCTCCTCATTGACCGCCAAAGCAATCAGATTCACCCAGTCAATAGCGAACTCAGGAGACTTCGAAGGATCCTCCACCATCAAATCGCGATGCCACGCACCCGCACGGCAACGCACCTTCAGCGGCCCCGGCAAATAACCCACACGCGCCAACGAAGAACCGATACACTCCTTCATCACACGGTAAATATGCAAGATACCATCACGGACCTCCTGCTCAGAACGCAGAGAACACTCATTCGCCATCTTCAACTGCGCAATCGACAGACCAGACTCATTCGCCATCTCCAGCAGCTCAGCAGCCGAACCAAACGGATACGGAGGGTTCATCAGCGACGCACAACCGGTCGCCTCCTCATCACCCTCAACAATGAAACCGCCACCAATCGAATAGTAAGTGCGCTCCAACAGCAGCTGCTCACCCGCAAACGCCGCAATCTTCATACCGTTCGTATGGCGCGGAAGAACCGTCAACGGACGCAGGGTCATATCCAGCTCACGGTAATTCACCACCGGGCCGTATACCTTCTGCTCCTCACCACCGGGCGCAGTCACACCGTACGCAGAGGACGGATAACCAGCCAACGGCAAAGTACCATCCACGCTATTGCGCTCAATCATCGCCTCAGAATCAGCGATATTGATAGTCTCCGGAACAAAACCACACAGGCCCTTCAACGCAGCACTCATCGTACCGTGACCAGCACCCGTAGCCGCCAACGAACCATACAGGTCAACATGCACACCCGTCACACGGTCCAGCAGACCCTCATCAATCAGCTCCGCCACAAAACGGTTCGAAGCGCGCATCGGACCGACCGTATGCGAGCTCGAAGGACCCACGCCAATGCTGAACATCTCAAAAACACTGATGTCATACGGCAGAGCCTCTGCCTTCTTCTGCACGCTACTGGGCGCTCTCTGGTTAATAGCCACGTTCTGTCCTTCAAATAAAAATGTCTGTGCACCGCACCAAAAGATACGCGCCCCTCAACGGAGGAACCACACATCAATCTGCGGTCTATAAGTGCGGACAATCACCCTTGACTGGCCGCTCTAATCCTAACGCACTTCAGAACCAGCACAAACTAAGGCTCAGAACACCTCGCGCTCTCCCCCACCGTTCAATGCCCACCTCACGGCGCAGAAAAGGCGCCGTGCCCACACAGGACACGGCGCCTCTGCCCTACAGATTACCTGCAGAAAAACTCTTACTTCTCACGCTTGTAGAACGGCAGAGCCACAACATCAAACGGAGCACGCTTACCACGGATATCAACATCCACAGTAGAACCAACCTCAGAGAACTCACGGTTCACCAGTGCCATAGCAATCGGGAAGCCCAGAGTCGGGGAAGGAATACCGGAGGTAACCTCACCAATCTCATTACCCTCAGCATCCACCAGCTTAGAACCGGCACGAGCAGGACGCTTCGCCTGAGCCTTCAAACCAACCAGGATACGCTTCGACTCGCTCTTAGCCAGCTCAGCCAGAGCCTCACGACCCACAAAGTTAGCCGCCTTCTTCTCCAGAGCAATCTCAACCAGACGGCCCAGACCGGACTCAAAGGGGGTGATATCCAGACCCAGCTCGTGACCGTACAGCGGCATACCAGCCTCAAGGCGCAGGGAGTCACGAGAAGCCAGACCCGCAGGAATCATGCCGAAAGGCTCACCAGCAGCAGCCAGCTTATCCCACAGCTCAACAGCCTTCTCATTCGGAACGAACAGCTCGAAGCCATCCTCACCGGTGTAACCGGTACGAGCCAGCAGAACATCAACGCCAGCAACAGTCAGCGGAACCGAAGCGTAGTACTTCAGCTCGCGCACAGCCTCTTCATCAGAAACACCAGCAGCCAGCAGAATCTCCTCAGCACGAGGACCCTGAACAGCAACCAGAGAAGTCTGATCCGACTCGTTCACAAACTCAACGTTGAAATCGCCCAGGCGCTCGCTCATCGCAGCGAAGTCAGTGTCAATGTTCGAAGCGTTCGGAACGACCATGAATTCCTCATCGCCCAGACGGTAAGTAATCAGGTCATCAATCACGCCGCCCTTATCGTTGACCAGGATCGAGTACTTCGCCTTACCAACCTTCAGGATGGACATGTTCGACACCAGAGCGTAATCCAGGAACGCACCCGCATCCGGACCGGTCACACGGAACTCACCCATGTGGGACAGGTCGAAAATACCGGCACGGGTACGGACAGCCTCGTGCTCAGCAACGTCATTAGCGTACTTCAGGGGCATATCCCAGCCACCAAAGTCGGTGAAAGAAGCGCCCAGCTTCTCGTGAACCGGGTACAGGGAGGTCTTCTTGGGGGACATTAGGTTCTCCTCACGCACAGCCTTGTGCTGTTATCGTTCAATCGTCGTAGATTTTCATCCGCCCCCACAGACACCAGATACGCTGCGGAGGCGACCCCCACCCGCCCTCAGAAACCTGAGGACGGGTGAGGCAGGTAGACCGCTACAGCCTACCCAGGAGCGTTACAGGCTCCTTATGCTTCCAGGTCGAAAGCCTCCATCGGGGGGCATTCGCACACGAAGTTACGGTCACCGCCGGCGCCATCAATACGACCCACCGAAGTGAAGTACTTGTTAGCGCGCAGGCTCGGAACAGGGAAAGCCGCCTGGGTACGGCTGTAGGGGCGATCCCACTCATCAGCGCTCACCACATCAACGGTGTGCGGTGCATTGCGCAGAACCGAATCCTCCACAGAGACCTTACCCTCAGCCACCTCGATAATCTCGTCGTAGATGGTCTCCATTGCCTCAATGAAGCGGTCCAGCTCTTCCTTCGACTCAGACTCGGTCGGCTCAACCATCAGGGTGCCCGGAACCGGGAACGCCAGAGTCGGAGCGTGGAAGCCGAAGTCCATCAGACGCTTGCAGACGTCCTCAGCAGTCACGTGAGACTGATCGGTCAGCTGACGCAGATCCAGGATGCACTCGTGAGCGACCAGACCGCCGGGGCCGGTGTACAGCACCGGGTACTTGTCGTTAAGCTTCTTCGCAATGTAGTTAGCGTTCAGAACCGCGTACTGCGAAGAGTCCTTCAGACCCTGAGCACCAGTCATCGCAATGTACATCCAGCTAATCGGCAGAACACCGGCAGAACCGAAGAACGCCTGCGAAATCGGCAGTGCGGCATCGTTGGGGAGCTTACCTTCAGCATCAGCGCGGTATGCGTCACCGGGCAGGAACTTCGCCAGGTGCTCACGAACAGCCAGCGGGCCAACACCGGGGCCGCCACCACCGTGAGGAATGGAGAAGGTCTTGTGCAGGTTCAGGTGCGAAACGTCGCCGCCGAACTTACCGGGCTGAGCGAAGCCCATCTGAGCGTTCAGGTTCGCGCCATCCAGGTACACCTGGCCGCCAGCCTCGTGAACCAGCTGGCAAACCTCAGCAACCTGCTCCTCAAACACACCGTGAGTGGAAGGGTAGGTAATCATGATGCCGGCAACCTTAGGACCGTACTTCTCGATCTTTACCTTCAGGTCGTCAACGTCAATCGAACCGTCAGCCGCAGTTGCCACACCGGCAACCTTCAGACCAGCCAGAGCAGCAGATGCCGCGTTGGTGCCGTGAGCAGACAGCGGAATCAGGACGGTATCGCGCTCGTGGTCACCGTTAGCCTCGTGGAAGGAACGGATAGCGCGCAGACCAGCGTACTCACCGGTCGCACCCGAGTTCGGCTGCAGCGAGATAGCATCGTAACCGGTAATAGCAACCAGCCAATCGCTCAGGTCCTTAATCAGCTCGTGCCAGCCCTCTGCCTGGTCCTCAGGAACCAGCGGGTGGATGTTGGCGAAACCGGGCCAGGAGATGGGTTCCATCTCAGCTGCGGCGTTCAGCTTCATGGTGCACGAGCCCAGCGGAATCATGGTGCGATCCAGGGCCAGGTCCTTGTCTGCCAGGTGACGCAGGTAGCGCATCATCTCGGTCTCGGAGCGGTACTTGTGGAAGACCGGGTGCTGCATATAGTCGCCGGTACGCAGCAGGTCGGAGGGCAGGTTGTACTTCGAATCTGCCTCACCGAGGGTGCCGCCCAGAGCGGAAACTAGGGCCTTCAGCACCTCGTCGTCGTGGGACTCGCCCACCGAAATACCTACGCGGTCCTCGTCGAAGCGACGGATGTTGATACCGGCATCCAGGGCCTTTGCGACGAGCTCATCAGCGCGGCCGGGGGCTTCTACCACGATGGTGTCGAAGAAGGTTTCGTGAGCGATGCCGTAGCCTGCAGCCTCCAGAGCGGTTGCCATACGTGCAGCGTTGGTGTGCAGGCGGTTCGCGATAGCGCGCAGCCCCTCGGGACCGTGGTACATCGCGTAAGCACCCGCGACGATGGCCAGCAGAGCCTGAGCGGTACAGATGTTAGAGGTAGCCTTCTCGCGGCGGATGTGCTGCTCACGAGTCTGCAGGGCCAGGCGGTAGGCCGGCTTGCCGGTCGGGTCCTTCGAGACACCCACCAGACGGCCCGGCATGGTGCGCTCCATGCCCTTGTGAACGGCCATGTAGCCGGCGTGCGGGCCGCCGAAGAAGAAGGGCAGGCCAAAGCGCTGGGTGTTACCAACTGCGATATCTGCGCCCAGTTCACCGGGAGACTTCAGCAGGGTCAGAGCCAACAGGTCGGCGTCCACCGTCACCAGGGCGTTACGTTCCTTAGCGGCCTTGATGAGCGGTTCGATATCACGGATTTCGCCGTCCTGGGCGGGGTAAGCCAGGATAATGCCGTACAGGTCGCCCTCGGGCAGGCCCTCGGAGAAATCGGTGATGACAAAGGGAATACCGAGCATCTCCGCACGGCCGCGGGTCACCGAAATAACCTGAGGCAGGCAACGGGAGTCAATAGCAAAGAAGCCGTTCTTCACCTTGCGGTTTGCACGGTACATCATAACTGCGGCCTCAGCGACAGCGGAAGCCTCATCCAGCAGCGAGGAGTTAGCAATCTCCAGGCCGGTCAGCTCCATCACGGTGTTCTGGAAGTTCAGCAGAGCTTCCAGGCGACCCTGAGAAATCTCAGCCTGGTAGGGAGTGTAGGAAGTGTAGAAACCGGGGTTCTCCAGAATATTGCGGCGCAGAACAGCGGGGGTCACAGCGTCGTAGTAACCGGCGCCAATCATCTGTGCCAGGACCTTATTCTTAGCGGCGTAGCCGGCAATCTTCGAAAGAGCTTCATGCTCCGACAGAGGGGCAGGAAGCTGCAGCTCGCCGTCGAGGCGAATCTGCGAGGGGACGACAGCGTCCATCAGCGCATCCAGGGAAGAATATCCCAGGGTTTCGAGCATCTGCTCTGCGTCTGCGGAACGGGGGCCGAGATGACGATCAATAAAGGACATAGGATTCTCCTATTGGTCGGCGCAAACCGTAGAGGGGTCACGTCGCGCTATTGCGACGAGTCGAACGCTTTAAGTGTCCCACATCTCCGCACATTTTTCTCACCATTATCACGATTCGACATGCTCGGAGACGATAACTCTTCTCCTAACCCTCATATTGACGACTCGAAGGATTCTCTCGCCCCTGATACCGAACAGAGCAAGGCCCCGGTTCATTCTCCGTTACCGGAAGAACGAACCGGGGCCCCTATGAAAACAAGCTCAGATATACCTCTTACGAGGAATATCTAAATATCTTCAATGGATTACTTCTTAGCGTGATCCGGCTTGCCACCGTGCGGCACGAGGAATACCGACAGGAAGGCGAGGAACGCGGTCACGGCCAGCAGCATCAGACCGATGAAGTAGTTGTTGTGCTCCTGGTTGTAGGTTGCACCCATCACCAGCGGCGGGAAGAAGCCACCCAGCGCGCCAGTAGCAGCAATCACACCGGACACCGCACCAACGTTCTTCGGGTCAGCAACGCGACCCAACCAGCCGAAGACCGAGCCGTGGCCCAGACCCAGCAGAGCACCCATCAGGATGAAGACAGCACCGTACACGTGCTCAGCATTAGGCTGGAATGCGGTAATAACTGCCAGAATCACCACACCGCCCAGGGAGATGAGGGAGATAATCTTCGGACCGAACTTATCAGCCAGAACACCACCGAAGGGACGAGCCACCACAGCGGCAGCGGTAAAGCCAGCCGCACGCAGACCAGCGTCATTAGCGTCGAAGTGGTAGATGTTGCTCAGGTAAGTGGGCAGGTAGTTCGAGAATGCCACGAAGGCACCGAACACAACTGCGTAGAGGAAGCAGAGCTGCCAAGTGGTCTTCACCTTGAATGCGCGAATAATCTTCGGCATCAGCGGGGTGACCTCACGGCCAATGGTTGCCGGGGAATCCTTCAGGAACACGAAAGAAATCACGGCGGTTACTGCACAAATCACAGCAATCAGGATGTGAGTCGGGAAGTAACCGATACCCTGCACCAGGCGGGGGGTAGCGAATGCGGAAACCGCGGTACCCACCATGCCTGCACCGAACACGCCGGTTGCGAAGCCCTTCTTCGATGCGTCATACCATGCCGAGCTGAAGGGAATACCTATAGCGAACACGGTACCCGCAATACCCAGGAAGAAGGAGACAATCAGCAGCATGGGCAGAGAGTTCATCTGACCAGCCACGCCCACCAGCAGAACCAGCGGTGCGCTGACAGCCAGAACAATGGTGAACATAATACGACCACCGTAACGGTCAGTCAGACCGCCGACGGGAATACGGCCAATAGCGCCGATAAAAATCGGCATAGCCACCAGGAGGCTGGTCATACCAGCGTCCAGGTGCATCTGCTTCGCGTACATCTTCGCCAGCGGGCCAACGATGGTCCATGCCCAGAAACCAATGGTCGAGGCGAAGGTTGCAAGCAGAACGTTACGGAGCTGACCATTCTTCAGGTCGTAGCTCGGTGCAGCAGGGGTGCTCATATTTCCTCTTTTGCAATATGGATATGTGTATTAGCGGTCGGCGCGCTCACGCGGGAGAGTACCAACCGGATCCCAACCTCGACGTGCACCAACACGCTGGCCACCACGAGAGCGGTACACGGTGTAGGGGCGGAAGAGGTAGTGCAGGGGCACAGTCAGTGCATGCACCAGGCGGGTAAACGGCCAAATGATGAACAGAACCATAGCCACCACGATGTGAATCTTGAAAGCCACAGGAATATTCACCATCAGAGCCACCTCAGGGTGGAAGTAGAACAGCGAACGGAACCACACAGAAATGGTCTCACGGTAGTTGAAGTGAACCTCGTGACCATTCACCGGAGGCAAACCACCCGAGGGGTTCACTGCCGAAATTAGAGTAGCCGCAGTACCGGCGAGAATCACCAGAACCAAAACGACATACATGAAAACGTCATTACGAGTGGTAGCCGAACGCACACGAGAGTTCGAAGCGCGGCGACCAATCAGAACGAACATACCAACAATGGTTGCGACCGCAGCAACAGAACCGCCAACCAGCGCCACAATGTGGTAAGTGTCTTCCGAAACGACCAGGTCGGTGAATGCCTTAGGCACCACCAGACCACCAACGTGGCCAAGGAAAACGGCCGCAAGACCGTAATGGAACAGGGGCGAAGCGATGCGCAACAGCTTCGATTCATAGACCTGGGACGAGCGGGTAGTCCATCCGAACTGGTCAGTACGGTAACGCCAAATGGTGCCACCAATCAGAACGACCAGTGCAACATAGGGCAGAACGCCCCACAGCAGGATGTCAACAATACCCGGATCGACTACAGCCTGTGCAGCATGTCCTGCGTTCTCAGAAGCAAGTACGTACACGTGTTGTCTCCTCACAAGGGATAAAACTAGTTAGAACGAGCCGAAGCCTGCTGGAGCAGCTGGTGATCAGCGTAGCCATTCAGGCCAACAGTCTCGACGGGAGGGCCGTAGCCAGCCATCTTCTGGACCTCTTCCTGAGTCTGCGGAGAGACGCCAGGAAGGGTATCGCAGATGCTCTGCAACAACCCGTAGTGGGGCAGATTTCCGTCCTTCATGGACAGACGAAGAAGCTCAAGGGACGGACGGTACGCCTGCAAAGCGGAACGGCCCTTACGGCGATCCACCAACGCACAGAACTCCAGCACCAGCGGCAGGTAGTCCGGAAGCTCACCATTCAAAACGGTCAACATACCGGAGTCGCGGTACATCTGCTTGAAACGCAGAAGAGTCTCACCACGGCGGCGGGTATCGCCATCGGTCCAGTAGGACAGATGCAGAGAATGACGACGCGAAAGGTCGTATTCCTGCACGTACTCGGACTGCACATCCTCCAGGTCCTTCGAAGTCAGCCACTGCTGAACCGCATCAACGGCAGCAATGAAAGCCTCATCCTGGGTGGAAGCGGTAATCTCAACCAGTTCGGGTAGCACCTTCAGAGTTTCCTCATCGGGGTAGCCCAGGAGCATACCGCTCACCTGGTAGATCACCGAGTCCTTATCCTCGCCGGGACCGTAATCGATATCAAACGGGTTCTCCGGCTGAGCCGGCTCCGAGACAGTAGCCTCGGAACCGGCCTTACCCATGAGCTTGGAAAAGAATCCAGCCACTTATTACTTCTTTCCGGTGGTATTCGGGAAGAGGCCGTCAGGACGGGAAGAACCGTCCCAGCTGAACAAGCTGACCTTGTTGTTAGCCTCGTAGACACCGGTGGACACGGGGGTCGGGCGACCCTCCATGTCGTTGAACGCATCGCCGTACATGCCGGGTCCGCCATCCACGCTCAGGGAGCAACCCATTTCCTCAAGGTTGTGGGCGTCTTCCATGTGAGCCTTCGGAATGACGTAACGCTCGTTGTACTTAGCGATAGCCATCAGGCGGTACATCTCATACACCTGCTGACCGGTCATGCCAACTGCCTGAGCAATCTCCTCGTTGCCTTCGCCACCGAGGTTGATGTCACGCATGTACGAACGCATCGCAGCCAGGCGGCGCAGAACGTTAGTAACAACCTCAGTGTCACCAGCGGTGAACAGCTCAGCCAGGTACTCAACCGGAATACGGAGAGACTCAATAGCGCCGAACAGGTTGTTGCTGTTCTCTGCATCGTGGCCCTGCTCCTTGAGCAGGTCAACAATCGGGGACAGCGGCGGCACGTACCAAACCATCGGCATGGTGCGGTACTCGGGGTGCAGGGGCAGAGCCACCTTCCACTCCTTCGCCAGCTTGTACACGGGCGACTTCTGAGCTGCAGTAATCCACGCATCGGGGATGTCGTTCTTACGAGCCTGCTCAATCACAGCCGGATCCGAAGGATCAAGCATCAGCGACAGCTGAGCCTCGTAGAGGTCCTTCTCATCCTCAACCGAAGCAGCCTCAGTCACGCGGTCTGCATCGTAGAGGAAGATACCGATGTAGCGCATACGACCAACACAGGTCTCAGCACACACGGTCGGAATACCAGCCTCAATACGGGGGTAGCAGAAGGTACACTTCTCAGCCTTACCCGTCTTGTGGTTGAAGTACACCTTCTTGTAGGGGCAGCCGGTGATGCACTGACGCCAACCGCGGCAACGGTCCTGGTCAACCAGAACGATGCCGTCCTCAGCACGCTTGTAGATAGCGCCGGAGGGGCAAGAAGCCATGCAGGAGGGGTTCAAGCAGTGCTCACAAATACGAGGCAGGTAGAACATGAAGGTCTGCTCGAACTCGAACTTAATCTTGTCCTCAGCCTTCTTGCGAACCTTCTCAACCAGCGGGTCCAGGTGACCGTACTCGGTCGCACCAGCCAGGTTGTCGTCCCAGTTCATACCCCACTCGACCTTGGTGTCCTCACCGGTGATGAGGGAGACCGGCTTAGCAGCCGGGAAGTCATCACCCAGAGGAGCACTGGTCAGGTTCTGGTAATCGTAGGTCCAGGGCTCGTAGTAGTCGTTCAGCTCGGGCTGAATCGGGGAAGCGAAGATCGTGAAGAGCTTCTGGAAGCGGTTACCGCTCTTGAGCTCCAAACGACCGCGCTTGTTCAGCACCCAGCCGCCCTTCCACTTCTCCTGATCCTCGTAACGGCGGGGGTAACCCTGACCGGGACGAGTCTCAACGTTGTTGAACCAGACGTACTCGGTACCGGCTCGGTTCGTCCATGCCTGCTTACAGGTCACGGAGCAGGTGTGGCAGCCGATGCACTTATCGAGCGCCATCACCATAGCAACTTGTGCCATAACGCGCATTAGAAAGTTACCTCCTGGGACTTACGGCGACGGATGTACGAGACGATGTCTCGCTGGTTACCGGTCGGTCCAAGATAGTTGAAGGCGAACGCCTGGTGAGCGTAGCCACCAATCATGTGGGTGGGCTTCAGAAGAATACGGGTCACCGAGTTGTGAATACCACCGCGCTTACCGGTGACTTCAGACTTCGGGCTAACCATACGCTCCTGAGCGTGGTAGACGTAGCAAACGCCCTCGGGCATACGGTGCGAAACAACCGCACGGCCGACGAAGACACCATTGGTGTTCACACACTCAATCCACTCGCCATCCTTGACGCCAATCTTCTCAGCGTCCTGCGGGCTCATCCATGCAGTCGGACCGCCACGGAACATGCTCAGCATGTAGTGGTTATCGAAGTACTGCGAGTGAATTGCCCACTTGTTGTGCGGGGTCAGGTAGCGAACAGCAACCGAAACACCATCGGTAGTACCGAGCTCAGGCTCGTTGTACAGGCCGGTCATATCCAGCGGCGGACGGTAAATCGGCAGAGCCTCGCCCATTTCGTGCATCCAGTCGTGGTCGAGGAAGAAGTGCATACGGCCGGTCAGGGTGTGGAACGGCTTCTTCTTCTCGATGTTGACGGTGAACGGAGCGTAACGGCGACCACCGGTCTCCGAACCGGACCACTCGGGGGAGGTCATCACGGGCTGCGGTGCGGCCTGGGTCATGGGGAAGGTGATACGACGTTCCTCGTTACCTTCTGCCAGGTCCATCAGGTGCAGACCGGTCTGCTTCTCAAGCTCCTTGAAGCCCTTGACAGCGACCTCACCGTTGGAGGTACCGGAAATCATGAGGATTGCTTCAGAAATCTTCACGTCGGTATCCAGTGCCGGACGGCCTGCGCCCTTACCGGAGTCCATCACGCCGAATTCCTTAGCCATCTTCGCGACTTCGTCCTTCAGGTCGTAAGTGATGAACTTGGTGGTTGCACCGAGCTTATCGAACAGCGGGCCAACGGTGGTGTACATGTCGTACAGTGCGCCGTAGTCGCGCTCGACGGTGACGAAGTTCGGCATGTTCTTGCCGGGTACGCCCACCATACCGGGGGTGTTCTTCCAGTCGGGTGCGTGACCGCCGGGCTGAGCAATCTGGCCGGGGGTGTCGTGCAACAGCGGGACCGAAACGATGTCCTTACGGACGCCGAGGTGCTTCTTAGCCAGGCGGCTGAACTCAAACGCCAGTGCCTTGAAGGTCTCGTGGTCGGTCTTTGCCTCCCACGGCGGGTCAATTGCCGGGGAGAACGCGTGCAGGAACGGGTGCATATCGGTCGAGGAGATATCGTGCTTCTCGTACCAGGTAGCAGTCGGCAGAACGATGTCAGACAGCAGGGTCGTGGAGGTCATACGGAAGTCCGAGGTGACCAGCAGATCCAGCTTGCCCTGAGGCGCGTCCTCAACCCACTTCACTTCGTTCGGCAGCTTCTCCGAGTCGGAGCCCTGGACGTTGTCCATGCTACCGACCAGGTGCTTCAGGAAGTAGCTCTCACCCTTAGCGGAGGAACCGAACAGGTTCGAACGCCACAGGGTCAGGGTACGAGGCCAGTTGACGGGGTTGTCAACGTCCTCAACGGAGAACTCCAGGTCACCGGAGTTCAGGCGCTGTGCAATGTAGTCCGCGTTCGAGGAAGCCTCGCCGCGTGCCACTGCCTGCTCTGCCTTGTCTGCCAGATCCAGCGAGTTCTCGGGGAACTGCGGGTAGAACGGCATCCAGCCCATACGGGTAGAACGTGCCACAACGTCAGCAGTGTGAACGTCGCGCAGCTCGCCCTTAGCCAGCGGGGACTGCAGGTAGTCGGTGGAGTATGCGTCCTGACGGAACTGGTCAGTGTGCATGTACCAGAAGCCGGTACCGATCATGTGACGCGGCGGGCGGCTCCAGTCCAGAGCGTTCGCAATGTTGGTCAGACCGGTCAGAGGACGTGCCTTCTCCTGGCCCACGTAGTGAGCCCAACCGCCACCGTTGCGACCCTGGCAACCGGTCAGGTTCAGCAGAGCGAGGATAGCGCGGTAGGTGGTGTCAGCGTGGTACCACTGGCAGATACCTGCACCGAAGATGACCATGGAGCGGCCGCCGGAATCCAGGGCGCTCTTGGCGAACTCGCGGGCAACGCGAATAACAGCCTCGGCGGGGACAGAAGTAATCTGCTCCTGCCATGCCGGGGTGTTCTGAACGTTCCAGTCCTCGTAGTCCTTAGCCCAGGTACCGGGCAGACCCTCACGGCCCACACCGTACTGTGCCAGCATGATATCGAAGACGGTAGTAACTTCGTGACCATCAACGTAGGTTACGGGCACGCCGCGGGTAATGACGTCGCCGTGACCCTTCGGGTTATCGAAGGTCGGCATCTTAATCTCAACCGCTGCGGACTGGCCCTGAGGCAGGTCGCGAATCGACAGAATCGGCTTACGACCCTGCAAATCCAGGTTCCACTTGCCCTGGTCTTCCTGAGCGTAACGGTGACCCATGGTGCCGTTGGGCACGAAGACCTCGCCAGTCTCGCGGTCCATCAGGACGGGCTTGAAGTCAGCGTTCGGCTGCTCAGCCTCGCCAGCGAGCTTAGCTGCAGTCAGGAACTTGGAGGGAACCTTAATGCCGTCTTCACGGGTTTCCAGGGTGACCAGGAAGGGAAGGTCGGTGTAGGTCAGGGAGAAGTCCTCGAAGAACTCGACACGCTGGTCGACGTAGTTCTCCTTAAGGATGACGTGGCCCATCGCCATTGCCAGTGCCGCGTCGGTACCTGCCTGGGCGGGCAGCCACTCGTCAGCGAACTTGGTGTTGTCGGCGTAGTCGGGGCTCACGGTGACAACCTTGGTACCGCGGTAGCGGACCTCGGAGACCCAGTGAGCATCCGGGGTACGGGTCAGCGGAACGTTTGCACCCCACATGATGAGGTATGCAGCGTCCCACCAGTCGCCGGACTCGGGAACGTCGGTCTGGTCGCCGAAGACCTGCGGGGAAGCCACGGGGAGGTCAGCGTACCAGTCGTAGAAGCTGGTCATGACGCCACCGGCCAGCTGGATGTAGCGAACACCCGCGCTGAAGGACGCCATGGACATTGCCGGAATCGGGGTGAAGCCGGTGTTACGGTCGGGGCCGTAGTACTTGATGGTGTGCACGTGAGCAGCAGCCATCAGCTCGAGAGCCTCAGCCCAGGTCGAGCGCACCAGACCACCCTTACCGCGTGCGTTCACGTAGCGTGCACGCTTGGCGGGGTCGGACACGATGGAGTGGAAGGCGTCCACGGGATCGTTGTGGATTGCCTTCGCTTCGCGGTACATCTCCAGCAGGAGACCGCGAACGTAGGGGTACTTAACGCGAGTGGGAGAGTAGGTGTACCACGAGAATGCTGCACCGCGGGGGCAACCGCGGGGCTCGTACTCGGGGCGGTCGGGACCAACCGAGGGGTAATCGGTTTCCTGTGCTTCCCAGGTGATAATGCCGTCCTTGACGTACACCTTCCAGGAGCAGGAGCCGGTGCAGTTCACGCCGTGGGTAGAGCGAACTTCCTTATCGTGGCTCCAACGGTCGCGGTAGAAGGCGTCACCTTCGCGGCCGCCTTCACGGAAGACGGCGCGGCCGTCTTCAGTCTCATCCCAGCGGGAGAAGAACTTACCGAACTTGATCAGCTGATCGGTAAGGGGGCCGTCCGGGCCCTTAATCTGTGATGCTTGTTCCATACTGCCCAATATATCGGAAATTTGGCATGGAAAATACGAGATAAAAACCTTGCCTAATTCATACGAAATAAGGGTGCTTTAGACCGTAAGCCAGGCGGAAATTCCACCCTCAAGCATGTACACAGAACGCTCCTCCAGGGGCGCTATTTCACGAGCCGCCTCAACCGTTCGGGTGTATCCGGTGCAGTAAATAACGATTTTCTGGGCATTTGCGGGGATTTTACGCTCAATCAGGGCTTTGAGAGAGTCATTTCGAGCCGCTTCAAGCAATTCAGTGAGGGGCAGGTTAATGGCACCGTCAATCGCAAAGGCATTGAACTCCACCTGCTCACGGACATCCAAAAGGGCAATATTTTCACCCGATGACATCTTTTTAAGGTCCTGAGCGCTCATCGAGCGGGGTTTCGAGTCAGCAGAAGAGCTTGTAAAATCCTGAGAAATATTACGAATTGTTACATGATTTTTGGGCTTATGACTCGTTTCTTGGGGCAAAACAGCGCTTTTCTTAGGTACAGCTTGCACGCTAGCTACAAGAGGTATATATTCCCACCTTCCGCTTAATGCCGAATATAGGCCAACCTCACCCATGAGCGGCTCCCCCACCCCGGTCAGCAGCTTCACTGCCTCCATGGCCATCGCAGCACCCACCACGCCAGCCATAGCACCCACCACGCCAGCAGTACTACACGACGGCACGCTACCGGCAGCAGGAGCATGAGGGTACAAATCCTCATACACCGGACCGCGACCAGCCCAAAACACACTCAGCTGCGCATCAAAACCAAGAATCGCAGCCCATACATGCGCAATTCCAGCACGCGCAGCCGCCGCCGACACCACATAACGCGACTCGAAATTATCGCTACCATCCAGCACCAGGTCAGCACCAGACAGAAGCTCATCAACATTCACCTCCGTCAAACGCTCACACACAGGCACAACCTCAATAAAAGGATTCAGCGAGCGCAAAGACTCTGCGGCAGACTCAGCCTTAGAATTACCCACTCTGGCGTGCGTATGAATCACCTGGCGGTGCAGATTCGAGGCATCCACGACGTCATCATCAACCACCACAATCTGACCGACCCCGGCACCCGCCAGGTACAGCAGCGCGGGAGCACCCAAACCGCCAGCACCCAGCACCACCACGCGTGCGCGTTTGAGCGCCAGCTGAGCCTCGTAGCCCATTTCGGGCAGAATCAGCTGACGAGAATAGAACGCACGCTCAGCGGCAGAGAGCTCGCCCGTGCCGGTTGAAGGCTGAGAAGACATAGGGATTCCTCGCGTCTAGTAGTAGAGGTGACTTGAGCTTTCAAGGAGAATAAGCCTGCCCGAGAGAAATCCCCCTGACAGGCTTATATAGAGATATCAGAATATTCAGAAGGCTAAGCAGGCGAAGTGTCCACACCAACCCACTCGATGCTTCCATCGAGCAGTTCCTGTTCCTTCCAAATCGGCACACGAGCCTTCACCCGGTCAGCCACCAGCTCACAGGCATCAAACGCGCGGCCACGGTGAGCAGCCGCCGCCATCACGGTCAGAGCCGACTCACCAATAGCAATCGGACCCACACGATGCACAGCCCACAGACGCACACCGTCCAGCTCGGCAGCAACCTCGGCGGCAACCTCCGCAATATACTCACGAGCCTGCGGATGCGCGCTATAGGACAGCCCGCGCACCGCGCTACCGTGATCATGGTTGCGCACAATGCCGTCAAAAATTACCAGCGCACCCATGGCGTCGGTCATGACCTCAGCCTTAGCCGCAGCGTACAGCGGCTCCAGGGGCGCCTCCGTAATATCGGTGAACACCACGGTCGAGCCGCTCGGCTCAACACCGTGCGCACCCGAATGGTCCAGGGATTCTTCGTTCTGCGGCTTAGTGGTCATGGTAGTCCTCCATCTGACGGCAAATGTGCTCAACAAGCGGGTCGAGGGTTGCCACGCCGTCCTTCACGCCACCGCGCGAACCGGGCAGGGTCATCACGAAGGTGCGGTCAATGACGCCCGCCACGCCGCGTGAAAGCACCGCCGCGGGAATGTTCTTCAGACCGTTCATCCAGAAGGCATGCATAACGCCGGGAACTTCCTTGTCCAGGTGGGGGCGAACCGCCTCCACGGTCTGGTCGTCAGAGTTCAGACCGGTACCACCGCTGGTCAGGATGAAGGTCGGCAGGTTACCGTTCTTCTTACCTTCGGTCACCAGGGTGTTGAAGTACTCGACAATATCGCGGTCTTCAATGACCACGGCATCCGGGGTGTCGAAGCCGCGCGAGCGCAGCCACTCCACGGCGATGGGGCCGGACTTATCCTCGTACACGCCGCGGGCTGCGCGGGTGGAGGCGACAATAACCAGACCGGTGAGGTTCTCGGGCATGGTGTAGTCTTCGCTACTCATTGGCTTTCCTTTTCTGTATCTATCAGATGACGGTGGGGGCGGTGCACCGCCGTAGCTTAGGATTCCTCGCGGACGGACCAGTCGCCGGACTTGCCGCCGCTCTTCTCCAGAACACGGATATCGGTAATTACGGCGTACTTATCGACTGCCTTGATCATGTCGAAAACGGTCAGTGCCGCCGAGGAGACGGCGGTGAGCGCCTCCATCTCTACGCCGGTGACGCCGCGGGTCTTCACGGAGGCCTCAATACGCACGAAGTCGGTGCCGCGCTCAAAGTCCACCGTGATCTTGCCCAGGGGCAGCGGGTGGCAGAGGGGAATGATTTCCGGGGTGCGCTTAGCGCCCATGATGCCGGCAACACGTGCAACGGGAAGAGCGTCGCCCTTGGGCAGGTCAGCGTCAAAAATCATGGCAATCACGTCTTCGCGGGTGCGCACGGTTGCTTCAGCCAGGGCGGTGCGGGTGGTAACTGACTTCTCCGTAACGTCCACCATGTGTGCCGAGCCGTCGGCGCGCACGTGAGTCAGTTCCTGGTTGGGCTGAGAGGTAGAGGTCATCGTTTCTCCTGGCTTCTGCGCGGTATTCTTCTGCCGCGAATCGTTACTTAGTGTGAGTCTCAATTATTCCTTGTCGTTCGACCAAGGAACAATGCGGGGCGGGGGCTTAGTTATCGGTGAGGCGGATGCGGTGGTAGGGTACCGCTTCTCCCCCGGTGTAGGTGGTTCCGGGCGCCAGCTCAATGAGCACGTCCGCCTGTGCGGCGCGGTGTAACAGGTGCGAGCCGGAGAGCACGTCGGGGTAGAGTTCCACCCGGTAGGTTCCGGGCTCGACCTCGACCATGCCGAGGGTTCCGCGCAGGAACTGGCGCTTGGTTGCCGGGGCGGTGATCGGGGTTTCGGTGACGAGCACGCCTCGCGGTGCGTTGTTCAGGGTTGCCTGTTCGGAGGCAACCGCATAGGGCACACCGTAGGGGCCGCCTGCACGCAGGTAGGGGCGCAGAATCAGCGCGTACGAGATGAGGGTGCTCACCGGGTTGCCGGGGAAGGAAATCATGGGCACGCGATGGCCCTTGAAGTCGAGAACGTTTACGCCCTGCGGTCCGCCGGGCTGCTGGCTCACGTGACCAAACCAGGAGACGGGCACCAGGATGTCGGCTTCGTGTGCCTTGGCGATGGCGTTGCGCACCACTTCGTATTTACCGTGGCTAATACCGCCCGAGGTGATGATGATGTCCGGCGCGAAGCTCTCGTATTCTGCCGCGAGACGGTGCAGCAACTCGATGGGGTTATCACCAATAGCGATGCGGCGCACCTCAGCGCCGTCTTCACGGAGCATAGCGGTCAGCATGGGCCCGTTCGCGTCAAAAATCTGCCCCTGAGCCAGCTCCTGCGAGGTAGCGGTGCCGTCTTCTTCAACACCGGAAAGAATCTCGTCGCCGCCGGTGCATACGAGCACGCGGGGGCCTGCCGCGACGGTCAGGCGCGCATAACCCTGGGATGCGAGCGCACCGAGCAGAGCCGGGGTGATGCGTTCACCGGCGCGTGCGAGTACCTGGCCGGTGACGACGTCTTCGCCGCGGCGGCGTACGAACTGTCCGGGTTTGCCGGTGGCGAGTTTGACCTTTTCGCTGGGGCGGCCGAAGGATTCGGGCAGGTCCGGGTATTCGATACGTTCGGACTGCTCGACCGGGATGACGGCGTCGTAGCCCTTGGGGATGGGTGCGCCGGTCATGATGGGGTAGGTCAGGTCGTCGGAGGAGCGGGAGCGCTGCAGCGGACGCCCTGCGGGAATCTCGCGGCCGACGGTGAAGATGCGGTCCTCGCGGTCAACGGCTGCCGCGGTGAGGGCGTAGCCGTCCATTTGGGAGTTGTCGAAGCTGGGCACGTCCATGCGTGCGGTGACGTCTTGGGCGAGAATGCGTCCTGCCGCGTGGTAGAGGGGAACCGTTTCTGCGGTGCCGATGAAGACTTCACGCAACAGTAGCGCCAGGTAGGCGCGGTATTCCTCGGTGCTGGGGGTTCCATTGAATTCGGGGGAAATCATGGCGGTTCCAATCGTGCGGCAATAGTTAAGAACAGTGTACGGGTGCGGTTGTGAGCTGGTAAACGCAGTTTCGCCTAATAGTCTTCAGATGGCGCTGCGGTTCCTTGGGACGGGCCGGTTTTATCGGGTGCTTTCGCGCAGTTTTTTGAGGGCGCGAGCTAGACCGAGGACACCGAAGATTCCCAGGTAGAGGCTGATGAGAATTAGCGCGCTTCCGAGGGCGCTGGGGATGTCGCTGCTGTTGATGGCTAGGTCAATGGCGAGGGGTATGGTTTGGGTTTTGCCTTGCACATTGCCTGCGAAGGTGACGGTTGCGCCGTACTCGCCAAGCGCGCGAGCGAAGGAAAGTAGGAAAGCAGTCGCAAGGCCGGGCGCTGCGAGAGGCAGGAGCACTTTAAAGGTGGTCTCTGCCGGTCCGGCGCCTTCAACAAGAGCGATTTCTTCATAATCGCGGGGAATAGCCTGCAGGGTGGTAACTGCGGTGGCGACAAAGAAAGGCAGGGCAACGAAGACCTGGGCGATAATCACCGCGTTCGAGGTAAACGGAATAGAGATTCCAGCCTGGTAGAGGTAGGTGCCGATCATGCCTTTGCGTCCCCAGAAGAAGAGCAGACCGAGGCCGGAGACCACCGGTGAGAGAATCACCGGGGTGTAGATGATGGCGTAGAGGACCGACCCGAAGCGGTGCATCCGCGAGCGGTTGAGCACTTTGGAGAGCACGAGCGCCAGGGGTGCACCGAGAAGCCCGCAGATGAGGGTGGAGGCGGCGGCAGTACTGAGGGAGAGGTTTGCCGCCCCGAGCACCTGCGGGGTGAAGATGCTGCCGAGCTGGTTCCAGGGGATATTGAGGAAGAGCCCGAGGAGCGGCCCGGCGATGAGGAAAACACCCAGCGACGCCGGAACCAGGAAGAGCACGGGCACGGAGGCGAAGAGCCTGCTTCCGGGTGTGCGTGAGGTTCCGGCGTTGCGATGGGTAGCGGTAGTGTCTGTCATGGGTGATGAGACGCGGGTTGTTCCCTACTGTGGCGGTGTTGAATTACTGTGCGGTGTTGAAGCCGTACTCGGTGAGGATCTTCTTCGCCTCGTCGGAGTTCTTCAGCCATTCGTTGAACTTCTTCGCGGTTTCGGAAGAAGAGCCGGTCTTGCTGAGCGCCGCGGGGTATTCGTTGCGTTCCACATCGGTCAGCTCGACGGAGCCGAGGTTGACGCCCTTCTTCTTGGCGGCGGCGAGGTCGGTGGTGTAGATGAAGCCCGCATCGGCGTTACCGGTGGTGACCTTGGTGGCTACGTCGGTGACCTTGCTTTCGGTGGTTGCGTTCTTGAGGGTGATGTCGTGCTTCTTCAGTTCCTGGTGGGCGATGGTGCCGCAGGGGACGTCTTCTTTGCAGACTGCGACGACGCCGTCGGTGGTCTTGAGGTCGTCGAGGCTGTTGATCTTGCCGGGGTTGCCTTCGGCGGTGACGAGCACGAGCTTGTTGGTGACCAGAACGTTGGTTTTGGAGTCGGAGAACTGGTCGAGCTTCTTTGCTTTGTCCATGTTCTTGGTGTCTGCGGTGATGAGCAGGTCGGGGGTTGCGCCCTGCTCAATCTGGTTGACGAGCTTTGCGGAGCCTTCGTAGACGAAGGTGACGTCTACGCCGGGGTTGGCGGCTTCGTATGCCTTTTCAAGGTCTGCACCTGCGTTGTTCAGGGAGGCGGCGGCAAAGACTTCGACCTTGCCGGAGCCAGCCTGGCTACTCGATGCGGAGGCAGTGGACGAAGAGGAGCTCTGGGTGGCGCCGCATCCGGTGAGGGCGAGGGTTGCGGCGGCGAGCGCGCTGAGGGCTGCGAGGGGGGTCTTCATGAAATTTGTTTCCTTGGTGGTTCGTACTCTTGCGGTGGTGAGGTGTTTTCCTGTTCGGGCTCTGTGTGAAGTTTTGTGTACACCCCTAGCTTGTACACGTTGTTTTCGTCACGTGGTCTGCGGTGGCGCAGTTGTAACTTACCCTGCACACACTATGTGCGGGGCGCCGGAACATGGAATAATCATATTGTCACCTGAAATATGCAAATTTTCCACATAGGTTTTACATGGCGTACACGGCAAATTCAGCTTCTTCTGAGCTCATTGCGGGCCCAATGTTAAGCACCTTATCTTCTGCGGAGGGTAACGGGGCTGCTTTTGTGACGCCCCAAAAATCTGAGAGTGGCGTAAAGGCCCAGCGTAAACTCCCGAATATTACGAACAGCGGTCCGCTCTTGGACCGTTGGGGTCGCGTGGCGACGGATCTGCGTATCTCTCTGACCGATAAATGTAATCTTCGTTGCATTTATTGCATGCCGGCGGATGGTTTGCAGTGGCTCCCGAAGGAGAATCTGCTCTCCGCCGAGGAGATCGCGCGCCTTGCCGATATTGCGATTACTGAACTGGGCGTTGAGGAGATCCGCTTTACCGGTGGCGAGCCGCTGGTGCGCGCCGATTTGGTGGACATTATTGCCCGTATCCATCAGGCGCATCCGGATGTTCCGCTTGCTATTACAACGAACGGTATTGGTTTGGAGAAACGTGCCACCGCCCTGGCGGAGGCTGGCCTGACCCGCATCAATGTTTCTCTGGATACGATTTGCCGTGAAACCTTTGCCGAGTTGACCCGCCGCGACAAGCTCGATGCTGTACTCAAGGGTATTGACGGTGCTGCTGAGGCTGGCCTGTGGCCCATCAAAATTAATGCTGTGCTGATGCCGGGTCTGAATGATGATCAGGCTCCGGAGCTTCTGCGCTGGGCATTGGCGGGCGGTTATCAGCTGCGTTTTATTGAGCAGATGCCGCTGGATGCCGATAACCGTTGGACCCGTGAGGGCACGATTACTGCCGCTGAGATTCGCGAGAAACTGTCGGCTGAGTACGTTCTAGGTTCGGTGGCTGAGGCTCGCGGCGACTCCCCCGCTCAGCTGTGGGAGGTGTACCCGCTCGGCACTGCCCTGGATGAGGCGGGCTTCCCGGCTGACGACACCGAGTCGCTGGGCCGTGTGGGCATTATCGCTTCGGTGACGGAGTCGTTCTGCAATGCATGCACCCGCACCCGCCTGACGGCGGACGGTAAGATTCGTTCCTGCTTGTTCTCCGACACCGAGACTGATTTGATGCAGCTTCTGCGTTCCGGTGCCGACGATCAGCAGCTGGCTCTGCGCTGGCGTGAGGGCATGTGGTTTAAGCCGCGAGCTCACGGCAAAGAAGACGCTGACTTCGATATTGAGGAGTTCGCCAAGGCGAGCCGCTCGATGAGCGCTATTGGTGGCTAGGAAAGCCGCTGATTCATCAGCCGAAGGTGCGCGGATAAGGCTTTTTATTGGCATCTTGCGCCCGTGATTTTCGGCTGTCCCCTGACTTAGGATTGAGGAGCATTATGCAGGTTCATTTTTTCGCTGCCGCACGTTCTGCGGCGGGTACCACGCAGCTGTCGGTACCTTTGGCTGAGTTACCGTCGGCAACTCTTGGCGCGCTCGTTGAGCATCTGGGTCAGAGCTTGGAGGGTACGACCCCGTCGGGTCTGACTCTTGCGCAGGTGATGGAGCAGTGCTCGTTCCTGGTCAATGGTGCCCGCTCGGATGCGCAGGCACCTCTGCAGGATGCCGACCGTGTGGACGTTCTGCCTCCCTTTGCGGGTGGATAATGCGGGCGGATAAAATGCCCGGTTCTGTACTTCCCGCTGGGGGCGATTTTTCGTGCGCCGCGGTCGTTGTTGCCGGAGGTGCTTCTCGCCGCCTGAACCACGTGCCGAAGGCGTCCCTGTCTGATGGTACGAATACTCTGCTGGATTGTGCTCTGGAGGCGGTGGCCGCCGCATCCCCGCGCGTGGTGGTGGGTCCTGAGAGCCTACCCTTGCCGTCGGGGGTGTTGCGTACTCGTGAGGATCCGCCGTTTTCGGGTCCTGCCGCGGCGATTCATGCCGGTTTGGAGTGCATTGCGGCCGATTGCGAGCGCTCGCAGATTCCTGTGCCCGACTGGTGCCTGATTTTGGGTGTGGATACTCCGCGTATTGCCCCGGCGGTTCAACAGCTGATTACTGCGGCGCAAAGTGCTGAGCGCACGGCGGGCTTCTCCCCTACTGATTCGGAATCATTTGAGGGTGCTGAATCATCTGCAGGTTTCTGGGGTGTTTCTGAGGGTATCTATCAGCCGCTGGTGGGTATTTACCGTTTTGAGGCAATTCGTTCGGTCTTTTCGGCCGGCACCACCAACGCTTCTGTTCGTTCTTTTTTGCGCCGTTTGAACCCGGTGGCGGTTCAGATGTCTGCCGCTGATACCGCCGATGTTGATACGTGGGAGCAGGCGCAGGCGCTGGGTTATACGACTTCGCTTTGGTCAAGCTATTAGTAGCTGAGCTACCGCAGTGTGATATTAGGGCCTGACTACGAGTACCCTAGGTGATAAGTCTTGGCTTTAGATGCCGTGTACATGTAGCGTTTTTGAGCTCGCGCGCTGTTGCGCGTCCCGCACACACTTTTACGAGGTACGATGTCTCACCATATTCCTTCTGTTTCGTGGCAGCAGGCCCGCCAGATTTTGCATGAGCAGGGCCTGGAGATTGCACACCATGTGAAGACGGAGTCTTTGCCGCTGCTGGCGACAATTGACCACTATTTGGCGGATGATGTTTATTCGATGATGCCGGTGCCCCACTATAGCTCCTCGGCGATGGACGGTTACGCTGTGGCGGGTGCGCCTCCGTGGCGTCTGGTGACTCCGGCGTATCCGGAGGATTCTCGCGCTAATATTCACCGTCTGACGGTGCCGATTGCTCCGGGTGAGGCGACCCCGATTTTGACGGGTGGTTTGCTCCCTGAGGGCGCTGAAGCGATTGTGCGCGAGGAGCATTCGCGCCTGTATGAGGGTGCGGAGGCTTCGTCTCGCCCTGGTGTAGCTGCTCATTTGGAGACTCAGTCCAGTATTCATTACCTGGATATGGCGGAGGGTTTTGAGCCTCCGGCGCCGGGTGCTGATATTCGCCATGCTGGTGTTGAGCTGGAGCGTGGCGAGTTGTTGGCGCGCCACGGTGACCGTATTTCTGCGCGTATGGCGGCGTTTTTGGGCATGAATGGTTTTGATGAGTTGCCGGTGTACGCCCCGATTCCGGTACGTTGCGCGTTTACGGGTAATGAGGTCATTACCTTTGGTGTGCCTGCGCCTGGTCAGGTGCGTGATGCGTTTGGCGGCTTTATGGAGCATGCGATTATTTCTGCTGGCTGCGAGGCGCGCCCGTCAATTCGCCTGGCGGATGTTGAGTCTGAGTTCCGCACGTTCTTGTCTACATCTACGGCTCGTGTGCTGGTGTTTACGGGCGGGTCGAGCACTTCGGGTGTTGATTTGGTGCGTAAGGTGCTCAACGATATGGGCGCGACGTACCTGTTTGAGTCGGTGGATGTGCGTCCGGGGCATCCGGCATTGGCTGCGCGTTTGCCGGTTCCGGAGACGGGCCCGAATTCTGGTCGTGAGCGTTTTGTGTTGGGTCTGCCGGGTAATCCTTTGGCAGCGTACACGGCTTTGTATTCGTATTTGCCGCCGCTTTTGGCTGGTATGAGGGATATGCCCCTACCGGAGCTGGATTCGGCTGTTTTGGGTGAGCCGGTTGATACTTTGCGTAAGCCGGCGGGGGTTCGTCTGTTGCCGGTGTCGGTGCGTGATGGTGTAGCGTATCCTCTACCGAAGTCGGCGTCGCATATGTTGTCGTCATTGGCAGCGGCTACTCACTGCGCGGTGTTGGATGATTCTTCGGTTCGGGGTTCCGCTCATGAGGTGGGGGCTCGGGTTCCGATTATTCCGGTGCTGTAGACCGGCACGGCAAATCGGCACGGCAAATCGGTGCGGTAGAAGGCACATCGGAAAAGCGCTTTTTCTGGTTTTTGAGGCTCAGGTAGCCTGCTGAGAGGGTATAGTAGAGAGATATGTCAATCGTTTAGCATACCGAAGGGAGCCTCCGTGGCTAAGCCCAAACTCAGCGATGTTGCGGCCCTGGCGGGAGTCTCCCCCACCACGGTCTCCCGCGTGCTCAACAACCGCGGCTACCTGAGCGAAAGCACTCGCACCAAGGTCCACGAGGCAATGCGGGAACTCGGCTACCGCCCCAACGCCATCGCCCGCAGCCTGCAGGGCCAGCGCTCGCAGATGGTGGGCCTCATCTTCCCCACGGTCGCAAACCCCTTCTACGGGGAGATGGTGTACCGCCTCGAAAGTTACCTTGCCGAAGCAGGCTACCGGGTCATTCTCTGCAATAGCGATGACCACCCCGAACAAGAGAAGCGCTACCTGGAGATGCTTTTCTCCAACCAGGTGGACGGCATTATCAGCGGCGCGCACTCTGACGCGCTGGTGAATATTCCGCACGCCCAGGCTCCCCTGGTGACCGTGGACCGCCTCGAAAGCGGCTTTTACCCGAATGTCCGCTCCGATAATTACGGAGGCGCTCGCGCCGCCACGGAGCACCTCATCGCCACGGGTGCGCAGAATATTGTGCACGTGACATCAACCCTGGGTGAGCACAATGAGCGTCAGCGCGGATACCGTGAGGCAATGCTCGAAGCCGGACTCATGCCGGAGTTCCTGGAGCTGGGCTTCCGTCCTTCACTGGGTATTAAACGTGAGGTGCTCTACCGCTACCTTGATGAACGCGCCGATAGTCCGGAGCCGGTGGATGCGGTCTTTGCCTCCAACGATAATTACGCCGCGTTGGCGCTGGGCTGGGCGCGCGCACGCGCTATTCGTGTTCCGGAGGATTTCCAGGTGATTGGTTACGATGGCACGCAGAGCGTTCAGCTGCTCATGCCGGAGTTGGCGACCGTGGTTCAGCCGATTGAGGGCATGGCAGAGCGTACCGCGCAGCGTCTGCTGGAGCTCATTGAGCTACAGCAGGAGGATTCCTCAGAGAAGACCACTCCCCCAATTACCCAGCCCGAGGATGTACTCCCGGTTGAGCTCCATCTGGGGGCTACGGTGCGTTCTATCCCGAATCTGGATCAGATTCAGCCTGACACCTCCGCCCCGGACGAGCTCCAATAGACGAGCTCCAATAAGAAGCTCCTCTTCTGACGATAAAAATCCGCCCCACCGTGCGAGTGCTCACGGTGGGGCGGATTTTGCATATACATTTATCGGTTTTGTGCGCGTCCGGAAGTTTAGGAGGCGCGCTGCACAATCTCGGTCGGGCCGGTTCCGGGGTAGACCATACCGACGGCGTGCGCCTTGGAGAAGATACCGTGGAGCGGTCCGAGGGAGAAGAATCCGCGGCGCTCGTAGAGGCGTGCACTGTCGTAGGTCGATGCTTCGAGGTAAGCGGGGTAGTCACCGATGCGTTCGGTACCGTAATCGAGTAGCCGGGAGCCGATACCGCGACCTCGATACTCTTCAAGAACACCAATGTTGAAGAGGTACCAGTGCTTGTACGCGGGGCGGTACTTGAGCAGGTGCAACTCCATCAGGATTGCCTTCAGCAGAGTCTTGCAACCGAGAGCCTTGTAGTAGGCACCAAACTGCTTGAGCTCGTTAGCAAAGGAACCTTCGTGAGATTCGGGGGTGTTCCAGAGGCAGACACCCACAATCTTGCCGGTGGAGTTATCAATAGCGATGTCGATACGTCCGCGGCCCTGGAAGTTGCCGTAGACCTGCAGGGTCATGATTGCGCGGAGCTTGGCAAGTTCCTGTCGGCGGCTACCGCCTGCGATGACTGCCATCATGGCGGGATCTCCGTCGAATGCGGCAATCAGCACCTCGAGCGCATCTGCATATTCATGAGACTCGGCGGTGCGGACGGTATAGGAAGCTGAGGTCATATTCACCCTTTACAAAAGCTTGAAACTATACATAAATATTAGCTGGATTATTCACTCCTGGCTAATAAATTCTGCCTTATCAAGACATTTTTCATAGCCATGCATCGAATGTGTGCCAGCTTATATTGCACCAATATGCATAAATTTTACGAATATTTATTCATGTTATTTTTGCATTACTTTGCAGGAAAATTTGAACACCCCGCACCAGCTCTAGGAAGAGCGGTACGGGGTGTACATCACGTTGAGGTTATCTACTCACTAAGAGTGCAGACTATGCGTTAGCCTTTGCCTTCAGTGCAACCTTCAGGAGTGAATCTGCGCTGGTGACAGATGTGCCCGAAGCCTGGACATCCTCAACCGAGGCAGCTGCCTTCTTGGCATTGGTAATCACCATGGGGGTTGCCAGCGGGTAGCCTGCCGCCTTGATGGCGGGAATATCGAACTCGGCGATGACGTCGCCGCGCTTAACGGTGTCGCCCTTAGCAACCTTGGGCTCGAAGTGCTTGCCGTCGAGCTCAACGGTGTCCATGCCGATGTGCATCAGCAGATCCAGGCCATCCTCGGTGCGCAGACCGTATGCGTGGCCGGTGGGGAATGCAACGGTAATCTTGCCGTCAGCCGGCGCGTAGAGCTTACCTTCGGTGGGCTCCACTGCGGTGCCTGCACCCAGTGCGCCGGAGGAGAAGGTGGGATCCTTGACGTCAGCCAGCAGAACCACGGAACCGACCATATGGGAGCCGATTTCGACGCTCTCGCCAGCCTCAGTTGCTACAGCGGCAGCGGGAGCTGCAGCTGCTGCTGCGGGAGTAGCGGGAACAGGAGCGGCGGGTGCCTCAGCCTCCTCAGTGTTGCCAGCCTCAACCTTCTTACCCCAGATGAAGGAGGCAACGAAAGCGATGACGGTGGTCAGGATGAGGCAGCCGAAGAAGCCAGGAATACCAGCGCCAACAGTCGGTTCAATCGAGGGGAAGCCAAGGTAACCAGCGGCGCCAAGCTTACCCGCCTTAATTCCAAGAATAGAAGTAAACATCGAACCAATACCCGCGGAGACGATTGCAATGTAGAAGGGCCAGCGCAGAGCCAGGTTCACACCAAACATTGCGGGCTCGGTAATGCCGAGGAATGCGGAGGGTGCAGATGCCGAAGCAATACCCTTGATCTTCTTGTTCTTGGTGGTCAGTGCGACACCGGCTGCGGCAGCACCCTGCGCCACGTTAGACATGGAGGCAACGACGAAGATGAAGGAACCGCCGGTTGCCCACAGGCTCATCTCGATGGGCGGGAATGCCTGGTGCATACCGGTCATCACGATGAATGCGTAGAAAGTACCGAAGATCAGACCGCCGAGCGGGCCAGCAACGGTGTAGAGCCAGTTAATACCTTCACCCAGCCAGGTACCCAGCTGGAACATCGGCGGGCCGACCAAGATGAAGGTCAGGAAGCCGGTGATAAGGATGGTGAGGGTCGGGGTGAAGATGAAGTCGATGGTGCCCTTGAGGACCTTGTGGAAGAACTTCTCAATGTGGGACAGGATGAAGGCAACCAGCATGATGGGCAGCACGGTACCCTGGTAGCCCGCCTGCTGGACCTGCAGGCCGAAGAGGTTCCAGTACTTCATCGGTTCGCTACCCTCGGCACCTGCCAGAGAGGCAGCGACATTGTAGCCGTTCATCAGTGCCGGGGAGACCATTGCGGCACCCATGGTCATGCCCAGGTAAGGATTACCGCCGAAGACCTTGGTTGCGGAGAAGCCAACCAGCACGGGCAGGAAAGCGAAGGGAGCTGCGGAGAGCAGGTTGACGATGTCCGCGAAGTCAGCCCATTCCGGGTAAAGTTCAATAACTGCCTGGGGGCCAAAAATACCCTTAGAGGTCAGGAGGCTATTGAGCGCCATCAGCATACCGCCACCGACCAGCACCGGGATGAGCGGCACGAAGATGTCAGCAATGGTCTTGATGAAGCGGGAGACAATGTTGCCCTGCTTGGAGGCAATTTCCTTGAGCTCGTCCTTAGACGCCTCGGGCGCGCCAGCGGCGATGAGGTGCTTGTGGACCTCGTTGACGTCGCCGGGGCCGACGATGATCTGGAACTGGCCAGCGTTGAGGAAGCTGCCCTTGAGGTCTTCGTCGTTGTCGATTGCTGCCTGGTCGACCTTGTCCTGGTTCTTCAGGACGAGGCGAAGGCGGGTTGCGCAGTGTGCGGCTGCAACGATGTTGCCGGTGCCACCGACGTCCTTCAGCACGCGCTGTGCCACTGACTTGTGGTCCACGCTCGCTCTCCTTTGTTTGGAGCACCACCGTATGATGCTTTGTGAATGAGGTGAGATATGTCTGTGTGTGCATGTCATGTATATGTCATACGTTTGACATATCGGATGTAAAACATGGTATCACGGGAAAGTTCTTAAAAGCGAGGGCTCACCCTCCATACGGAAAGTGAGCCCTCAGACATATTCAGAAATTACCAGAAACCACCCGTGCAGGCGGCTCCTAACGCTTAGAAAACAGCTTAGAGACGGCCGTACTCCAGGGACAGCACCTCGCCACCGGTCAGGCGGACGCGGCGCTTATCGCCCTTGAAGAAGGTGCGAGCAGTCATCACCTCAGCACCCATGGACGCAACCAGCTTGCCACCCACATACAGTTCAGTTGTCGAACCGTCCACGAGCAGGTCAAACTCGCGAATCTTCGAACGCTTCAGAGTGCGGCGGCGCAGGCTACCGCCCTCGGTGTAGCGGGTACCGCCACGGTCCATCTGCACAAAGTCCTTATCCAGCACAATGCTCAGAGCCACGCCGTGAGTGTCCTTAATCTTCAGCTTCACGCGCTCATCAGAGACGTTCACGCGGCCACGCAGACGGAAGGTCAGGGCGTTCTTCAGCTCGACGAGCTTACCCTTCTCCTCCTCACGGTACAGAGGCTTCATCTCCATAGCGTCGTTGAGCTGCGGCACCGGGCGCTGGAAAATCTTGCCGTTACGCAGGTGTAGCTCACGCGGGTAGGTGAACATGTGCACCCAGCGGTGGCTCCACGAAGGCAGGTCGTCCTGGTCAGCATTGCCCAGCCAAGCAATCATTACCGGGGCATCGCCGCTCACGGTGTGGGGTGCCTTCGGGTCGGCGGTCAGGCCGGTACCGGAGATGGTCTGCGGAGCGTAGAACTCGAAACCTGCATCCAGCTCGGTGAAGGGGGTCTCCACGGTGAACTTGAGGGTCTCGTTATCCAGCGAACCGACGATGTAGCCGCTCTGGAAAATGTTGTTGTACTTCTCGCCGAGGGGCTCCATGCCCTGCGGGCTGAAAATCAGCACGTCACGAATCTCGCCGGTCAGCTCATCGCGCATGCTCAGCAGGGAGGGGCACTCATACATGTAGGTGCCCTTGAGGGTCTTGTCCTTGATGCCCAGCTCGCCGCGGAAGGTCCACTCGCGGCGATCCTTGGAGGTGTACACGACCACGGCGCCGGTCAGGTCCTCACGCTGAGCGCCAACAACCATCCACCACTCGCCGTTACGCTCAAAGACGTGCGGGTCGCGGTAGTGCGCGGTGTAGCCCTTCTCAGGACCGGAAATCAGCGGGGGCAGCTGACGGGTCGGCTTCGCGTCCTCACCCGCAGTTGCGAGAATCTGGTAGGTTTCGCGGTTGCCCTTTTCGTCCTTCACATTACCGGTGTAGAAGAACTCAAAACCGCCGGGAACCTTAATACCGGAGCCGGAGTAGCAGCCGTGCGAATCGTAGCGGCTATCGGGAACCAGCGCGGTACCCTCATCGGTCCAGTGGGTCAGGTCCTCGCTGACCGCGTGGCGCCAGTAAACCATACGCTCCGGATGCAGGGGCGAGTACTGGTAGAAGGCGTGGTAGCGCTTACCGTCAAAGACCAGGCCGTTCGGGTCGTTCAGGCGACCCACGGGAGGCGCCAGGTGCAGTGCCGGGTAATCGCGATCTTCACGAACACCGGCGCCGAAAGCGTCCAGAATCTGCTGTGCTTCAGCCGCCAGATCGCGGGCGGGTCGCTCGGTCGCACTCTTCTTCTTTTTCTTCTGCTCGCTCATGTCTATCCGCTTTCGTGCAAAGGAATGTCTGGGTTGTCTCATCCCATCATACGGCACCTCTGACCCGTTACCGGGCTCTAGGAGAGAGGCACCACAGTGCTCTCAGCCTCTCTCATCTGGGGCACAGTGCGGTCACAGCGACTTCTGCGGGTGAGCGCGGTCAGATGGGACAGCACCACCGTTTGCTACAGGAGAAAAGAGCGGACGCAGCAAAAGCCCCGAGCCTCCCCAGTCTTCATACCGGGCGGGTCGGGGCCGTTAAATGCCGCGAGGCGGCACATCCGATGGATGCACCGCCCGCGTAAGAATCGAGAAGAAGTCGATTACTTGAGGGTGATGGTTGCGCCAGCAGCCTCGAGCTGCTCCTTAGCCTTCTCAGCGTCTTCCTTGGAAACGCCCTCGAGCAGAGCCTTGGGAGCGCTGTCAACCAGGTCCTTTGCTTCCTTCAGGCCGAGGGAGGTCAGGGCACGAACTTCCTTGATCACTGCGATCTTCTTGTCGCCAGCGGACTCCAGGATAACGTCGAACTCGGACTTCTCTTCAGCAGCCTCGCCTGCTGCGCCGCCTGCTACAACAGCAACGGGAGCTGCTGCGGTGACGTCGAACTCTTCCTCGAATGCCTTAACGAACTCGGAAACCTCAACCAGGGACAGTTCCTTGAATGCTGCAATGAGTTCTTCGATGGACAGCTTAGCCATTGTTTGGCTCCTTCACTATCTGGTGCGGGCTGACGCCCGCGGTGTAAATCTTCAGTACCTACCCGAGAGGGTTGGTCAAATTTAGGTGCGTTATACGCTGTTCGCGTTCACGCTGCTGAGTATCTCAGCGCTGGTGCAGTAGCACGAAAGGGGCTTATGCCTCTTCCGAAGCTTCCTCGGCAGCAGCGGGAGCTGCGCCTTCCTGCTCCTCCAGCTTGACGCGCAGTGCGTCCACAACCTGTGCGATGCGTGCGATGGTAGCCTTTGCGCCACCTGCAACCTTGGACAGCAGAACCTCGCGGGATTCCAGGTCAGCGTAGCGCTTGACGTCGTCCTCGGAAAGAGCGGCACCTTCGTAGTAACCGTTCTTCACAATCAGCTGGGGGTTAGCCTTGGCAAAGTCACGCAGGCCCTTAGCAGCATCAATCAGGTCACCCTTGATGAATGCCAGTGCGGAGGGACCCTGGAGGTGGCCTTCGAATGCGTCGATGCCAGCTTCCTTAGCTGCAATAGCAGCCAGCGTGTTCTTCACCACGGCGTATTCGGTCTCTGCACCGAGTGCGCGACGCAGCTCCTTGAGCTGTGCAACAGAGAGACCGCGGTATTCGGTCAGGATGACTGCGTTCGAAGCTTCGAAGAGTTCCTTCAGCTCGGATACTGCAGCGATCTTTTCCTGAGTCGCCATGGTAGTTCCTTCTTCCGATTCTTGTAAGGTCGCCGGTAGAGCCTCGAAGCATTTATTGCAAGCAATAAAAAATGCCCCGACGCGTAGGCGTACGAGGCACAGTAGACGAAACCCTGAATCAGGGCAACGGCTATTCACTTCGAGTTACCTACGCGGGCGGCGATTTCTAGTGAAATCTGCTCTTATCAGAACTCTGTTCTTCCTCTCCACCGAGGTGGCGATAGAGGACATAGTTCTAGACCGGCGGTCTTTGGTTCATTCATCATCTCAGGTTCAAGCCCTAGCCGCAAGTTAAAACAAGAAATTAATGAGATTAAGCGGGGTTAATCACTTAAAGCTCCTCCTTAAGCCGATTAACCCGCACTTTCTCCCTCGCTAAAATCCAGCAAAAACGCGTTTTAGAGGTAAAAACGCTTTCCATCCGAGAACAAGAAGCAACGCTTCGCCGCCACACCCAGGTGTACCCGCTCCCCCACATCCAGGAAGGTACTGTTCGGGGAGGTTCCACTCAAGATGGCGCCCTGCGCATCCGGGATAAAGAACTCAAGCTCCTGACCGGCACGCACTCGTGCATACATTCGGGCACTCAGCTCAGAATCCGCCGAAGCCCGCCGAGATTCCAGAGGTAGGGAAACCACCTCCAGCAGACGCCCGCGGTACAGCATGCCACCGACTAGGTGACGGCACCCGAGCACCTGCACCGGCAGGCCATGAGCAGCATCTGCCGCCACGGGGCACAAAGCGGTCGCACGAATCGCCAGCTCGCACCCAGCAGGAAGAGCCTCAGAATCCTCAAGAGCCAATAGGTTCAGCGCGGGCGCCGCCATAAGCTTCGCCACCTGCAGAGTATGCGGATGCGCCAGCAGACGCTCCGGAGTATCCACCTGCACCAGGTAACCGGCATCCATCACCGCCACCCGCTGACCCAGCATGAGCGCCTCATTCTGATCATGGGTCACGTACAGGCCCGTAAAACCGTAGCGCTCGTGCAGACGCACAATGTCCGCACGGATACTCGCGCTCATCTGCTCATCCACACTCGCCAGCGGCTCATCAAAAAGAACCACCGGGGCACGACGAATCAAAGCACGCGCAATACCCACACGCTGAGCCTGACCACCCGACAGCTGCGAAGGCTTACGGGACTCCAAACCCTCAAGCTTCAACGCCTCCAGCAGCTCGCGGTAGTAGTCCATATCAACCCCACCCGAGAACGCGCCCAGCCGGATTGGGAAGAGAATATTGTCCTTCACGCTCAGGTGCGGGTACAGAATAGGGCGCTGAAAAACCACACCCACCGAACCGCGCTCTAGAGGCTGACCGGCATAGGTCACCCGACCCGCGCTCGGTTCCTCCAAACCGGCAATAATGCGCAGCAGAGTGGACTTGCCCGTACCCGAAGAACCAACCAGAGAAATCAGCTCGCCGGGGTGAACATCCAGGTCAATCTCGTTTAGAACCGTCGTATCAGTGCCAAAGGTCTTAGCGACACCTCGAATACGCAGGCCTTCAAAAGGCTCCGCCGCGGCAGAAGAGTAGGATGCAGAAGTCATTCCCCCATTATCGCCGAAACTTGTGCCCGGCACGCGTGCAGAAGATAAGCACCGTCATAAAACAGCGCGCGAACCTCGCACCAGAGTCTCATGTGAGCGCCCTAGCTCGGTCGTACCAGCAAACGCCCCTTCAACGCCAAATGCAGCGTACCCACCCACAGGAAAATGAGGAAAGCCGTACCCGCCACCGTTAGCGCAGGACCCACCAACCCCAGCGAGCCAGCAGCCGTCAAGCGAATACCGCTCGCCGCCATGGAAGCCATACCGAACGAGAAACCCCACATGCTCATCGAGAAACCACCCTCAAGAGTCCACGGGAGCAAACGCATCAAGAAGAACAACTGCAGAATGCCATAACCGGTCAGCACCAAAAAGAACCAGTCCACCATACCGCCATTAGCCGCCAGGTACGCGTTACCACCCACAAAAGGCGGCGCCATCTGAATACCAATAATGCCGCGCTCCCCCTGAGGTAGCGGGGCCAGGGTGCGCAGGCGGCTCAGAATCGCGGCCTCGACACTGAACCACGAAATCAGACCCGCACCGAAGAAGAGCATCGCCATATCGTGCCACCCCACAAAACCCATCGCCGTAGCGGTCGCAAAATTTGTCGCCACAGTCGGCAGATACAGCACCGGCGAGGCAGCCTCAGGCACATACCCACCACGCCACGTACCGGCAATGCGGTGAGAGGCAAAGTACAGCTGCCCCACAGCTCCCAGCACCACCAGAGTCAGCGCCGGAACCTCCGCATACGGGTAGAGAGCCGCACCCACCTGCGCCGTCGTCGCCGGAATCAGCGAAAAGAAGCAGGTACGCGCCGGATGCTCCCAAAAACTACGCACCCACGCACGGTACTTCACCACCGAATGAATCAAAAACCCCACAAGGAGCAGCCACACCACAGCGTTAAAAGCCAGGATACTCTCCCCTACCCAATCAGGTGCCATTCCCTTCGACGCACCGGTACGCCAGGCAGCGCCCAAAGCACCGGTGCCCAGCGCTACCGCAAAATAATTGACCGGCACGCTGAGACCGCGACGGGCGCTCTGCTCGCTCTGAAGGGAAGAAGGCATTAGGTTTTACCTCTCATGGTTGTAGGGCAGGTTGGGGACACGCAGCCCCAATATTGTCTCGAGAGCTCCGGGCAGAGATAACGTCAAAGCCAGCTAGAGTCAGAACTCGGGGCCAGAACTCAGAGCCAGAACCCGGGGGCTAAAAATCGCTCTATCGTTTCAATCCTATAAAAAATCGCCCCCGACGCCTAAACGTCGGGGGCGACTACTAGCTCATGCTAGAAGCTACAGGTGCATACCTTATGCAGCAACGGCAGCCGGATCAACGGGGATGCCGGGGCCGAAGGTGGTAGCAACGGTTGCCTTGGAGATGTAACGACCCTTAGCCGAAGAGGGCTTCAGGCGGTTAACCTCTTCCAGAGCTGCCTGGAAGTTCTCCTCCAGCTGCTCAGCGGTGAAGGAAGCCTTACCGATGATGAAGTGCAGGTTGGAGTTACGGTCAACGCGGAAGTCAATCTTACCGCCCTTGATGTCTGCAACAGCCTTTGCAACATCCATGGTCACGGTACCGGTCTTGGGGTTCGGCATCAGGTTACGGGGACCCAGGATCTTACCCAGGCGGCCGACCTTGCCCATCATGTCGGGGGTTGCAACCGCTGCGTCGAAGTCGGTCCAGCCACCAGCGATCTTTGCGATCAGCTCGTCGGAACCAACGAAGTCAGCGCCAGCTGCCTCAGCCTCAGCAGCCTTGGGGCCTGCTGCGATAACGACCACGCGAGCGGTCTTACCGGTGCCGTGGGGCAGGTTCACGGTACCGCGAACCATCTGGTCTGCCTTACGGGGGTCAACGGACAGACGCATTGCAACCTCAACGGTTGCGTCGGTCTTGGTGGAAGAGGTTTCCTTCGCCAGGGCAACTGCCTCAGCGGGGGTGTAGAGCTTACCCTCTTCAATCTTGGCTACAGCTGCCTTGTACGCCTTGCTGCGCTTTGCCATCTGCTTTTCTCCTTATGCAGTTGTGGTCTCGTGAGCCGCGCTCGGCTCTGCCACATCCCGTCCATACGACGGGCATTTACAAGTTCTGTGTAGAAAAATCTACGGTGCCGATTACTCGGCTATTCGGCGAACCGAAATTACTCGACGGTGATACCCATGGAACGAGCGGTACCTGCGATGATCTTGGAAGCAGCATCCAGGTCGTTTGCGTTCAGGTCGGGCATCTTGGTCTCAGCGATCTCGCGCACCTGAGCCTCGGTCAGCGAACCAACCTTGGTGGTGTGAGGAACAGCGGAGCCCTTAGCAACGCCAGCAGCCTTCTTGATCAGCTGGGAAGCCGGAGGAGTCTTGGTGATGAAGGTGAAGGAGCGATCCTCGTAGACGGTAATCTCAACGGGGATGATGTTACCGCGCTGCGACTCGGTTGCAGCGTTGTATGCCTTGCAGAACTCCATGATGTTCACACCGTGCGAGCCCAGTGCGGGGCCGACGGGGGGAGCCGGGTTAGCGGCGCCTGCCTGGATCTGCAGCTTAATGAGGCCAGTGACCTTCTTCTTGGGAGCCAATGTAGGGTCCTTTTCTTAGCTGGGAACCGACGCACAGGAGCGTACGCCGGCAAGACGGTGACCGTGGCGCGGTCACCCGTGCATCCGCATGAAAGCGTGACATGCGCATACACAAACCAACATTCTAGCGTTAATCAGCGACTTAATCCAGCGCCAGCTAGCAGAAAGAGTAAACCTCACCCACACAGCCACCGCCGGCTACACAGTCACTACAAAATATGAGCCCCGCACCGAAGTGCGAGGCTCATATTCACACGCTAAAAACGTTAAATCTTTTCGATCTCGGTGAAGCTCAAGGTCACCGGGGTATCGCGGCCGAAGACGGAAATCATCACGACAATCTGCTGGGACTCGCCCTTGATCTCCGAAACGGTAGCGTCCATGCCCTCGAAAGCACCGGACTTCACGCGGACGTTCTCACCCACAGTGTAGTCGGACTCGATAACGGGCTTGGAAACGGGCAGGCCCTGGCTCTGCTGCTGCTCTTCGAAGACCGGCAGGAGCATGTCGAAGACCTCGTCCATGCGCAGCGGGACCGGGTTGTACGCATCCTGACCCACGAAGCCAGTCACACCGGGGGTGTGGCGGACAACGCCCCACGAGTGGTCGGTCAGTTCCATACGAACCAGAACGTAACCGGGAACACGCACGCGGCGGATGGTCTTCTTCACGGTGTTCTTGAACTCAACCACGGTCTCCATGGGAACCTGAACCTCGAAGATCTCATCTTCAGCTTCCAGGTTCTGGATACGGGTCTCGATACCGGTCTTCACCTTGTTCTCGTAACCAGAGTAGGTGTGAACCACATACCAGTCGCCCATCTGACGGCGCAGCTTGGACTTGAATTCTTCCAGAGCGTCGACTTCCTCAGCAGCCTCAGCAGCTGCTTCAGCCACCTCAACAGCCTCGGTAGCTTCCTCAGCCTGCTGCTCAATAGCCGCAGACTCCTCAGTAGCCTCAGCAGCGGCTACCTCGACCTCTTCAATCTCGGATACCAGTTCCTGCTCGGACACGTCGCTCCTACTTTCTATCGTTAATCATCTAGAGGGGACTCCCACTCGCCAATGCGCTGGTTCCGTTACCGAAAATCCAGAATGCTCCCTGGCCGAAAAGATAATCCAGACCAGAAATAAGAAGGAGCATCACCACGACGAAGAACAGAACTCCGAAGAAGTAACCAACCAGTTCACGTCCGGTGGGAGTAGTAACCTTCTTCAACTCCGCAAAAACTTCACGGAGGAATGCAAAAATACGGCCGAAGAAACCGAGCTTCTTATCGCTCTTCGACGATGCGCCGGGCTTAACAACCTTCTCGGCGGTAGCAGACGATGCCATTTCTTCTGCCCCTTTCTGAGTCTAAAAAAGTACGCCCGGGGTGCGGGCGTACAAATTATTTATTGAGGCAATAAAAGCAGGGCGGACAGGACTCGAACCTGCAACCTGCGGTTTTGGAGACCGCTGCTCTACCAATTGAGCCACCACCCTTTGAAGCGTTAACTTCAGGTGTGAGAGTTGCTTCTCACTTGTCTACTCCTCTATTGCCTCGCAAGCCGTGGGCTTTAGAGGGGCAAACAATTACACCCTTGCGGGTGCAGAACTAACTGTAAACCATCTTTCGGGGCCGATGCAACTTCAAAATGTAATATTTTTCGAAAAACCTCTTGAGATACCTTGACGAAGGGTTCCGTATCGCTACTAGTGGACCGTATCCTATTACAAGGAACGCCGCACACACCCGCGCCCATCACGCGCGGATTGGTCCCACACGCGCATTCCCATCACCTATTTCCTTGTCGACTTCAGGCCGGCAGCGCACAAGAAGAAAGAGAAGAGAGCCCCATGGCGCGTATTTCAAGCCGCATCGGTGCCATCGCACCCTCCGCAACCCTTGCCGTCGACGCAAAGGCAAAAGCACTCAAGGCTCAGGGACGCCCCGTCATCGGTTTCGGCGCAGGCGAACCGGACTTCCCCACCCCCGCGCACATTGTGGACGCCGCACGCGAAGCGCTCAACGACCCCAAGAACTTCCGCTACTCCCCCGCCTCCGGTCTTCCCGAACTGAAGAAGGCAATCGCGGAAAAGACCCTGCGCGACTCCGGCGTAGAGATTGACCCCTCCCAGGTTGTCGTCACCAACGGCGGCAAGCAGGCGGTCTATCAGGCATTCGCAACCGTCATTGGCGAAGGCGACGACGTCCTGTTGCCCGCACCCTACTGGACCACCTACCCCGAGTGCATCCGCCTGGCCGGCGGCAACCCCATCGAGGTGTTCGCCGGTAGCGACCAGCACTACAAGGTCACCGTCGAGCAGCTCGAAGCAGCCTACACCCCCGCCACCAAGGCGCTCATCTTCGTCTCCCCCTCCAACCCGACCGGTGCCGTCTACACCGAAGAGGAAACCCGCGCCATCGGCGAATGGGCTCTGTCCAAGGGTATTTTCGTTCTGACCGACGAAATCTACGAGCACCTCACCTATGACGGTGTTCAGGCAGTCTCCATCCTGAAGGCGGTGCCCGAGCTCGCTGACCTGTGCGTCATCCTCAACGGCGTGGCAAAGACCTACGCCATGACCGGTTGGCGTGTGGGCTGGATGATTGGCCCGCGCGACGTTATCGCCGCAGCCTCCAACCTGCAGTCCCACATGACCTCCAACGTCAACAACATCGCCCAGCGCGCAGCTCTTGCCGCTCTGACCGGTCCGCAGGACGACGTGGAAATCATGCACGCAGCTTTCGACCGCCGCCGCCGCACCATCGTAGATGGCCTGAACGCTATTGAAGGCGTGCACTGCCCCGTACCCACCGGTGCGTTCTACGCATACCCGGATGTACGCGAACTGCTCGGCAAGGAAATTGAGGGCGTACGCCCGCAGACCACCGCAGAGCTGGCTGAGCTCATCCTCGAAAAGGCTGAGGTCGCCGTAGTTCCCGGCGAGGCATTCGGCCCCAGCGGCTACCTGCGCCTCTCCTACGCCCTGAGCGACGAGGATCTGGCAGAGGGCCTGGCACGCCTGCAGAAGTTCCTCGGTCAGGCACGCGACTAGACCCTCTGACCGCGCCCGCTGAACCGTGCAACTCACCTCGATGGAGACTGCGGTTCGGTAGGGACGGCGGTTCAGACGTGGGATGGACCGGCGCAAAACGATCAATCACAGGGCTATTGACCGTTTTTTGTCCTAAAAACCGAGAATCCCACAAATATTTAAAAATATTTTTAAAACGAATGAGGCTTCCCGCATCTTTACAGATGTGAGGAAGCCTCATTCGCCTCTTCGGTGCCATAAGTGGGAAAGGGCGGCTATTTGTACTTCAAACCCAAACATACAGGTTTCAAAAACCTGAACTTTTATGCCGCAATCTGGGCATTCCCACGCCATTCCACCACTACCAACACAACCCAAACATCGCTAAAATAGAGACCAAGAGAACGACCTCCCGACCGGCGCACATTCATGCGCCGAAATCGCGGAGGTCATAGTTATATACACGCGCGCACAACACCTAAAACGCGCAGACATTAGGAGCCAACCATGAAGATCGGTCTGCTTACTTCCGGCGGCGACTGCCCCGGCCTGAACGCTGTCATCCGCGGCGCTGTCCTCAACGGCGTCAAGAAGTACGGCTACGAGTTCGTCGGCTTCCGCGATGGCTGGCGCGGCGTCGTTGAAGGCGACTACATGGACCTGCCCCGCCAGAAGGTCCGCGGCCTGGCATCCCAGGGCGGCACCATCATCGGTACCTCCCGCACCAACCCCTTCGACGGCCCCAACGGTGGCCCCGAGAACATCGAAATCATGATGGAACGCCACGGCATCGACGCAATCGTCGCTATCGGTGGTGAAGGCACCCTCGCAGGCGCAAAGCGTCTGGCAGACGCAGGCCTGCCCGTCATCGGTGTTCCCAAGACCATCGACAACGATTTGCGCGCAACCGACTACACCTTCGGCTTCGACACCGCAGTGTCCATCGCAACCGAGGCAATGGACCGCATCCGCACCACCGGTGAATCGCACCACCGCTGCATGGTCGCAGAGGTCATGGGCCGCCACGTCGGTTGGATCGCCCTGCACTCCGGTATGGCTGCAGGTGCACACGCAATCCTGATCCCCGAGGTCAAGGTCTCCATGGAGCAGGTTGCAGAGTGGGTCAAGGAAGTACACGACCGCGGCCGCTCTCCCCTGGTTGTTGTTGCTGAGGGCTTCATCCCCGAAGGCTTCGACGACGTCATGGCAAACAAGGGTACCGAGAAGGACGGTCGTCCCCGCCTCGGTGGTATCGGTGAGTACATCACCCACGAAATCGAGAAGATGACCGGCGTCGAGACCCGTAACACCATCCTGGGCCACATCCAGCGCGGTGGCGCACCCACCGGCTACGACCGCGTGCTCGCAACCCGCCTGGGCATGGGCGCAGTCGACATGGTCGCTCAGAAGCAGTGGGGCAAGATGGTCTCCGTTCAGGGCACCGAAATCAAGTACGTACCCCTCGAAGAGGCACTGGACGGTCTGAAGTCTGTACCTCAGGAACGCTGGGAAGAAGCAGCCGTCCTCTTCGGCCGCTAAACCCCACAGCCTCAGCGCATTAGCTGAGCACTCATACTAAAACCGCGGAGGCAGGCACTCACAACGAGTGTCCGCCTCCGCGGCTTTTAGTTGGGGTGGGTTCTAGTTCAGGCGGTTTTGGGTCGGGGAGCGCCTAGCGCTTCAGGAAGTCCTGACCCGCCAAAGAACGACGCGCCACCTCACCGGACTCCGGCGAAACCACCGTCGTCTGAGCCACCGCGTACTCGGTCGCCGGCGCTGGCGAACCATCGGGCAGGAAGTCACCACCATCAACCGCACGCAAAGGCGCCTGCGGGTCAACGCCGCGCTTAATCACAGCCAGAGCAATCGGGCCCGCCTCGTGATGCAACGCCACCGAGGTAATACGACCGACCGGGCGGGACTTGCCCTCCACGAACAGCTCGCTACCTGACGCCGGCAGGGTGTGCTCCGAACCGTCAATATCCAAGAACACCAGGCGGCGCGGCGGGCGACCCAGGTTATGCACGCGAGCCACCGTCTCCTGGCCCTTGTAGCAGCCCTTATCGAAGTGCACCGCGGTACGGGTGTAATCCAACTCCTGCGGGATGGTCTTATCGTCAGCTTCAGTGCCGTAGCGCGGGCGCCACGCCTCAATACGCAGAGCCTCCGCAGCCCACAGACCCGCAAAACGCGCGTCCGAAGACTCAGCCAGGGCGGGCAGAACAGAGCGCGGCACGATGCTCAAGAAACGCACGTAGTCCGCACCCGGGTGAGCATCGCCCGCCTCATCGTAACGGTAGCTACCCGGTGCCGGAGTGTGCCAGGGATCCTCCCACACCAGCGGCTTGCCCTCAGCGAGCGCAGGATGTACCGAGCCGTCCTGCAGGATCGGGTTGCGGGCGCTCTCCAGCACCGCATACTCGTCGCTGAGGTTCTGCACCTCAACGCGCATCATGAACTTCATGCGGTTTAGGTAATCGGTCAGCGGCTGAGCCTGGTAGCCCTCAACGATCAGCCAGAGCGCCTCGCCGTCTTCAATTGCGGCGGGTGCGTACTCCACGCGGCCCTGAGGGGAAAGCAGCAGGAACTCGCGGCTCTCCCCGGCGGTCATACCGGTCAGAATCTGCGAGGCGATAGAAGTCAGCCAGGTCTGGCGGTCCGCACCCTCAATGCGCACTACGCCCAGGCAGGAGCGATCCACTAGCACCAGCGGTTCGCTTGCCTCGGCGGAGCGGTCGAAGCTGAGGGCGCGCTGCTCCAGCATGGGGTTGCCGTAGTGTGCGGCGACGCCGGCATCCAGCCCGGAGGCGGCAAAAGCGCCGTGCAGGCTCAGCAGGGGGCTCACCGGGCGGGAGGCATCGGGCTGGGGTGCCTCAGCCTGAGGCGCTTCAATCGAAGATTCAGTCACGGAAGGTGCACCTTTCACGCAAAGAGTCTGCCCCGCCGACCAGCGGGGCAGACACAAGTTAGTTATTAGGCGGTGGGCTCAGAGCCGGGCTCGCCGGTGGGCTCTTCGCCGTCCAGGGAACCGAACATCGAAGTGCCCAGGGAGTCGCCGGTCATCGAAGAGGTCTTACGCAGCTCAGCGGAAGCGTGCTTGTGCAGCTTGCCCTCGGCGTCTGCGACCTCCCAGTCCCACATGAGGTTGCCGTTGACCAGGCCCCACAGTCGCACGGAGCCTGCGTATTCGTGGGAAATGTCGTCGCGCAGTAGGTTGCCGGTCTGCATGCGGATGACCGGACCCTTAACCATGCCCACGTAGTTTTCGCTAATACCGCCGGGGTGCGCAATGGTTGCCAGCAGGGAGAAGCCGTCGTCGGCGTTGCGGAGAGTCTCTACGCTTGCCGCGTCAGCGAAGGCGGGAACAACGTCCTTGGGGACGATACCGAAGCCGCCGTCAGCGTCGGTGAGGGGGCGGTCAATCTGCCAGAAACCGGTTTCAACGGTGATGGGGCGCAGCTTCTGACCCTCGTCATCGAGCAGGAAAGACTCAGCGCGGTATTCAATGAAGGGCAGACCATCCTGCTCAAAAGTAATAATCTGGCCGAAGGGGGTGTTTTCCTGGCCTTCGTACCACATGGTTCCGGTGCCTTCCCAGGTGCCGAGCAACCATGCGAAGGGAACAAGTTCAGGGGTTAGGTTGGTAGGGATTTCAATAGCCATACCTTCCATTTTAGTATCCTGCGTACAACAGTAGCCTGTTCGTTCGCTCACGGCACGGGGTAGCACCGCCGTCTGCAGAGTAAACGGTACGGCGGGCAACATAAAGAAAACCCCCAACCGGAGGGGACCGGGTGGGGGTTCACGCCGCCATTGGCGAGGCGGTACGAACCGTACGACCGCCTAAAGCCCTGTGTGGGCGATGCTTCTGCTCTGTGCGGGAAGACTACTTCTGTCCGCTGAAGAGGCCACGCAACACTGCGAATGCACCGATACCGATGCACACGGAGATAATAGCCATCAGCGACATGAAGAGAGCTTCAAGAGCCATAAGATTGTTTTCCATGCCTTAAACCTACCATAGACTCCCTCTGAAAAGGGTGCAGAATCGGTGCTAAAGACATACTGGACAGAGCTATCGGCAGCGACCTGCGCAGACGGACGAGTAAACAGTCCGGTATACGATATCTGCTCCTGCTCTTTACCGCCTCCACAGCTGCACCATAGGCGGGCGAGTACACTAGAAAGAGCCTAATATTTTACCGGGAAAGGAGAGGGTGTGTACCGTATTGCGCTTCTGAGCGATACCGCCGCGCAGGATATGATCCCCTCGCTGAGTCTACTCAGCCACAAGGTACACGTTTTCCCCCTCGACACCGCCCATACCACCCTTGAAACCGAGACATTCGACCTGCTCATGGTCGATGCCCGCACCGCCCTCGTCAAAGCACGCCACTGCGCCCAGCTACTGCGCGCCGCAGGTGTGCAACTGCCGCTCATCGCACTCCTGAACGAAGGTGGCATGGCGGCTGTTGCCGCCTCCTGGCAGGTGGACGATATTGTCTCTGACCAGGCCTCCCCTTCCGAAATGGATGCGCGTCTGCGTCTTGCCATCAAAAGGGAAGCAACCGCTGAAGAAGAAAACCAGCAGGAACGAGTGGTACGCGCAGGCAACCTCGTGATTGACACCCAGGCGTACTCCGCGCATCTTTCCGGTACCGCACTGAACCTGACCTTCAAAGAGTTTGAACTGCTCAAATTCATGGCGCTACACCCCGGACGGGTCTTCTCCCGCGCCCAACTGCTCTCCGAAGTGTGGGGTTACGACTCCTACTACGGCGGTACCCGCACCGTGGATGTGCACGTGCGTCGTCTGCGTTCCAAGCTCGGCACCGAGTACGAGCAGATGATTTCGACCGTGCGTAATGTGGGGTATTCCTTCAATAGCACCCGCTAAATTTCGCGGCGCCAACCCCTCATTTGGTGTACCCGCTCTGCGAGTTGCCCCGGTGCTGCGCCGAGTACCAGAATGCGTAAATGTTCCGGTTCTTGTCATATTCGCCCAGGACGGAGAACAAACTCTCCAAAGAGCAACTATCCCCGGTAGAGTTGAATCAGAAGGCTACGAAAGAAGGCGATGATGGTACACAACCAGACACCCGATTCCTCCACCCTGTCCACTGCAAGCACCCCGGTCTACGCAGAACCGCAGCTCACCGAAGAGCTGCTGGAACGCTTCGATTCCTTCGCGCAGAAGGTTGCCCGCCATGACGGCGTCTCGGCGTTCTCTGAGCAGACCCGCATTGAGCTGAGTAAGGCACTCCGCGAAAGCACCCTGACCCCTCCGCGTTTCTTTGTCGCCGAGGATAACGGCACCCTCGCTGCCGTCTTTGTGGCGCTCACCCCCGCCAACGACGAAGACACCGGCGTGATTGAGGCAGCCGTCGCCCCCGAATACCGCGGACAAGGCGTAGGTAGCGCATTCTTCGACCACGCCGTCCGCCAGCTGGGCGATGACGCGACCCGCTACCGCCTCTGGGTTCACGGTAGCGCCACCGACACCGGTATTGAAAGCCCCGCCCACGCGTTTGCAACCCTGCACGGTTTCGAGCCGGTGCGTGTGCTGTACAAGATGGTTCTGCCCCTGGACGCGCAGACCCGCGAAGAGCTTGTGGAACGCTCCGATGCGCGCACTCTGCCGGAGAACCTGCGCATGCGCACCTTCACCGGCGCGGACGAGTTCCCCTGGCTGCGCGTGAACGCCGCCGCTTTTGCGCACCACCCGGAGCAGGGCAAACTCACCCTTGCTGATTTGCGCGAGCGCACCGGCTCCCCCTGGTTCCGCCCCGAGGGTTTCTTCATCGCCTCCGAGGTGGATGATGATTCCGCTATTGCGGCGTTCACCTGGACGAAGATCCCGACCGGTCAGGAGCAGGGCGAGCTGTCCCCCTCCGGCGAGATTTACGTGGTGGGTGTGAACCCGCAGGCTCAGGGAGGCGGCCTGGGCCGAACCCTCACCCTGCGCGCGCTGGCGTACCTGGCGTGCGCTGAGGACGAGAACGGCGAGCCGCTGCGCGCCATCGACCTGTACGTGGATGCTGACAACACCGCCGCATACTCCCTCTACACGTCGTTGGGTTTCGGTGTGGCGACGGTTGACCGCATGTACGCCCCCGCCCAGCAGGCTGAGCCTGCCGCCTAGTTTTTGGTGCGCCACAGTTGGCGTGCCTCTTCACGACTTATCCCCGATCAGAAAGGCAAGTACAGTATGGTACCCGCCCCCAATGGCCTGAATAAGGCGCCTAAGCCTAAGCCGTCTGAGCCTGCGCCCATGACCGGTGTCATTCACATTGGCCACGATATTTCGAAGATTGAGCGTGCCGAGTCCCGCGGTGACCGCATTGAGAAGGGCGAGAAGCGCTCCTACTTCAGTCTGGAAGAGGAGTTCGGCCCGGAGCGTTTCTTCGACCGTGAGAGCAGCTGGCTGGACTTCAACACCCGCGTGCTGGAGCTGGCGGAGGACCCGAACCTGTTCCTGCTGGAGCGTCTGAACTTCCTGTCGATTGTGGCCTCTAACCTGGACGAGTTCTTCATGGTGCGTGTGGCGGGTCTGAAGCGTCGCATTGCGACCGGTCTGGCGGTTCCTTCGGCTGCCGGTCTGAGCCCCGAGGAGCAGATGGAAGAGATTGCTGAACGCGCTCACCAGCTGCAGGCTCGTCACGCTGATGTGTTCCACAACCAGGTGCTGCCGGCTCTGGAGGAGCAGAACATCCGCATTGTGGGTTGGAACGACCTGGATGCGGATGCTAAGCAGCGTCTGCGCGAGGAGTTCATGCGCGATATTTTCCCGATTCTGACTCCTCTGGCTGTTGACCCGGCGCACCCCTTCCCGTACATTTCGGGTCTGTCGCTGAACCTTGCGGTGCTGGTGCGTAACCCGCAGACCGGCAAGGAGCTGTTCGCTCGCGTGAAGGTGCCCGATCAGCTGGACCGTATGGTCTCTGTGGATGGTTCGCGCGCCGCTAATACTGCGGGCCGCGAGAGCCGCTACATTGCTCTGGAAGACATCATTGCTGAGCACCTGGATACCCTCTTCCCGGGCATGGAGGTTGTGGAGCACCACGTCTTCCGCGTGACCCGTAACGAGGACCTTGAGGTGGAAGAAGACGATGCAGAGAACCTGCTGAAGGCCCTGGAGAAGGAGCTTCTGCGCCGTCGTTTCGGTCCTCCGGTCCGCCTGGAGGTTGAGGACACCATCAACCCGACCATCCTGGATTTGCTGATTTCTGAGCTGAACATTGACGAGTCTGAGGTGTACCGTCTGCCGGCTCCGCTGGATTTGCGCGGCATGAGTGCGATTGTTCGTGCGAACCGCCCGGCTCTGCACTACCCCAAGCACATTGCGCACACCTCCCGCTGGCTCAACGCCACCGAGACCGCGAAGGCTGCGGACGTTTTCGCGGCCGCCCGCGATCACGATGTGCTGCTGCACCACCCGTACGATTCCTTCGCGACCAGTGTGCAGGCGTTCCTGGCTCAGGCTGCCGCTGACCCGCGTGTTCAGGCGATTAAGCAGACCCTGTACCGCACCAGTGGCGATTCCCCCATCGTGGATGCGCTGATTGAGGCGGCTGAAGCTGGCAAGCAGGTCGTGGCGCTGGTGGAGATTAAGGCTCGCTTTGATGAGGAAGCCAACATCTCGTGGGCTCGTAAGCTGGAGCGCGCGGGCGTGCACGTGGTGTACGGCATCGTGGGTTTGAAGACTCACTGCAAGCTGTCGTTGGTGGTGCGCCGTGAGGGTAACCACCTGCGTCGTTACGCACATATTGGTACCGGTAACTACCACCCGTCCACGGCTCGTTTCTACGAGGACTTGGGTCTGATTACCTGCGATGAGCAGATTTGTGAGGATGTCTCCCGCCTGTTCAACCAGCTGTCCGGTTACGCGCCGAAGACTAACTACCAGTCGCTGCTGGTGGCGCCGCGTACTCTGCGTAGCGGCCTGATTGAGTGCATCGACCAGGAGATTGAGAACCACAAGGCTGGCCGTCCGGCGAAGATTCAGTTCAAGTGCAACTCCATGGTGGATGAGGCCATCATCGATTCGCTGTACCGTGCTTCGCAGGCTGGTGTGCCGGTGGATGTGGTGGTTCGCGGTATTTGCGCTCTGCGCCCGGGTGTTAAGGGTCTGAGCGAGAATATTCGCGTCCGTTCGGTGCTGGGTCGTTTCTTGGAGCATTCGCGCGTGTTTGCGTTTGAGAACGGTGGCGATCCGATTGTCTACATTGGCTCTGCCGATATGATGCACCGCAACCTGGACCGCCGCATTGAGGCGCTCGTGCCTGTGAAGGATCCGCGCCACGTGAAGTACCTGCGTGACATGTTCACCATCTACATGAGTGATTCTTCGCGTACCTGGCACCTGGATTCTGAGGGTAACTGGACCCGCCACGATACCGATGACCAGGGCAACCCGCTGCAGGATGTTCAGTCGTACTATCTGCGTTCGCGTTCCCGTAAGAACGTGGTGGATAAGGTCTAAGGATTTGCCGCTGACCTAGCGGTGATTTCTGGTTATGAACCCCGTCTGTTCTCACGCTTTTTGGTGTGAGGGCAGGCGGGGTTTGCCGCGTGTCGTGCAAAATCTTGGGGCGGACTAGTGCACTTAGCGCAAAAGTGAACAACAGGTTACGTTGAGATTACAACTTGACGCTTCTCTCCCCTACAATTAGACGCGGAGCATGGTGCCCTCTGGCATTGTGCACAGCCTAGCGAAGAGGATCAGAGAGAGATATGGCACCGCTGGATTCCCCCTCCATCTACTACTCGGCACGACGTTTTGACGCGGTCAACAGCATTGACCGTGCCCCCTCAAACACTGCGGATATTGTTGCTTCTGGCGCACTGATTTGGCGCATGCGCGATGGTGCGCTTGAGGTCCTGATCATTCACCGCCCCCGCTATGACGACTGGTCCTGGCCTAAGGGCAAGCAGGACCCGGGCGAGTCCCTGGCTGAGACTGCTATTCGTGAGATTCGCGAAGAGGTCGGCCTGCAGGTTGTTCTGGGTGTGCCCCTGGCTGTGACTTCCTACCCGGTGGGCGGACGTCCCAAGGATGTTTTTTACTGGTCTGCTGAGCTTCCGGAAGGCTCCCGCGCCCTGGCGGATGAGGGTGAAGTGGATGAGCTGCGCTGGGTATCCACCGAGGTTGCTCGCGCCCTGCTGACCAACGAGGACGACCTGGCGCCCCTGGAGTCCCTGGAGGCTCTGGCTGAGGCGGATGCGCTGCGCACCCGCCCGATTCTCATTGCCCGCCATGCGAAGGCTAAGCCTCGTTCGAACTGGGCTGCTGCTGAGGATGACCGTCCGCTCGCGGCGACCGGCAAGCGTCAGGCGTTGGCCTCTAGCCGTCTCTTTGCGGCGTGGGCTCCGAGCCGTATTATTTCTTCCCCGTGGCTGCGTTGCGTTCAGACCGTGACCCCGTACTCGGTGGATTATGGTGTGTCGGTGAAGGAGAAGAAGTCCCTATCGGAGGCGGGCGCTCAGCGTCACCCGGCACGTACTGCCCGCACCGTGGCGTCACTGTTCGATAAGGATTCTTCGTCCCTGCTGTGCACTCACCGCCCGGTGCTGCCCCAGGTGATGGATGTTCTGCGTGAGTACCTGTTTGAGGGTTCCGCGGAGGTTCTTCCGACCGAGGACCCGTACCTGGAGCCTGGCGATGCCCTGGTTCTGCAGGTGACTGAGGGCGACAACCCGCGTATTGTCTCGGTGGAGCGAGTACGCGCGGCTCTGGACTAACATCCATATACTTTGATCTTCTAACGGCGAGCGCGCTGGGCTTTATGCTCAGCGCGTTTGCTCTACCCGCGCCCATTCGGGAGTTTTACAATAGAGGGGCGGTTGATTTGTGACCGTCTCTCACGTCTACTGACAGGATTCAAGGTTTTTCTTATGACTCACGCAATCCCCACTCCCTATGAAGATCTTCTGCGCGAAATCCTCGAGGAGAACAAGGACGCCATCGCGGCGGATGCGCAGCGTTCCGACCGTACCGGCACCGGTACCTTCGGTGTTTTTGGCCGTCAGATGCGTTTTGACCTGCGTGAGTCGTTCCCGCTGATTACCACCAAGCGTGTGCACTTCAAGTCTGTTGCCATTGAGCTGCTGTGGTTCTTGCGCGGTTCCTCGAATGTGCGCTGGTTGCAGGAGCGCGGCGTGACCATTTGGGATGAGTGGGCTGATGAGAACGGCGATTTGGGCCCGGTCTACGGCGTGCAGTGGCGTTCATGGCCGACCCCCGACGGTGGCACGATTGACCAGATTGCTAAGGTTATCGATTCGTTGAAGAATAACCCGAGCTCTCGCCGCCATATTGTTTCGGCATGGAACCCTGCCGAGGTGGACAACATGGCGCTTCCGCCCTGCCACGCACTCTTCCAGTTCTACGTGCACGAACGCGCGGACGGTGTGAAGGAGCTGTCCTGCCAGCTGTACCAGCGTAGCGCGGACATGTTCCTGGGCGTGCCCTTCAACATCGCCTCGTACGCTCTGCTGACCTACCTGATTGCGCAGGAGGTCGGTATGGAGCCGGGCGAGTTCGTGTGGACCGGCGGCGACTGCCACATCTACTCGAACCACCTGGAGCAGGTGAAGAAGCAGCTGGGCTACGGCACCGACCCGGAGGGTAACCCCTACCCGCCGCGCGAACCGTACCCGTACCCGAAGTTGGTTATTAAGACGAAGAAGCCTTCTATTTTCGATTACGAGTATGAAGACTTTGAGCTGGTGGATTACAAGCACCACCCCGGTATTGCCGCCCCGATTGCGGTCTAACTGCAGGTAACGAGGAGGCATGATGTATCGTTTGGGCGCTATTTGGACACAAACTGATGCCGGTATTATCGGCCGTGACGGGGATATGCCCTGGTACGCTCCGGAGGATTTGGCGCACTTCAAGAAGGTGACGCTGGGTGCTCCGGTGATTATGGGTCGCCGCACCTGGGAGTCGATCCCGCCGCGTTTTCGTCCCCTGCCGGGCCGTACGAATATTGTGATTAGCCGTTCGGTCACCGAGGCGGAAGAACGCGACGGTGCGCTGTGGGTTCCCTCGCTGGATGCGGCGCTGTACGCGGCTCGTGACGTTGCAGGCGCGCCGGTCGAAGCTACCCCGGCAGATACCGCCGCGGTTGATGCTTGGATTATTGGTGGCGGCTCCGTCTACGCGGAGGCACTCTCCCGCACCGACCTGCCCGTCTTCGGCCGGGTGAAGACGGTGGAGCGGACCCTCTTCTACTGCCAGGAAGGTAACGAGATTACCGGCGATACGCGAGCGCCCGAACTGCAGCTTGCAAATTCTGCGGGTAACTGCGAGGTCAGCTCCCCGAACGGGTGCTGGCGGGTCACCTCCGAGAGCGCCTGGGAGAATAGCGAGAAGGGTTACCTGCTCGATGAGTCGGGCACGAAGAACCCCATGTACTTCTCGTTCCAGCGGCTCGAACGTATCTAGTTCAAGCTTCCCTCATTCACTCGCTGATATAGACATGCATTTCAAGCCTGCGGCTACTCCCCTCCCGGAGTGCCGCGGGCTTGAGTGTTTAATGCGACTCCCGGTGCCCCGGTAATAAGCCCCGCCTCTTCACACGGTATCCCGTTCCGAATATCAAATTTTTTGTACGGTGTTAGTCCGCACCCGCCAGCCTGAGAGTACACTTGGAACCATGAACTTTATTCCCGGTGACTCTGTAGGTTTTGTTGGCTGGCGCGGCATGGTGGGCTCCGTCCTCATGAAGCGCATGGTTGAGGAAGGCGACTTCGAGGGCATTACCCCCGTCTTCTTCACCACCTCTAATGTTGGTGGCGCTGCGCCCACCTTCGACGGCGTAATTGAGCCGTCCGAGCTGAAGGACGCATACGACATTGATGAGTTGCGTAAGCACTCGATTATTGTGACCGCTCAGGGCGGTGGCTACACCGAGGCTGTGCACCCGAAGCTTCGTGCAGCCGGCTGGGACGGCCTGTGGATTGATGCCGCTTCCACCCTGCGCATGAACGATGACTCCATCATCGTGCTGGACCCCATTAACCGCGACGTCATCGACCGCGGCCTGGCATCCGGCGTGAAGGACTTCGTCGGCGGTAACTGCACCGTCTCCTGCCTGCTGATGGGCCTGGGCGGCCTCTTCAAGAACGACCTGGTCGAGTGGGCTACCTCCATGACCTACCAGGCTGCTTCCGGCGGCGGTGCCCGCCACATGCGCGAGGTGCTTGCACAGTTCCGCGACCTGGGCAACGAGGTCTCCGAGGAGCTGAACGACCCCGCATCCGCAATTCTGGACATCGACCGCAAGATCCTTGCTAAGCAGCGCTCCGGTGAGCTGGATTCCTCCCAGTTCGGTGTGCCGCTCGCTGGCTCCCTGATTCCCTGGATCGACTCGGATCTGGGTAACGGCCAGTCCCGCGAAGAGTGGAAGGCTGAGGTTGAGACCAACAAGATCCTGGGCCGCTCCGAAGATGACAAGATCACCATGGATGGTCTGTGCGTCCGCATCGCTGCGATGCGCTCGCACTCTCAGGCGCTGACCATCAAGCTCAAGAAGGATCTGCCGCTCGAAGAGATCGAGCGCATCATCGCTGAGGACAACCCCTGGGTTCGCTTCGTGCCGAACGAGCGTGAGGCTTCCATGGAGCAGCTGACCCCCGTGGCTGCTTCCGGTTCTCTGGAGATTCCGGTTGGTCGCGTGCGTAAGCTGGCTATGGGCCCCGAGTACATTAGCGCGTTCACCGTGGGTGACCAGCTGCTCTGGGGTGCTGCTGAGCCGATTCGCCGCATGCTGCAGATTGCTGTTGGTAAGCTCTAAGGCTCACTGACAAGCTATAAGAAAGCCCTCGCTACCATTCTTTTCGGATGGGAGCGAGGGCTTTTTGTGTTTGCCTATAGCTTGCGCAGAGCGGATCAGCGCGAGCTGGTTTAGCGCTGGTTTGCGGCGGCGGCTTTGCGTTCTGCCTTGCGTGCGGCTTTGTGTTCCTTGCGCTGCTGTCGCCAGGCGCGGTAGCGGTACCAGGCGGTGAGCACCACGTGCTTCATGAAAATATTGGCGCGGCGTGCCCAGGTGAATTCGGTGCCCCAAATGCCCAGGCCTATGAAGATGAACAGCCAGCCGGGGCCGGGGGTGACGAGCATAATCAGTCCGGCGATGAAGCAGAAGGCGCCCACGCCGATGACAAGGGGCTTGTAGAGATGACGCATGACCGGATGCGCGTGCATACGCTCCTTGCGGGCTTCGAGCCAGCGGTGAAAGCGGCTGGTCTCGCTTTCCTTGACTTCATCTTCAATGGTTTTCAGGGGTGGTCCTTCCAGACGTGCCGTAGGTGAGTTTCACCGGGCGGCGGTGGTTAGAGGATAGCACCTACCGCTGTATGGGTGCTGTGAAAGATTTCTTCATGTTGAGATTTTTCCGTCATCTTCAAAATTTTTTCGTTTCAATAGTGTTCAAGTCGAAAGTACCTTTATACACTGTAAGGGAACAATTCGCCCGGCACTACGCCTAAACACTAAGGAAGCGACCCACTACCGTGTCCTCCCCCCGTCCCGTATCAACGGACTCATCCCGCACCAACGCTGTTGCACCCGCTGGTACCTCTGCACCCGCTGCTGAACGCAACGCCGCACCGACCCTCAACGAACGCCTCGAAAACCTGCCCTTCACCCGCGCCCACGGCAAGCTCCTGGGCATCTCGGGTCTCGGCTGGGCACTCGACGCCATGGACGTTGGCCTCATCTCCTTCGTCATGGCGGCCCTCATCAAGGAATGGCATCTGAGCCCCACCGAAGCCTCCTGGCTCGGTTCCATCGGATTCGTCGGCATGGCGCTCGGCGCAACCTTCGGCGGCCTACTCGCCGATAAGCTCGGCCGCCGCTACATCTTCGCACTCACCCTGCTGATTTACGGTCTGGCGACCGGCGCCTCCGCCCTGGCAACCTCCCTGGGTGTGCTGCTCGTCTTCCGTTTCCTGGTCGGTCTGGGTCTGGGCGCGGAACTTCCCGTGGCATCCACCCTGATTTCTGAGTTCTCGCCTCGCGCTATCCGCGGCCGCGTCGTGGTCGCTCTGGAGGCTTTCTGGGCTCTGGGCTGGATCCTCGCCGCTCTCATCGGTACCTTCGTCGTTCCGCAGGCTAATGGCTGGCGCTGGGCGCTTGCCATCGGTCTGATTCCCGCCATCTACTCGCTCGTAATCCGTATGGGAACCCCCGAGTCGGTGCGCTTCCTGGAGTCGGTCGGCAAGCACGATCAGGCACACCAGGTGGTCGAACGTTTCGAGGCCTCCCCCGCGCTCTTCTCCCGAACCGGTAAGAAGCAGACCGAAGACGCTTCCGTACACGGTGCCGCAGAAAGTGCCGACAACGCAGAATCCGCGAAAATCCACTCCATCTGGGCTGCCGGCCAGCGCCGCAAGACCATCGCCCTGTGCGTCATCTGGTTCTGCATCAACCTCTCCTACTACGGCGCGTTCATCTGGATTCCGGCGCTGCTGAACGCCCAGGGCTTCAGCCTCGTGAAGTCCTTCGCATTCACCCTCATCATGACCCTCGCCCAGCTGCCCGGCTACGCGGTCGCCGCCTACCTCATCGAAAAGTGGGGCCGACGCGCAACCCTGGCGACCTTCCTGCTCGGCTCCGCACTGGCGGCAGCTGGCTACGGCATGGCGCACTCCGAGGTATTCATTATCCTCGCCGGTTGCATGCTCTCCTTCTTCAACCTCGGCGCGTGGGGCGCCCTCTACGCCCTGAGCCCGGAGATCTTCCCGACCCACCTGCGCGGAACCGGCACCGGTGCCGCCGCCGGTATCGGCCGTATCGCCTCCATCGCGGCGCCGCTCATTGTGCCGCCGCTGGTCGCATTCGGTGGAACCCCGCTGCTCTTTACGCTCTTCTCCACCGCGTTCCTGGTAGCGGCAACCACCGTGTTCCTGCTGCCTGAACGCCGCGGCGAGTCCCTCTAACGAGCCGCCTAGCCTACATGATGGGCTGTCCCTCCTGAACGCTTTTTCCGAGCAGTCAGAAGGGGCAGCTCATTTGTCATTTAAGCCCCCTATCCATGCGCCACAACCTCAAACTATGAGAGGATACGTTCTATGCTCGATTCCTTCCTCTCCAGCCCCTACCGCACAGAGTTCAGCCCCTGGCCCGTGAGCGAACACTACGCCACCGAACGTGCCGGCGGCGTGCCCGAAGCCATGCTGCTGCCGGGCGAACTCACCGTGCACCGTAGCGACGGGGCAAAAATGAGCTACTACCTGGACTGGCCCGAGGAATTCAACGAATACACCCGCGCAATCACCCTGCGCCCGCGCACCAAAAACGGCTACCCACAGGACTTTACGCTCAGCGTCGCCGTACGCGACGGCCAGGCTGTCTTCACCGCAACCGCGCTCAGCTTCTGGGAACAGCGCGACGGCCGCCCCTACGACCATGAGCCCATCGCCCGCGGCTACGTGGACGTCGTAGCCTACGAATCCTGCGAGGAATACGTGGGCAATTCCGCCGCGCCCGCCCTCATCGGCTGGGATATCGCAGACCTCTACCCTGCACGCATGGCGCTCATCCGCGCCCTCTGCGAAGGAATCGCCAGCAGCATCACAATGGGCACCCAAATCCTCGCGGACGGGCAGGTACAGGTCGACCACAAGGACGGGGATCTGCTCGCCCTACACGTAAACGCGATCAGCACCGTAGGCGGCATGGTCCGCGCCCTCATCATCGAGCAGGACCGTGTGCCCAGCGGCGTATCTACCAGCACCGCTACCGGTACCTCCGAGCGTGCCGACCTGCAGACGCGCGCCTACTACGCCAACGTGCTTTCCCCCGTTCCCGGCGAGTTCGGCAACCTTGTCTGGTCGCACAGCGAGGACGCGGAATACTACCCGTACCGGCCCACGCGCCATAAGCCGATTTTCCACGCCCCCAGCCCGCCGCAGAAGCTTCCCCTGGCGGTTCAGGTGCTGATGGAGCATCTGCCTGCCGCTCCCCTTGCGGCAACGCGCACAGCGCCCAAGCGCAGGCCCTACCTGCCGGGCCAGGTGCGTATCTCCTCACCTCGCCACTAGCTCAGCGAGTCAATACAACGCTTCGGGCGGTCTCCAATGAAGAGACCGCCCGAAGCGTTTATTCTATGCGTCCTCGCGCTACGAGAGGCGAGAAGTTAAGCGTTTAGATTTCGCCGTTGACCACGACAGGTTCAGGAACCAGGGTCACGCCAAAACGTTCATGCACGCCGTCGCGCACAGCGCGGGCGATAGCGAAGATGTCCTCAGCGGATGCGCCGCCGCGGTTCGTAATCGCCAGGGTATGCTTGGTCGACAGGCTTGCACGACCCTGAGCGATCTCGCGGGACTCGCCCTCCAGACCGAAGCCCTTCTCGAAACCGGCGTGCTGAATCAGCCAGGCAGCCGAGAGCTTCACGTGATCGGGGTCCTCGACACCCGCGGTGAACGGGGAAGTCTTCACGACCACCGGGAAGTTCGGGGCGCCCTCGGGCAGGGAATCCAGGGTCGAGCGCGGAACGATCGGGTTGGTGAAGAAGGAACCGGTGGAGAAGGTATCACGGTCCTCGGGGTTGAGCACCATGCCCTTGGAACCGCGCAGCTCCAGCACCTTTTCGCGTACCAGGGCGGATTCGGCGCGCTGACCGGGCTCAATGCCCAGGCTCTTCGCTAGCTCGGCGTAACGAATCGGGGAGGACAGGCTACCGAGGGTGAACTGGAAATCAACGGTCAGCACCACGTAGCGGGGCGAGCCGTTGACGGTTGCGCGCTTGAGCACCGAGTCCCGGTAGCCGAAGCGCAGGTCTGCGCTCGCGAAGGTCTTCCGAGTGTTCTTTTCGCGGTCCCAGGTGCGTACGGAGGCGATGAACTCGCCCACCTCAACGCCGTATGCGCCGACGTTCTGCACGGGGGTTGCACCCACAGTGCCGGGAATACCGGAGAGAGCCGCGGGGCCAACCCATTCGTTCTCGATGCTGAGCTTCACGAAGTCGTCCCAGATAGTGCCCGCCTGCACGCGCACGTTCGCGCCGCCGCATGCGGGGATGGGCAGAACCTCTACGCCTTCGGAGGCGATGTGCACGACGGTTCCGTTGAAGCCTTCGTCGGAAACCAGCAGGTTGGAACCGCCGCCCACGATGAGGACGGGCTCGCCTGCGGCGTCTGCAGCGGAGACTGCTTCGATAATTTCTGCTTCGGAGGTGGCGCGGACGTAGGTCTTAGCGGGGCCGCCTACCTGGGCGGTGGTCAGTTCGCTCAACAGCTTTTCAGTCATAGGTTAAGAATACCGGTCGTTGTGCGGGGTCAACACCCACCACGCGTTAAAGTCACGAAAACCTTATGGTGATTTTGCCTTCATTTTCCGGCGCGCCTCCCGCAGAAAGAAGCGCCACCACCTGCGTCGGTGAGCGCGCTGCCGAGCACACAGCCGAGCGCACAAAAGCCCCGGCACCACCTCATCGGGTAGCGCCAGGGCTTTCACATAATTGCTTTCACACGGCTATCTGCAAGCACAGAAACTCTATGCCGAGAGACGAACCACAGCCTGGCTCTTCATCAGAACCTTCTGCTCCTTGCCTTCCTCATCACGAGCGGTGACGGTCAGGTCAATGCGGGCGGTGCGCTCCTCCTCGTTCAGGGCGCCCACCTTACCGCTGATGGTCAGGGCGTTCGTGGGGGTGTCGGGGTTTTCGCCGCCGGGTGCATCCGCCACGGGAACGGGCTTGGTGAATCGAGTCTGGTAGTCCACGATCGCGCCAGGGTCGCCCGCCCAGTCGCTCACGAGCTGCACGGCGGTACCCATGGTCAGCATGCCGTGAGCGATCACGCCGGACAGGCCCACCGACTGAGCAAAACGCTCGTTCCAGTGAATCGGATTGAAGTCACCGGATGCGCCAGCGTAACGCACCAGCGAAGCGCGGGAGAGCTCCACGGTACGCGAACCGATGTCCTGGCCCTTTTCAAGATCTTCAAAACGCACCATTAGTTTTCCTCCTCAGCACGAACCAGCAGGGAAGAAATGCAGGTGGTGACCGGCTCGCCCTGCGCATCAACGATTTCTTCACGGGTAGTCAGCATTGCGCCGGCACCCATCACGCGCACGGAGTCCACGTGAACTTCGGTGCGCAGCTCATCACCGGCAACAATGGGGCGGTGATGGGTGAAGCGCTGGTCGGCGTGCACCACGCGGGAGAAATCAATACCGGCGGAATCGTCGTTGATGAGTGCCGCGTCAGCTGCCTGCGCCAGGATAATGGCGAAGGTCGGCGGGGCAATCACATCTGCGTACCCTGCCGCGCGGGCTGCCTCAACGTCGTGGTGGAGGGGGTTTTCTGCGTGAACTGCTCGGGCAAATTCGCGGATCTTTTCGCGACCGACAACGTAGGTGTTCTCGGACGGGTAGACCCTGCCCACAATCTCAGGGTTAATGCTCATGATTTCAGTCTACCGTTCTTGTGCACAGTGTTCAGCTCAAACGTACAGAGTGGACAGACCACTGTACAGGTAACCGGCGTGCAGGCGTGCAGTATTTCGTCGCATTTTTACCTGCTAGCGAAGGCCCCTACCCATCCAGCCCAAGCAGGCGTAGGCTGGACGGGTACCCGCAATCTATTTCAGAAGGAAAAGTTATGTCTTCCAACGTAAAAATTTCGGTGCTTGACCTGATGCCGCACCGCCCCGACCAGAGCCAGCACCAGACCATGCTCAACACCATCGATGCCGCCCGCGCGGCTGAGTCCTACGGCTACGAGCGTTTCTGGGTCGCCGAGCACCACAATGCCGGCTCCCTGCTGTCCTCGGCGACCGTCGTGGTCATGGCGGAGATCGCTGCCGCAACCGAGCGTATTCGCGTGGGTTCGGGCGGCATTATGCTCCCCAACCACGCACCCTACGTGGTGGCGGAGCAGTTCGGTACCCTCAACGCATTCCACCCCGGCCGTATTGACCTGGGTGTGGGCCGTGCGCCCGGCACCGACCCGATGACCGCCGCCGCTCTGCGCCGCGACGATTCTGCCGCCATGAGCTTCCCCGCCGAGGTGCAGCAGCTGCAGCGCTTCCTGGGCGAGCCCTCCCCCATGCACCGCGTGCACGCCATTCCCGGCCAGGGCTCGAAGGTGCCCCTGTACATTCTGGGTTCTTCCCTGTTCGGTGCGCAGCTTGCCGCACAGCTGGGTCTGCCCTACGCGTTCGCTTCGCATTTTGCGCCCGCAATGCTGCAGGAGGCGGTAGACACCTACCGCGCAAACTTCAAGCCCTCCGAGCACCTGGAACAGCCCTACGTCATGGTGGGTGCAACCGCAATGCTCGCCGATACCGACGAGCGAGCACGCTACCTGTACACGACCCAGCAGCAGCATTTCCTGGGCGTGGTGCGCGGCAATCTGTCTTTCGCACCTCCCGTGGAAGATATGGACGCCGTCTGGACCGACGCGGAGAAGATGCACATTGAACGCATGACCGCCGAAGCAATCGTAGGCTCCCCCGCCACCGCACAGGCTCGTATTGAGGACCTGGTGGCGCGCACGGGCGCTGACGAGCTCATCGTCATGACCGAGGCGTGGGAGCACGAGGACCGTCTGCGCTCCTACGAGCTGCTGTCCCAGCTGCCGGTGGTGCGCCGCGCCTCCTAACGCTTCGATCAGAGCATAAAGATGAAGCCCCCGAGTATTTTTCTCGGGGGCTTTGCTATGCCCGGCATCGGGCCGCGGGGCTGAGTACCTATTGAGCACATGCAGACCGGGCTTCAGGCAAAGAAAATAGGCAGACAAAATGGCAAACAAAAAAGCCTGCCTCCGAAGAGACAGGCTTATCTGAGCCCCGACCGGGAATCGATCCCGGGACCTCCATCTTACCAAGATGGCGCTCTACCACTGAGCTATCGGGGCGTAGCGGTGGACGGGCTCGATCCGCGCTCTACCACTGAGCTATCGGGGCAACAGGTAAAACTATACAGGTCTTCAAGAATGCTCGCAAGCGGAGAAGCTATGGCATGCACCACATTTAACGTTTTCCTGTTCTCCGCCCTGCCGCACGATAGCCCAGCAATGACCAGGCGCCCCAGTAATGATCAGGCACCACCGCAACAGCTGACGCAAACACATCAACACCCATATACATAAAGACCGGCAGGAGAGCTCATCGCTCCCCTGCCGGTCTTTGACTCATATGCGAATGACAAGGCTGCTAGCCGATAGCCTTAGCAAGCCCCTCATACCGCAAATTCAGGCTTAGCTGAAATCTTAGTAGCGCTTGCCGCGGCCGCCGAAGTCACGGCCACCGTCACGGTTACCGCGGTAGCCGCCATCGCGGCGGTTATCACGGCCACCGAAGTCGCGACCGCCGAAGTCACGGCCACCATCGCGGTTGCCACGGTAGCCGCCATCACGGCGGTTATCACGGCCACCGAAGTCGCGACCACCAAAGTCACGGTCATTACGCTTGCCACCGAAATCACGGCCGCCACGCTTGAAGTCGCGGTCACCGCCGAAGTCACGGCCACCCTCACGGTTACCGCGGTAGCCGCCTTCACGACGGCCACCCTCGCGGCGATCGAAGTCGCGGAAACCGCCCTCACGACGGCCACCACCGAAGCTGCGGCCACCGCCGCCGCCCTTGGGACCGTTGTCCTTGCGGATGTTGATGAACTCGCCAGCAATCTTGGTGTCGCGCAGGCGATCGAAGAAGTCGCGGGGCAGGTCCTCGGGCAGGCCAACAATGGTGAAGTGCTGGCGAATGTCGATGGAGCCGATCTGGGAGCCCTTAATGCCACCCTCGTTAGCCAGTGCACCCACAATAGCGCCTGCGGTCACGCGGGAGGAACGGCCAACGTTCAGCTTGTAGTTGACCATGCCCTCGTCGTTGTGCGCGCGCTTAGCCTTGCGGCCGCCGCGGTCCGAATCGTCGTCGGAGAAGGGGCGGGAGTTGCGCGCGATGTCCTCTTCCTCATCCAGGAAGAACGGGCGACCCTGCTGGGCGATAACAGCCAGTGCAGCCGCAATATCCTCAGCGGTGGTGTCGTGCTCGTTCTCGTAGTCCTCGATAATCTGGCGGAAGAAGCTCAGGTCCTCAGACTCGATGGTCTCGGTAATCTGCTGTGCGAAGCGCTGCTTACGGGTCTCGTTCACTGCCTCTGCGGTGGGCATGTGCATCGGCTCGACCTTCTGGCGGGTTGCCTTCTCGATCTGACGCAGCATGTACTTCTCACGCGGGGTGACGAAGAGGATTGCGGCACCTTCACGACCTGCACGGCCGGTACGGCCGATGCGGTGCACGTAGGACTCGGTGTCGTGGGGGATGTCGTAGTTGACGACCAGGGAGATGCGCTCAACGTCCAGGCCGCGTGCAGCCACGTCGGTTGCTACGAGGATGTCGATGCGGCCATCACGCAGGGCGTCAACGGTGCGCTCACGCAGCTGCTGGGGGATGTCACCGTTGATCGCTGCTGCCGCGAAACCGCGTGCCTTCAGCTTGTCGGCAACTTCCTCGGTTTCCTTCTTGGTGCGCACGAAGACAATGATGCCATCGTAGTTTTCGACCTCGAGCACGCGGGTCATTGCATCCAGCTTGTGGGAGTGCATGACCTGCATGTAGCGCTGGGAGATGTTTGCGCTGGTGGTGGTCTTAGCCTTGACACGAATCTCGGTGGGGTCGTTCAGGTACTGCTGAGCGATCTTGCGGATCGAGTTGGGCATGGTTGCAGAGAAGAGCGCAACCTGCTTGCTGTCGGGGGTGCCTTCGAGGATCTTTTCCACGTCTTCGGCGAAGCCCATGCGCAGCATTTCGTCTGCCTCGTCCAGTACCAGGTACTGCAGGTTGGACAGATCCAGGGAGCCCTTCTCCAGGTGGTCGATCACACGGCCAGGGGTACCGACGACGACCTGCGCACCGCGGCGCAGACCAGCCAGCTGCGGGCCGTAGGGGGAGCCACCGTAGATGGGCAGGACGGTGAAGTCCTCCATGTGGGTTGCGTAGGAGGAGAAGGCTTCTGCAACCTGCAGAGCCAGCTCGCGGGTGGGTGCCAGGACCAGAACCTGGGTGTCGCGGGAGATGCCGTTGACGTCAGCAAGTTCAGCCATGCGGGACAGTGCCGGCAGCGCGAATGCTGCAGTCTTACCGGTACCGGTCTGTGCCAGACCGACCACATCGTGGCCTTCGAGCAGCAGCGGGATGGTCTGTTCCTGGATGGGGGACGGCTTCTCGTAGCCTACCTCTTCCAGAGCTGCCAGGACGCGAGCGTCCAGGCCCAGGTCGGTGAAGCGTACGCCTTCTTCTTCAGCCTTGTCGGCGGTTTCTTCTGCGGGGGTTTCTACAGTAGCTTCTGCGGTGGTTTCTTCTGCTTCTACAGCAGGGCTCTCAACGGTGTTCTCGGTGATGTTCTCAGTGGTCACAACGGTCTCTGCCTCGGCGTTCAGTTCGGCCGGGGTAGCAGTATTCTCAGTCAATTTTTCCTCTATACGGTAGGGGTGGAAGCGCACGCTTTTCGGCGCTTACCGGGTGTCCCCTTCACGGCCCAGCCACACATCATCCCCTGGGGAGTAGAACGTCCAGGGGTCCTCCGTTACCGGCGCATTCTGCAGAGGTGTTCTGCGGATGCTGCGGGTAGCGGCTTTTGCTGGGGGTGGTCTTGAATTTCTCGGCACATTATCCAAACACCTGTTTGTACTCTGCGCTTGGTGCACAGTAGTCCCTGTGAATCAGGGGTGTACAGGGTGGGTAATGCTCACATGCAATGTCACGTATTCCTGGTGGTTCGCCTTCCCGCTTACACGGCGGTGGTGTGTCTGTTACAGCAGACGCAGCAAAGACGCTGGACCAGAGATCGTTAAGAGAAGCCCGCGTGTACGGTGTAAACCGCAAGTTTATGGGGCGTATCAATCGGTGATGGTGAGTACGGCGCACCTACAATTCCAGCACCACCTTGGGTGCCGGGTGCGCACAAGACCTTCATCGGGGGTTCCCGTGTTCTATCCAGTGTACAGCAGGGTCCCCACTTGAGCCACAAAAAGGTGCTTAAAACCTCATCTCTTAAATGTGAGCGCCCACCCCAGCGTTTGCGGGGTGGGCGCTCATTGAGACGCTGAACCGAGGGGCTAGTCTACGCGGCGCACAATATCAATCGTGCCGACGGTCGCGTACTTCGCGTAGGAGTGGCCGTAGCGGTCAGCCGCGTACTGCGCGGCGTTGGTCGGCGGGTTGCCGCCCCAGGAGTTACTCTTACGGTCAATGACCACGTAGTCGGGTGCGGGCTCACCGGTGTGGCCAATCCAGTAGACGGTGCGGCCGGGAATCAGCTGGGTCAGAATCGACAGGTCAGATGCAACCGACACCCCTTCGGGTACCTTCTGCACGGCGTCCTGCTTCATCTGGTCAGTCGTAGTCAACGCGGAGGCGGTGAACTGCGCATTACCCAGGGATGCGAGGGGTTGCTGGGAGCCGGGCACGAAAATCGGGGATGCGGCAAGGAAGAGCGCCGCGGCGGGTAGAGCCCACACGGGGATGCGGCGTGCCAGGGCGGTGAGGCGACCGGGCTCAGTGTTGCTCTGAGGTGCCTCGGCGGAGGCGCTATCGGCTACTCGCGCAGCCGAGCGTACCGGAATCGCTGCGGGAACCACGCCGTAGCGTATCCGCATGACAGCGTCGAGCAGGGCGAGGAAGACGACGGGCATTAGCACGAGCGAGTAGTGCCAGGTGCTTGCCCAATAAGACTCCATGGTGGAGAGCAGGCGCCATGCAAGGGTCGGCAGGGCAATTGCCGCGAGCGGAGAAATCACCCAGAGGACAGCTCCGGTAATGAGCAGCAGTCCGAGGGTTGCCAGCTTGGTGTTGTTACTGAGCATCTGCAACGCTGAGCCGAAGGGGTCGCCCAAGGCTGCGGAGAAGTTCACCTTGTCGGCGTAATCAAAGTTTCCACCGCTATTGAAGTAGGGCAGAATCACGTAGACGGCGACGACAGACCAGAACACACCCCACATCATGACCATGGTGGATTCTGCGACGGCGGGGGTGCGTGCCCACGAGGAGTAGAGCTGCTGCATGCGGGCACGCATGGGGGCGGGAGTACCAGCGGAAAGGCGCGGCATCAGAATGTCAACAGCGGTGCTCAACCAGCCGGTGCGGATAAAGATGATGAGGCCGATGGCTGCGACAGTAATACCCATATCTTCTTTGACGAAGGCAATGGGCAGGGACCACCAGCAAGCGTAGGCGAGGTAGCGGGCACGTTCGGTGCCACTCACTCGTGAGGCAAGCACCAGGTAACCGAGGCTCATGGCAAGCAGCGGCACGGCGAAGGCTACTTCGTGGAATTGGGCGGCGATAGCCTGCTGAACGCCGAAGCTGAGGGCGAATCCGGCGCCGAGCAGCAGACCGGTGAGGGTCGGGATGACGCTCTGAAGTTTTGCGGACTGAGCATTCTGCGCAGGTTCGTTCTTCTGCGCATCTTCAGTTTTCTGGGCGAGCGCGAAGGCACGCTGAGTGAAGCGCACAATGGCGAAGCTTGCGAAGGCGACCAGGGCGTTCTGCACGACCAGTAGCGTGGTCGGCGAGGGGAACAGCGCGTAGATGGGTCCCAGAAGCACCAGAATCGGGTGGAAGTGGTCACCCCAGAGGTTAAAGTCGGGCCCCTTAATCGGCACGATGGGCACGGAGAAATGCGAGTAGGCCTGTGCCATCTGGGTGAAAATCGCCAGGTCCCAGGAGGGCGTAATCCAGTGCTTCATCTGCTGCAGCGAGTAGTAGGTGTACAACGCCATGACGGCGGCGGCAAGCAGCAGACCGGGTAGTAGTTCGAGGGGGCGGATGCTCTTGACGCGCTCGGTGAGGGACTGACGCGGCTGTTTCTTGGCGCGCTGAGTACGGCCCGCACTGGTGGCGGCGCTGTTCTTCTGTTCAGGTGCGTCAGTATTCGAGGATGCTTCTTGTGCTTCCGCTGCCATAGGCGTCCTTCTCTCGGGGTGTATGTCCGGGGTGCGTGTCCGGGCGTGGGCACCCTTGTGAACGGGCGGAACGCATAGCCTGTGTCGTGCCGGTGGCGGAGTTTGCGTTCGTTCTCGCTCTACCCTTTAGGGTATCGCATTAGTGGCGTGCCTGCCCTTCCTGCACTTTTTGTATCTTGGTCCGCAATTATCTGCCGCGGATGTTGCTGCCCGGTTTGGGCGCATAGACTGGTGGGGTGAGTACGTTTCCTTCCTCAAACCCCGGCGGTGCGACCTCCGGTAGCCGCGCGGCAGCGGGTGCACGGCGCATCCGGCATCCTTTGGCGGCAACTGGTGTGCCCTATGCGCCAGCGCTTGCGGATGTTCTTCAGGAGCCTACCATTCTTAGCCAGCCGCGCGTTCAGGTTCGTACTCTCTCCCCCGCCGCTTCGCCCCTTCCCGGCGCTCTGGCTCCCGAGGCGTGCGAGGTTGTGATTGAGCCGCATGTTCCGGTGCAGTTGGCGCAGACTTTGGGTTCGTTGCGCCGCGGTGCTCAGGATCTTTCGTATCGTGCGCTGAGCCGCGCGGATGGTGCCGAGCGAATCTGGGTGACGGCTCGCACGCCGTTTCACGAGTTCCCGGCGGTGCTGTACGCCGAACGTTTGGCGCAGCCAGCCGAGCAGGTGACCGCCCGCGCCGAGGCTCTCCCCTCCCTGCATCGCCTGCTGATGCGCCCGGTGCGTATTCGCATCTGGGTTTCTTATAGTGCCGCAGATCAGCAGATGCAGGCGCGAGCCGATCTTCAGGCGCTGGCGCAGGAAATGACGTACTGGCTGGGGTTGCACGACCCCGCCGAACAGTTTGGCGCGCTGTCGTCTTTTGAGGCTCTTCCGCCGCGTATTCAGCAGGCGTGGCGGCAGAATCCGGGGCTCCGCCTCAGCGCCTCGGGGCAGTTGGACCGGCAGATGCTCAACGCCATTGTGGAGCAGCGCATCACCCAGACCGAAGCGTTCAGAACCTTAGGCTGGGTTCTGCGAAAGTACGGCTCCCCCGCCCCATCGACCGGGTTGGGGCATCAGCCCGAAGGCATGCGCGTCTACCCAAGCGCCCGGACCCTGGCGACGATTCCCACCTGGGATTGGCATCGGGCGGGCGTTGATAAAAGCCGCTACGATGCCGTGTACGCTTACGCTCGTTCCGCCGAGTCTCTGAAAAACATTGCGGCAGAAGGCGACGTGGCGCTTCTGGCGCGGAGCCTGCACACTGTGCGCGGCGTGGGCCCGTGGAGTATTTCCGAGGTTCTGCAGCGTGTGTGCGGGCATCCAGATGCCATCAGCGTGGGCGACTACCATCTGGCGCACGCGGTCGGTGAGCTATTCACCGGTCAACGCACCGATGATGCGGGTATGCTCGCCCTGCTGGTACCCTACAGCCCGCATCGGCAGCGTCTGGTGCGGCTCATGCATGCTTCTGGCTTCTCAAAGCAGAGGTTCGGGGCGCGCATGACCATTGAAGATCACCGCGACCGCTAACACGCATGCACCCTAACGAGGTTAAAAGGGGACGGGGCGCCCCAGCCGGTTGTGCCGGCGGGTGCGCCCCGTTCAAGCTCTTTTGTGGTGGTGAGCTTACTTCTTCTCTGCAGAGCCCTCTGCTGCTGCGATTTCTGCACGGACCTTGTCCATGTCGAGCTCGCGGATCGAACCAATCACGGTCTCCAGCTGGTCTTCGCGCAGTGCGCCGGCCTGCTGGTAAACCAGGATACCGCCACGGAAGCCCATGATGGTGGGGATGGAGGTGATGCCTGCTGCCTGAGCGAGCTGGCCCTGGTCCTCGGTGTCAACCTTGCCGAAAACGATGTCGCTGTGCTTCTCCGAAGCCGCCTCGTAGACGGGGGAGAACTGCTTGCAGGGACCGCACCAATCTGCCCAGAAGTCCAGGAAGACGATGTCATTGCTCTCGACGGTAGCAGTCAGGTTCTGCTGAGTAATTTCAATAGTAGCCATGAGATAAAGCTACACCCTCAAGACCCCAATCGCTAATTGTTCGCCCTGGGATTCAAACATTGTGAAAGATATGACAAATTGCCCCCGAGTGAGCTCTCCCTCCCCTCCCGCAAGAAAGCCCCTCGCGGACATCGGGAAAAACGGGCGCACCCACGGAAGGCCGCTGCGGGAGCCACCCTGAAACTGGTTTTAGATACACAAAAGCCCGGTTACTTTCGTAACCGGGCTATTTGTGGCAGGTGAGGGATTCGAACCCCCGTAGGCAGTGCCAGCTGATTTACAGTCAGCCCCCTTTGGCCGCTCGGGTAACCTGCCGCCTAGCTAGGTGCTAGTTGCTCGCTCAAGCGAACAGAGACTACTCTACAGCAGTTTTAGGGACTTGTACACTTCACATAGGGTTTTGTGACGAAGGTTATATATCTGGTTATATTTATCGTCTTTTCGTCACATCAGAGCGTCGGTGCACGCTCACCGCGCATCCATATCTATCGCGCATATCTATCGCCGCGCCCGCGCCCTCATCCTAATTGAATAAAGCCCTCATGAATAAAGGCCACCGCCTACAGCAGCTTTAGAAGGAGCGGGACGGAGTATCGCCATCCTGCTCAAGCAGAAGCACAATCTCCAGGTGCTCCAGATAGCGGCGCGCCTGCTCCACGGTGCACATGTCACCGGCAATCTCACGCTCCAGGTCACGGCGAACGCCACGGAAACGTGCCACCAGCGAAGGCTCAGTCAGAGTAATACCAATGCCTTCAAAAGGAGAATGCTTAGACTCTTCCGCACAGGTCCGTCGTGGACAGGTTAGGAGTGGTCATGTTTCTATTGTCCTCTTTTAAGGTTAGTAACACCTGTAAAACAGGCCCGTTATTCTGATAGTTAGCTGTGAACAAGAGCCCCAACCCGGTAGGCTAGTACTAACCGGTGCCAGTAGCACCTCATTCACGAAAGGAAAGCCCATGGCTAGCGAATCGTCATTCGACATTGTGTCCAAGGTGGACAAGCAGGAAGTTTCCAACGCACTGCACCAGGCGCAGAAGGAAATCTCCCAGCGTTACGACTTCCGCGGCGTAGGTGCAGAAATCGACTACTCCGGCGATAAGATCCTCATCAAGGCAAACGCCGAAGAGCGCGCTCTGGCAGTGCTCGACGTTTTCCAGTCCAAGCTGGTCAAGCGCGGCATCTCCCTGAAGTCCCTGGACTCCGGCAAGCCCTACGCATCCGGCAAGGAAACCCGTATCGAGTGCTCCATCAAGGAAGGCATCGCGCAGGACCAGGCGAAGAAGATCTCCAAGATGATTCGCGAAGAGGGTCCCAAGGGCGTGAAGGCAAACATCCAGGGTGATGAGCTGCGCGTCTCCTCCAAGTCCCGCGATGACCTGCAGGAAGTCATTGCAATGCTCAAGTCCGCTGACCTTGAGATTGACCTGCAGTTCGTCAACTACCGCTAAACTCAGGCGAGGCTCCCCGCCCAGCAATGGGTGAGGGAGGCGGTTAGAAGCCGAAACGTAAAATCTTCTACACAAAAATCCTCGGGGTGGCTACTTCCACAGTAGCCACCCCGAGGATTTTTGTCTGCCAACCCGTCATCGCGGGTCATAATCGTCACGCCGGGTCATATTCGTACAGCGTCACATGCATACAGTGACACACTCGCGCCCGGATGATTCAGCGAAGAAAAGACTTAGTACTGCCCCATCTCACGAGCCTGCTGCTGCAGACGCGCAATACGCTGGTCCATCGGCGGGTGAGTAGAGAGCATGTTCTTCAGCGAACCGAAGGGGTTCGCAATCATCATGGCGCTCGCCGCCTCCGTGTTGCGGTTGTTCGGGTCCATCGGATACATGGACACACCGCTCTCCAGCTTGTTCAGCGCCGAAGCCAGAGCCAGCGGATCACCGGTCAGACGTGCACCATCTTCGTCGGCATCAAATTCGCGGGTGCGGCTAATGGCCATCTGAATGACCTGCGTAGCAATGGGAGCCAGCATGGCAACCACGAACATGGCGAGGGGGTTGGCGCGTTCACCATCGCGGTTGGATCCGCCGAACATCGCGCCAAACGAGAGGAACTGAGCCACAGTACCGATAATGGAGGCGATACCCGCCGCCACCGAAGAGGTGAGGATATCGCGGTTGTACACGTGCATCAGCTCGTGGCCGAGCACGCCGCGCATCTCGCGCTCATCCAGCAACTGCAAAATACCCTCGGTGCAGCACACCGCCGCATTCTGCGGGTTACGACCGGTCGCGAACGCGTTCGGAGTCATGGTCGGTGCCACGTAAAGAGCGGGCATGGGCTGACCCGCACGGGAAGAAAGCTCCTCGACAATGTCGTAAAGCACCGGAACCTCTTCGCGGCTGACCGGGTACGCGTTCATGGAGCGCAGGGCGAGCTTATCGGAGTTCCAGTAGGTGTACGCGACCGAACCCAAGCTAAACAGGCCCATAACCCAGATGAAAATGGAGGTGCGGAAAGTCGCCGAAAGCAGGCCACCGATGAGCAGCATCATGCCCACCATGGAGCCCATCAACAGGGCAGTTTTCAGTCCGTTGTTATGGCTGTGCATGGGTATCCTCCTGAACAATTAGGTCAGTGCGTACAGCGTGTACTTGACTCTATAGAATACGTGCAAGCACTCGCGTGCGCACCTTCTGGAGCGCAGATTCACCCAGAGCGTCACCCATGTGCCAAAAGCGCAAAAAGAATCAGGGAATGGCGCCCGGAATATTCACCAGGGGCACCTGCTCCAGCACCTGCGCCGTAGCAGTGGGGAAAATACCCAGCAGCAGAATCGTACCGTAAGCACCCAGGAAAAGGATGAAGAGCAGGCCGAGCATCAGCTGACCTTCCAGATCAAAACCGGTGGTAGTACTGCGGTACTGGCCGTAAATCACCGGGGTCACGATGGGCACACCGAAGAGCAGAATCATCAGCAGAATGTAGATGGGGTTTGTGAAGTCGTACACCATGACCCTATCCTCCTTGATGGTGATTGCCGGTACGGGTTACTCTAGGTTCTTTGATTGTACGGCATCTCTTCACACCCGAGGCCGGGGCGAGGAGGGGCGCCACAGAGTGGATGAAAGGGACGCCCTGCCGGCTTATTATGAGCTTTTCATAAAATAATGATGAATTTCTCATAATAATGTGTAGACTTAAACCTATGACCGACGCAAAGACAACCTCCGATACGAAGAAGACCCAGCACCCAGACCATCACAACACCGGTTGCGCCCACACCACCGGCCTGCCCCTGCTCTCCGCAATGAGCCCCGAACAGCTCGAAGAAGCATGGACCACCGGCCTGCGCGCCAGGGGCCGCCGCGTCACCAAGCAGCGCCTCGCCGTACTCCACGCAGTGCAGGAACACCCGCACTCCACCGCCGACACCATCGTGCAGGCAGTCCGCGAGCGCATCCCCGCCATTACGGTTCAGTCGGTCTACGTGATTCTTGCCGACCTGACCGACATCGACCTGCTGCGTAAGTTTGAGCCGCCGGGAACCCCCGCCCTCTACGAAACCCGCACGGGCGACAACCACCACCACGCCTTCTGCGTACGCTGCGGCAAGGTCGAAGACGTGGACTGCGCGGTCGGCTCCGCACCCTGCCTGACCCCCAGCGATTTTCACGGCATGGCGCTCTTCAGCGCAGACGTGCTCTACCAGGGCGTATGTGTAGACTGCCAGACCGAGCAGGAGGCGGCACTCGCCCGCACCCAGCAGGAAGCGGCAACGCGCATCCTGGCGGCATAACCCTATAGCCCCGGGAGTCTCGGGCAGGCTCGGTCATGAGCGTTTTAAACCGTTGAGGCGGCGACACAACTCGTGTCGCCGCCTCAACGGTTAAGATATTCGATGCAAGGGCTTAGGCACCCATGCGGGGCTGAGAGCCCACAATCTCCAGCAGCTCGCGGATCTGCGCCGCGGTCAACACCGTGGAGGGGTTAATCGCGTTCACCTTCACGCTCGGGGCGCCAATCTCCAGGGCGTAACGCAGAATATCCAGGGCGTTCGCCGAACGCACCTCAATATGCGGATCCAGTGCCGCAATCTCAATGGGCGAAGTGAACACCAGCAGGCTCTGCGGGTTACCGTTCTCATCCGGGTCAAAGACGAAAGAGGTACCGGACGGGTCAGCCGGGTCAACACCCACCAGCAGCACGGACGCCGGGGACACCAGCGAGCCGAGCAGCATCTGCATGTTGTCCTGGGTCAGCGCCATCTTCGCGCCGTCGTTACGGGGCGAAGTGACAATCCACTGCACCTGAGCGCGCTCAATGTAGCACTCGTGGTCGGTGCCGGGGTCAACCACAATCAGGTCCAGCGCCTCGTTGCCGAGGAAATCGATAAAGACCTTCATCGCCGGTTCACGCAGAATCAACTCGTCGCCCTCGGACTCCTGACGCACGTAGCTCTTACCAATGTGCTCGGAGGAGGAGAACACGCACAACGCCTGCATACCGGTCTCGGGCATGCGAATAACCTGGTGGGTCAGCACCGACTCGGGGCCCATCGGGTCGGTCTCAGACGGAATCAGCAGGGAACCGGTCGCATCGAGCAGAACGTCACCACCGAGCATCGTGCGGACCACGTTAATGAGGGTTCGCTCCTGCACGTCGTTACGGAAGGTTTCCAGAGCGGAAACCAGGTATGGGTTCGGAATCTCATGCTCGCTCGAAGACAGTGCAGCTACGGCAGAGTGGCGGGCACGGCCCTCCATACGCTCACGAGCCCACTGCGGGATACGCGACGCATCGCGAGGGAACTCAGCTAGGTGCTCACGCACGTCGGTTGCGGTCAGAGTGCCTTCGTTCTTCCAGCTGGCGGGCTCGTCGTCACGGTTATAGGAAGCACCCACGCTGAACTGCGGGTTGGGCCAGCCGGTAGCCGCAACCACGATGGAGGCGGTGAACCAGGTGCCGCGGTTACCGTCGTAGGCGGCGCGCTGTAGCTTACGGACCTCAGCAATAATGGGTGAGCCGTCCTTGAGCGGGCCGATGGTGCCAATGAACTCTTCACCGTTGCGGAATTCACGCACGCGCACGAAAATCTGACCTGCCAGAGGTTTGACGTCCAGCACCATTTCGCTCCAGCCGGCGTCAACACTAACGACATCCAGCAGCCAGCTTCCAATGTTGTTCAGCGCATCCTGGATGCGCGCGGCGCGGCTACTCGTCTCGGCAAGGCGGGGTTCAGTCATAGTTCATACATCCTTGAGTGTGAATACGGCGCGGCTGGAGGCATCCGTGTTCGGTCGTAGTGTCGGCTTACAGGGTGCCGGAAGAAGCCGTCCCTTCGATTCTAACGAACACAGGCACTCAACGCAGATAGTTTACGCCGAAAGATATATGCTCTACCTCTCCCTCAGAGCTCTTGGATACGGCTCAAACAGGCGCCTTAGAGCCCAATACGCCTAAAGCACACACTAAAACCGGGGATACACGGCATAGTGAACGCTAAAAGGTTGATAATCTTGAAGCATGACGAATTCTCTGCAGGACCTTATCGACGCATCGATCTTTATCTCCACCGAGTACCAGGCTCGACTCGCCGAGCTCGTGGGTACCTCCGAGTGGAACGTGGATTTCACCTCCCAGTCTCTGGACTTTGAGACCACTCCCCCGCTCTCGCTCAAGCCGCATCTGCTGGGCACTGAATCTGAGAACCGCGGTACTTGGATTTGGTCTTGGCAGCAGCTGGGCTACTTCCCCGACTCCGTTGTTTCTGCCGCTATTCAGGCGCGTGAAACCGGTGAGCGTGACGGTCTGGTTGAGCTGACCACCGACGAGCTGCCCCTCTCCGAGTCTCTGGCACGCCGCCTGACCCTGGCGACCAAGACCATCAGTGGCCTGTACGCACACTACCCGCTACCCGCGGGCGCTGGCGTGCGCGCATGGACCCTGCTGGAGGGTGCCGAGCTGACCCTCGAGGCACCGACCTACAAGGGTATTGGCCGCGTGATTGCTAAGACCCTGCAGAGCGAAGAGGTACACAACCAGGTTCTGGCGGTGGACTCCTACGCTCAGCAGCGTGGCTTCCACATTGCTTGGGACACCGAGGCAACCGCCGTTCTGACCGCAACCGACGGTGCCCTGCGCCTGTGGTTCGACGAGGGCCGTATCAGCGGCATCGAGCAGGCTGAACCTCAGGTTGGCCCCGAGGTACTGGAGCAGTGCGCAGCCGCTGCCGCACAGCGTCGCGAATCCCTCGCGGCACTGCGCGCCGAGATTGAGCGCGTGGCAGCCGCTGAAGCAGCCGCTCAGAATGCACAGCGCGAGCAGGAGGCGGCAGAACGCGCCGCTGCACGTGCCGAGGCTGAGGCTGAGCGCGCCGCAGAAATTGCCGAGCACGCACCGGTCGCAGAGACCGAGGTTGCCGGCGTTGAGAGCACCGAGAACCTCTACCCTGCCGACGAGGCTCCCTTCGATCAGGAGCCGGCAGAGCACGCAGAGCCCGGCCTGGTCACCGTGGAGACCCTGCCCGGCGAGTACGAGGCAGAAGAGACCGAGCAGGCTCGCGTCTACACCGACGAATCCATCGGTGCCGAGCAGTCCGAGTACGAGACTGTTGAGGCTTCCGCGGAGTACGCTGAGGAGCCGGTCGCAGCTGAGCCTGTTGCTGAGCAGCCCGTCGAGGTCGAGCAGGATGCAGCAGAATACGAAGAGCAGCACGTGGAGCCCATCCGCAACGCTGGCGCAGCTCCCGACCTGCAGGCAGAGCACGAAGAGGCAGCCCGCCGCGAGCAGGAAGAAACTGCACGCCGCGAGGCAGAGCAGCCCAAGAAGAAGGGCTTCTTCTCCCGCTTCTTCGGCCTCTAAACCGAATACGCAGCATTCCTCAGGCGCGGTATCCTCGTGGTACCGCGCCTGAGGCGTCCCTAGCGTATGCTGCACCCCGTATCGGGTACAGTAGTGTGCGCGCATCGAAACCTGTGTGGGTACCCAGCTGGCGCATCCCGATGAATAGCTTAGAAGAACGTAACCGAAGAATCAGGTCAGACGAAACCATGTCAGAAACGCAGAAGCACACCACCCGCAACGGGTTTATCACCATCATCGGCACCTACATCATTTGGGGTCTGCTCCCCCTGTATTTTGTGCTGATGGCGCCAGCAGGACCGATTGAGATTGTGGTGGCGCGAGTGGTCTTCTCTCTCATTTTCTGCGCCCTGCTACTACCGATTGTGCGGGCAACCGCGGACTTCCGCCGCGCCCTCAAGGACCGCCGCATCATGCTGGTACTGACGGCGGCATCGTTCCTTATCTGCGCGAATTGGCTCATCTACGTGGTGGCGACAACGACCGGCCACACGATTGACGTGTCCCTGGGCTACTTCATTAACCCGCTGGTCTCCGTGGTGTTGGGCGTGATTTTCCTGCAGGAGCGACTGCGCGCCGCACAGTGGGTGTCCGTGGCAATCTCGTGCCTTGCCGTGCTGATGATGAGCCTCATCTACGGTCAGGTACCCTGGACCGGTCTGGGCGTGGCGTTCTCCTTCGGCATCTACGGCCTGCTCAAGGCACGTATCGCTCACGAGGTGAGCCCCATCGTTTCGCTCTCCCTCGAAACGCTGATCCTGGCACCCTTCGGCGTTGCCGCCCTCTTTGTGCTCAATGCTCAGGGACAAATGACCCTCTTCAGCGAAGGTGCCGGGCACTTCTGGCTTCTCGCATCCACCGGTGTGGTCACCGTTGTGCCGCTCATGCTCTTTGCGGCGGCAACCAAGGCCCTTCCGCTGTCGATTATTGGCATGGTGCAGTACCTGGGTCCGACCATCCAGTTTGTTCTAGCGCTGACCGTTCTGCACGAGCAGATGAGCGCCGATAAGGTGCTGGGTCTGGGCCTCATCTGGATTGCGCTCATCATCTTCACCGTGGATGCGGTGCGCGCCTCCCGCTCCTACCGCGCCTCCGCGCTGTCCGACCCGGAAACCGGCATGATTCCGCTCGTGCAGGCAGAAGACGTACAGAGCAAGTAGCGCCCCCTCTCCCACCCGTATAAAACACAGTGATGCCCCGCCAGCTAACGCCAGCGGGGCATCACTTTATATCACGCTCACACGCTAAAGCTCAGAACCCTGAGCCTCAGCAGCATCATCGAGAGCATCCAGATCCGGATGACGGTGCAGGTTCAGCAGAGCCAAACCCAGACCACCCCAAATGATCAGGATTGCCACAACGAGCATCACAATTGCAGAGATAGACATGAGGGCTCCTAACGGGTAACGGTCGAATCAACGTGGCCGTGCTCAACCTGACCGGCAATCACCGGAGGTGCCGGAGGCTCTTCAGCCGCACGAGACTTCTTCGACCAGGGCAGAAGAGAAACAACAATCGCGCCCACCAGAATCAGTGCGCTCATGCCCCAACCAAAGATTGCCAGCAGATCCGTGGGGTAACCCTCATAGGGGGTTGCCACAAGCTTAATGACGCTCTGAATCAGGGAGTAGCCCAGAACCAGCGGGGTCACGACAGCCAGCAGAATCATCCAAATCTTGCCGACCTTGATGGAGGAGTAACGGTTCAGGTGCTCAGCCAGAGCGGGCAGCGCGCGCACCACATACGCCACAACGATAATGGCGCACAGACCAGCAGCCAGAATACCGAAGAGGTTCACGAAGTTATCGAGAATATCCAGTACGTACAGACCGGTGGTGGTCGGCATCAGCAGCAGCGAAATCAGAGCCATCGGAACAATCACCAGAGTGGTAGATGCCAGACGGGAGGTCGCGAACTTATCCTGAATACCCGCAATAATCACCTCAAGAATCGAAATAAGGGAGGTGAAACCAGCAAAGAGCAGGGAGCCGAAGAAGAGGATACCGATCAGCACGCCACCGGGCGCCTGAGAAATAATGGTCGGGAACGCAATGAACGCCAGACCAATACCGCTGGTCGCAACCTCGCTCACCTGGGTGCCAGCAGCCTGAGCCATGAAGCCCAAAGCAGCGAACACACCGATACCGGCAAGAAGCTCAAAACCGGAGTTCGCGAAACCAACCACAGCACCGGAACCGGTCAGGTCAGTCTTAGGCTTCAGGTAGGAAGAGTAGGTGACCATAATACCGAAGCCAATGGACAGCGAGAAGAAAATCTGGCCGTACGCAGCAACCCACACCTCCGGGTTAGCCAGGGAGTCCCAGCTGGGGGTGAACAGAGCATTCAGACCGTCCACAGCACCGGGCAGGGTCAGCGAGTAAATCACCAAACCAACGAACATGACCAGCAGCAGCGGGATAAAGATAATGTTGGCTGCGCCCACACCCTTCTGAACGCCCAGAGCCATCACAGCAAGCAGAACGCCCCACACCAGCACCATAGGAATCAGGACGTTCATGTTGAAGTCCAGGGAGACGCCGGGATCCTTTGCAACCTTCAGGAACTCACCCTGGAAGAACGCCTTCGGGTTATCTCCCCACTCATTGGTGAAGGAGAAAACCATGTAACGCAGAGCCCACGCCACAATAGCGGCGTAGTAGATAGCAATCACGAAGTTAATACCCATGTGCCACCAGCCGATGAACTCGGTCTTACGGTTCAGACGGCGGAAAGCAAGCGGGGACGACGCACGCGCACGGTGACCGATAGCGTAGTCAAAGAAAAGGAAGGTCAGACCGGCGGTTAGCAGGGCGACAATGTAGGGAATCATGAAGGCGCCGCCGCCGTTATCAAATGCGATGTAGGGGAAACGCCAAATATTGCCCAGACCAACAGCAGAACCGATGGCGGCAAAGATGAAGACGCGACGGCTGGAGAAGCCTTCGCGCTTCGTGGGCGCCTTAGGGGTAGATGCTCCCATAGTTGTAAACCTCGAATGTGTGGGGACGCGGATGGTTGGTGCGAGAATAACCCGTCGGGGTGGTTGGGCTCTGCTCGCGTCCAGAAATAGTAAACGGCTCTCCAACACGGGGTTGGGCATGGGAGCCGTCAAACGTCTGAAGGGTGGATGTGCGCCTCAGGCATGCCTATAAGGATTACCTTAAAGGCATATAGCGGTCAAGGAGACCCCAGCATGCGGAAGCTTTCGGAGGGTAAGAGGAGCCCCAAAGCACCCCTAAAATCGGCGCCGACTAGTCATAACGCAGAAAACCCCCGCCGAATCCGGGCAGATTCAGCGGGGGTTTTGAAGTATGAGACACCCGGAAGTCGTTAGACTCGGGTACACGCTACACGGCGGGTTTTAGCCTTCGCGGTGAACCACAGCGTGAGCGAAAGACTCCAGCGCAGCCTTCGCGGTGGACTCGGGCAGCGGAGCAATCGCGGCAATTGCACGGTCCGCCCAATCGTAGGCGATCTGCCATGCTTCCTGGGTGACCGGGTGGGCGGCGAGCGCCTCCACGGCTGCATCCAGTGCCTCGTCGGAGCTCAGGTCGGCATCCAGCAGGGCGCGAACAGTAACAGCGGATTCGTCGCCGGCAGCTACCGCACGGTCCAGCAGGATGGTCGGCAGGGTGGGCACACCCTCGCGCAGGTCGGTGCCGCGGGTCTTACCGCTGGTCTTGCCGTCGCTAACGATGTCGATCACGTCGTCAGCCAGCTGGAATGCCACGCCGACCAGCTCGCCATACGCCTTGACCATGGAGATGACCTCTTCGGAAGCGCCCGAAAGCAGGGAGCCGTACTCGCCAGCAGCTGCAATCAGGGAGCCGGTCTTGCCCTCAATGACGGCAATGTAGTGGTCGAGCAGGTCCTGACCCTCGCGGGGGCCGGTGGTTTCGAAGAGCTGGCCGAGCACCAGACGCTCGAAGGTCTGGGACTGAATCTTCATGGGGCGGGTACCCAGCTCGGACACCAACAGGGATGCTCGGGAGAAGATCAGGTCGCCAGTCAGAATCGCGACGGAATTGCCCCAAATCATCTGGGCGCTGTCCACGCCGCGGCGCTTGGGAGCATCATCCATCACGTCGTCGTGGTAGAGGGTTGCCAGGTGGGTCAGTTCAACGACCACGGCAGCTTCAATGACGTCATCGTTGATTTCGCCGTCTACGGCTGCGCAGAGCAGCGCCAGCAGGGGGCGCACACGCTTGCCGCCCGCGGAGAGCAGGTGACGGGATGCGACGTCCGCCAGGTGGTCAGTCTGTGCGATGGCTTCTGCCAGGCGCTCCTCAATACGTGCGAGAGAGGAGAGAATCTGCGGACCCAGCTTGGGGTCAGCGGCGATGAGTTCAAAGCCTGCGGGCAGTTTCAGGTCGAGGTCTCCCAGCAGGTCGGTTGCGGCAATGGGCTGCTCTGCGTTGCTCACGGTGTCTTCTATCTTCTTGGTGTTGGTGTCTTCAGTGGTGTTAGTGTCTTCGGTGGTGTGTGAACGCGGTGTCTATGCGTTATGTGCTTCAGGCTTGAAACCGCGGTGAATGGCGACGATGCCGCCGGTGAGGTTGCGGTACTGCACGGAGGTGAAGCCCGCCTCCTTGAACTTCTGCGCCAGTTCCTGCTGGTTAGGCCAGGTGATGATGGACTCGGCGAGGTATTCGTAGGATTCGGGGTTGGAGGAAATCGCGCGGGCAATCGGCGGGATCGCCTTCATGATGTAGTTCTTGTAGACCGCGCCGAAGGGGGCGAAGGTCGGGGTGGAGAACTCCAGGACGACGATGCGTCCGCCGGGCTTGAGCACGCGGTAGATTTCACTCAGTGCCTTGGGGTAGTTGGCGACGTTGCGCAGACCGTAGGACATGGTCACTGCGTCGAAGGTTTCGTCGTCAAAGGGTAGGGCGGTGACGTCTGCCTGCACGAAGGTCATGTCGGGGCGGCGGCGGCGGCCCACGTCGAGCATACCTTCGGAGAGGTCTGCAGCGATAACGTCTACGCCGGCGTCGGCGAAGGGTTCGGAGGAGACGCCGGTACCTGCGGCTACGTCCAGTACTTTCTGGCCGGGGTGCGCGTCTACGGCGGCGACTGCCTGCTTACGCCAGTAGATGTGCTGCCCGAGGGAGAGGATGCCGTTCATGAGGTCGTAGCGTTCAGCGACGGTATCAAACATGGCGGCAATATCGCCGGTTTTCTTGTCTAGGGTTGCGCGGGTTGCGCGGGTGTTCTTCTCTGCGTTCACGCTCTCAATTGTGGCATGGAGGTTAGGAGATTAGATAGTTGGGTAAACCGTAGTAGTGTCGCACGGTACGTTAAGGTGCGTTCTGGAGTTGTTTTTGAGTCTCTAATTCGGGGTTTTATTCAGTTTTCCCGGTGGGATTTATGTATATTCAGCAAAAATTTATGAATATTTATGTATATGCTTGCATTTTTTAACATTGGGGCGCACAATAGACCATAGATTTCATAGAACGCGCCACTCCACGAGTGAACGCACACCCCACACAGGAGCATCCCAATGAACACCGCAGTCCTCAAGAAGGCATCCCTTAAGCCCCTCGCACTACTGGCAGTACTGCCCCTAGCGCTGACCGGCTGCGTCTCCACCGCCAACGAGAACTCCGACGCCAACGGCGAGGTCAGCCTCGTCAAGTCCGGCACCCTCAGCGTCTGCACCAACACCCCCTACAAGCCCTTCGAATACGAAGAAAACGGCACCATCGTCGGCCTGGATGCAGACATCGCCAACGCTATCGCCTCTGATCTGGGCGTGAAGGCTCAGCTGACCTCCATCAGCTTCGAGGGCCTGGACTCCGGAACCGGCCTGGCCACCGGTCAGTGCGATATCGCCCTTGCGGGTATCGGCGTGACCGACGAACGTAAGAGCAAGATGGAATTCACCACCGTCTACTTCGACGACAACCTGGCAATCCTGGTCCCCAAGGGTTCCTCCATCACCTCCGCCGCAGACCTGAAGGGTGTCAGCGTTGGTGCGCAGCAGGCAACCAGCGGTGAAACCTACGCCAAGGAAAACGGTGCAGAGGTCATCCAGTACGAAGACACCTCCCTCATGTTCTCCGCCCTGAAGACCGGTCAGGTCAAGGCAGTCGCAGCGAACCTCTCCGTGGTATCCGAGGCACTGACCAACGACCCGGACTCCTTCAAGATCGCCTACCAGGATTCCGAGAACACCGAGCAGATTGCCGCAGCAGTTTCCTCCAACAACAAGGCACTGCTGACCAAGGCAAACGCTACCATCGCCAAGCTCAAGGAAAACGGCGAACTCGACAAGATGAAGGCCAAGTGGGTGGGCACCACCTCCTCGACCTCCGCGAGCGCCTCTTCCTCCGCTTCCTAAACACCTAGCCGACTAGCCCCTCCCCCAATTCAGGAGTACCCTTATTACTTTTGGGTTGGGGGATTCTCCGGCCTCTATCCTTGTGAGCGTATAAAACGCTCTTGACCGAACAGCACACGGATAAGAAAGCGCATGTCCTCTAAACTCTCACCCCGTCAGAAGCAGAAGCTCTTCCGCTACGCACAGTACGCCCTTCTGGCAGTTATCGCCCTGGCAGCCATTCTTCTGGCTGACTGGAAGACCCTCAGCCAGCAGGTATTCAACCTGGATGTTGCGGCTCAGCAGTTCCCCGACGTCATCACCGTGGCGTTGAAGAACACCCTGCTGTACACCACCTTGGGCTTCATCGTGGGCCTCTCCGGCGGTCTGCTGCTGGCACTGATGCGTATTTCCTCTATCGCCCCCTACCGTTGGATTGCGACCCTGTACGTGGAGCTTTTCCGCGGTATCCCGGCGCTGCTGGTTTTCTTCGCGTTCGGTTACGGTATTCCCCTGGCGTTCAAGATCCGCTTCGTGGATAACCTGATTCCGGTGACCCTGTCCCTGGGTATGGTTTCGGCTGCTTACATTAGTGAGGTTCTGCGTGCGGGCCTGCAGGCGATCCCGAAGGGCCAGATGGAGGCGGCACGCTCCCTGGGTATGTCCCACACTCGCGCGATGATTTCGATCATTATTCCTCAGGCGTTCCGAGTGGTTCTGCCCCCGCTGACCAACGAGGTTATCCTGCTGACCAAGGACTCCTCCCTCGTGTACCTGCTGGGCGTGACGGTGTCTCAGTACGAGCTGGCGAAGTTCGGTCGTGAGGGCCTGACCGCCGCTAACGCGGGCCTGACTCCCCTGGTGGTTGCGGGTCTGTGCTACCTGATTATCACTGTTCCGCTGGGCCAGCTCTCCGCATACTTTGAGCGCCGCACCCAGCTTGCGGGCCGCAAGTAAGCGCAACGACAGATACGGATTACGGAAGATACTATGACTGCTTCAACTTCATCCATGGCCGCCTCCTCGGTGCGCATTTCTAACCTGCACAAGTCCTACGGCAAGGTTCAGGTTCTCAAGGGCATTGACATGCAGGTCGAGCCGGGCGAGGTCGTGTGCCTTATCGGCCCTTCGGGTTCCGGTAAGTCCACCCTGCTGCGTTGCGTGAACCTGCTGGAGGAGCCGAACGCCGGCACCATCATGGTGGGCGATACCGAGGTCACCGACCCGGACGTAGACATTAACCGCGTGCGTACCCACATGGGTATGGTGTTCCAGCAGTTCAACCTGTTCGGCCACCTGAACATTCTGGATAACTGCACGATCGCTCAGATTAAGGTTCTGGGCCGTTCCAAGACGGAGGCGGAGGCGGTTGCCCTCGAGCAGCTCGCCAAGGTTGGTCTGGAGGGCAAGGAAGACCGATTCCCGGCTCAGCTGTCCGGTGGTCAGCAGCAGCGTGTGGCTATTGCGCGTGCGCTGTCCATGAACCCGGACCTGATGCTCTTCGATGAGCCGACCAGTGCACTCGACCCGGAGATGGTCGGCGAGGTTCTGAGCATTATGCGCAACCTTGCTGACGAGGGCATGACCATGATCGTGGTGACTCACGAGATGGCGTTCGCCCGCGAGGTCGCCGATAAGGTCGTCTTCATGGCCGATGGCGTGGTCGTGGAGGAGGGTCCCGCCGATCAGGTGATTGGCAACCCCCAGCACAAACGTACTCGGGCTTTCTTGGCGCGCGTGCTCGATCCGACCCACGCCGTAGTAGACTAGTACTAGCTCTTGAAAAACGTAGCGGGCGGTGCTGTACGAAACATTCTGTTTCGCGCAGCACCGCCCGCTTTTTAATGCTCTAGTTCGCGGCTATTTCGGTTCTAGAAGATACGGCGCGCAACCTTGTCAAAGAGACGGTCGGGCAGCACGGTATGCAGGAACACGGAGGGCTTAGCACCGAAACCTACCAGGTAGCGGGTCTTGGGGCGGCGCGCCTCCAGGGCTCGCAGAATGGTCCTAGAGATTACTTTGGGCTCTGAGAGGTTGGAGGATGGCGAGTAGAGCCTACGCATATTTGCCGCAACACGCTGCGCCTGCTCAGCGTAGACACCGTTTCGGGAGGATTCCTCCAGGTGATCTGCCGCGATGAGCCCCCAGGGGGTCTTGATGCCGCCGGGCTCGATAATGACCACGTCAATACCGAACTCTTCAACCTCCATGCGCAGTGCATCACTGAACGCCTCAAGGGCGTACTTGGTGGCGTGGTACCAGGCACCCAGGGGCGAGGTAATGCGCCCCGCCATCGAGGAGATGTTCAGGATGCGCCCGCTGCCCTGTGCGCGCATATGCGGCAGCACCAGCTGGGTGAGGCGCGCGAGGCCGAAGAGGTTCACCTCGAACTGGCGGCGTGCCTCGTCAATGGGGACATCTTCAATGGCGCCGTAGGATCCGTAGCCTGCATTGTTGATGAGCACGTCAATGCGGCCTTCTGCGTCAATGATCTGCTGTACGGCGGCTTCCATGGATTCTTCATCGGTAACGTCCAGGCTGAGCGCTTTTACACCCTCGGAGGCGAGCTCTTCAATCTTCTCAACGCGGCGGGCGGCACCGTAGACGGTGTAGCCGTAGCGCACCAGTAGCGGCGCCACGTCGTAGCCGATACCGGAGCTGGCGCCGGTGAGAAGAACGACGGGGCGTTGCAGGGACTTGGGCATTGCGTATCCTTTCGGGTTACTCCCTGTGATGATAGCGGGAGTGTACTTCTCAGGGTACGCCCGCGCGGGACGAACCAGCGTGCAGAAAGCTCAGGGCGTAGCGTGAGGGCATTCTCGCCGGTATATATGAGGGCAGGAGGACAGAGAAAAAGCTCGCCGCGGCATCCTGTGCAGATGCGGCGGCGAGCTAAGGTTTTGGGGTCGGGGGTTTTGGGGTCGGGGATTAGACCTCTTCGACGTCAATATTGACCTTGGGTTCGGGGTGCGATTCACCGGTCAGCATGGTCACCAGCAGGGTGGAGTCTTTCACAGCGCGCAGGGAGTGCAGCAGCTTGGCGGTCACGTGAATCGGCTTGCCGGGCACCAGGGTAATATCGCGGTCCTTCACGTGGAAAATCACCTCGCCCTTGAGCACCTGCACAAAGACGGGGTGCACGCTGTGGTGCTCGTGCCAAGACTGGCCTGCAGCCAGCTCCATGAGGGTCAGATTGCCGCCGTCGGCATCAACAATCTTGCGGGCCTGGGGCTTATCTTCAAAGGGGGTCAGCGCTTCGGTGAGCTGGGGGAATACGAGGACGCGGCCTTCATGGGTACCTGCCATGGTACGCACCTTTCTCTTTAGGGGTGAGTGAAAGGGGGCGCGCACCCCCTCTCTAATATTGGTATTAAAAATACTAAATTTCTTATATTGTATTCCCCTCCCCGCACCCGGACAATATCTCAGCTCACATCAAGCTGAAACATCCCGCGCAAGGAGGGGAACAACATTTACTGATAACTCCACACCTTCGAATAGGCGGAGCGATTACTATTACGCGGACGCAACAGGTTCACCATCAACGCCGTCGTACCAAAGCTCACCGCAATAATCATGCAGGTCGCCGCGGTAAACGCACCACCGGGAATCGGCGCAAAAATCGCAATCAGATACAGGATGACCGCGCAGAACGACAGGAACAGCGTCGCAATCGTCATCAACGGCACCAGCACCAAACCACCGCGCGCCGGCACCGCAAAATCTGCCGGACGCACATAACGCAACACGCCCATACCCACGACCGTCCAGATGGCGGTGACCAGAATAGCGGTCACCACATCCGCCGGGCGATGCCAACCGTTAATAATCGTGGAGGCACCCGTCAGGCAGGTCGCCAACGCCGCGCAGAGAGCCACCGTGGGCCGCAAAAAACGAGGCGCCGCCAGGAAGAGCGCCGCGCCAGCCGCCGCCGCGAAGGTCGTGTGGCCACTGGGCGCCGAGTTGCTCAGCGCCTCCTGAACACCCAGGTCGGGCTTCACGATCAGGTAGTGCTTGAGCAGATACGTACTCGTCACCGCCGCAGCCCCAACTAGCACGCCAATCAGCGAGGGCAGGAACCGGTGCTTCCAAATCAGCACCGCAATCAGACCCAGCACCGCAATCACACCAACAATCGTGGGCAAAGAATCCAACGCCGTCAGGGTCGGACCGCGGTAACTCTTGAACTGGTTCGCGTACTCGGTGTACGCCTGCTCATCAACCTGCTGGCCGGTCGCCGTATAAATGAAGAACACGAACGCGCCGTAGAGAGACAGGCCCAAGAACAGCAACGCCATCACGTGACGCATCAAAATACCGGTACTCGGAAGATGATGCCCCTGCTCTTCGCCGGGACGATTCACCGGGCGACCCGAAGCATCCACGGGAACCTGACCGGTCTGAACATACGCACCGTTCGGGTAGGCAGCGGCAGGATACGCCTCGGGAGGATAAGCCACCGGCTGTGCAGGTGCCTGCGGAGGCATCGCACGCGTGGGAAGAGGCTGTTGAGCACCCATCTGAGGCGCACCCATTGGGGAGGCACCCATCTGATTGTTCAGCGGGAAACCGCTCACCGGAGGCTTCGGCGGATCGAGGCGGCGCGTAGCCTGCATCGGCTCATCCGCGCTGTAGTTCCCCTGAGAGGCGCGTTCCTGCGGCGAGGGAATCGTCTCAGGAATCTTAATGGGGGCACGGTAAACGCGCGGCAAAGGACGGGTCGCACCAATAACCTCTGAGGTGTCGGGGTGCGAAGAAATAACTTCGGTATTCGCCGATTCAGCGTTCGCGGAACCGGTATTCATGGAACCTGCAGGCGCAGTTTTGTTAGCCGGCGAGGAACCGTAATCCGTCAAAACTTTCGTGCGGTCATCACTGTGCGCAGTAGCAGGGGTAGCCGTCTCGTGGGAGGCGAGCACCTGGGTAGCGTCCTGATAATCAGAAAGCACCGCAGTCGGGTCCTGATAATCAGAAAGCACCGCAGTCGGGTCCTGATAATCGGAGAGAACCGCAGTCTCATCAGAGGAAAACACCGTAGTGGGCGCGTTATCGGCAGCGGCTGCACGCACGTCATCGGGGTGAAGCACACTGGTAGCGTCGAGGTTTTCGGAGCTCTCCCAACCGGAGTTTCCCGAACCTGATGTATTCGCTTGCGGTGTCTTCTTCATAACCCTTCGTACCTTCTTGCCCTCATGTCTGTTAGCCATACCCGAGCCCGCCGATGTCCGCTGTCAAAGCGGCAGCCCCCAAGCTACCGCATTGCGCGCAACATCGTTCGAGTCATCGGGCGAATAACTACCTACTATCCCAGGTTAAGCTATGAAAAACTAAAGTTTTTTCGACCACAACCTGAGAGTTTCCAGAGAATGCGAAACGGGTTGCGAGCGCACCCGCATCAGGGCGGAATGCTATGGTGAGCTCATAGCGCATCAAAGAAGGGCAGATACCTTGAACACCAGTATGAGCGTGCCGCCTCTCGGCTACGGTTTTCATCTCACGAACACTCCCCTGCCGCCGCTGCAGGAGGTTCTGGAGAACCTGTTCACGGTCGAAATTCCGATGACGGTCACCTTCCGCGGGGTCAATAGCCGCCAGAGCGCGCTGATTCGCGGCCCGCACGGCTGGGGAGAGTTTGCGCCCTTCCTCGAGTACGGTCCGCAGGAGTCTGCGGCGTGGCTTGCCTGCACGCTAGAGGCAGCATGGTTGCCTGCCCCGGAGCCGGTGCGTACGCGCATCCCGCTGAACGCCACTCTGCCCGCAGTACCTGCGGAGCGTGTGCCGGAGGTGCTCGCCAAGTACGCCGGTGATATTCAGGAACTCAAAATCAAGGTGGCTGAGAAGGGCCAGAGCCTCGCCGACGATATTGCCCGTGTAGCGGCGGCACGAGAAGCACTCCCGAATGCACGCCTGAAGGTGGACGCAAACATGGGCTACACTTTCGCCGGTGCCCTTGATGCGCTGCGCAAGCTCTGCGAGTACGGCATTATCTACGCCGAGCAGCCCGTGGCATCCATTGAAGATATGGCGGCGCTCCGCTTTGCCATTGCCAAGGAGGGGCTGCCCGCCCGCATTGCCGCCGACGAGTCGATCCGTAAGGCGGAAGACCCGCTGAAGGTGGCTCGCGCGAACGCCGCGGACCTCATGGTTATTAAGGCGGCACCGCTGGGTGGTGTGCGTCGTGCGCTCGCGCTGGTTGAGCAGGCGCAGCTTCCGGCGGTGGTTTCTTCGGCATTGGAGTCTTCGGTGGGCATTGCCACCGGTGCCTCTCTGGCGGCCTCCCTACCTACGTTGAGGTACGGGTGCGGTCTGGGCACGGTCTCCCTCATGGCTGAGGACGTTACCGACAAGCCGCTCATCGCCCGCGACGGGTTCATGGATCTGCGCACCATCACCCCCAGCCCGCAGCGCCTGGAGCGTCTCGCCACCGACAAGCAGACCCGCCAGTGGTGGGTGGAGCGAGTCACTGCCTGCTACCGGGTACTGGAACGCGCCTCCGGACTGTGAAGACTGTAGTTATCAAGGTTGCACCCGTGAAGGGTAACCATAACTGAATGAAAAACCTTACGGCATTAGAATGGTACGGTGACTGAAAACCGCTCAACCCCCGCCATGCTCACCGCAGTATCCGTGCTCGATTCGCTGATTCGTGCCGGTATGCGGCATGTTGTCGTGTCTCCGGGATCCCGTAGCGCACCTCTTGCGTACGCTATTGCCGCCGCCGCTGAAGCCGGCGCCCTCATTGCGCACGTGCGCGTGGACGAGCGAAGTGCAGCCTTTACTGCCCTGGGTATTGCCAAGGCGTCCGGTCAGCCCGTGGGTCTGGTGTGCACCTCCGGTACGGCTCTGGGCGAGTACGTGCCCGCTGTCATGGAGGCGTACCACGCCGGCGTGCCCCTGGCGGTGCTGAGCGCGGACCGCCCGGAGCGTCTGCGCGGTAGCGGCGTGAATCAGACGACCCGTCAGGCGAGTTTCTTCCATCCTTTTGTGCGTGCTGAAGCCGATCTGACCTCCTACCCCGAGCAGGTGGAGGGCGAGCAGACTCAGGCTTTTGCCGCCTGCTTGAATGCGCTGACCGGTCGTAGCGCCGAGCACTGGCGCAAGCAGTCGGCGGAGCCGATTGGCCCGGTGCACCTGAACATTTGTTTCGATACGCCGCTGACCCCCTCTGGCCGTTTTGCGCAGATGCTGCCGCAGTGGGCGCAGAGCCTGCTGGAGGATTACGACCCGCAGGCTGAGGGCCGTGCCCGCGCCGCCCGCGCTGAAGGTTCCGGGCTCTCCAGCGCCGAGCAGCGTTGGCTTCTGGATTCTTTGGAGGCGCAGGCGGACCTGGCGGAGTTCACTCCGGCGCACCGCACCGTGGTGGTTGCCGCTGACGGTGCCGGCGAGTTTGCGGCTGAGTTCGCGCGCGTGCTGAACCTGCCGCTGTTTGCGGAGCCTTCCTCCGAGGCGCGCCACGGCGCAACCTCCATTCCTCACTACCCGCAGCTGCTCGCTGATGGTTCGTTCGCCCCCGCCGCGCAGATTGAGCGTGTGGTGCTCTTCGGCCACCCGACGCTTTCGCGCCCGATTACCGCATTGCTGGAACGCGAAGATATTCAGTGCGCGTTCTACGCCCCGCGCCGCGCCAGCTGGTACGAGCCGGGCGCTCGCTCCTTCGTGGAGCTGCCGACCCCGCGCGAGCTCGCCGAGTTTGCGTGCGCATCCTCTGCTACCGCTGATGAGCTGGTGGACGAGCTGAGCTGGCTAGAGCAGTGGGTTGAGCCCGCCCGCGAGCTGCAGGATGAGTGCCTGCGCGCCATTGCCGCCTACGAACACCCCGGTGCTGAGAGTTCAGTAGGCAGCGCTGAGAGCTCGGTTGACTACACCGATTACCGCAACCGCACCGCCGGCCGCTCCTACGCCCGCCGCGTCTGGCAGGATGCGGTGGCTCAGCGCCGCCTGCTCGTACTGGGTTCTTCAAACCTGGTGCGTGATTTGGATGCGGCAGCCCCCGCTCTGGGTGAGCCCGCCCCCGCGCGCGTGTTTGCTAATCGCGGTCTTGCCGGTATTGACGGCACGATTGCGACCGCTATTGGTGTATCCCTGTCTGGCTACTACCCTGCCGGTGTAGATGAGAACTCCCGCCCGATTATTGGTGGTGCCGCCCTGCCGGTGACCCTGCTGTGCGGTGACCTGACCTTCCAGCACGATGTGTCCTCGCTGAACCTGCCGAATACTGAGCTTCTGCCCGAACTGCGCGTTGAGGTCTTTGACGATGCCGGCGGCGGTATTTTCACGACCCTTGAACACGGTGATATGGCTCGTCAGGAGCAGTTCACTGCGGCTGTGGATCGTTTCTTCACGGTGGCTGCCGCCCCGAATACTGATTTGGCGCGCATGGCTGCCGGGTTTGGCACCGAATCGGGCGTTGAGGTGCGCATTCACACACCCTAAAGCTGTTTCTAAAGGCTGCAGGCTAAGCCCCGTGCGCAGGGTTGACCGATATACTGAAAACTACCTGTGCCATAGCCTTCCGTGGCTGAACGCTAGCCGGTCGTAGCGGTTTCACTCGCCGCTGCATTCGCGTTTTTGCGCGCCTGCTGACGTAAGGCACCCTATCTATCATTTATTGACATTCACGCTCTTGCCGCTGATGCACACCCGACCCGAGGTTTTACCCCGGTGAGCCCGGTGCATGCGGCGGACGTTGCCCCCAAGGATTCTCATGAGCTCACTCGATATTATTGTTGCTGTCCCCTCCGGAGCCGGTTGGGTTCCCGTACACGCCATGGCGGAGCTTCTCGCCCGCTACACCGGCGGCACCGTGCACACCGTGGATGTGGGCGCATCCCTCAGCAAGGAAACGAAGCTTCTGGCGCGTCTGCCCCGCCTCAAGGGCGGCTCGAAGCGTTGCCTGGTGATTGCTTCTGATCCCGGTCAGCTGTACGCCATTTCGCAGCGTTCCTTCGCGTTCCGCCGCTACGGCGCGGTCTACGGCTGGGTGATTGATAGCTTCTGGGATGACCGTATTCCTGCGGTGGCTAAGTCCTCCACCTACGACCGTATTTTCGTTGCGGATGTTGACGACGTTCAGCCCTGGACTGCCGCGGGCGTGAAGAACCCCGGCGTTCTGCCCTGGGGTGCGGATGTTTGGAGCAAGTTCAGCGACCGTCTGGCTACTCTGGGCTCAAAGAGCACCGACCTGCTGCGCGTGGGCCGTCAGCCCGCCGCCTACGAAGATGACGAGGCGACCGCCGCCCTCGCCGCTGAGCTGGGTCTGAGCTTTGAGGGCCGCCCGCCCTTCGGTGCAAATGACCGCGAGTCGGCTCAGCATCTGCAGGATTCGCTGAACCGCGCGAAGTTCCTGCTGGCGTTCTCCACTTCGGTCAGCCCGGCGCCGTACACTCACCCGACCAAGGAGTACATCACCGGTCGTTGGACCGATGCCCTGGCTTCGGGCGTGACCGTGGTCGGCAAGGTTCCGAACACCACCACCGTACGTGAAATCCTTTGGGATGGCGCGACCATCGACATTGATCATGCGGATGCACGCGCGGGCCTCGCGCAGGTTGCCGATGCGGTCTCCCGTTGGACCCCCGCGCAGGGTGAGCAGCAGATTCGTCAGGCGCTGCAGCACCTGGATTGGCGTCACCGTTTCGTGCAGCTTTGCGAGGCAATGGGTGAAGTCCCGGCTTCTTTGCAGGCTGATTGCGAGGCAATGCGCGCCCAGTACGTTCAGCGCTAAATACGTGCCCTAAGGTTATGAGTATATAAAAAGTGAGGGCTGGTTTCTATCACAGAAACCAGCCCTCACCTGTATTTATGCCCCATGAGGCATATTGCATACGAGGTTTAGTACGATGCCTGACCCAGAGTAATCGGACCCGTGAAACCACTGGTATCCGGGTGCTCCGAATCGAGGTATGCCGCCACCGGTGCGTTCTCCAGCTGAGCCAGTCGATCCAGCAGGAAGCGAGTCGCACCCGGCGCATACGGCAGCTTATACATTGCCGCGGTAGTTGCTTCATCCTCACGGTTCAGAGTGGAGGAACGAATCGACTCAATAGCGGTCACCATGGTGTTACGCTCACGCTCCACAAAGGTGCGGTCCACCGGCTCACCATTACCGGGAACAAACACGCGGTAACGATCAAATTCGAGCACCGCACCGAGGGTATCGATCCAACGGTCGGGGAAAGAATCCTCAAAGTAGGGGTCGGTACCCTCTTCAATCAGACCGCCCATGAAGAGCACATCTTCAATGCCGACCAGAATGTCACCGTCGGTGTGGCCGGGACCCATGTACATGAGGGTTGCGCTACGCTCACCCAGGTCAATGGGGGTAAAGGTAATGCCGTCACCGCTGTTGGCGACCAGGCGGTTGGGGACAATGATATCGGTGGCTGCACCCTGGTGGTGCGCCATTTCCGGTTCGAGCGTCTCGACGTAGGGACGCTGCGCCTCACCGTATTTACGAATTGCACGCGCGGCGCGAGGATGCGCCCAGAATTCTTCGGCACCCATTGCCGCGAAAACATCGTTACCGAAGAAACGCTCATAGTGACCGTGAGTGTTTACGACGGTGATAGGAAGGCGCGTGAGACGGCGAACCTCATCATAGATTTCGGTTGCCTGACGGGGACCTGCGCCGGTATCCACGACAAGTGCCCGTTCCAGTCCGAGGACCAGTCCGGTGTTCAGTCGGTAGTTGTCGGTCGCAATACGGTACACGCCGTCTGCGAGTTCAATAGTACGAGCCATAGATACAACCCTACTGTAATTTTTGGCGACTGAGGGGCTATTCGGCCTTCTGGAGAACATATTTTTGCACTATTGCACGCCTCTAAGGGGATAAAAGCACATCATTCTGCATAATTCCGCCTCTACAGACAGGTGGCACGTGACGCTTGACAACCTCCACAGATTGATTAGCCGGATAGTGCGTTCCCCCGGCTAGTCCAGCGCCGGTTAGGAGTCAGTGAGGAGTCAGTGAGGAGCTGAGCAGGAACCAGAAATTCGCGCCCTATAGGATAGGAGTATGACTTCTTCCTCTAGCCCTTCCTCCACTCAGCCTGTAACTCAGCCATTCCCCAGCGGCACCGGACGCTACGCCCCCTCCCCTTCGGGGGACTTGCACCTGGGTAATTTGCGTACCGCTATTCTGGCGTGGGCGATGGCGCGCCGCGGCGACAAGCCCTTCTACCTGCGTGTGGAGGATTTGGATCGTGTGCGCCCGGGCGCGGCGGAACGCCAGATTGCTGATTTGGCGGCTCTGGGCCTGGATTGGGATGCGAGCCCCGGCGCTTCAGCAGAGCGCATCGAGGGCGGCGAAGGCACCGAGAGCAAGGAAGCGGGCGTGCTGTATCAGAGCACGCGCCTTGCCGCCTATGAGCAGGCGGTTCAGCACCTACGAGAGGCGGGCCTCGTATACGAGTGTTACTGCACCCGCCGCGAAATTCAGGAGGCGTCGAGCGCCCCGCACGGTGCACCGGGCGCCTACCCGGGTACTTGCCGCAAGCTAACGGAGGAGCAGCGGGAGGAGCGCCGCGCCCAGCGTCCGCCGGCTCTGCGTCTGCGCGCCGAGTGCACGAGCTACACGGTGCAGGATGATTTTTACGGCGCATACACCGGCCTGGTGGATGATTTTGTGCTGGTGCGCAATGACGGAACCTACGCCTACAACCTGACCTCCGTGGTGGATGACGCCTTTGTGGGTGTTGAGCAGATTGTACGCGGCGATGACCTGTTGCCCTCTGCGCCCCGCCAGTCGTATTTGGCGCAGCTTTTGGGCTTGGCACAGCCGCGTTACGCGCATGTGCCGCTGGCGCTGAACGAGGAGGGTAAGCGTCTTGCGAAGCGTGATGGCGCGGTGACTCTGCCGCAGCTGCGTGAAGCGGGCGTTGAAATCCCCACGATTTTGGGGTGGATTGCCGCGTCTATTCCGGTGTATGACGCTGATGGTTCCGCCCATTCTGCAGATGTTCCGGTGCCCAATGCGGCGGCGATTTTGGAGCGTTTTGACCCGGCTCGTATGGCTAATGAACCGTGGGTCGTGAGGGGTCTCTAAGCCTCTGTGACATTGTCGTGTAACAGTTCAACACTCCGAACGGCTTTTAAATTTTTCGTTTAATTCGTTTCAGATGCATACGGCTCTGATCGTTTGCGTTGCTTTTAAACTGCATCTCTTGCACCGAAGTGCCCGAAACCCTGAAATCCAGGGGTTTTTCGGGCGCTTTTTCGCACATGCTCCCACAGCACCCCACGTGTACGACCATAGGATTTACACAACAAATACATATTTATTCCATAGACTCGCGCTCTTTAGCGTCAAATAGACTTTATTTTCAGCCCTTCAGAGCCTAGACTGTATCCTATGCCACTCATAAAGTTATGGGGTAGCGCATAAATACACACAGGCGCACACTATCACCAGGAGAGAAGGAACATTATGGCCGCGAGTACATACCAGGTCATCGCGCTGGCGATTTATTTTGTTGCCATGATCGCAATCGGTCTATGGGCAAATAGCAAAAACAACAGTCTTGACGACTATGTGCTGGGCGGGCGACAGCTCTCCCCCACCGTCGCCGCTCTCTCAGCAGGCGCCTCCGACATGTCCGGTTGGCTCCTCATGGGTCTGCCCGGCGCCGTCTACCTCAGCGGCCTCTCCCAGGCATGGCTCGCCGTCGGTCTGACCATCGGCGCATGGTGCAACTGGAAGTTCGTGGCACCGCGACTGCGTAGCTACACCGAAGTTGCCGGCGACGCAGTGACCGTCCCCGTCTTCCTGAGCAACCGCCTCAAGGACACCAAGCGCGTGCTACGCATCGTCTCCGGTGTCGTGATTCTGGTGTTCTTCACCTTCTACGTCTCCTCCGGCATGGTGTCCGGCGGCCTGTTCTTCAAGTCCTCCTTCGGTCAGGAATACCACACCGGTATGCTCCTGCTGGCAGGCATCACCGTGTTCTACACGCTCTTCGGCGGCTTCATGGGCGCATCCTACACCGACATGGTTCAGGGTCTGCTCATGCTCGCAGCGCTGATTGCCGTTCCGGTCATCACCATCATTGACCTCGGCGGTGTAGGCCCCGTGGTTGAGTCCATCAGCCAGGTACGCCCCGACGCGCTGAGCATCTTCGCGGGCACCACCTTCGCCGGTATTGTTTCGTCCCTCGCATGGGGTCTGGGCTACTTTGGTCAGCCGCACATTATCGTGCGATTCATGGCAATGCGCACCCCCGCAGACGCTAAGTCCGGTCGCCGCATCGGTATCAGCTGGATGGTCCTGACCGTGTTCGGTGCACTGAGCGGCGCGTTCATGGGTATCGCATACTTTGCACGCCACCCCGAGGCGTCCCTCACCAACCCAGAAACCGCTGAGTCGGTCTTCCTGGACCTCGCACAGATTCTGTTCCACCCCTTCATCGCCGGTCTGATTCTGGCAGCGGTTTTGGCGGCAATTATGTCCACCCTCTCCTCGCAGCTGATCGTGTGCTCCTCCGCTCTGGTAGAGGACCTCTACGGCATCTTCTCCTCGAAGAAGCTCAGCGCTTCCAAGTCCCTGTGGCTCGGCCGTGCAGGCGTGGCAATCGTGGCGCTGGTCGCAGGTGCCCTGGCGTGGAACCCGAACAGCTCCATTCTGCAGCTGGTCGCATTCGCGTGGGCGGGCTTCGGTTCGGCATTCGGCCCGACCGTTCTGCTCTCCCTCTACTGGCGTAAGCTGACCACCCAGGGTGCACTCGCCTCCATGATTACCGGTGCCGTTGTGGCATTCGCGTGGGGTCAGAGCCCGCTGAAGTCCGTGCTCTACGAAATGGTTCCCGGCTTCGCTTCGGCGCTGCTGATCGCAATCATCGTCTCCCTGGTCACCTACAAGAAGAACGAGACCATTGACGAAGAGTTCGACCGCGCAGTAGAGCTGGCTAAGGTCAAGTAACCTACACATAACGAAAGCAGGGTAAGGATTCTTGCCCAGCGTCTAAGGCCCGGGCCGCACACACGCGGTCCGGGCCTTCTTCTATGCTCGGCAACCTGATTCACCATACCGGGCAACCTGGTTCGCAGCCTCAGACAACGCCCGGGCAACGTAGAATAGGGTCTATGACTGCACAACTTCCCGAAAAGGTCTCGGACATCTTCAACCCCGCCGACTGGCGCGTCGTCGAAGGCTTCGAAGACTTCACCGACATCACCTACCACCGCCAGGTTCAGCGCGACGAAAACGGCGAAATCCTACGCGATCTGCCCACCGTGCGCATCGCATTCGACCGCCCCGAGGTCCGCAACGCATTCCGCCCGCACACCGTGGACGAACTCTACCGCGCCCTCGACCACGCCCGCATGACCTCCAACGTAGGCACCGTACTGCTCACCGGCAACGGCCCCTCCGCCAAGGACGGCGGCTGGGCATTCTGCTCCGGCGGCGACCAGCGCATCCGCGGCCGCGACGGCTACCACTACGCCAGCGGCGACACCGCAGAAAGCATCGACCCGGCACGCGCAGGCCGACTGCACATCCTGGAAGTGCAGCGCCTCATCCGCACCATGCCCAAGGTCGTTATCGCCCTCGTCTCCGGCTGGGCTGCAGGCGGCGGCCACTCCCTACACGTGGTGGCTGACCTGACCATCGCCTCTGAGGAGTACGGCAAGTTCAAGCAGACTGACGCAACCGTCGGTTCCTTCGACGCAGGCTACGGTTCGGCACTGCTTGCACGCCAGGTGGGCCAGAAGTTCGCCCGCGAAATCTTCTTCCTCGCCAAGGAATACGACGCACAGCGCATGTATGAAATGGGCGCGGTCAACGACGTAGTTCCCCACGCCGAGCTTGAGAACAAGGGCCTGGAATACGCGGCGCACATCGCCCGCCAGTCCCCGCAGGCAATCCGCATGCTCAAGTACGCCTTCAACCTGCCCGACGACGGCATGCTCGGCCAGCAGGTCTTCGCCGGTGAGGCAACCCGCATGGCGTACATGACCGACGAGGCTGTGGAGGGCCGCGACGCGTTCTTGCAGAAGCGTGACCCGGACTGGTCCAACTACCCCTACTACTTCTAAGCAGTACTTCTCAGAGGAAGTACCTTCCGCAGAAGTAGTTTCAGATGCATAGGCTCGGAGCCGGATTCAACCCTGATACCCTCAGCTAAGAATCCGGCTCCGGCGCATTTGATGCTGCCCCGGCGCATGACAGCCCGGCGCATGACAGCACGCAGCCGCTACCAACAGTCGCTAAGGATTTAGCCATGATGAACATCCCCGCACCCGGGCTCACCCCTTCACCCGCCCCGTGGGAGACTGCCCTGCACCCGCAGGCGGTACAGGTGCGTGCCGATCAGCCCGCCGACCCTCACGCCATGCTGGGTGCCTTTGAGCAGCTGCTGGGTGAGTTCACGGCGGGTGCTGGTGCGGAGAGTGCAGAGGCGGAAAGCACGGGCTCTAAGGGTGTAGAGGTTACGGAACCTATTGCCCTGGTGGTGGGCACCTCCGGATCCACCGGAACCCCCAAACGCACCGCGCTGACCGCGCGAGCTCTTGCCGCCAGTGCGGTAGCCACCGAGCGCTTCTTCGGCTCAAACTCCGATGCCGCCTCGCAGTGGCTCCTGGCTCTTCCGGCGCACTATATTGCCGGCGCGCAGGTACTCGCCCGCTCCGTACTCGCCGGTACCGCCCCGGTCATTGCCCGCTCTGTCATTGAGCCCGTGCACTTTAGCCCCGAAGTTTTCCTGCAGGCGGTTGAGCACATGAGCTCGGCACGCCGGTTTATCTCCCTGGTACCCACCCAGCTCCATAAGCTGCTCGAAAGCGCGGACGCCGATCCGCACCTGGGCGCTGAAATTCACGAGGCGCTCGGATCCTTCACTGGCATCCTGCTTGGAGGCGCCCCCGCCAGCGCCGGCCTGCTCGCCGCCTCCACCGCCCTGGGGCTGAACACGGTGACCACCTACGGTAGCGCCGAAACCGCCGGCGGCTGTGTCTACTCCGGCTCTGTTCTGCCCGGCGTGCGGGTTGAGCTCGTACCCGAAGAAGGTATGCCCGCTGTGCCGGATACCGGTGGGAAGCCGGCGCAGGTGGGTCGTATTTGGATCAGCGGCGAGCACCTTGCCAGCGGCTACATTGGCGATGCCGCCCGCACCGCCGAGCACTTCTTCACCGCCGCCAACGGCACCCGCTGGTACCGCACCGACGACTACGGTCTGTTGGCTCCCGACAGCAACAAGAACTGTAGCGAGCAGCGCCTGCAGGTGCTTGGTCGTAGCGACGACGTGCTCATCAGCGGAGGCGTAAAAATCTCCGCCCGCGCCGTGGCAACCGTCCTCGAAGAGCACCCCGCCGTACGCGAAGCCTGCGTAATCGGCCTACCCGATGCACGCTGGGGCACCGCCATTGCCGCCGCGGTCACGCTGGTACCCTCTGCCGGTACCGCGGCTGCGTCTACCGAGAATAGCCCCGCACTGAACGAAGAACTCTGCGCCCTGCTGCGTGCCCGCTGCGCCGAAAAGCTCGGCGCCCCCGCCGTACCCAAGCAGCTGAGCATCCTGCCGGATTTCCCGCTCACCAGCACCGGCAAGCCGGACCGCGCAAAAATATACAGTATCCTGGACAGAGACTACCGTCAGGGCTAAAGCAGGCTCATCCGCGGGTTTTCACCCCGCACACGCAGCCGCCCGCATGCCCTGACCGTCACGCACAAAACCCACGCATCATACGCACTTAGACCCGGAAGGAACCCACGTGGCAACTGCCGCCCAATGGATTGAAGGCGCTCGCCTGCGCACCCTGCCGCTCGCCGTCGCCCCCATTATTGCCGGCTCAGCTGCCGCCTACGAGGTCAACGAATTCAAGCCGCTCTACGCGTTCTTGGCGTTCCTCGTCGCGTTCTTCCTGCAGGTCGGCGTGAACTACGCCAACGACTACTCCGACGGCATCAAGGGCACCGACGAAGACCGCGTGGGTCCGCTACGCCTCGTCGGTTCCGGCGTGGCAAGCCCCCGCTCCGTCAAGTACGCCGCCTTCGCCTGCTTCGGTCTAGCGATGCTCGCCGGTCTTGCCCTGGTGGCTCTGGCGAACCAGTGGTGGTTCCTGGCGATTGGCGCCTCCAGCGTCTTCGCGGCGTGGGGCTACACCGGCGGCAAGCACCCCTACGGCTACATGGGCCTGGGCGACGTGTTCGTCTTCGTCTACTTTGGTCTGGTTGCGACCCTGGGCACCCTCTACACACAGGCGCACACCCTGACCCTGCTCGGCTGGGTTGGTGCTATCGGCATTGGTTTGATTTCCTGTGCGCTGCTCATGGCGAATAACGTACGTGACATTCCCACCGACATTGAGGCGGGCAAGCTGACCATGGCGGTCCGCCTGGGCGAACGCTGGTCGCGCATCACCTACATCGTGGAGATGGCGCTGGCACTGGGCCTGGGTGTGCTCCTGCTCGATGAGAACCCCTGGTTCCTGTTGATCTTCCTGCTGGTCGGCCCGACCATCCACTCCTGCGTGACCGTGTGGACGCGCGGCGGCCGCGACCTGATTCCCGTTCTCAAGCAGGCGGGTATTGTGGCGCTCGTGTACTCCGTGATTCTTGCCCTCGCCGTGTGGCTGGGCTCGCTGGATATTATTAGCCACGAGGTTCAGGTGTTCACCGGTTACTAAGCCGACGTACGAATCTGCGCCGGATTGCCGCGCCGTTAAGCCGTTGGCGGGCACCCCGTTCACAGTTCCGCAATAACGCGGCGGTATGTCATAGTAGTGCTTATGATTCGAGCCATGCTGATTATTGGCGGCGCCGCCCTCATCGTGGGGCTGACCCTCTACACCCTCTTGGACGCCGTCCGCACCCCCGCGCACGAGGCGCGAACCCTGCCCAAGTGGCTGTGGGTTCTCGTCACCCTACTCTTCCCCGTGGTGGGCCCGCTCATGTGGCTTATCTTGGGCCGCCCCAAGGCACTGCCCGCAGCACAGCCCGCAGCAGGTGCTCCTCGCCCAGGCTTCGGTCAGCGACGCAGCACCCCGGCGCCCTCGGTCTCTTCCCCCGACGACGATGAAGAGTACCTGCGCTGGCTCAAAGCAAAAGCAGAACGCGAACGCCGCAGCCGCGAGGCAGAATCGAACGACAAACAGGATTCCGAGCGTAAGGACCCCGAGTTTAAGGATCCTGAGGACGGCACCCCGAATCGGGGTAACGGGCAGAACTAGTCAGGACAGCTAGGTTTGAAGCTCCTGCACCCCTCAAGGTTTACAGAAAGAGGCTGTGAGCGCATCCGTAACGGATGGGCTCACAGCCTCTTACTATGCTCAAAAACAGCTTCAGGAACTAGCTACCGGTGTTTTAGCTGCCGGGTAGCTGAATCACGCCACCGTACAGCGGTGCCGCAGGCTCCGAATACCCCACAAAATGCGGCATCTCATGCTCAAAATCAGTGGTGCTAAACGCCAGAGTCGTAATCGACGCCAGGTTACACTCACGGGCACGCGGGTCATGCTGCAGCATGCGGCCCTCAACACCCAGGCGAGTAATCCAAATCGGCAGCTGGTGCGACACAATAATTGCCTCCGCACCCTCGCCGCCGCGCTCGTAGGCGGTACGCGCCGCATCCTGAACAGCCGCCGCCATACGGCGAATCTGATCCAGGTACGACTCACCCCAGGAGGGGCGCGCCGGGTTGTACAGCTTCGTCCAGTGACGCGGGTTCTTCAGCAGCTCCTGTGCATTCACGTGCAGGCCCTCAAAGTAGTTATCCGCCTCAATGACGCGCTCATCCGGCTGCGCGGTCAGACCCAGCAGCTCCTCAACCGGAGCGGCAGACTCACGGGTACGCTGCAACGGCGAGCAGACCAGGTGCACGAAACGGGCGCCTCGCCCAGCACGAGCCGCGAACTCCTCGGCGCTCAGACGCACCATCTGCTGGCCCTTATCGGACAGACGGTAGCCGGGCAGACGGCCGTACACGATACGCTCGGGGTTGTGCACCTCGCCGTGACGCATGAGGTGAACTTTAATGGTGGAAGTTTCAGTCATATTCCCAGTCTCTCAGATAGCGCGCCGCACCCCAAACAGGTGACCCGCACATACCCTCTACAAATACAAAACCCGGCCCGCAAAAACTGTAGGAACGCAAAAACCCCGCCTCTCCATACGGAGGGCGGGGCGAAAGAAGTCTATTTACTTCTTGTTGCGGCGCTGGTGGCGGGTCTTACGAAGCAGCTTGCGGTGCTTCTTCTTGGACATACGCTTGCGGCGCTTCTTGATAACGGAACCCATAGGATTTCCTCACTTTACTCGTACCCGGCCGAGCCATTCGACTCGGTAGCTACCCGGGGATATTTATACCGGTATAACCGATCCAAAACGCATTTTAGGCACAGAAATACCCTTGCGTTTTAGAGCGCTACCTACCTAGAGTACTAGGTTTACCCCCATTTTCACCATTCGAGAGCGGCTTTTCAGGAGTTTTTCCCTGAATTTCCGCTTTTCCCGCGGGGATATCGAGGATATCTCGGGACGAAAACGGGGATTCGGTAGCCCTAACGGCGCTTCTTCTTCGACTTCTTCGAGCCTTTAGCGCGGCCATGCGACAACACCGAACCGGAAGAAACTACAGCAGCATCGTGAGTGCTCTCCTCAGCGTCAGAGGCGGCCTCAGCCGATTCCTGCGCGGGGTCAGAAGCCTCAGCGGGTTCTTCAACCGGCTCTTCCACCGAAACCTCTTCAACGGCGCTTTCCTCAGCTACCTCTTCTTCAGCCGCCGCGTGCAGTGCCTTCAGACGCTCAGCACGCTCAGCCTCGGCACGAGCCAGCGCCTCCTCGTCAATGACGGGCTGCTCAGACTGGGATTCAGGCTTCGTTTCAGCCTTCGCAGCCTGCTCCTTCACTGCCTGATCCTTCTCAGCGCTCTCCTGCGCTTCGTCATGCTCAGGCTCGTACACATCCACGCCAAAGAAACGCTTCATCTTCGAGAAGATGCCGCCGCGCTCCTGCACCGGCTCCTCATGCGGAAGCTTCTCGTAGGTATCGTGAATGGTCGCAGCCGCCTCAAGACGGGTAGGCTCAGCAGGCTGAACGGCGGGCACCTCCTGGCGTGCAGGGGCACGCAGAACCTTCTCAGCCGACTCAGACTCCGCAGGCGCCGCGGCAGTCACAACAGCCGCAGGACGGGCGGTACGGGCAGGCGCAGTCAGCACCTTGCTACGATCCACAGGCTTAATGATGGTTGCACGCACCGGAGAAATAATCTGACCGCTACGACGACGCGGAGCCGCCGTGGAGGCGCGCAGAACCTTCGCGGGACCCGCAGCCTCTTCCTGCGCGTAAGTGTCAGGGACGCTCGGCAACTGACCGCTGAGAGTCTGGGATGCCGGCGCCTGGACACCAGATACCGGAGCCGCAGAAGCAGCGGGGGCAGCCTGCGCTACCGGGGTGTTGCGGCGCGGGGTGCCGAAGCTCAGCGGCACATCCGGGCTCGCCGAATGAGCGGCAGGCTGTGCAGGGGCTACGGAGGCTACGGAAGCCGCAACAGGTGCGGGCTGAGACGCAGCGGGAATGGAGCGTTCTACCTTGTCAGAAGCAGAAACATTCGCGCCAGAAGTAGTCTCAGCAGAGGTATCAGTCGGCTCGGAGGGAGCCTCAGACGCCTCCTCCTCAACGTGGGCAACCTCAACGCGGGCAGCCTCGGATTCAGACTGCTCATACTCCACGTCAGCAGACTGCGCAGACACCGCAACAGAAACCGGAGCAGGAACCTGAGTCGGCTCATCCGGCGCCGCAACAGGAGCATCCGCAGCAGGAAGTGCCCCCACATCAGCGAAGGACGCATCGTCCTGCATCAAATCGTCAAAGTCATCAGCGGCAAACTCATCCACATCAACCGGCGCAAATTCAGAAGCAATCGGCTCACCCGGCAGACCGTTCGCAGAGGTCGCCTCCTGCTCCAGGTCAATACCGGCATCGGAATACATGCCGCGCAGCTGACCAATCACCATGGCACGCGCAGTCGCAGCGTCACCAGCTTTCAGCGCCTCCGCAATAGCGCGGCTCTCAGCGCGCAAACGCTCCACAGCGCTACTCCACAGCGGCATACGACCCACCAGCGACAGCATCGACTCAAAGCTAGGCTGACGCACCGACGCGAGCAGACCCACCAGCAACTCATTACCACCGCAACGCATCACCTGATGGTGGAACGTCAACAGAAGCTCGAGGAAATCACGAATCGACAGGTCGAAGTCTTCCATCTGCTCCAGGACCTCATCCATCTCCGCGAAGGAGACGGTCTTCGGGTCAATACGCGCAATCGCCCAGCTTTCCAGCAGAATACGGGTCTGCACCAGGTCACGAGTCGGGTAACGCGAGCTGGACATGTGCAGGCGCAGAGCAGCGCTAGCGGCGGAAGCCGGCTCATCACTCAGATGCACCAGCATTTCCTTGCCGCGACCGTTATACAGCTGCACCAGATCCATATCTTCCAGGGTGCGCAGAGCCTCGCGGGTACGGGAACGACCCACACCAATAGCGCGCGCAATTTCGCTATCGCTGGGCAGATCCTGGCCCAGCTGAATGTTGCCCTCGAACAGTTCGTTCTCGAGCCAGCGCAGAATTTTACGATGAATAGCCACGTGAATGCGTCTTTCGGTCAAAAAGTGAGTGAGAGTGTGTGTGTTTTACAGAGAGTTAATGCCGGAAGTGATCGGCAGGGCAGACCCTAGCCACCCGTCTTAGCGGCGGCGGCCACGCAGGAAGCCGAAGAGACCACCGCGGTGGTTATCCTTCGCCTCAGCGTTGGTCGTCTCAGCACTGGGTCGGTACACCGAATCGTAGGCGGGCATAGTCTGGTACTCGGGCTCCTCAGCGGAGGTTTCAGCCTTAGCAGGCTCACCCTCGACAGGCTCATCTTTGGTGAGCTCATCATTGGCAGGCTCGCCCTCACCGAGTTCAGCCATCTCAGTAGCTTCTGCGGGCGAAGCTGCTTCCTCAACAGACTCAGCCTCAACAGATTCAGCCTTCAGGGGCTCTTCTGCCGCGGCTTCATCCACTACGTTCTTCTCAATCACAGACTTTTCAGCGGCAGAATCCTCAGCTGCAAATTCCTTGCGGGTTGCTTCTTCCTTGACGGATTCAGCGGGTGCAACAGGCTTCTCAGCTGCACCCTTTTCGTCGGTAGCCTTTTCCTCGGCAATCTTTTCAAGCACAACAGCCTCGGGGATCACAGGGATAGGCTGAATCGAGCCACCCACAACCGCAGCGGGGTCGATGCCATAAGGCACCACAGCCGCAGGCTGAGGGAATACCACCGGCTTCTGCGCTACAACAGGCTTAGCCTCAGCAGGTGCCGCAGGGGTAGCGGCCTGAGCGGGGGTTGCCGACGCCGCGGGGGTCACCGCAGCGTCGTAACCGTAGGCTGCGGGAGTGAAGGGACGCATCGGGGTGCTATCCACTGCCTCTTCCTGCGGGGTAGGCTCAGTAGCTCCTGCCTTCTCAGCGACAGCTTCGGAAGCGGCACTCTCAGCAGCCTGCTCCGCAGGGCGCGAGTAGATGCGCGCGCTGGGGGTCAGGTACTGTGCGCGGGCGCGCTGAATGCGAGCCTGCTCGATTTCCTCGGAGGTGGGTGCCTCAACGGTGAGAGTTTCGGAGTCGGTCGCCTCGGGCTTCGGAGCACTCTTTTCGGAGGTCTTCTCGACCGGCTTCTCAGCTGCCGTCTTGTCGGAGGCAGATGCAGTCACGCCACCGGGCAGTGCCACGGGTGCGTGCGCCTCATTGGACTGGCGTGCAATCTGAACGGTCTCGTTAATCCACTCGGTCACAGTGGCGAATACATCCGGGTTCAGGGAGTAGAGGCGACGCTGCCCCTCCACGGTCACGGAGACCACATCTGCATCGCGAAGGACTTTCAGGTGCTTCGAAATGGTCGGCTGGCTCATGCCCAGCTTTTCAACCACTGCACCCACCGTGTGGGTTTGCTCAGCGAGAATACGCACAATTCGGCGGCGAGTCGGATCCGCGATGACAGAAAAAACATCAGAATGCATATAGCGATTATGACATATAAAGTGACGCCTCAAGCTTAGAATGAGGCTGATACGAAAATTACCTTCAAAAATTCTGAAAGACCGCTGAATGCTACCTCAATATGAAGCACTGAAGGGGAGAAAAGCATGAAGTGCCTATCACATCTCGTGGAGATTTCCTGTATCTCATCCTAGGCATATGCGAGCCACCCAGACCCTCAATACTTATATAGCTAATTCAGAATATATAGTTTTCGTGGTTCCACCCACAAAACCAACCGCATGCCTTCTCCAAGCTCACATATTTACCCCCAAACCACCAGAGCCTCAACCCCCTCAGTAGGCACCCGGCGCGATACACTAGAAGGCGTCAAAACAGGCACATATCCGCCACCCAACACACCAACACCCAGACACCCGCTGAAGGAGGCGCATGGGACGCATCATCCGCCGCACCCGGCGCCGACACCACCATCCCCAGGGCCAGCTCAACCGCCGCTGGGACACCCTCAGCGGTGCCACCTCCGAACCGCAAAAGCAGCAGGTTCGCCGAAGCCGCCGCGACCGCCTCGAAGCTGAAAAGCTCAGCATCCTCACCAGCGTGCCCGGCATCGATCTTGACCGTCTGCCTACCCTACGTGACCACGAAGACCCCAAGACTCAGCGCAAACGAACCCCACTAGAGTTCAACCAGAAGACTCTCGAACGCTTCCGCGACTTCATTGATTCCTCAGTTCTGGCGTCTCCCTCACGCACCGCAATCGGTGCCTTCTTTCTAGTCATCATCTTCTTCACCATCATGCTGTCCCTGCCGATTTCTTCGGCAGACGGGCAGCGCGTCGCGCTACACCACGCGGTCTTCACCTCAACCAGCGCGGTCACCGTGACCGGTCTGACCACCGTCTCCACAGCAGATCAGTGGTCAACCTTCGGTCAGGCAATGATTCTTCTCGCCTGCCAGGTGGGTGGCCTGGGCACGCTGACCATCACCTCCCTGCTGGCGCTGGCTATCGGCCGCAAAATGGGTCTGCGCACCAAACTCATCGCCCAGGAAGACCTGAATATTAGCCGACTCGGCGAGGTCGGCGGCATCGTCAAAGCGGTGGCGTACGCGTCTTTCTCCATCGAAGCATTCATTGCAATGCTCCTCACCCCGCGCTTCCTCGCGCTCGGCGAAGCACCACACGAGGCTCTGTGGCACGGCATTTTCTACTCGGTTTCGGCATTCAACAACGCCGGATTCACCCCGCACTCGGACGGCATCGTACCCTACGGCCACGATCTCTTCCTGCTCGTACCCATCTGCATCGCGGTGTTCCTCGGCTCGCTCGGCTTCCCCGTGTTCATTGCGATTCAGCGCAACCCTTTCCGCCCATCGCACTGGCAGCTCACCGCAAAACTGACCATAGTCACCACCCTCTTCTTCTTCGGTTTCGGTGCCTTCTTCTGGGGTGCTTTCGAGTGGAATAACCCCGCAACCATCGGTTCCTACTCTCCCGGCGATAAAATCCTCAACGCCATCTTTGCCTCCGTCATGATGCGTTCGGGCGGGTTCAACCTGGTTGACATGGACGCCATCACCCCCGTCTCCACGCTGCTGACGGATACGCTCATGTTCATTGGTGGCGGCTCCGGCTCGACCGCAGGCGGCGTGAAGGTCACCACCATCGCCGTGATTGCCCTATCGATTCTTGCCGAGGCGCGAGGTGACCAGAAGGTCGTAGCGTTCAATCGCACCATCCCCGAATCCTCTCTGCGCATTGCCATCTCTGTGATCGTTATGGGTGCTACCGTGGTAGGTGTTGGCACCGCATCGATTCTCATCATTAGCGGCGCAGATCTCAAAGAAGTCATCTTCGAGGTCATCTCTGCCTTCGCGACCTGCGGCCTCTCAAACGGCCTCTCCGCGAGCCTACCTCCGGCAGGCGTGTACGTGCTCAGTGTGCTCATGCTCATTGGTCGTGTGGGTACAACAACCGCCGCAACCGGCCTGGCGATGCGTTCACACCGCCGCCTCTACAAGTTCCCCGAAGAAAGGCCCACCATTGGCTAGTGCACATAACGCCCCCGTCCTCGTCATCGGCCTGGGACGCTTCGGTTCGGCTGTGGCTGCCCAGTTGCGCCTGCAGAATAAAGAGGTTCTCGCCATCGAGAAGGACCCCGAGCTGGTGCAGAAATGGTCCGGCGTGCTGACCCACGTGGTCTCCGCCGATGCGACCGATATCGACACCCTGCATCAGTTGGGTGCGGACGATTTCGGTTCCGCCGTGGTGGGCGTGGGCACCTCCGTGGAGGCGTCCGTGCTGATTACCGCGAACCTCGTAGACATTGGAGTGGAGCGTATCTGGGCGAAGGCCATCACCCCCGCGCACGGCAAGATTCTGGAGCGTATTGGCGCGCACCACGTGGTCTACCCGGAGGCGGACGCCGGCCGCCGCGCCGCGCACCTCGTCTCGGGTCGATTGCTGGACTACATTGAATTTGATGACGACTTCGCGATTGCGAAGATGCGCCCGCCGAAGGAAACCCACGGATTCACCCTCGCCGAGTCGGATATCCGCTCCAAGTACGGCGTGTCCGTGGTCGGTATTAAGTCCCCCGGTGAGGACTTCACCTACGCGGACGCGACCACCCGCATTCATTCGCGCGACATTCTGATTGTGTCCGGTCAGGTGGATTTGATCGAGCGTTTTGCGGCGCGACCCTAAGCGCGTTTTTCCTCGCTGCGGCGGTTATCTTCCCCAGCTCTGCTGGTTTTGAGGAGCCCGCGTTTGAGCAACCCGCGATGAGACATAGAAAAACAGCCTCTTCCCGTTCTGCCGGGAGGAGGCTGTTTTTCTATAGTTTCAGCTAGTCAGGGGGATGCTACCGGACGGTATTAGCCCCCGCTGGCTAGTCCCCACTGATTAGTCCCCGCCGATTAGTCCTCGTCAGCGGTGTACAGCTGGCTCATTTCCGCCGAACGTGCCGCACAGGCGCGCATCGCGTCCTCGGTCAGCTGGAAGAGGCCACCGTCCACGAAGGTGTTCAGTGCACGCTCGGTGGTGCCGTTCGGGCTGGTCACGGCGCGGCGCAGGGCGGGCGCATCCGGGTTGGTGTCGAGCAGGAAGCCCGCACCGGCAACGGTTGCGCTGGCAAGCTTGAGGGCGGTGTCTGCGTCCAGGCCGAGCTTCTCACCGGCGGTTGCCATCGCCTCCGCAAGCAGGAACGCGTATGCCGGGCCGGAACCGGAGACGGCGGTGACCGCATCCATCTGGTCTTCGCGGACCTCAACAACCAAGCCGACGGTGCCCAGGACCTCTTCGACGAGCTTCTTCTGCTCGTCCTTCACGGTGTCGGTGGTGGAGATGGCGAGCACGCCCTTGCCCACGGAGGAGGGGGTGTTCGGCATGCAGCGAACAATGGGCTGACCTGCGGGAAGGCACTCGGCGAGGGTTTCGAGGGTCACGCCAGCAGCAACGGACACCACAACAGCGTTCGGTGCGAGTGCGGGTGCGATATCGCGGGCAAGCTCAACGATGCCGTAGGGCTTCACGCCGAGCAGCACGACGTCTGCGTGGGCGGTTGCCTTGTGGTTGCCGTCGGCTTCGCCGCCGGTGGTGATGATTTCGACCTTGTCGCCGAGGCGCTGGGCGAGGGCGGCGCGAGATTCTTCGCTACGCACGGTAGCGCGGATGTGGGCGGGGTCGTGGCCTGCAGCGAGCAGACCTGCGGCGATGGAGCCGTTCATGGAGCCGGTGCCGAGAAAAGCGATAGTTGCGGTCATCGTTGATCCTTCCTAATGGGGTGCCTGCGCCGGGTGCCGGCAGGCGTGCCGCCGGTGTATTCCGGGGGCTACTGTTCGGTGCGCGGCGGGCGCGTGGAGGCGTACCCTTCCAGCATAGCGGGTGCGGCTACGGGCATGTGACCTGGCTCTGTTTCTTCCGCGTTTTCTGGGGCGGCAGCTTCACCTCAGGCTCCGCGACCCAATGCGCAGGGTTCCGCTTCTCACGTTCTGGCATGCCGGGGAGAGCGTAATTCTGCGGGCGTAGAATGAAAACAGCTTCACCCGCGGCAGTTTGTGCCGGGCATGAAGCCTCCAACACCACACAGCACGCAACACACAAACCCCTTTTTCTATGTCTTCTCATACTGGTTCTTCCTCGAATTCTTTCCCGAATAGCCCGCAGAATCCTGCGGGTTTCCGTTCTTTTTCGTTTCGCCTCCTGCTGGGGCTGACCCTTGCCGCGCTGGTCACGGGCGTGTTCAGCGGCTTGGGCGCGATTGCTCTGCATTATGTTCTGGACTTTATGCAGGAGCTAACTTTCGGTCAGTCTGAGGGGCATCACCCAATGGTGACTGACGGCGCCGATCCGGCGCGTCGTGCCCTGGTTTTGGCGGCGCTGGGCCCGTTTGTGGCGCTGGTGTGGTACTACCTGCAGTCCGGTGGGCGGCGTGTGGTCGGCGTGAAGTCGCAGATTGCCGGTGCTACCGAGGAGGACCGTACCCCGTCGCTGTGGCGGCAGATTTCGCATTCGGTGATTCAGATTGTTGCTGTGGGTGCGGGCTCTCCTGTGGGTAAGGAGGTCGCGCCTCGTGAGCTGGGTGCTTTGGCGGCTGGCCGTACCGCGAACCTGTTGGAGCGTCTTGGTTTTGTGGGCGCTGATGGTGCCCCGCTGTTGGGTGTTCGTGAGCGTAGTCTGCTGGTGGCGGCGGGTGCGGCGTCTGGTTTGGCGGCGGTGTATCAGGTGCCGATTGGTGGCGTGGTGTACCTTGTGGAGGCGATGGCTGTTGGTTTGAGCCTGCGGTCGCTGTATGTGGGTGCGGTGACGGTGTGGACGGCGACGGTCACGGCAAATCTGGTGATTGTCAATGAGCCGACGTACCCGGTGCCGCAGCTTCCGTTGGATGCGACGACGCTGACAGTGGCGGCGCTGACGGGTGTGGTGTTGACTCCATTGGCGTTGGGTTTTAGGGCGTTGTCGCAGCGTGCGGAGAAGTTGAAGGCGAAGGATCGTTCTCTTCTGTGGCGTATTCCTGTGGCGTTTGCGCTGGTCGCGGTGGTTTCGCTGTGGCTTCCGGAGATTCTGGGTAATGGTCGTCTGCTGACTCAGCACACGTTTAATGTGTCGTTGGATGCGGCGGCGGGCGGCTTGTCCGCGGCGGCGGCCTGGTATGTGGTGGCTCTGTGCGTGGCGAAGGCTGCCGTGGTGGTGTTGAGTCTGCGTTTCGGTTCTTATGGCGGTACGTTGACGCCGGGTTTGGCGTTGGGTGCGGCGGCTGCGTTTTGTGTGGCGGCGCTGGTACTGTGGGCGTTCCCGGGTTTGGGCGGGGTACCGGGTGGCGCGTCGATGGTGTTGTATGCGGCGGCGTTGACGGGTACGGCGGCGTTTTTGGGCGTGTCGATGAATGCGCCGCTGTCTGCGCTGACTCTGTTGATTGGTTTTACGGGTCAGGGTGCGAGTGCGTGGCTGCCGATGGCGGTTGCGGTGGGCACGGCGGTGCTGACGCGCTGGGGGTGGATGAGGGCGTTTTGTGCTAAGAGGTAGGGTTCTGACAGGTGGCGGGCGGCCCCGGATGCGTGTGCGTCCGGGGCCGCTTGCTTTTTAGACCGCGGTTTTCGATAGGTTAGTGCCTTCACCGTGGGTCTTTAACCCGCAGTGAAGACACTAACCTATCGATGAAAAGGCTAAGTCATAACCCATAATCAGCTCCCGCCTACCTGGCGCAGCCGGAGATTCGGTCATGGGTTACGGATTTGTGCCATAGGCTAGTGTCTTTGGTCGTAGTTAAAAACCATGTCAGAAGACGCTAAACCATGGCACAAATTCTGCTGAGGCGGCGCCTCCGCGGGCGCAAAGATATTTGATACATAAAGCATTGAGAAGCCCGAATAATGACCAACCACCGCCACCACCCTCAAAAGAATGCAAACGACGGCAAACATGCGGTAGGGTGGTAACTGTAGTGTTCCACAGCGCATTGATGCGCTTGATGGGCGCGCTACGGGGCTGTTTTCTTCCGGCAGTCAATGAGGCCGCCTCCGCCGCGCCGAGTGAGTCGGCTTCGGCGTCTGCGGCGGCATCTGATGCTGCTTCTGCTTCCGCTACTCCGAGCCCGCGAGTCACTCGCGGATATTCAGGACAATCCAAAGCTCCCGACGGTGAATACCGTAAGGCCGATGGCTATGGACCCGCACAGAACGTCCCCAAGCCTCGTAATGAGCCCGCTCAGTACCCTGAAACCGAAGAAGGCCTCATGAAGATGATGCAGGACTGGCTGGTTGCACACAATTATGGAATTCAGACTGGCGATTGTTCGTATGCTTTCAAATATGTCATGAAAGATACCGATGAATATAATTCATACAACTATACGGAATCGCTCTACGAACGTGGAGGATGGATTATCGGAGGTTTGGAGTCTTACCAGGCTGAAAGCTCTCTGATTTACGATGACCAGAAAAAGAATTATCGAATGAAGTTCAGCATTCTATGGTCGACTGTTACGTATGTAAATCCTGACGGCCATCTTGAAATGGAGGCCAATACAGATACCACCAATGACTCTTTCTACTTCTTGTATACGTACTCTGACGGATACTGGAAAATTTCCGGATCTGATTTTGGAGGATAGCATTATGACACCATCAAAATCTACCTCTAAAAAAAATCTATATCCTCCTATCCGCATCTATCCTTGCTATAAATTCAATCTCTGGTTTTTCTATTTCTATGGCCAGTGAATGTACGCAGAAAAATTCTAATGGACATTGTGTAAAGGTTCAGCGGGATAATCAACCTAAAAAGGATACTCACTCAAAGAAATCGCCTTCTCACGACCAATCTAACGGAACAGATATTCCAAGTGAGGGATCATCTTCTGGTGCCTCGGTAGAAGCAGCACGCAAGAGTTGGGAGGATAACCACATCCCAATGCGTGATGGCACTAATCAAACAGTCTACGGAACTGTACCCGAAGCTCGAAAAGCCGGAGATGCAGAATGTTACACGAAAGTAGACCGACGTCCGGGGCATTACACCATAGGGCCTCTACCTCAGGGAGATAACGCCAACAGAATACCCAACCATGTTGGCGGCCGTTACTGCGTACCCAATGACGCTAAAACCTTCACCTCGAATGACCCCGCACAGCCCAAGGGCCCTTCTCCTGAAGAAATGCTCCAAGAAGTTGAGGACCAATTCGCTAACACAAACATCCAGGCCCCTGTTTTGAAGCAGTCCTATAACCTTGGCACCGGTCTGAGTGAGGACAACCCCAACGTCTACAAGAACCAGGCGGTCAACTTCTACGTTGACGCGCCCACCGCACGTTGGGAAGGTGACCTCATGATCGGCCACGTAGAGATGGAATCCTACCCCACCCAGATGACCATCCAGTATGGCAACGGTGACGAGGGCAGCTTCTACACGATGGGTAAGCCGGTTAGCAGGGCACGCGGTGAAGAGTCACGCAAGACCGCAACCAGTTATGTGTATAAGCGTTCGGGTAACTTCCACGCCTACGCAACAGTGTCTTACTCTGGTCGTTTCCGTGTTGACGGCGGCGACTGGCAGACTCTGGATGTCGTGTTGACAAAGGAAACTGTCGACCCGCTGCTGGTGCGTGTGTGGTGGGTTGATGTGGGTCGTGTCGGCGGCACCTGCGATGAAGATGATACTCGCTGGGGATGTAAGAACGACCCGACGATGGGCAAGAAGGATAACCCAAACCCGCGTCTGCGTAAGGCCGATGTCCGTACCGGTCAGCGTTGGCACCTGAACGATAACGGCGACGGGGATACTGAGTATTCGTTGCACCGCGACTGGCCCGACATGTAAACCAGTTCTAACCCAACGTATAAATAACCACAGCAGGCGGCCCCGGATGCGTGTGCGTCCGGGGCCGCCCCGTTTTGCTGCACCAAAGAACTGTCTTAAATTTGCTTTGACGGCTTTGAAAGGAATAGCAGATAAATTCCGAATACAATCTTAATTGCCGCGTCAATATATGCAATGACCTCTAACGGAATGTTGGTAAAAATATATCCCGCAAATACATTAATGACACAGGCTAGACCCAGGTATATCATTGACTTTCCATGCACAAAATAGTACGGGAAGAAATGTAGCGCGGTTGCCATCAGTGCCCCCAGCCAAATCAATCTCCAATTTTCAGTTGCGAAGAATGGGCCGCCCAGCAAAAACATCAAAACAAATAATAGAATAACGGCACGTGAAGATACTTTATTTTGAAATTCACTCGAAGGGCCATCGGATAGCCTATTCAGTACCTTTTTATTCATGTTGATTGAGAAAAAGCTGACGACGTATCCAATGCTGAATACTTGCATGTTTATTATTTGTTTCCCTCCGGCCATGGTGGCTATTGCTATAACTGCCGCCACCACGATTAGCCACAACCCGCAGGCCCTCTTATAGTTAAATTCTAACTTTTCGTCTTTGCTGTAGCCCAGAAAAGCCATCGATGCCTCCAATAGTCTCTCGTAAAATTATTTCTCTTGTCGCGCCACTAAATTTTATTGTAAAAAATCTGCCATGTATTAGTATACTCCACCCCTTCTTTCCGCGAATTATATCCTCTGCAATTAGATCAAAATGACAATAACCCCCATGAAGCATAAAGGCAGCGGAAGTTGTGCCATAGGTTAGCGTCTTTGGTCGTAGTTAAAAACCATGGCAGAAGACGCTAACCTATGGCACAAATTCTGGAGGGGTAAATTCTCAGCGCATGCACTCAGAGAGACCGAAGTCATCCAAGCAAATCAGTTCTTACCTTTCTTGTCTGAAGCAGCTTTATCCTGAGTCGACACCTCTTTGACTTCAAGGTTCTTAGCATCAATTTCAAATGCCCCCTCCAAATAAGAACCGTAAGGCTTACCACTCTCATTAAACTTTTCCAAGAGAGCATAAGGAAGAGTAATTGATAAAATTTTTACCATGGGAATCAGCCAATTATTCTTTCCCCAAATCTTAGGAACATTGACCAATTTGGCATATTCTTCATCTACCATCGAATATCTCATTCGTGCTATATTTCTAGCACGGGAAGAAATTACTTTATTCAACCGTTCGCGAACGTTTATAGGGGCATATTTATTTATTATTTTAATGTACTCATATCGGGCTACTTCTTCCCAACTAATAACAATCCCGAAAGATTTAGAAATTACATACGTGACGCGAACTAAAACAATCGACAACAAAGACAAAACTACAGTAGCAATAGGGAAAAATAAAACTAAATACCTTGAATCAGAGGGGACACTATCAGGATCATGGATAAGCGAGAATGAAACATTTACAAGGTCGACGCAATATATAATATATTTAATCGACATAAAAGCCAGAAAAATATATAGAATAAACTCAACCAACATGGAGGGGAGAGTTTTAAAACTTGGTAGCGACCTTATGTCGCCCATCCATTGCCCCACAATATAAGAATCGGGAATTTTCAACAACCTCTTCCGGGCCTGAATATCATGACACTCAGAGAGTACTTTTTGCTCCCACGATAAACGCTCTAAAGCAATTTTGCGAGCCTCTTCAATCTCTCTATATTCTGGTGAGACGATTGCTAGCGAGTCTACATTCTCAAAATTAACAAGATCCTTATAAGCCTTAGAAATTTCCAACAGCTCCTTGTACCGGGCTAATTCAGGCGGCTTAGAACGCTTGGAAAAATCCATCTGTTTATCAGCCCTACGGCCATTCCACCACGCGATAAGATATGGGCTAGCGAAGGTAGCCAGAAGACCAATTGCAGAAGATATTATTGTTGTCCAGGGTATAGCGGTGAGACTCTGCGTTGAATCGGTCCCCTCAGCTAGCACCTGCGCTAACAGTAGTTGGTTCGTCATCGGTGATTGTTCCTTTCTTCGTATTGTCGATTAATTACCAGCGAAAATTTCACACTTCTCATAGCCTCCTTATTAAATTTACTGAATTTCTTCCGATAAAACATTTTCTAAAATATATAAATTCTCACCCTCCAAAAACCTTAGAAAACTTGATGTCGCAGGTGGTTTCTCGACCTTTACCCTTGCGAAAACTGGAGGCTACTTACGACCTTTTACTCGAAGGTGATTCCACCATAATTTATGGTTCTCAGGTTTTTCCTTTATTTCAGATTCACACCCAGATAATTCTTGCCCCTTCGGTTCAGCCTCAACTACACCGATCTCAGATTTATAAATCGAGTAATACCCATTAATTCTCAACATAGAACAATAAATATATGCAACAATCAAATGCTTTACATTTTCCAAGTCGGAATAATAAGGGAATTGAGCAGATATAAACTTAGTTGAATGCTCATTAAGCTTCTCAGTGTAAATCCGTCGCGCGGCAACCCGCAGAAAAAACGCCAGTAAATAAATGAAGGAAACAAACAAAAAAATCCACAGTGCATACACTAACTCTCTGGAATTAATCGGGTTTTCAGGGATGCCCGCCTGTATAGCTCGACTAATGAAAATGACAAATCCAACAATTGAAAATATTGCCACAATAGCCCTACCAATAAATTTAGCTAGCCCATCTACCCAAAAAGACTTCATATAGTCCAAGGCTATCTTTCCCCAGCCCATATTCCTAGCTGCCTCACGATAGATACTTTTATTCAAGTGATTTCTATCAAATAGGGCATTAAAGAACTCAAAGACAGAAATCGGAGTGAAAGCAACCAAAGAAACCAGAATCATTTTACTATTCTGCATGTAAGCAACTGACCATACAATAAACACAATCATTGCCACAGTCCATATACATAGAATAACTAGAACTTTACAATCCTTTAAATAGGCAGAAATTTTTGCGTCAAACTTAAATCCAAAATAATTTGAATCATAAGCCAACTTCCCATCATATTTATCCAAACCGCTATATTTATAACCCAGCTTATATGGAGGTTGACCTGGTGTCTGAACGCTATCCACCAAATCTCTAGCCAACCGATATTCAAGCACAAGCGATTTATTGCTGTAAATATGATTACTTCTTCCAAATAGATACGCATTTCGTATAAGAATATCTTTTTCATTATACGTAAGAAAAGATGCGGAGGATAGGGTGAACCATGCAAAAAATAATAAAATCCATAGAGGTATTTCGTTATATCTACCCAGATTCATATCTGGAGTGATAATTAATTTACCCCATTCGGGACCATATTTCCACGGTCCAAAAATTTCAGGCGCATACGAAGTTCCTTGAAAATAACCAGAAAGGAGACCATGCCAAAAATTAAGAACAAATATCACAAAGATAAATCGACTAGTAAAAAGTGCAAACTTTCTATACGTAGCCCGTCGCGCATCTCCAGAAGGACCCTCAACTGCATCCGCAAATTTACCAACACTCACATATAAGCTCAAAAGGACGCTCGCCAAGGATAAAATCATACTTGCGCGAATATCAAACAAAAAGTAGGGAACATTAAATACGTAACCCCACCCTTGAACCAACTCTGCTTCTGCTGAGGTTCCCGCCAAAAAGCTCTTAAATGAATATATAATAATCCCAGATAAATAAATCAGTGTAACCCCAATAAATTTTAACAATGGGTTTACTAGTACACTATCTCGAAATATCTTCTTTCGTTTTTCTTCGTGCTCTTCGCCCCAGGCTTCATTGACCTCGTCAATAACTTCTTGGATTTTCATCGGTGATTGTTCCTTTCCTACATCTTTGTCGGCGGGTTATATACAAAAGAAATGCGGTGACCCCGCAGGCCGGTGCCCATTACACATCAGCCTGCGGGGTTCACTTGTGACTATTCGGCCACAACGCGCATCAACTAAGCACCCAGGAGGGTCTTCGGGTTGACCGGAGTACCCGTACCCTCCGCCAGGTGCTCAATACGCTTCAGGATCAGGCCCTCACGCAGCGCCCACGGGCACACACGCATCGTCTCAATACCGAACGCCTCCATCGCCGCCTCCGCCGCAATAGCGCCCGCCAGCATCTGCTCCGCACGAGTCTTCGAAACACCCGGCAGGTCAGCACGCTCAGAGACGGTCATCGCCTCCATGCGACGAGTCCACAGGCGCAAATCCTGCAGATGCATCTCACGCTTCACATGCGGGCCCGCCGAATACGGTGCCGCACCGCAAATACGCGCCAACGAACGGAACGTCTTCGACGTACCCACCGTCATATCCGGCGTGCCGTACTGCAACAGGTTCTCCGCGACCGGGGCAATCTGCTCACGCACATACTTACGCAGACGCTTCACCTGCTTCGGCTTCGGCGGCTGCTCATCAAAAAACTCACGCGTCAGACGGCCCGCGCCCAACGGCACACTCATCGCCGCATCCGGCAAAGCATTCGTACCGGTCGAAAACTCAAACGAACCGCCACCAATATCAAAATCAAGGATGCGGCCCGCACCCCAACCCTGCCAGCGGCGCACCGCAAAGTACGTAATCGCCGCCTCCTGGTCGCCCGAAATACCGTTCAGGCTCACACCGGTCTGCTCACGCACCTGATGCAGCACCGCCGCACCATTACCCGCCTCACGGATAGCGCTCGTAGAAAACGCCAGCAGGTCCTCCGCCTCATTCTCGATCGCGAAGTCGCGGGCGCTAGTCACGAAGCGGGTCAGCGCGTCCGCGCCCTCCTGCGAAATGTTGCCCTCAGCGTCGAGGTACTGCACGAGCTGCAGCGGAATCTTGTGCGAGGCGTACGGTTCGGGGCGCGCTCCAGGGCTGCCGTCAATCAGCAGCAGGTGGACCGTATTCGACCCGACATCCAGAACTCCCAGGCGCACGATGCGCTCCCCTCCCCCGCCCCGCGGCGGGATACTATCTGTGTGCGGTACCGCAGGTGCGGCGCCTCTCCCAGTCTGTCAGAGGCGCGGCTCACTCCGCAAACAATCCGGGCGGATGCCCAGCATCAGCACAGCGCGGGCATAAAAACACGGCGCAAGCCTAATAAACACAGCGCGGGCACAAAAATGCGCCGAACACCCCGAGCACAAACGTTCCCCGGACACGCAAAAACCCGAGCACGCAAAAGGCGCAGGAGGCGCCCCACCCCGCTAAGGGGTTCGGGACGCATCCTGCGCCTTCAGGTAGAAGAGCTACTCGGCGGTCTTACGAGTGGTCGTCTTCTTCGCGGTAGTAGACTTTGCGGTCGTCTTCTTAGCAGTAGTCTTCTTAGCCGTGGTGGTCTTCTTCGCGGCGGTCTTACGCTTGACCGGGCCCTTCGCGCGCTTGTCAGCAAGCAGCTGCACCGCACGCTCATGGGTCAGCGACTCGACCGACTCCGCACGCGGAACCGTAATGTTCGTAATACCGTCGGTGATGTACGGGCCAAAGCGGCCGTCCTTCACCACGATCTTCTTCTCGCTGACCGGGTCCACGCCCAGCTCAGCCAGCGGAGGCTTAGCCGCCGCACGACCGCGCTGCTTCGGCTGGGAGTAAATCTCCAGCGCCTGCTCCAGCGTAATCGTGAAGATCTCGTCCTCGCTGCCAATCGAGCGGGAGTCCGTGCCCTTCTTCAGGTACGGGCCAAAGCGGCCGTTCTGCACGGTAATCTCCACGCCCTCAGCGTCGGTACCGAGCACGCGCGGCAGGCTCATCAGCTGCAGCGCCTGCTCCAGGGTCACGGTCGCCAGGTCCATGGACTTGAACAGGGACGCGGTGCGCGGCTTGGCGGGCTTCGGCTTCTTCTTCGGCTTGGGCTTGCCGTTCTTGTAGTACTCGGTGGGCTGCGCGTCCAGGTACGTCTGAATCTGCTCCTCGGTCATCTCCTCGATAACCTCGGTGACGTAGGGGCCGTAGCGGCCGTCGCGTGCCACAATCTGGTTGCCGGAAACCGGGTCAACGCCGAGCACACGGCCGTCGGACTTGCCCTGTTCGAGCAGTTCGCGTGCCTTCGCTTCGGTCAGTTCGTCCGGTGCCAGGTCGGCGGGTACGTTCGCGCGGATCGGTTCGGTCAGCTCGCCGGTCTCAGTGTCGAGGGTGCCTTCAGCCTCCAGGTAGGGGCCGAACTTGCCCACGCGCAACACAATGCCGTCCGCAATCGGGATGGAGTTGATGCTGCGGGCGTCAATCTCGCCGAGGTTGTCGACGATGGGCTTCAGGCCGCGCTTGGAACCGCCGCCGAAGTAGAACTCACCCAGCCATTCGACGCGGGATTCCTCGCCGCGTGCGATGCGGTCAAGGTCTTCTTCCATCTGCGCGGTGAACTCGTAGTTCACGTAGGGGCCGAAGCTGGATTCGAGCAGGCGCACCACGGAGAACGCGGTCCAGGAGGGAATCAGCGAACCAGAACGAACGTTCACGTATCCGCGGTCCATGATGGTCGAAATAACCGCCGCGTAGGTGGACGGGCGGCCAATGCCCAGCTCGTCCAGGGTCTTCACGAGGGACGCCTCGGTGTAGCGCGGGGGCGGCAGGGTCTCGTGGCCGGCGGGCTCAATAGCCTCGGCGGTCAGTGCCTCGCCGGTGGTCAGGTTCGGCAGGCGCTTCTCAGCGTCCTTCGCCTCACGCTCAGCCACGCGGGATGCGTCAACGCCCTCCTCGTAGGCGGCGAGGAAGCCGCGGAAGGTGATGACGGTGCCGGATGCAGCGAACTCAGCGTCCTGGCCGTTAGACGCCACGGCGCCCAGGCGCACGGAGGCGGTGGAACCGGTCGCGTCAGCCATCTGGGAGGCGACGGTACGCTTCCAGATCAGTTCGTAGAGGCGGAACTCGTCGTTGGAGAGGGAGCCGCGCACAGCGTCCGGGGTGCGGAAGGTGTCGCCCGCGGGGCGGATTGCTTCGTGGGCTTCCTGCGCGTTCTTGCTCTTGGAGGTGTACACGCGCGGTGCGGAGGGCACGAACTCGGCGCCGTACAGCTCGGATGCCTGGCGGCGTGCGGCGGAGATAGCCTGCTCGCTCAGTGCCACCGAATCGGTACGCATGTAGGTGATGTAACCGTTTTCGTACAGGCGCTGCGCCACCTGCATGGTCACGCGGGAGGAGAAACGCAGCTTACGTGCGGCTTCCTGCTGCAGGGTGGAGGTGGTGAACGGCGCTGCCGGGCGGCGCTTGTACGGTTTGGTCTCAACGGAGCGCACTGAGAACGCGGCGGACTGCAGGGCTGCGGCGAGCGCACGCGCGGCTTCCTCGTTCAGGTGGGTGACCTTGGAGGTGTTGAGGGTGCCGTTGTCGGCGAAGTCCTTGCCGGTGGCGATGCGGTTGCCGTCTACGGCGACCAGCTTGGCGTCGAAGCCTTCGGAGGCTGCGGTCAGGAAGCGTCCGGACAGGTCCCAGTAGTTGGCGGCGACGAATGCCATGCGCTCACGTTCGCGCTCGACCACGAGGCGGGTTGCGACGGACTGCACGCGACCTGCGGAGAGGCCGCGGCCGACCTTGCGCCAGAGCACGGGGGAAATTTCGTAACCGTAGATGCGGTCGAGGATGCGGCGGGTTTCCTGCGCGTCGACCAGGTGCAGGTCGATGTCGCGCAGTTCGCCGAAGGCACGCTGAATGGCTTCCCGGGTGATTTCGGGGAAGGTCATGCGGTAGACGGGTACCTTGGGCTTGAGGACTTCCTTCAGGTGCCATGCGATGGCTTCACCTTCGCGGTCACCATCGGTTGCCAGGTAGAGCGCGTCTACTTCTTTGAGCTTGCGCTTGAGTTCGGCGACCTTTTTCTTTTTGTCGGGGTTGACCACGTAGTAGGGTTCGAAGTTCTCTTCAACGTTGACAGCGAACTTGCCGACGGGGCTCTTTTTGAGGTTTTCGGGCAGTTCGGAGGGCTGCGGAAGGTCGCGGATATGGCCCATGGACGAGTCGACAAGGTAGTCCTCGCCGAGGTAGCTGCTAATGGTTTTGACCTTGGAGGGAGACTCCACAATCAGCAGGGCTTTTCCGGTCTTTGCCTGAGCGGGCACGGCACTCCTCTATCTGTGTGTTGAAAAGCTACGTATTCAACCATAACCTACGCTGGCGCTTGTGGGCGCCGGCGGGGCGTGGTGTACGCGGGGTGAGGTGATCGGTGGGGGTGTAGTTTATGTTGGGTTGATGTGGTGCGCTCGGTGCGTTTCATGCGGCGAGCGCGCGGTGGCCCGGCACCGGGCGAGCTGGCACGGTTCTGGTTGATGAGGACCGGGCGTGTTGAGCTTGCACGAGTGCGCAGGGTACTCGGTACATCATACGGTACCGGAGCGGTGGTGTGTGCACGGGGTACATGGGGACGGGTGCTGGGGCGCACCGCACCCGCTCACCTGCGTTTCTAGCTGGTGAGGGTGTCAGAGTCGGGGTGGGTGCCGTCCAGGTATGCGGGCAGCAACGGGTATTCGCGGCCGTACACGGTCTGCGGCGCGATGCGCACCCACTGCATTTCGTGGGTTTCGGAGTCGGGCAGGTCGAAGGTGCGCACGATCTGCGGGGTCATTTCCGGCGGCAGCCAGTGGGCGATACCGACCACGATGACGGAGCGGATGCCGTCTTCGAGGGTTTCGTCGATTTCGAAGGCGACGCGGCGGCTGACCACCACGGAGGAGAACTTGTTGCCGCGGGTGGTGCGGATGTAGATTTCCTGCTTGTCGTCTTGGCTGGCGACGGCGTAGAGCACGGGCAGCACATCGACGTGCTGTCCGTCAGTGAGGATGAGGCGGCCGAGAGTGTTCGCGTGCAGACGCTCCCAGCACTTGTCGACGCTGATACTTTCATCGGGGTACAGGTTACTCATGGTTTCAGTGTATGCGATGGGGTGGGCGCTCTTGCGCAGATGACGGTTTTGGTCAGTGGGTGGGTCGGGACTGTGTCATTGCGCTGCCGCCTATACGCGGTGGGCGCGCCCGGGCAGATGCGGCGGGTGCGTAGAATGGTGTGCATGACTATTTCTGCCGCCTTTTTCGCTCCCGAGTACGCCGCCGTTGCGGATGCTCCCCGCAGCGATGATTACGCCCGCCTGACCCGCATCCGTGAACGCCTGTTGGCGTTGAACTACAGCTATGACGCTGTGCAGGAACTGCTCGGTGTTGAGGCGGCTGAGGCGATGGCTCGCGACCAAGTAGTTCCGGGCTTGTGGCGTGTGGAGCATATTCTGCGCGGCGATTACAGTGCGGGTGAGAAGAACTTGGCGCGTCTGCTGGCGTTTTTCCTGCTGGCTCGCCCGCTCACTGAGGCTGAGGCAGCCGAGGTTTTCGGCGATACCCTGGTTGACTTTGAGAATGCCGCGCTGATTGAGCGTGACGCTGCGGATTCTGCCCGCTGGTCCGCGAGCGTTGATTTGCGCCCGCACGCTGCCGATGACGGCACCGAAATCTTTGTTGCCGCCGATCTGGGCGCGCATCAGCGACCCGGCGTGCTCCGTAAGGATCACGTGCTCGGCATTGGTCACGCCTCCCTGACTCTGGCGCAGATTACCGAGCGTACCCCCGTCAAGCGCGCCCTGGATGTGGGCACCGGCTGCGGTATTCAGACCTTCCATCTGCTCGCTCACGCTGAGCACGTGACCGCCACCGACATTTCGGAGCGTGCCCTGGCGTTCGCCCGTTTTAACCTGCTGCTGAACGCGCAGGCGCTCAATATTGATCCGCAGAACCCGCAGGCGCGCGTGAGCCTGCGTGAGGGTTCCCTGCTGGAGCCGGTCGCCGGTGAGCTTTTTGACCTGGTGGTGTCGAACCCGCCGTTCGTGATTACCCCGCGCGTTGCCGGTGAGAGCGCCGAGGAGCAGTTCACCTACCGCGACGGCGGCCTGCCCGGTGACGAAATTGTGAGCACGATGGTGCGTCAGCTGCCGTCGGTGCTGGTGCCCGGTGGCCGCGCGCAGATGCTGGGCAACTGGGAAATTATTCGCGATTCGGCGGACCCGGACGCACCGCGCCCGTGGGATGAGCGTCCGCGCGCCTGGGTTGCCGACGGCGGTGCGGAGGCGTGGTTCATTCAGCGTGAGGCGCTGACCCCCGCCTCCTACGCGGAGACCTGGTTGAAGGATGCGAGCGAGAACCGCGACCGCAGCCACTACGAGCAGACCTACGTGGCGTACCTGAACGACTTCGCTTCCCGGAACGTTCATTCTATTGGTTTCGGCATGATTTGGCTGCGCCGCCCGAACGAATCTACCGCGGCAGGCGTAACCGAGCCCCTGCAGCGATTCGAGGAGATTACCTACCCGATTCAGCAGCCCATTGCCCGCGCCCTCACCGAGTCCGTACGCCGCTACGACCGCCTCGCCGCCATGGACGATGAGGCGCTCCTCGCCACGCACCTGGAGGTCGCCGAGGACGTCACCGAGGAACGCCACGGCCGCCCCGGCGCCGAGCACCCCAGCGTCATTTTGCTGCGTGCCGGTTCAGGTCTGTGCCGCACCCAGCTGCTCTCCACCGAGACGGCGGGCTTTGCGTCGGCAAGCGATGGTGAGCTTGCCGTCGGTCAGATTGTGGCGGCCCTTGCCATGCTGCTGTCCTGGCCCGAATACGACGAGTCCGCCGCCGCGGCACGCGGTACGCAGGAGCAGCATCCGCGCGATACCCTGCTGCACGCGGTGCGTGAGCTGGTGCTCAAGAGCTTCCTGCACTTTAGCGACGAGCACGCGAGCGCAGAATCGGCTGCCGCAAACACTGCAGAAGAGCAGGGCTAGGCGTGCGCATTTGGTCCCTGCACCCCTCCCTGCTCGATCGCCGCGCCCTGGTCGCCTGCTGGCGTGAAACCCTGCTGGCGCAGAAGGTTCTGCGGGGTCTGACTCGCGGGTACACGAACCATCCGCAGCTGATTCGTTTTCGCGCGCATCCGCAGCCGTTGGAGGCGGTTGCCGCCTACCTGTCCGGGCTGGCGGATGAGGCGGATGCCCGCGGCTACTCTTTCAACCGTGCTCTGATTGATGCGGGCGAAGATAGTACAAGTGAACACGGCGCCGGTAATAACAGCGCAGACAAGGCGGAAAGCCAGTACGCTTCGGTTGCGCGTATTCCCGTTCCTCTCGGTCAGCTGGAGTACGAGCTCGCCTTCCTGCAGCACAAGGTGGCGGGGCGTGACCCCGAGTGGGAGCACCAGTTGAGCGAGCGCCTCGCGGCGCGCGGCAAGTTGGCGGCGTGCGCGCATCCGCTGTTTGAGGTGGTTCCGGGCACTATTGAGCCCTGGGAAAAGACGAAAGATTTCTAGACAGAGGGACTTCTAGGCAGAAGGATTTCTAAGAACGTGAGCATAGTGATGCCCCGGCGGTAACCCTTGCGGGTGCCTGCCGGGGCATTGCTGCATGTACGGCTCAAGCTGTATGGGAACAAACATCTCAGCGCATTACAGAGCGCTGGAAACAGCTTGGCACGGGGTCTTTACCCAAGGACCTTCACCTCAGGACTTTTACTTGGTGGCCAGCGCGGGCTTAATTTCCTTCACGATTGCCTCCAGCATCTTCAGGTTGAAGTCCACGCCCAGCTGCAGTCGACCCGCCGCAATGAGATCGGCCATGACGGCAAGTTCAGCCATGTAGAGCGGGTTTTCGTAGCGCATGTCTGGGTTGCAGCACTGGCTCTTCATCGTCGGGTGACGGGTTAGTCGTCCTCGTCTTCAAGGTCCTCTAGCACTTCGAACGGCGACTCGACGTCGCCGCGCCAGGCCTCCAGGCCTTCGCGCACCGCGAGCACCGCCACGACCAGCGCCGCGACCGAGTCAGCCCACCACCAGCCGAACAGGCTGTCGAGGACGAGGCCGATGAACACTGCACCGGAGAGGTAGATACACAGGATGAGCTGCTTGGCGTCGGCCATCACGCTCTTGGAGCCCAGCTCCCGCCCGGTGCGGACCTCAATCCACGCCAGCAGAGGCATGACGACCAGGCTCAGCGCGGTGATACCGAGACCCAGCGGGCTGCGGTCGGGGCCCTCCTGGCCGACCAGGGCCAGCACCGCGTCGATCGAGACGTAGGCCGCCAGCGCGAAGAACGCGATGCCGATGGCCTTGACGGTGACCGTTTCCCACCGCTCAGGGTCCTTGCGGGTGAACTGCCAGGTGATAGCCGCGGCCGAGAGTACCTCGACAACCGAGTCGAGCCCGAAGCCAATGAGCGCCGCGGACGAGGCGAGGACGCCTGCCCAGACTGCGACGATTGCCTCGATTACGTTGTACGTGATCGTGAAGCCGACGATGAAGCGGACGCGCCGGTGCAGCATCGCGCGGCGTGCGGTGGTCAGGGTCTCGCTCATGCTCCCGCCGCCGTTCCACAACAGCCCGACACCGAGCATGCCGAGTCGATGCACGGCGCTGCCTCGTCCACCGCGAGCGTGACGTCGATCAGGGACGTCAGTGCCGCGGCGAGGTGCGGGTCGGCGATCTCGTAGCGCGTCTGGCGGCCCTCGGGCTCGGCGACGACGATTCCGCAATCGCGCAGGCAGGTCAGGTGGTTGGACACGTTCGAGCGGGTCAGCTCCAGCTCGCGCGAGAGCACGGCTGGATAGCTCGGGCCGTCAAGGAGGGTCATCAGAATCCGGGAACGTGTCGGGTCGGCCATGGCGCGGCCGAGCCGGTTCATGACGTCGAGGTGTGAAGCAATAGTCAGCATACGATGACTATACAGTGATAACTGACCAATTGTCCACTTGTGCGGGCTGTCGCACGTGCTCCGCGCCCTTGCCCTCGGGAGGCGGCAGAGTTCGCGCTCATCAGCGACCACCGCCCATCACGGAAGCGACGGCGGCACGCATCTTCAGATTGAAGTCCACGCCCAGCTGGTTTGGTACGGTCAGCAGCACGGTGTCCGCTGCCTGGACTGCCTCGTCACGGGCGAGCTCTTCGGCAATATCCGCCGGATCGCCAATGTAGCTACGACCAAAGCGGGAGAAGCTGTTGTCAATAATGCCGGTGTAATCCTGCGAGTCCTCTGCCGCGCGGCGACCGAAGTAGCGCGCCGAGGTTTCATCAATAATGGGCAGCACCGAGCGGGACACCGAAACACGCGGAACACCCGAATTGCCCGCCTTCACCCACTCGGAGCGGAAAAGGCGAATCTGCTGCGCCTGCTGCTGATCGAACGGAATACCCTTATCTTCCAGCATCAGGGTTGAAGACATGAGATTCAGGCCCTTCTGCGCGGTCCACACGGCGGTGCTATCGGTACCTGCACCCCACCAGATGCGGTCGCGCAGACCCGGCGACTGCGGCTGTACGGGGGCATACTTGCCCGCCACGCGAGCGCTGGGCGCCATTCCCTCGCCCTCAATTGCCTTGAGGAAAATGTCGAGGTGTCGGCGCGCCATGTCGCCCTCGTTTTCGCCTTCTGCCGGGTAGTAGCCAAAGCTCTCAAAGCCGCGGATAACGGATTCGGGCGAGCCACGGGAGACACCCAGCTGCAGTCGACCCGCCGCAATGAGATCTGCCATGGCTGCAAGTTCTGCCATGTAGAGCGGGTTTTCGTAGCGCATATCAATCACGCCAGTGCCGAGCTCGATGCGTTCGGTCTTGGCGGCGATTGCGGAGAGCAGCGGGTAGGGGGTCGCCTGCTGCTGGTCGAAGTGGTGCACGCGGAAGAACGCACCGTCCAGCCCGATATCTTCAGCACCTACGGCAAGGTCGATTGCCTGGTGTAGAGATTCTGCAGCGGAGGGTACGCGGGAACCGGGAGCCTCAGCCCAGTGGCCGAAGGAGAGGAAGCCAAGCTTCTTCTCGTCGCCGCGCATGGGTTCGAGGTGGCTGATGCGGATAGACTCGTCAAGCTGCGGGGTGCTGGGGTTAGTGGGGGTGCTCATTGTTTTTCCTTGATGGGTTGCGCCCGGGCTCGTGTAGTGCCGGGCTGGTGGTTTAAATCTAAACCCAATTACTTTACATGTCAAGTATTTTGTTTCAGGATATTACACACAGAGCACCGCCCCCCCCCCGCCGCACGCATCACCCGCACGAGGCACACATACCGCCACAAAATGCTGGCGCAAAATACAGCCGAAAAGGGCACAAAAAAGCCCGGCGGAACGAACACATCGCACCACCGGGCTCTCCACTCAGCAACCAAAGTTACCGAGACAACCTACATTAGGAACGCTTCGCCAGCGGAACCCACAGCTCCATACGGTAATCAGCCGCCTGCATATCGCCGCGACCGTACACCTCAAGGCCACCCACCGGGCGGTACTGCGGATTCTTCGCGAAGAACGCCTCCTCAAAGCTCGCAAAGCCAGCCGGAATGGACTCCGAAATCGGGCCGGTCACCTCAACCACCGCGTAGGTACTCGCAGGCAACTCAAGCACGCCCAGACCAAGCTTCGCCGCGCTCGCCGGCTCCGACACCAGGAAGCCCGCTGTGTAGCGGACCTGACCCTTCGGGTTCGGCTGAGTGCACACACCCAGGTACTGGGTCACCTTCAGAACATCCAGCATCGCCGGGGACGCCTTCTGATTCAGCTCATCCCACAGCGAGGAGAAATCGCCATCCAGGGGGAACACCTGCGAAACGCCGGCAACGACCATCGCCGGGTGCTCCTCAATGCGAGGTTCAGAAATCTGAACCGCACCGCCCTTAGCGGCTGCCATTAGGCGTTCGCCTTAGCTGCTTCGCGGTCCACCGAGCACTCGGGCACGCAGTGGCGCTTCGCATCATCAGCTGCGCACTCGGGGCAGAGCAGAACCAGCTCGCGGCAAGAATCGTTGGAGCAGTTCTCGAACTTGTTCGAGGGCGCGCCGCACTGTTCGCACTTGCCAATGGTGACGGTGTCCGGCGTAAACTCCATGTGCATGCGCTTGTCGAAGACGTAGAGCGAGCCTTCCCAGAGTTCCTTGTCGCCGTACTTCTCGCCGTAACGCACGATGCCGCCGTCGATCTGGTAGATTTCCTTGAAGCCGCGGTTCTTCATCAGCGCGGAGAGAATCTCGCAGCGGATACCGCCGGTGCAGTAGGTGACGACCGGCTTGTCCTTAATGTGATCGTACTTGCCGGATTCAATCTCGCGGATGAAGTCATGGGTGGTGCGCACGTCGGGAACGATAGCGTTCTTGAACTTGCCAATCTTAGCTTCGAAAGCGTTACGGCCATCAAAGAAGACCACCTCGTCACCGCGTTCTTCGACGAGCTTATTTACCTCTTCGGGCTTCAGGTGTACGCCGCCGCCAACGACGCCATTCTCGTCCACCTGCAGCTCGTCGGGAGCACCGAAAGCCACAATCTCGTCGCGAGCCTTCACGGACAGGCGGGGGAAGTCCTCCGCGCCACCCTCGGACCACTTGAACTCCATGTTCTTGAAGCCGGGGTACTTGCGGGTTTCCTTGGTGTACGCCTTGACTGCGTTGATTTCGCCGCCGAGGGTGCCGTTAATGCCGTGCTTGGAAATGAGGATGCGCCCGCGCAGGCCGAGCTTCTCGCAGAGGGCACGCTGCCAGAGCATGACCGCCTGCGGGTCGGCGATGGGGGCGAACTGGTAATACAGAATAATCTTATTTTGAGCCACGAAACTATTTTATCGTCATATACGCCTAAAGCATGCAGATTTTTTGATATGTGCGCGCTGACTACAGGGTCGGCGGTCCAGGAGCGGTGCTGGGGCGGGTTCGGAGGCGAGGTTGGGGCAAGTTCAGGGTGCGCGCCCGCGAAGGTTCAGGGCGCGGATTGAGCGCGGCGCATGACCGGCGGCAAGTCGGGTTTTAGCCCGCCACTCTACAATGGAACCCATGCCGCACAGCACCCCTTCGCAGAACGCCAACCAGCAGCCCACGCACCAGTCTGTACACCAGCCCGAGCAGGGGCAGTCTGCGGCGCGCCCAAAAACGCTACGCTACCGCGAGCTGCCCGCGAGCGCACAGCAGGTGCTGGCGTCCCTGTTGCCGGAGGCAGAACGCACCGGAACCCTGCCCGAGCAGGTGACCCATATTCACACCGTTGCTGCCAGGGAGGCGAGTTACGCGCCGTGGCCGCAGTGGTTGCATCCGCGCGTGGTGGAGGCCTTCGAATCGCTCGGTATTGCCGACCCCTACGCCCACCAGGTGCAGGCGGCAGACGCCGCCCATGCGGGTCTTGATGCGGCGCTGGCGGCGAGTACGGCGCGCTACGGCTGGCAGGCGGGGCGGATTGAGGCTGAGCGGGTTGAAGCACCGACTCCCGCGCACGTCGAAGGTGCGAAGAGTGCAGGCAGCGGCGGGCACGTGATCGTGGCGACGGGTACCGCCTCGGGCAAGACTCTGAGCTACCTAATGCCCACCCTGGACGCTATTTATCGTGCATCCTGTGGCGAGCCGGTGAGCTCAACTTCCGCATATTCCAGGGCAGAAAACCTCAATAATAGAGCGAACGTTCTCTACATTTCACCGGCGAAGGCACTCTCCGCTGACCAGCTCACTGCCCTCACCTCCTACAACCTGCCAGGGCTCCACGCGGCAAGCTACGACGGCGACACCCCCACCGGCGAACGCCGCTGGATCCGAGAACACGCCAACTTCATCCTCACCACCCCGGACATGCTCAACTACTCAATCCTGAGCAACCACCGGCAGTGGGCATCCTTCCTGCGCGGGCTGCGCTACGTGGTGCTCGACGAGGCACACAGCTACCGCGGCGTCTTCGGCGCGCACATCGCCAACCTGCTGCGCCGCCTGCGCCGCGTCTGCGCACTCTACCGCACCGTGCCCGTGTTCTACGGCGCTTCCGCAACCAGCTCCAACCCGGTCGAGTCTTTCTCCAAGCTCATCGGCGTGCCGCAGCAGGCGGTCACCGCCATTACCGAGTCCACCTCCGCACGCGGTGAAACCACCGTCGCACTCTGGGAGCCCGAATTCATGCCGCCCAAGGCGCACGATCAGCTCGCCAAGGGCACCCGCAGCACCCAGCAGCAGGCGGTCCAGTCGAAGGCTGAGCAGGAGGCGCCGCGCCGCGTCTCCCCCGTGGAGCAGGGCGCGCAAATGCTCACCGACCTGGTGCTTTCCCGCACCCGCTCCCTGGTTTTCGCCGGTTCGCGCCGCAGCGTAGAAATCCTCTCGCAGAAGACCCAACGCTACCTCGACGAGGTGGAGGCGGGCCTCGCCCACCGCGTCGCCGCATACCGCGCCGGGTACACCCCCGAAGAGCGCCGCGAACTCGAACGCAAACTCCGCAACGGCGAACTGCTCGGCCTGGCGAGCACCTCCGCACTGGAGCTGGGCATTGACATCTCCGGACTGGACGCCGTACTCGTGGCGGGCTGGCCGGGTACCCGCGCCTCCTTCATGCAGCGCGTGGGCCGGGCGGGTCGAAGCGGTCAGGACGCGCTCGCAGTGCTCATTGCCGACGACAACCCACTCGACACCTACCTGGTGCACCACCCGGAGGCGATTTTCGGGCAGGAGGTTGAGGCAACCGTATTCGACCCGACGAACCCGTATGTGCTCTCACCGCAGCTGTGCGCCGCAGCGCAGGAGGCACCCATCCGCGCTGAAGAACTGAGTCTCTTCGGTCCGCATACCGCGGCTCTGCTGGATCGGCTGGTGCAGCAGGGGTACCTGCGTCGCCGCCCGGACGGCTGGTATTGGACGCACGCCGAATCAGCCGCCGACCTGGTCGATATCCGCGGCACCGGCGGCGGCCCCTACCAGCTCATCGATGCCGAAGACGGCACCCTGGTTGGCACCATGGACGCCGCGCACGCCATGAGCCAGGGACACCCGGGCGCAATTTACATTCACCAGAGCGCGCAGTATGTGGTTGAGTCCCTCAGCGAGGGCGAGCGCGTGATTCTGCTCAGTCGCGTCTACCCGGACTACTATACGCGCGCCATTGAGAGCACCGAGGTGCGTATTCTGGCGGAGCGTGCGCGGGTTAGTTACGGTGCGCAAAACGCTGTTGGGGAAGCGATTCCCGGCGAGACTGCTCCCAGTGTGCCTACTCCCGGCGAGACTGCTCCCGGCGAACCGCAGCTCGCCCCGCTCACCATGCACCGCGGGCAGGTTCAGGTCACCGATCAGGTCACCGGCTACCGGCGCTTCTCCGTCTACGGCGGCGAATACCTGGGCGAAGAGGCGCAACCCATGCCGCCGGAAGTGCTCATGACCGAGGCGGTCTGGTTCACCTTCGAGCCCAGCTACCTATTCGGCGCGGGCGTGACCGAAGAGGACGGCCCCGGCACCCTGCACGCCGCCGAACACGCCGCCATCGGGCTACTACCGCTCATCGCCACCAGCGACCGCTGGGACTTGGGAGGGCTCTCCACACTGCTTCACGTGGACACCGGCAGACCCACCATTTTCGTCTACGACGCCGCCCCCGGCGGCGCGGGCATTAGCGAGCGCGGCTTCAACGCGGTTACGCAGTGGCTGAGCGCCACCCTCGAAGCCATCGAAAGCTGCGGATGCGACAACGGTTGCCCTTCCTGCGTGCACTCGCCCAAGTGCGGCAACCGCAACGAGCCGCTCAGCAAGCACGGCGCGCGGGCACTACTGCAGGTAATGCTGCGGAGCATGGCGGAGGCGTAGAACGCGCTGGGGTGCGGGGCGTGCTGGGGATGCAGGACGGGCTGGGATGACAACTCCCGGCGAGCGCAAATAGCCTAGTCGGCTGGGCTTTCCGGCTCAGGAGGTTCGGGCACCGAGTCCTGCCCAGTATCCAGCTCCTCCTCCAGCTCGGTAACCTCATCGGGGCTCAGCTCCTCCGCGTTGCCCGCCGCGGCGTGCTCTTCTTCGGCGTACTCTTCTTCGGGGTGTTCAGCCCCGGCGCGGGCACGCACCCTCGCCGGGCCCAACATCCCCATGGGCCCTGCGACGGGGACGGCGACCGTCACCTCCACCGTTTCAGGGCGGTCCGGAAACGTACAGGATTCCAGGTGTGCCCCGTGGCGTTCGGCAAGATCCGCCGCGACCGCACACGGGTCGCCCTCGGTGAGCCCGCGGTAGGCATCCGCCGCCGCGAGTGCGCTCAAATCAGCAGCTGCGGAAGCCCTGCGGTTCGCGGACACCACCCCGATGAGCCCGGCGATCACCACGGTCAGCACCAGCAGCGCGGCAATAATGGTGAGGGCGAGGACGGTGCCGCTACCCTCTTCGGAGTGTTCGTCCGCGGGGCTGGCAATAACCGCGTTTTTATTCGCCTTCATTGCCGGTGCTTTCTTCACTGTCACTGCTTTCCTGAGTGCCACCGTTGCCTTCAACGCGGGCGTGAGCGTCCGCCCGCAGCACCCAGCCGGTTGCCGAGCCGATTACGCCGGGGGCGAGGCGACTCACCCGCACGTGCACTTCCCGGGCACGCCCCGCATCCGCGGCGACCGCACCATCAGAAGCGACAGCATCAGGAGAAACAGAAATCTGCACGCTCTGCACCGGGTCGATGCGGCTGACGGCGGAGCGAATCTGCGCCTCGGAATCCCCGCGGGCGGCGGCTCGTGCGGCCGTTCGCGCGGACTCCTCCACTTTCAGCTGCGCAACCCCCGTAGAGGCGGCACCCAGGCAGAGGGCGAGCACCACCGTCACGGCGGGTAGGGCAACCGCAAACTCGGCGGTAATCACACCCTCTTCTGCTGGGCTCTTGTGCGGGGTTGAGGGTGCCGGTTCCGCCCCGACTTTTCCTGCGAGACGAGCGCACCGCAAAGCACCCAAATTCACATGAGCATTCATTCTTTATTCCTCCTTTCTGACTTGATTTTCCAGGACTTCCAATACCTAGAAGCAAACCCTACGCGGGTTCACCAAAGGTTCTAGAGCAGCCCCGTATTGCCCGCAATGGACAGGGCGTTACGCACAATATCCAGGAGCATGGAACGCACCTCATCGGACTTGAGAATCAGCACCAGCAGACCCGCAAAGCCGACCGCCGCGAGCATCACGATGCCGTACTCCGCGGTGGAGGCGCCTTCCTCTGGGTCCCCCGCGGGGGCGTAGTCTTCGAGTACCTTATCGTCGCTCTCAGCTGGTACATATTCGGTGCAGCCGGGCGCGTGCTCACCCAGGCTGCGGCAGGTGGCGCCGCATTCGTCCAGGGTGCAGCCCTCGGCGAGCGCACGGGCAATGGTCAGCGCCTGCTCGGGGCTCAGGCTGTTCGTGTTCATATCAATCTCCATTTCGTTAGGGTCAATCCTGGGGCCGGTGTGGTTCAGCTCAGCATCACTCAAAAGCTCGGCATCGTTGAAGAGCTCGGGGCATTCTTCGCGCAACTGCTTCATGGTGGTTGCAATGGCAACGGACAGCGGCACGGGGCCCAGAATGGTCTGCGCCTCTGCGCCGGGTGCGGCGGGCTGAATTTCGCTCGGAATGCCACCCGGAGCACCGGCCGGGGCGTTGACCGGAGTGCCGACCGGAACATCGGCAGTGTGCAGGTCGTGGCGGATTGCTTCGCAGAGGGTGTTCGTCATTGGTTTTCCTTTCGTTGTGCCCCGTTCATTCGGGGCGGGGTGGGTGCTCATCCGCGTTCGCTGCAGATGGGCGGGGGTCTAAACTTTTCGGCATTTCAGCTGGTCAACAGCGCTTATGCGCATGGTTCTTTAGCCCGTCAGCGTGGGTAGTAGCGAAATGATGATGGGCACAATACCCAAGCAGATAAAGGCGGGCAGCGAGCACAGCCCGAGGGGTACCACGAGCGCTACGGAGAGCTTTCCGGCGGCGCGTTCTGCCGCGCGGCGCTCGCTGAGGCGGTGCGCATCGGCAAGGGAGAGCAGCAGCGCAGTGCTGGGTGCGCCACCCGTGTAGGCGGGAGCGAGCGCATCCCGAAGCTCACCGAAGGTTCCCGCCGCGGAGCCCGACCAGGCGCTCCCCCAGCTACTGCCCATCTGTAGGCGCTGGCAGACCGTATGCAGGGGTCGGCTGTTGAGCGCCTCAGCGAGGGTACCCAAGGCGGCGAGCGGTGCAAGCCCGGCTCTCAACTGCGCGGCGAGTAGTTCCAGTACGAGGGCGGTATCAACAGTCGGTGCATTCAAGGCCTGCTCGCCTCCTGTATGCCCAGCTCGTGTGCTCTCCACCTCCGCCCGATGCACGAGCGCGGCGGTCCAGCGGCGCCCGGCGAAGGCGAGCCCCAGCCCGAACAAACCGGTAAGCGCCCCGAGGATGGAGCCGGTCAGCACGCCCACGGGGTCACTTCCCATGAGCACACCCAACCCCAGGCCGAGTAGCGGCAGCCAGGAGAGAATCCTGCCAGTGGCACGCGGCGCGGCAAGGGCGCTCTGCCGCCCCAGGAGCGCGTCGATGCGTTCTTCGGCGTGTTCTGCGGCGCGTTCCAGGCTCGTGGCGAGCGGCGCACCGGCGCTCTCGCTCATACGCAGGCTCAGCTGCAGGTCGTACAGGCGGGCGCGGCTGTGCGGGCGCATCCGGCTGCTGTTTTCGAGTAGCTGGGCGCAGGCGAGGTGTGCGGGTGCGCCCCAGGAGGCAAGTGCGGCAAGCGCCTGCGTGAAACGACGGATATCTTCGGCGCACCGCTTGTGCCCGTAGTCTTCGGAGAGGGGCGAGAAGCCTCGTGCCCGTCGAGCTTGGGCGCTTTTCCCAGCGCTTTTCCGGGCTGTTATTTTCTTCGCGTGCATTTTCCCCGCATCCGGCACCGGTTCGTTTTGCCCGAACTGTGCAAACTGCCCGGTGCCAGGGTCGGCGTGCACCGCTTCCTGCAGGGGAATGCCGGCGCGCAGGTTCAGGGCGAGGGTGCGTAGCATGAGCGGCCACATGCGCATTTCCTCGGCGCTGGCTGCTCCGGCGAGGTGCTCAGCCCAGCGTTCGCGAAGGCTTCCTCGACTCGTTTCTTCCCTTTTCATGGTTCCTCCTTTCACGTTTTCCGTTTCCCCTTTACGGGGGCTAGTACCCAACTTCGGAGCCCACAGAAATACGCCTGACCTGCAGGTACTCTTCGCTCCCCTCAACTGCGGGGTGCAGGCTGTAGATACCCTCGATACGGCGGTGTCCGTCCCGGTGTTCCAGGTGGATAATGCATTCAAAAGCCGTCGCCGTATGTAGAGCGACCGTTCTACTATCCAGCCCGGCGAGCGCACCCAGGGCGCACAGACGCAGGGGCACCGCCTGCGCACTATTGGCGTGCAGGGTCGTTCCAGCTCCGCGGTGACCGGTATTCATGGCGGTCAGCAGGTGCACCACCTCCGCACCGCGACACTCGCCGACCACGAGCCGATCCGGGCCCATGCGCAGCGCCTGCACAATCAGCTCACCCAGCCCAATTTCGCCGGTACCTTCGGAGTTGGCGGCACGGGTTTTGAGGGTAATAACCTGCTCATGCTGCGGCGCGAGTTCCGGGGTGTCTTCGAGCAGAATGAGGCGCTCCTGCGGCGTGCACAGCCCCAGCAGGGCGTTGAGCAGGGTGGTTTTGCCGGTGCCGGTACCGCCGCTAATGAGGAATCCGCGGCGTTCGGCAATCATGCGGCGCAGGTAGGCGGCGGTCGCCTCATCGCACAGCCCAGCCGTCTGCAGCTGCGCCAGGGTGGGGCGCTCGCGGGCGGGGAGGCGCACGGAGAGCCGGGTGCGTTCGCTCAGCGGCGGGATAATCGCGTGGATGCGCCTGCCGTGCTCGTCGCTAATGTCAGCCGCCGGATGCGCGGCATCCAGCTGCCCGCCGTGCCTGCGGATGAGCCGCTCGGCAAGGTCACGCACGCGCCGCTCATTGCCGAGGCTCAGCGCCGCGGGGCGGGTGGTTCCGTTGATGCCTACCCAGATATCGCAGGGCGAATTCACGTAGATGTCGGTGATGGTTCCGGCGCGTTGCCCCTCATCGAGGAGCAGATCGAGGGCGCCGAGGCCGTAGAGTTCCGCGGCGAGGTAGCGCAGCGCGGTCTGCCGGTTGACGGGCACGTATTCCACGCTGGGGTAGCTCCAGGAGGCGGGCGCGGAGTGCACCGTTTTGGTGCGGAATTTTCGGGGCTTCATCACATTAGTTCCGTCTGCGCCCGTTCCTTCTGCATTCGTGTTCCCCAGGCATCCGCCGTCGATGGCGCAGATTGCCTCATCCACGGCATTTTCGAGGATCTCGTGGAGGGGCTGGGATTCTTGGAGTAACCCACCGCCCGCGGCACTCGCAGCGTTTGCACTGCCCGCGGCAACCACACCCTCTGCGGGCGGCCGCTCCCCTGCCTTCTCGACTCCGGCACTGAATCCGTTACTGGGTCCGCCGCTGAACCCGGCGCTGAACCCGCCGCTAAAACCGCCCAGGGCGATAGCGCTCATCTGCGGCGAGCGCAGAATCAGCTCGCGGGCGTGCAGGGCGACGGCGCGGGCGCGATAGTCTTCGGGAATGAGCAGGGCGGGTAGCGAGTGCGCGCCGGTGTTCTGGACACCCGTATTCTGTGCGCCCGGCTGATTCGCGCCCTGTGCGGCACGCGGCGAGCAACCGTTGGGGTTGCCGGGATTGTTGGCAGGGTGCCCGGCGGGATTGCTGGAGGGATTCATGGCGGAGTTCATGGCTCTAGGAGACCATTACGCCCGCCTCGAATTTTTAAGAGAATGAGCGTTCTGTGGATAACTCCTCGCGCACCCCGAAATATCCACGATGCACGCGTCTCAAACGAACAAAACGCACACATCCGGCGCTTTTATGACAAACCGCGGCGCATTCAGCCCTCCCCTGCCTCTTCCGCAAACCGCCCGCCCGCGACCACAAACCACGCGCCTTCGCACCCGGTCACCGATAATGGAAGAATGTACGTTCTGCTCAGTCCTGCCACCGGCGCGGGTATTACCGCCCAGACCGGCGCCCCCGCGCACCCGGTCACGTCGGCTATTGCCGCGGGTGCGTCCCCGCGCGGTGCTCAGCCGGTAACTTCATGGGGTGCTTTTCATTTTTCGGCGCCGACCGCTGAGCAGTTGCAGGACCCGACCTTTATTCCGCGGATTACGCGTGCGGATCGGGTGAGTGCGGCGAATCTTCCGGCGTATGTGCGAGAGGTAGAGCGGCAGGCGGCAGATTCGGCGCAGGCGCGTTTCCCCCGCTGGATTTGGGCTGATACCCGCCACGTTGACTCGTTGCTTCTGCGCCGCGGGGTGCGGGTGCATCTATGCCATGATTTGCGTCTGGTGCAGCGAATTTTGGCGACTGCCGCTACGCATCCGAGCGGTTTTGTGGAGTACAGCCCGGTGCTGGATCTTTCTGATGTGCGTGAGGCGGCCGATCCTCAGGGGTATCTGCCGGTGGCGCGGCAGATTCAGGGTCAGGAGGAGCTGTTCGGCGCTGATTTTTTGAGTGCGCCTGCTGCTCCTGATTCCTCCACGACTCCTATCAGCACCGCCCAGTCCCCCACCGATTCCTCCCCCGATTTCCTTGAGGCGGCACCTCATGAGCCTTTTGCCCCGCAGTTGGCGGCGGGCCCGGTGACTCTGCTGCCGGAGCATCCGGTAGTGCGTGTGCTGATGCGTGAGTGGCTGGCGCAGGCGCGCGCCATCAGCGCGTCGAGGCACCCGGAGCGATTGCGTCTTTTGGCGGCGGCTGAGTCTGCCGGTGCGCTGGTGGCGGCTGAGATTGGCTATTACGGCATCCCGTTTAATGTGCAGGCGCATCATGAGCATCTGTGCGAGTTGTTGGGTCCGCGCCCGGTGCCGGGTGAACGTCCGCAAAAGATGCAGGAGTTGGCGGAGCAGATTCAGCGCATGCTGTTTATGCCGTCGCTGAACCCGGATTCGCCGCAGGATCTTTTGCGTGCGCTGCAGTCTGCGGGGGTTTCGGTGAAGTCTACGCGTTCGTGGGAGTTGAAGAGTTGGGCGGATGCGATTCCGGCTCAGCGACAGAAGCGTTGGGCGCTGATTGACCCGATTCTGCGGTATAAGAAGCTGTACCGCATTTGGACTGCTAACGGCTGGACCTGGGCTGATACCTGGGTTTCTGAGGGCGCGTTCCGCCCGCATCTTGAGGTGGGTGGAGCCGCGACCGGGCGCTGGGGCGCATCCGGCGGTGGTGCGCTGCAGCTTCCTGCGGAGATTCGTCAGGCGGTTCAGGCGCCGGAGGGTCAGGTGCTGACGGTGACGGACGGCTCGCAGATTGAGCCGCGCATCTTGGCGGCGTTGAGCCGTGATGAGGCGCTCGCTTCGGCGGGTCGTGGCGCTGACCTGTATGCGGGTATCGCCGAGTTGGCGCGCCTGAAGGGTGTGGGTTTGACGGAGCGTTCCCACGCGAAGGTGGGCATGCTGGCGATTATGTACGGCGGCCGCAGCGGTGAGATTGGTGCGCTGTTGCCGCATGTGGCGGCGCTTTTTCCGCAGGCGATGGAGTTTACGGAGCGTGCAGCTCGTATTGGTGAGGCGGGCGGTCAGGTGACGACTTTTTTGGGTCGTACGTCCCCGCCGGTGGATGAGCGTTTCCGTGAGATTGTGGCTGATCGGTCGTCGCCGGCGGCGGAGTCGCGTGCCGTGTCGACTGCGCGTGCGCACGGCCGTATGACCCGCAATTTTATTGTTCAGGGTACGGCGGCGGAGTGGGCTCTGTGCTGGATGGGCGCGGTGCGTTCTCGTCTGCTGTCTGAGCGGATTTTTGGTATGCCGATGCGCACCCGCATTGTGTATTTTTTGCACGATGAGCTTCTGCTGTGCGGTCCTGAGCTGGAGGCGGACCGTGTGGAGCGTATTGTGCGTGAGGGCGCTGCGGAGGCGGCACGTCTGCTGTTCGGTCGGGTGCCGGTTGATTTTCCGGTGTCGGTGGCGCGGGTGCACAACTACGCTGACGGTAAATAATCTGCGGGCGGATTAAGACAAAAATAGGGGCGGCGGGTAGCTTCGTTCAAGCTACCTGCCGCCCCCCTATCTATACCCCATATCTGCTAGTCAGACGCTTATTCCGCGAGAGTTTTATTCTTCGTAGCCGGGTGCCGGGCGCATCTTATTTTTATCCCAGGGCACGGTCCAGCCGAGCGAGTCAAAGATTCGGTCAAGCAGGATTGCGGTGAATCCCCAGACAGTAAATTCTTCGCCGCCGGGCATGCGCACCTCGAAGGCGGGGGTGCGGTGTGAGGTGCGGCCGCGTTTGACGTAGGCGGTGTGCCGGTTGGCGGGGTTGAGCAGGTCGCGCACGGGCACGCGGGCGATGAGCGCGGATTCGTTGTGGTCGACGACCTCGACGGGCACGGGGCTGTTCCACCAGGCAAGCACGGGGGTAACCATGAAGTTGCTGATGGGCAGCGGCAGGGTGCGCAGCTGGCCGAGGATCTGCACGCCGACGGGGTCGAGCCCGGTTTCTTCGACCGCCTCACGCAGGGCGGCGATGTGGGCGACGGGTTCGCCGGTGGTTTCGGCGAGTGCGTAGTCTTCGGGGTCGATTTTGCCGCCGGGGAAGGCGGGCTGACCGGCGTGTGAGCGCAGGGTTGCGGCACGCACGAGCAGGAGTACGTCCAGGTCGGCGCTGACGTTTTCGGGGCAGCCTTCAAAGTCGCCGGTGGAGGGCGAGTCGTCGAGCACGCCGAAGAGAATTAGCACGGCGGCTTCTTTACTCAGGGGGCTGGCGGGTGCGCTGCGCAGTAGGGCTTGGACGTCGAATTCCACGCCGCCTTCTGTGAGAGCCGTCAACGTCTGCTGGGCGGGGTGCTGCGCCTCCTGCTGGGGCGAGTTTTCGCTCATCTGTGTACCTCTTTTCTGCGCGGGCTGCTTTCCGGTTCAGTCGCCGTTAGGCGCTGAGCGGGTAGCCTTCTGCCATGAGTTCGCGGCGGGTTGCCCCCTGCAGGAATCGCAGGTGCAAGTCTTCTCGGCCGGGTGCCATTTCGTATTTCATGAGTTTACGTGCTGCTTGTTCGTTCGTCTCCCCGGCGCCATAGGACGGGCAGAGGTCGGCGACGGGGCATACGCCGCAGGCGGGCTTTTTGGCGTGGCAGATGCGGCGGCCGTGGTAGACCATACGGTGTGAGAAGAGCGTCCAGTCTTTGCGTTCGATGAGTTTGGCGACGTCTTTTTCGACCGTCTCGGGGGCGTCTGCGGTGGTGAATCCCATGCGGCGGGCGAGGCGGCCGAAGTGGGTGTCTACGGTCAGTCCGGGCACGTCGAAGGCGTTTCCGAGGACTACGTTCGCGGTTTTGCGGCCGACTCCGGCGAGTTCTACGAGCTCTTCGAGGGTTGAGGGGACCTGCCCGTTGTGGCGTTCGACGAGCTGCTGGGAGAGGGTGACGATGGAGCGTGCCTTGGCGCGGTAGAAGCCGAGGGACTGAATGTAGGGTTCGACCTCTTCGGTACGTGCGGAGGCGAGCGCGGCGGCGTCCGGGTAGCGTGCGAAGAGTGCACCGGTGACGGAGTTGACGCGCACGTCGGTGGTTTGTGCCGAGAGCACGGTGGCGATGAGTAGCTCGAAGGGGTTGTCGAAGTCGAGTTCTGCGACGGCGTAGGGGTAGGTTTCGCCGAGGATGCGGTTAATCTTTCGGGCGCGGCGCACAGTGGCGAGGTGGCTTTCGGGTGCGCGGGCGTTGAGGCGGCGTGCGGCGGCTGCGGCTTTGAATTCGGGAACGAATCGGATCTGTAGGAGCGATTCGGCGTTCTCTGCCGCGGTGTTCTGTGCGCCCGCTGCGGGCTGGGTGGCGTTCTCGGTCATAGCGCGAGGGTACCGGGCTTAGGTGTGTGGGCGGTAGCGAGGTTCACCGTACTTGGCGCGCGTCGCCCCCCGTATGCGGGGATGCGCATCCGCCACGCGCCTGCGCTCTCCCCTCCTCCGCATCATTTTCTGGGCAGTTCGCGTCGGCTAGCGCTCAGCGGGCGCTCGCTGTGCCACACTGGTTTTATGTCAGATACGATTTTTGTGCTTAATGGACCGAATTTGAACCTGCTTGGGCAGCGCCGCCCCGAGGTGTACGGCTACACCACTCTGCACGATATTGAGCGTATGGTGCGTGAGCGCGCGGCGGATCATGGTTTTGATGTTGAGTTTATGCAGTCGAATCATGAGGGCGCGCTGGTGGATGAGATTCAGCGTGCTCGTACTCGTGGCGCGGCGATTATTATCAACCCGGCGGCGTACACGCACACGTCGGTGGCGCTGCACGATGCGCTGGAGGCGGCTGAGCTTCCGGTTGTTGAGGTGCATCTGTCGAATGTGCATCGCCGCGAGCAGTTCCGTCATCATTCGTTTGTGTCGCCGCAGGCTACTGCGGTGATTGCCGGTGCGGGTGCGTACGGCTATGTCATGGCGGTTGATTTCCTGGCACAGCATCTCGCGGAATAAATAACAGTGCAGCATTTGGCGGAATAGCCCAGCGCAGCACCTGGCGGAATAGCCCAGCGCTTCGCGGAATAGCCCAGCGCGCCGCCTCCTTTCGTTAAATAGTTCAGGCTCCCGTTCCTCGTGTGAGGGCGGGAGCCTGAATGTTTTTGCTAGTTACTTGCGGCAGGTGCCGGTGGAGACTGCGGCGGTGTTGTCGCCGCCTTCGGCCAGTGCCTGCTTGAGGGTGCTTGCGGTGATGGCGTAGCCGGTCTGGCCGGTGGTTGCCCTACCGAAGATCACGCCGACCACGTTGCCGTTTTCGTCGAGGACGGGGCCGCCGGAGTTGCCGTGCTGCACGTCGGCTGCCAGCTGGTAGACCTGGCGCATGGCGTTGGCGCGGCCGGTGTCGGCGTCGATGGTTTGGGTGTTGCCGATGCCCTGCACGGTGGCGGGCAGCGCCTTGAACGGACCGCCCTTGGGGTAGCCCATGAAGGTTACGAGGCTACCTGCGGTGGCGTTGGTGCCGATGGTCAGCGGTTCGAGCGGCAGCTTGGGAACGCTGATGAAGGCGAGGTCCTGTTCGGTGTCCATGTAGACGACGGTGCCGGGCCAGGTGCGGCCGCGGGAGTCCTGCACGACCGGGGAGGTCACGCCGGCGACCACGTGGGCGTTGGTGACGACCAGGCCGTTGTCCGCTACGAAGCCGGAGCCGGTGGAGGTGTAGCCGCATTGCTCTGCTGCACCCAGAATCTCAACCACGGAGGCTGCCGCCCGGTCCAGTGCCGCAGATTCTACGGTCTCGGTGGGGGCGCTGGTTTCGGGGGCGATGAGCTGGCTGACTTCCGGAATGGTTCCGAAGGCGAGCACGTCATTGCGTACCGTGTTGATGCGGTCCTTGACGACCTCGGGGGTGGAGGCGACCATCCAGGAGAGGGTCTTGGAGTCGCTGAGCGCAGTGTTGAGCTGCGGGATGGGCACGGTGCGCATGGAGATGGTCAGCACGACCATGACCAGGGCGCAGGCGGCGAGGTTCAGCACGCCGCCGAAGAAGCGTTCTACGCCCTTGAGCGGGGTGATGTCGGTGACGCGGCGGATGGTGCGTCCGGCAACGAGGCCGAGCCACTGTCCGATGGTCAGGCAGATGATGAGCACGCCGACGGCGGTAATGAGGCTCCACTGGGATCCCACGGATGCCACGGCGAGGGGCACGAGCCAGGCTGCGGCGCAGACGCCCAGACCCAGGCCGAGGAAGGTTCCGAGGGTGGTGAAGAATCCACTGCGGACTCCGGCGAGGAAGTAAAGCAGCAGAATGATGGGGATAGCAATATCAAGCAGGTTGATGCCAGTCGTCACGACTAATTGCCTCCTTGGTGGGTAGAAATGGTCACGGTGTGCCCATTGTGGTTGGTGCGGGCTGTGCCCGGTGAGTGTGGCGGCGCATTAACACCCAGTGGTGGGTGCGGCGGGCTTGTGTTCCCGGGGTTTTGGGCTCGGGTTTCTGCCTCGTCGCATCGTACCGTGTGTAGAGGCGGTGCGCCTCCTGGTCATGAGGGTGTCTGCGTGCTTGGTACCGAAAAAAGTACACACCTGAATGCCTGATATTAGGTGGTGAACCTGTGGGGAAGCTTTGAATTTTCTCGGAAGAAATAACTTTTGTTGTAAAGCTCGCTGTATCGGAATGCACAAACAGCTTTTTTAGGGTACGCTCATATCAGTTGAATATGTCACACTAGCTTGAGCCTTCTCACATTTCAGATGTTGAGACGCATGACACCGGTTCGGGCTCACTCACTGAACATTTACGAGTTTCGGCTCATCACCTCATATCTAGGAGAACTTTATGGATCTCGAGATCCTCCGTCGTACCCCTCTCTTTGCTAACCTCGACGACGCAGCTTTCGCTCTGCTGACCGATGACATTCAGGAGATTGACCTCTCCCGCAACGCTGTCCTTTTCTACGAGGGTGACCAGGACGACCAGCTCTTCGCTGTACTCTCCGGTAAGGTCAAGCTGGGTCGCACCGCCGCCGACGGCCGCGAGAACATGGTCGCAATCATGGGTCCCGGTGATGTCTTCGGCGAGATGGCTCTCTTCGATCCTTCGCCCCGTTCGACCAACGCTGTGGCTGTCTCTGAGACTCGTCTGGCTGCCATCAAGCACGAGTCCTTCAAGCGTGCGCAGCAGCTCGATCCCACTATCTCCGATCAGGTCATTAAGACTCTGGCTCGCCGCCTGCGCCACGCTAACGAGGCGCTGGCTGACCTGGTCTTCTCCGACGTTCCCGGCCGCCTCGCTAAGGCGCTGCTGGACCTGGCTGACCGCTTCGGTCGCCCCGCAACCGACGGCGTGCTCGTTGCTCACGAGCTGACTCAGGAAGAGCTGGCACAGCTGGTTGGCGCATCCCGTGAGACCGTGAACAAGGCTCTTGCCGAGTTCGTTTCTCGCGGCTGGATCCGCCTGGAGGCACGCGCAGTTGTCATTCTGGACCTGCCCCGCCTGCGCCAGCGTTCCCGCTAAGGTCTCTTTGAGTTAGGGCATTCTAGGACGCCCTCGCTGAAAGACGCACAGCTTAAATAGATCAGGAGCCGTTTCCCTCTGCATGGGGAAACGACTCCTGATTTCTTTAACGCTTCATCGTACGAGCGAGCGGCTGCAATACCCTCTTAGAGCGCACCCATCGCGCCGGTGTATATGGAACCGGTGGTAGCCGGAACCACCTCGGTGAAGGAGAGCATGCACGCACCGTTGTGGGTGACGAGCACGGGCTTCTTCACCTCAATATTGCGGCGCTTGGACAGCCACGCCACGGAGGTCTGAGCCTTCGCCAGCGATTCGAGCAGGCACATCACGCCGGGGGTGATGAGCTGGTCGAGGGTACGGCCCACCGTATTGGGCTGGCCGATGCGGTCACCGAGTTCGCTGGTGTCCTTAGCTTCGAGCAGTTCACGCACGTTCAGCCAGTCGCCCCACACGCCCTTACCGAGCAACAGCTTCGGGTCCTGGCCTACGGGTAGCGCCGTGGTGAAGTAGGCGATGTCGTAGCGCTTGAGGAAGAAGTCCGGCGACTGCCAGCGCGCCACGGGGCGCAGCAGGTCGGCACGCACACTCAAGCCGCTGGAGGTCAAGAAGTTAGAGAAGCTCTTGTCCTGCTCGGCAACCGCTTCACGCCACGCCATGAGCTCGGGAGTGCTGGAGCGCTCCACCACGTCCTGGTCGTCCTCACCGGCAAGTAGGATGCCGGTCTCTTCGAAGGACTCACGGATGGCAGCCATGACGCTGCGGCGTGCCTGAGTAACGTCAGAGAAGTGGAACTGTTCTTCCCAGTATTCGGCACCGGGGCCGACCCAGGAGGCCGCCTCATCATCACCGGGAAGAGCCGTACCACCGGGGAAAGCCACCACGCCCAACGGAGAGGTGCCGGGGCGGTAGGTCAGAATCGTTTCAAGGCCGTTGTCACCATCGCGCACAAAAATGACGGATGCCGCCTGGCGCATCGTACAGCCGGTCGCACCTTCGTTACCGCCTTCACGCCAACTTTCGGCTGCGGTGCGCATGAACTCGGGAATCGTGTAGAGACGCTGAATGCAGGAGGTTCGCGGGTTAGCCGCAGACTGGCGGCCGGTAAACATGCGGGGGCGTTCCACGCCTTCAGCCGGGGTGGGGGTGCCGAAGCGGCGTTCCTGCACCGGCAGGGGCAGAGTCTTGATATCCTGCGATTCGCCGGATCCGTGACCGTCGATACCGTTCACCGTCTTTTGGGCGCCACTTTGTGCTGCCCGCTGAGCCTGGGCAGCACGAATAGCAGACAGCGGCAGCGCGCCGGTGTACAGATTAGACATACTCAACGATAATCTCGACCTCTACGGGCGAATCGAGGGGAAGAACGGGAACACCAACAGCGGAGCGGGCGTGCTGGCCTGCCTCACCGAAGATTTCGCCGAGCAATTCGGAAGCGCCGTTAATGACGGCGGGCTGAGCGGTGAAGTTCACCTCGGATGCCACGAAGCCGACAACCTTCACGACGCGCTGCACGCGGTCCAGGTCGCCAATGACGGACTTGACCGCTGCCAGGGCGTTAAGCAGGCTGATACCCGCGTACTTCTTCGCATTCTCGGGGGTCACGAAGCCTTCAGCACCGGAGTCGGACACCTTACCAGTTTCGGGCAGGGCGCCCTCAACGAAGGGCAGCTGGCCGGAGGTGTACACGTAGGAGCCGGAGGTCACCGCGGGAACGTATGCGGCAACGGGGGCGGGTGCTACGGGCAGCTCGTAACCGAGTTCGCGGATACGTGCTTCAATACGGGATTCAGTCATGATTACTCCAGAAGGATGGCGGGTGCTGGCACCCAAACGGTGATAGGGGAAATGCCGTAAATCTAAACGCTACTGATATTCAGGCAGCTGTTAAACGGCTAACCGGCGGCCTTCCTCATCTATTCCCGCGCTCCCCTAGTTAAAGGAGAGCCGGGATAGCGAGGTGACCGCCGGGTACGCTGCTCTTAGTCAGCCTTCTCGCGCTTAAAGTAGGCGATGGGGTTGCCCTGAGTCGGAGCGACCATGTTCGATGCGGGGGTTGCACCGGCAGGTGCGGAGGCACCGGGCAGCACGGTGACGAGCTCCCAGCCATCTTCACCCCAGTTATCGAGGATTGCCTTGGTCGTGTGGATCATCAGCGGTACAGTTGCGTATTCCCATTTCTTCATACCCTCTAGACTAGCTTTCAGGGTCGAATAAGTAAAAGGGATTTACTATGGTTTCGGTCAATGTCCGGCGCTTTTGGTGGCTTTATTCTCAGGGTTGAGGCGCCCACCTCCCTGTGGGGCGGCGAGACGGGCTTCCTCTCACAGCTTCATGGGATAAACTGAATGAATGGCTTCATCTAAGAAAACCCGTGCGCGTCGCCGCCCGGGAGATTTTTTGCAGTTCCTCGCGTTCAGCGTGATTGCCGGTTTCCTTGCGGCAATTATTGTCGTACCCCCTGCCGTGAGCTTGGGTATGGTCACGAACGCGTCGATGTCATGGTTCCAGGACCTTCCTAACGACATTGCCGATGGCATCTCTTCCCGTCCTTCTACTATTTACGCTGCTGACGGCAAAACCGAAATCGCGACCTTCTTTGAAGAGAACCGCGAACCGGTCAAGCTGGATCAGATTTCTCAGCATATGAAGAACGCTATCGTCTCGGTGGAGGACCGTGACTTCTACAACCACGGTGCTGTCTCCGCTATCGGTATCGGTCGTGCGTTCCTGAACAACATCATTAACTCCAACAGCGGCCGCCGTCAGGGTGCATCCACCCTGACCCAGCAGTACGTTAACAACCTCATTGTTGACTCCGCTGTGGCTCGTGGTGAGGACGCTACCGCAACCCTGAACGGTAACAAGACCTACGCCGCAAAGATTCGCGAGATGAAGCTTGCGATTTCTATGGAGCAGAACAAGTCCAAGGACGAAATCCTTGAAGGCTACCTGAACATCGTGAACCTTGGTGGTTCGAACTACGGTGTTGAGGCTGCTGCACAGTACTACTGGGGTATTTCCGCTAAGGACCTGAACGTGGCACAGTCCGCGCTTTTGGCTGGTCTGGTGCAGGCACCGAACGTGTACGACCCGACCGTGAACCCCGAACTCGCCCGTGAACGCCGCGACATCGTTCTGGGCACCATGCTCCGCGACGGCAAGATTTCCGACAAGGAATACAGCGACGCCATCGCCAGCGATATTAAGCTCAACGTCCACCCCAAGTCCCAGGGTTGCTCCCTGGCAGGCGACAAGGCGTTCTTCTGCCGCTACGTGGTCAACTACCTGTTGCAGGATGAGTCCCTCGGTGCAACCGCTGAGCTGCGTAACACCGCTATTAAGCGTGGCGGCCTGAAGGTGATCACCACCCTGAACCCCGAGGCTCAGACCGCGGCAAAGCAGGCTGTGGACTCCACCCAGCCGGCTGCAACCAACTGGAACGACGTGAACTCCGCTCTGACCAGTGTTGAGCCCGGCACCGGTCGCGTCATCGCAATGGCACAGAACACCGAGCTCGGTAGCCCCGCAGACGCAAACGACCACTCCAAGACCGAGTACAACTACAACGTTGATGTAGCGTACGGTGGTACCCCTGGCTTCCAGCCCGGTTCGACGTTCAAGCCGATTATTCTGGCTCAGTGGCTCATCAGTGGCCGCGGCGCTAACGCTACCGTGAACGGTACCCAGCTGTTCTGGCCCACCAGCTTCGGTTGGAACGCCAAGTGCTACGAGGGCGGTAAGTACTACTACACCGGTCAGCCGAACGGCTGGTCCTACAAGAACGCGTTTAACGGTGGCCTAGGCTACAACACCGCGGCGTATGGTATTCGCCAGTCGTTGAACTCGTACCTGTACGGCATGCTCTCCCAGATTGACCTGTGCGATGTGCACGACCTGTCCATCAAGATGCACGCCCTGGACGGTACCGGCGAACCGCTGCACAGCATCCCCGACCTGGGTACCAACATTGGTGGTACCAAGTACGGTATCTCCCCGCTGACCAGCGCATCCATGTACGCTATCTTCGCTTCTGAGGGTAAGTACTGCACCCCGCGCCCGATTGAGAAGATCACCAAGACTGACGGCGAGACTCTCAAGGAATACCAGAACCAGTGTGAGCAGGTTCTGGATCCGGACATCGCGAACGGTGTCAGCTGGGTTCTGAAGGGTGTTATCCAGCCCGGCGGTTCCGCTTCTCAGCGCGGTATTGGTCTGCCGAACGGTTCGGCTGCGAAGACCGGTACGAACGATAACTCCTCCCAGACCTGGCAGGTTGGCTACACTCGTGGCCTGTCCACCGCGTCTTGGGTTGGTTCTAACAACCTCGGCTTCCGTTCCCTGAACGGTGTGGGCATTAACGGTCGTGTTCTGAACTATGTGGATGGTGCGACCTACGCCGGTGCTCAGTGGCAGTCGTTCATGAAGACGATCGCACCGAAGTACAACACGAAGGACTTCACCACCCCCAGCGATAAGATTCTGTCGTACAGCTAGAATCACAGCTCACCAGCTGAAGCCTGAAAGGCGATTGATAATGTGTGAAAACGCAGTCAACGCCCGCGTCCCCGTGGCGGTCCCCGGCGCACGCGGCTCCTCCCCGCTCCTGAAGAAGGTAGCGGGGGCGGTAGCCGCCACTGCAGCCTTGGGGGCCGCCACGGCGGCGTATGGGCACTTTATTGAGCTGAATAATTTTCAGCTCCGCACCGAGTCCCTGCCGGTGTTGCCCGTCGGGAGCCCCGACTTTAGGATTCTGCATATTTCGGATATGCACATGATTCCGGGCCAGCAGAAGAAGATTGACTTCATGCACTCGCTGGCTGCCCTGGAGCCGGATTTGGTGATGAACACGGGCGATAACCTCTCCCACGTGGACGGTATGGGCCCGCTGCTGGAGGCACTCGACCCGCTCATGGACTTCCCCGGCGTGTTTGTGCCCGGCTCGAATTGCTATTTCGCGCCGATTTTCAAGAACCCGGCACGCTACCTGTGGCAGCCGCGCACCCCGCAGATGATTGAGGAGGGCTCGCGCGTAGCCCTGCCCATTGAGCGGATGCACGACGCCTTCGAGTCGCGCGGCTGGACGGGCCTGATCAACCGCTACGACACGCTGAACCTCAAGGGTCTGCGCCTGGAGTTCTCCGGTGTGGATGACCCGCACCTGCGTTACGATGAGCACCCCGGGTTCGCCCCCGGGGCCTTCGACGAGAGTGCTGAGCCGAGCGTCCGTATCGGCGTGGCACACGCCCCCTATATGCGTACCCTGCACCGCTTCGTGCAGGACGGTGCGCAGGCTATTTTTGCCGGTCATACGCACGGCGGTCAGGTCTGCCTGCCCGGCGGTCATGCCCTGGTCAGCAATTGCGATTTGCCGCCTTCGCGTGCGAAGGGTGTCAGTGAGCAGTCCGGTATTCCGGTTCAGGTTTCTGCCGGTTTGGGCACCTCTCGTTTTGCGCCGGTCCGTCTGTTCTGCCCGCCGGAGGCAATCCTGGTGACCCTAATGTCTGAGGCTTCTACAGCACACACGGCTAAGCGCCGCCGCAACCCCTTCTTGGAGACGGCGAGCGAACCGACCCCCGACCCGATCGACTACGCGCACGGTCAGCGTGCCCCGCACACCCTCGCCGCGTATGCGCGTCCGATTCGTGTGCGCTGGGGCGTGGGTCTGCTCGTGGCCTTCGGTGCCGGTGCCCTTGAGATTTCCATCCCGCAGGTACTGCAGATTATTGTGGATCATCTCTCGCAGAGCACCACCGAGAGCGCCATCTGGATTGCCGGCGGCCTGGTGCTTCTGCTGGGTATTGCGCATGCCTCCTTCATGTATTGGAGGCGCTGGCTGATTGTGGACCCGACCTCCACGATTGAGCTGTCCATGCGCATGAATTTCTTTGACCGCCTGCTCAGCGCCCCGCTTTCTCTGCTGGATCGTTGGCCCTCCGGTCAGTTGCTGACCCGCTCCATGAGCGATCTGGGGACGATTCGCCGTTGGTTGTCTTTCGGTATCGTTCAGATGCTGACTGTTGCGGTGATGTTCCTGGTCGGTGGCTTCTTCATGCTGCGTTCTTCGCCGTCTCTGGCGCTGGTGTTCGTGGTGACCGTGCCTATTCTGGTGCTGTCGCTGGTGAACTTCACCCGCAAGTACTACCGCGCTTCACATGAGATTCAGCAGATGACGGGCGACCTCTCCACCCGTATTGAGGAGTCGGTGCGCGGCATCCGCGTGATTAAGGCGCTGGGCCGCTCCCCCGAGCAGATTCAGGAATATTCCGAGTCGGTGGACGCCCTGCAGGTGCGCGAGTACGGCAGGTCGATGCTGGTGGCTCGTGTTGCCCTGTACCAGGGCCTGATCGTGGGTGTCTCTACGGCGGTGGCGCTGGCTGTGGGCGCTTCGCAGGTTGCGGCAGGCACCTTGAGCCTGGGTGCGATGACCGCCTACTTTGCGGTGCAGACGACCGTGCTCAGCCACGTGACGCGCTCGACCGCGCTGATGTCTGCCTATTTGAGCTATAAGGTGGCGTTGGAACGCCACAACGAGGTCATGGACGAGCCCGGCTTTGAGGCGGTGCCGCTGGTTCGTGGCTCCGCGGCTGTGTCTGGGCCCGAGCATCCGCAGGGTGCTTCTGATTCGTCAACAGTAGCTGGAGTATCTGCCGAGGGCGGCTCCGGGAAGGAAACTATGCAGTACCCCAGCGGTGGCGCAGTATCTGTCACTTTCGATCACGTTCAGTTCAGCTACGACGCTATCAAGGCGCCGGCGGAGGCTACCACTGAGGCGAATTCTGAAGTTGCTTCTGAGACGAAGGCACCCGAGGTTTCCGTGCTGAAGGACGTAGATTTCAAGGTCTTCCCGGGCGAGATTCTGGCGCTGGTGGGTGCAACCGGTAGCGGCAAGTCGACCGTGCTGTCGCTGGTTCCGCGTTTCTACGAGCCGACCTCCGGCTCCCTGCGTTTTGGCACCCGAGATACCGCCGACATGTCTATTGAGGAGGTGCGCGCCCAGACCGCGTTCGTCTTTGAGGAGGCGGTGCTCTTCTCCGGCACGGTCCGCGAGAACGTGCTGATGGGCGTTGCTGAACAGTACGAGCGCGGCACCGAGGATGAGGACTACCCCGCCGCAGAAGAGCTGGAGGCGACCCTCCAGACCGCGCTACAGCTGGCTGCGTGCGATTTCGTGGCGGAGCTTCCGCAGGGTCTGGATACCGTCATTGGTGAGGAGGGTCTGAGCCTTTCGGGTGGTCAGCGTCAGCGTCTGTCGTTGGCACGTGCCCTGGCGAAGCGCCCCTCCGTGCTGCTGCTGGATGACCCGTTCTCGGCGCTGGATGTGAACACCGAGGAGCGTATTATTACCGGCCTGCGTGAGGGTCTGGAGGGCCTGGGCGGCGCTACTACCCTGTTGACGGCGCACCGCCCCTCCACGGTAGCTCTGGCTGACCGCGTGCTGCTGATGGTTGATGGTGCCGTGGTCGCTGAGGGCACTCACGCTGAGCTGATGGACTCTTCGGAGCAGTACCGTCAGCTGATGACGATGGAGGAGGGCTAATGGCCCATCATCGTCCGGCGGAGCCGCGGGAGCAGATGAGCCCGCAGGAGCGCGCGGAGACCCGTGAACGCTCGATGGCTCTGCTGCGCCAGATGTTGCGCCCGCACCGTGGGGCGTTGGCTCTGTCGATTATTTCAGTGCTTTTGGTCTCGGGTTCCTCGGCGGTTGCGCCGATTCTGATTGCCCGCGTTTTGGATAGTTCCATTGAGCCACTCAAGCAGGGTGACGTTTCTCCCCTACTGACCCTGCTGACGTTTTTTGTGGTGGCTACCGCGGTGACCGCGATTTTTTCGTGGGTCAACGTGGCGTACACGGTGCGCGTGTCGCTGGGCGTGGTGGTGTACCTGCGTAAGCGGGTGTTCCGTCACGCGCAGTTGCTGAGCGTGTCGTTCCATGAGCGGTACACCTCGGGCAAGGTCATTTCGCGTTTAACCAGCGATATTGATACGGTCCGCAGCTTCTTGGATAGCGGCATCAGCCAGTTGGCGATTACCTTGCTGTCCATGGTGATTTCTGCGGTCGCTATTTTCCTTCTGGATTGGCGTATTGGCCTGTTCATGCTGGTCATGGGCGTGCCGATTTACTTCTTGACGCGCTGGTTCCAGAAGACGGCGGTGCCGGTTTTCCGCATGATGCGTACCGAATCTGCGCATTTGACGAGCCGTTTTGTGGAGACTTTTACGGGTATCCGCGCGGTGAAGGCGTTTGGTGCGGAGGCGCAGATGCGTTCCGAGTACGCGCAGGCGTCGGAGCGTTACCGCCTTGCGGTGATGGATTCGATTAAGATTTTCGGCGTCTACTCGCCCATGCTGATGCTTTTAGGCAATGTGTTTATTGCCGGTGCGCTGGTGCTGGGTGGTTATGCGGTGCTGGGCGGCACCATGCAGATTGGCACCCTGCTGGCTCTGGTGATTTACGCGAACCGTGTGTTTGAGCCGGTCATGCAGCTTTCTGAGTTCTACAACATGTTCCAGTCTGCGATGTCTGCGCTGGAGAAGCTGTCGTCGTTCTTGGCTGAGGAGCCGGAGGTTGCTGAGCCGGATCATCCGTATGAGCGGACTGTAGAGCCTGCCGCCGGTACCGCTGAGGGCGCGTCCGGCAAGGTTCAGGGTGCCCTGGTGGAGCTGGATTCGGCGGTCTTTGGGTACACGTCGGATCGTCACGCGCTGAAGGAGACGACCCTGCGCATCGAGCCGGGTACGACCGTGGCGCTGGTGGGTGCTACGGGTGCCGGTAAGTCGACTATCGCTAAGCTGGTAGCTCGTTTCTACGATGTCTCAGCCGGTCAGGTGCGTATTGACGGCGTGGATGTCCGCCAGCTGGCGGATGTGCAGCTGCGCCGTGAGGTGCTCATGCTGACCCAGGAGGTGTTCCTGTTCTCCGCGTCGATTCTGGAGAATATCCGCATGGGTAACCCGCAGGCCTCCGATGAGCAGGTGAAGACAGCCGCGAAGGCGGTGGGTGCTGACGCGTTCATTGAGCGTCTGTGTGAGGGCTACGAGTCGCAGCTGGGCCGCGGCGGTATTACCCTGTCGGCGGGTCAGCGTCAGCTGGTGTCCTTTGCTCGCGTGTTCTTGGCGAATCCGCGGGTGCTGATTCTGGATGAGGCGACGGCTTCGCTGGACATTCCGAGTGAGCGTGCGGTGCAGGCGGCGCTGCGAACCGTGTTGGCGGGGCGTACGGCCCTGGTGATTGCGCATCGCCTCTCGACAGTTCTGGGTGCTGATCGTGTGCTGGTGATTCATGAGGGCTCCGTGGTGGAGGATGGCTCCCCGCAGCAACTGATTGCCTCCGGCGGTCGTTTTGCGGCGATGTACGCCTCCTGGGATGAGCTGAATCAGGTTCAGGAGACTGAAGCCTAGAAGCTTTATCTGTCCCTCCTCCGAGCGGTGGTGTGCCGCTGTGTTGCGTTCTGAATTTTTTTGGGTTATCCTAGGTGAGTTGCCTACGGTATTCGCTGATAGGTCAACATCGGGATGTGGCGCAGCTTGGTAGCGCGCGTCGTTCGGGACGACGAGGTCGCAGGTTCAAATCCTGTCATCCCGACAGATAGCCCCGGTCCTCTGGACCGGGGCTTTGTCGTACCCGCAGTATTTCTGTTGCAGATGTTGAGCACATAGAGGCGACCCCCTACCCGCGCAGGAACGCGGGGAGGGGGTCGCTTTCGTATTGAGTTCAGATTGGGTTAGCCGCGCCCGGAGATGAGGGCGAGAATCGCCTCCAGGGGGCCGCGTCCGGCAATGGAGCGTGCCATGCGTGACCAGAGGGTGCAGAAGCCCAGGGCGATTGCGGCGCCGAGCAGCAGGAAGGCGCTCCAGTACACGGCGGTGCCCCAGCCTCCGGTGGCGATGTAGTGCTCCCCCACGGTGAGAGCCTTGACGGTGGGACCGGCGTAAATAATGATTCCGCTCAGCACAATGGAGGCGCTCAGCGACATCTGGCCCAGGCGTGCAATCGGGGTGAGCATTCCCGCCTGTGCGGAGAGCAGGCGCGCGCATTCGGCCCAGAAGTAGAGGGTTGCCGCGAGGTTTAGGGTTAGCAGCACCTGCGGGCTGTTGAGGAAGCCGAGCTCGGTGTAGGGGTTGAAGGTGCGGTAGACGGCGAGCGCCAGCACGGCGAGTACTACGGGGATTGCGAGCTTTGCCTGCAGGTTGTCGTAGAGGCGCACGAGTACGATGCCCAGACACATGACCCAGATGAGCTGGGCGCTTTGGGCGTGGTTGACGCCGTGGCTTGCGAGGAAGGGTAGCTGGACGGCGGTCCACGCATCTGCCTGGGCGGCTACGTCCATGAGCAGGGTGTAGGTCCAGGTAATGAAGGGGCTGGTGACTACCGCTAGCACTGCGATTGCCCACAGGGGCAGGTGCACGACGAATAGGGTCAGCAGGGTGAGTAGCGCCAGGTGCACGAGCATGTCGAAGGGCAGGGAGTAGGAGAAGCCCTGCGCGGGTACGGTCACGTCAGCTTGCGGCAGGTAGGTGACGCCCTGCATGAGTGCCACGCCCAGCAGAAGTAGCGCGAGGAATCGCACGATGGTTCCGGCGAAGAGTTGTGGGAAGTTCGCGGTGCGGGCGTACCGCCAGGCGGCGGCACCCAGGATTGCGGCGAAGAGCGGTTCTGCAGGTACGAGGGTCTGAGGAATCCAGAACTTCCAGGACACTGGGATCAGTTGCAGCCAGTATCCGAAGGGGATGAGCAGGCTGAGCACGGCGAAGGCGCGAGCAAGGTCGAGCCCGAGGTCGCGTCGGGTACCTCCGAGGGAGGCGGCGCGTGCCCCGCTACTGACGGTGGGGATGGGTTGTGTGCGCCCTGCTGCCATGTCCTCGCTCCTTGTAGTGCCGTGTTTGAGAGTCTGTGCGCCCTGCCAGGGTGTGTGCCCTGCTAGGGGATGTGCGTTGCCAGGGTATTGCCTACCCGGTGGTGTGTGCCGGATGCGCTGGCATAGGTGTTAAGTGTAACGGTGGAAGCTGTGTCTGCTCGGGTGGTGGCGCGGAGGTTTTGCTCTCATACCGTGTCTCTGTCGGCTGCTGGCTGGAGCTTCTTGCCCTGTTGGTGATGTTCAAGTGTTGTTGCACGAGGTTAGGTGTGTACCATTGGTACGTTCTTAAAGGTGGGGCAATCCCGCGGGAGCATGATTTCGCTCCTTTTACTGTCCCGGATTTGGGGACTTCTGGTGCTCTTCTCGCTTCGGGTACGACTCTGTCGGAAGGGTCGAGCCACGATAGCGGCCAGTTTGTGTCCATTTTCTGGATTACGTTGGTTGCGTTGCTGTCCCCGATTCTTTCGCGGCTGACGGGTAAGAAGATCCCTGATGTGGTTTTCCTGCTCATTTTTGGTCTGCTCATTGGCCCGAATATGTTCAACCTTGCCAGCAGTGAGGGCGGTATCCCGCTGCTGAAGGAGCTTGGCTTGGGCATGCTCTTTTTGATTGCGGGCTTTGAGATTAACGTGTCCTCGTTGCGTAGCCGTCAGGGTTATAGCGCTATTGCCACGTGGGTGGTGTGCTTTGCTTTGGGTATGGCGGGTGCGGCGGTTATTACGTCGTTCTCGCATGAGCTGAATACGTATATTGCGGTGGGTGTGGCGCTGAGTTCTACGGCTCTGGGTACGCTGCTGCCGATGTTGAAGTCTCATGGTGCCGCCGGTACGCCGGTGGGTAATGCGGTGCTGGTGCACGGCGCTGTGGGTGAGCTGCTGCCGATTTTCGCTATTTCGCTGTTGTTGTCGTCGCGTTCGCCGGGTATGGCGTTTGTGGTGCTGCTGGCGTTTATGGTGGTTGCGGTGATTACGGCGTTGATTCCGCACCGCCTGTTTGCGCATGTGCCGGGTCTGCGTCAGATTATGGCTGCGGAGGCGAACACTACCGGTCAGACGGTTCTGCGTCTTGCGATGTTCCTGCTGGCGACCCTGATCATGTGCACCGCACTCTTCGATTTGGATGCGGTGCTGGGCGCGTTCGCGGCGGGCCTGATTCTGCGTACCCTGACCCCTCCGGCGGCTCTGCACATGATGACTCGCCGCCTTGAGGTGGTTGGTTTTACGTTCATGATTCCGCTGTTCTTTGTGGTCAGCGGTATGGGCATTGATGTCTCTGCCGTGGTGGCTAAGCCTTTGGGTCTGCTTGCCGTGGTGGTGGGTATTCTGCTGTGCCGTGGTGTTCCGGTGCTTTTGGCGGAGCATTTCTTCGATACCCGTTCGGGGTTGACCGCTCGCGCGCAGAAGGCGCAGTTGGCGTTGTATTCGGCTGCGGGTCTGCCGATTATTGTGGCGGTGACGGAGGTTGCGACCAGTTCGGGTCTTCTGGAGGAGTCCACGGCGTCGCTGCTGGTTGCCGGTGGCGCGCTGACGGTTCTACTGTTCCCGCTGTGGGCGTTGGGTATTCGTCAGGCGTTTGGTTCTGCTGGACCGTCTCAGCAGGCGCCGAGCCGTAAGGAACAGATGAATGCTCTGAAGGCTCAGCGTAATGCTCAGACAAAGCTGACTACGGGTATGATTCCGGTGGTTCAGCTGAAGTCGCAGGCTGATTCCGAGACCCAGCCCGATTCTGAGTCCCAGCCCGATTCTGAATCCCCGGCCGATGCTCAGCCCGGCTCTGCCGAGGCTACGGACACTTCCGCTGGTTCTAGTGTTGCGTCCCGAGCAGCCTCTCGGGCTGAGGCAAAGAAGCGTAAGGGTTCTGCGGAAAATACGGGTTCTGCAGAGATCTAGTAGCGGCTACGGTACGGTTGCCTTCGGCGTTTTCAAGGTCGGGTTACAAACCGGTTTGAGCGGGTATCTCGCTTACAGTCACCGCAACCTTATGTGGGATTGAATTTATAAAACCACACAATACCAGGCAGTTAAAGCCCTGCAAACCAACATGCATCCCACATATAGGATCAAAACCCACCGCATCCCCTCTTGAGGCTGCGGTGGGTTTTTTGCACCCGAAAGACCCTATAAACCGCGGAAAGATGAGAATCTTCCTTAAATTCGGATTTTTTATGCAAATATTACAGAACATGACGTGTCTTAGCTTTCACGACTGACACTTTGTCCTATAAAATTGAAAGCGGACAGGGAATTTCCCTAAAACACACATAAACCAACATACATACACAGAGTCGCTTCCGCCCCAGCGGGAGCTGGAGCACCTCCCCTCTCACACACGGGAGGCGCCCCTTTCGGGAGTATCCGTGACGATACCCCCGGCGGCTCCCAACCACGGAGGAGGATCATATGGGTCAGAAAGGTAATTATTTCTAACCTCTTATCTCAAGGCCTCGCACTGAATCCTAAAGATTGTCTGCACACACAGTCATTTCCGAAGGAAATATCATGCACCAACTACTCCTCACCGCGAGCACTGGTGGCGTAGAGCTGGACTTCCCGGCCTGGCTCCGAATTACGCACTTCATCAATTTCATTATGATGGGCTTCCTGATTCGTTCAGGTTGGGAAGTTCTCGCCTCTCACCCCCGCCTGTACTGGAACAACCACTGCACCCCGGGTTCTGAGTGGATTAAGTTCACCAAGGACAAGGTCCCTACCACCCCCGGCGCATTTACTGCGCGCGATGACCAGCGCACCCTGTCTCCCCTGATTTCTCTGCCCGGTAAGGCTCAGATTGGTCTGGGCCGCGCATGGCACGCACTGGTCACCGTCATCTGGATCGTTAACGGTCTGGTATATGTCTCCCTGCTGTTCCTGACCGGTCAGTGGCGCCGCATCGTCCCGACCAGCTGGGACATCATCCCGCAGGCGTGGGAATCCATCCAGATTTACGCTGGCTTCCAGATTCCCTCGATTGAGCACTTCCAGCCGTACGACGCTCTGCAGCAAATCATGTACTTCACTGTGGTGTTTATCGTGGCACCGCTGATGATTGCAACCGGCCCGATTATGAGCCCGGCATTCTGCGGCCGCTTCCCCGGCTACGTGCGCCTCTTCCGTAACCGCCAGACCGCACGTTCCATCCACTTCCTGGGCATGGCGTTCTACTGCGTCTTCACCGTCATTCACGTGGCGCTGGTGTTCGTGGTTCACCCCCAGTACAACATCGCCCACATGATGCTGAACAAGCCCTACAACGAGGTGGACGCAGCACAGTTCGCTCAGGCAGTCACCATGCTCATTGGCGGCATTGTCTTCGCTGTGGCTCTGTGGATTTTCGCTTCGTACTGGTCCCTGCGCGACCTGCGATTCACCCAGACCTTCATTTGGGGTCTGACCCAGCCGATTCGTAACGTCCTGCTGGACCGTATCACCTCCCGTCAGGTGCAGAAGAAGACCTTCACCGATGCCGACATCTCGCCCTTCCACTGGGTTAACACTCGCCCGCCGACAGAGCGTGAGAGCACCGAGTGGAACCGCCTGAAGGAGCACGAGTTCGTTGACTACCGCCTGGAGCTGGGCGGCCTGGTGAAGGAATCCAAGTCCCTGAGCATTGACGAGCTCAAGCAGCTGGGCAAGGAAGTCAACATCACCATGCACACCTGCATGCAGGGTTGGACCGGCATCGCCAAGTGGGAGGGCGTGCGCCTGCGCGACGTTCTCGCACTGGTCGAGAAGACCGACGAGGCACGCTACGTTATGGTGACCTCCTTCGGCCACGTGGGCCACACCTACGACGGCCGCCCGACCGAACCCTACTACGAGTGCCTGGACATCTCCATGGCAATGGAAGATGAGACCATCCTGGCGTGGGGCATGAACGACAAGCCCCTGCCCGATGTGTACGGTGGCCCGCTCCGTCTGCGTGCGGACTCCATGCACGGCTACAAGATGGTCAAGTGGGTTCAGAAGATCGAGTGGATCAAGGACTACCACGATGTTGGCGATGGCCAGGGCGGTAGCCGCGAGGACTCCGGTCTGCAGCACTTCGACGCACGCGCCTAAGCACCTTTACGGGGCGCTACGACGCTAACCGTCGATACACCACCCTATAAAGCACAGAACGGTGGCGGGAAACATGGGCCCGCCACCGTTCGCTTATCTTCTCCGCCGCTTTCTACTGCTCTGAAAGATGCAGAAGCCAAGAGGGCATAAAGAAACCGCCCGGGAGCCTTAGCTCTCGGGCGGTTTCTTTAGAGGTTTGCCTTCTGGCGCTTTACCTTAGGCGTCGTAGATGATGACGTCCAGGGTACGGGGGCCGTGCACGCCCTCCACGCGGATCAGCTCGATATCACTGGTTGCCGACGGACCGGAAATCATGGTCACGGGGCGGGTGTAGGTGATACGCTCGATCGACTCGGGAACCAGCTCCACGACGGTGGAACGGGGCACCACGCAGATGTGGTGGTCGGGCACCAGGCTGATGGCGCGGCGACCCTCATCGGGGTTGGTGTTCAAGAAGATCGTGCCGGTCTCTGCGCAGGAGACGGTCGAACCGGTCACCACAGCGTCAACTGCGTCCAGTTCCTTCAGGGTCAGGCAGCCGGGCTTGAGGGTGCTACCGGAGTCGGTGACGCGCTTGCGGTCAGCGGTGTCAGCCGGCAGCCACTCCATGTTCAGGCCCTCGGGAACCACGTAGGTGGACTTTTCACCCAGGCGTTCTGCGATGACCTCGGAGATGTTCTCCTTGTTCGCGTGGAACACATTTGCCTTGTAGTCAATGAGGCGGTCGACGAGCATCTCAATGGTCTGCTCTTCGTTCAGCTCGCTGACGCGGCGGTAGTTACGTACGGGCTCGGGGGCGACGGGTGCGTCAGCCAGGGACGAGCGGATACGTGCGAGGATATCTTCCTTAGCAGAGGACATTAGTTGTTCTCCTTAGCTTCACGGGCTTCCTGAGCAGCCTTAGCGTTTGCAGCCGCTTCAGCTGCCTTACCCTTGTTAGCCTCGATGAGGGCCTGAATGTCAACGCGCTGTGCGTTATCGCGTGCCGGAGCCTGACCCTTCTCCTTCTTCCACCAGTTGCGGAAGGATTCCTTGGGGGGCTCGGGGATGTCGCGGTAAGCGGTCCAGCCGCCGACGATACCGGGAACAGCGGTGATCTTGTGCTTGCGGCCGGTAATGAGGCGGGACATGGGCAGACCACGCTCTGCAATCGACATCATCTTGCCGGAGGTGAAGAGCTTCTTCGCACCGAGCATCATGCCGTCCATCTGCGAGAAGGGAGCCTTCTTGTTGCCCTCGAACTCGCGGATAGCGTGCTTGGACTCGACGTCCTTAGCGCGCAGGTGCACGAGGACCTCGGGGAAGTTAATCTTCACGGGGCAGACCTCGTAGCATGCGCCGCAGAGGGAGGATGCGTACGGCAAGGAGTTGTTCTCTGCAGCCTCGATACCGGAGAGCTGCGGGGACAGAATCGCGCCGATGGGGCCCGGGTAGGTGGAGCCGTAGGCGTGACCACCTGCGCGCTCGTACACGGGGCACACGTTCATGCAAGCGGAGCAGCGGATGCAACGCAGTGCCTGGCGACCGAGCTCGTCAGCCAGAACAGCGGTACGGCCGTTGTCAATGAGGATGACGTGCATGTTCTGCGGGCCGTCACCGGGGGTCACACCGGTCCACATGGAGGTGTAGGGGTTCATGCGCTCACCGGTGGAGGAGCGGGGCAGCAGCTGCAGGAATGCCTCGTAGTCCTGGAAGGTGGGCAGAATCTTCTCAATACCCATGAAGGTAATGAGGGTGTCGGGCAGGGTCAGGCACGCAATACCGAAGTTGGTGCCGGAGACTGCCACGGTGGTGTTCAGGAACTTGTTACGCAGACGGTTACGCGATGCCTCTGCCAGTTCTGCCGGCTCATCGGTGATGTCCGGGTTAATACCCTCAATTTCGCGCAGGAAGATGTCGCGGATTTCGCGGCGGTTGCGGTGAATTGCGGGCACCAGAATGTGGGAGGGGCGGTCGTGGCCGAGCTGGACGATTTCTTCCGCGAGGTCGGTCTCAATAGCGTTGATGCCGTTTTCCTCGAGGAATTCGTTCAGGCCGGTCTCTGCGGTTGCCATGGACTTAATCTTGATGATTTCGTCCACGCCCTGCTCGCGGATCAGGTCCAAAGCAATCTGGTTTGCCTCGGTGGCGTTGCGTGCCCAGTGCACGTGGCCGCCTGCGGCAGTGAAGTTACGCTCGAACTGTTCGAGCAGCTCGGGCAGGTTCGCCAGAACGTAGTTCTTGACGGACTCACCGGTGTTACGCAGGTCCTGCCAGTCGGGCACCTCTGCGGTGACGCGTGCGCGCTTGTTACGGATCGCGTGGGTCACGAAGCGCAGGTTGGCGCGTAGCTGCTCGTTCTTGAGCTCTTCCTTCGCGTACTTGGGGAAGGGGGTTTCTTCGAAAATGTTGCCCTCGCCGTAGTGAACGACCTTGGGCATACCAAGCTGAATAGCGGTCATGAGGTCTTATCTTTCCTTAGGCGATTGAGAGCTCGAGGTGCTCGGCATCAATCTTGAGCGGGTTTTCCTTGGTGGAGGCGAGGATCTCAGCGAAGTGGATGGTCTTCACGTCGGAGCCGCGACGGGAGAGTGCGCCACTGATGTTCATCAGGCAGGAGCAGTCACCGCCGGTGCAGACGGAAGCACCGGTTGCTTCAACGTTGTCTGCCTTGTCGTTGACCATTGCGCCGGAGACGTCAGCGTTCTTGAAGGAGAAGGTACCACCGAAGCCGCAGCACTGGTCCATGCCCTCGAGCTGGGTGTACTTGATGCCTTCGACGGTGCGGACCAGGTCCTGCTGGCGGGTGCCCAGGCCGAGCATACGCATACCGTGGCAGGAGCTGTGGTAGGTGACGTGCTCGGGGAAGTAGGAGCCGAGCTGCTCGGCAGCGTTGGTGATGCCCAGGATGTCGATCAGTAGCTGGGAGAGCTCGAAGGTGCGGGAAGCAATCTGCTCTGCCTTCAGAGCCAGCGCTTCGTCGCCACGGCTACGTGCGACCATTGCCTGCTGGTGACGCAGGGAAGCAACGCAGGAGCCGGAGGGTGCAACAGCTACGTCCCAGTCCCAGGAGTCGAAAGCTTCAACGTGGTTCTTGATGACTTCGTAGCCGTCATCGAAGTAGCCCGAGTTGACGTGCATCTGAGAGCAGCAGGTCTGGTTCGGGGGGAAGACAACCTCGTGGCCCAGGCGCTCAAGAATTTCGACGGTGGCGCGTGCTACGCGGGGGTACATGCCGTCAACGATGCACGTGGAGAAGAGTGCAATGCGCATGACTTGTCCGTCCTTTCCTCTGTGTTCAGAGTTTCTCGGTCTCACCGCCTGCGTCTGGGGCAGGCGGGGCACAGTCCGAACAAGTTCGGTCTTCCAAAGAAGTGACTCAGATGTATTGAGTCGGGGAAGCTGGGCCGGATGGTTCCGGCTAATGTGCGCGCCCCAAGTGGAGGTGGGATGCGGTGGGATCAGAAACCGTGGTGATGTCTTTTATCTTTCTAGCCATTTAACACCGTTGGGCGGCTTTTCTCTAGTTGGAATAGCACATACTTTCCTTGTTAAATAACCGGTTAGGTCGACCTGACCTTAAGGTATATTTCCCTACCTTCCGGTACATGTGACCTCATCTCCCATGCACCCCCCGTAAGACCCCTATATTCTTTTCGCAGATTGAACATTTATCAAACACACAGAAGTGGACCATAAACCCCCTAGAAATCCGCCGTTCTGAAGATTTTATGGTTGTTTTATGGGGCTTTTCCTTTTTAAAACAACATTCTTTTCGGGTATATGCGTCCAAATGAAGACTCTCCCCTGGGTAAACCAATGACCCATACACCCAACTCGTGATGTATCTGAAAATATTCGAGTTTCAGAACCTGGAATTAACTATCAGAACCGCAATATTTCGGCAGTTTCACTGGAAGCGAGCCCAGGTTCCGGTCGCCTTCCACAAAAATGAGTCAGGTCACTTTTGGTGAAACACCACATTATCCGGTACTCTTCTAAACATGCGATCAATGGTCTGACCACATCCCCATGCAGGGAACAATGACCCGTTCCCCAGCGGGATTATCTATGGTCTGACCACACACAAGACACACCCTGAACCAAAGGAGTTCCAGTGGAAACTTATACCGCTGTAACCAATGCAGTGGGAGGTAGCCTCGGCCTCAGCGCGCTCGTGGCAACCATTCCCCTCCTCACCTTCTTTGTGATGCTACTGGGCGTTAAGGCACGCGCTCACTGGTCCGCACTCGTGGCACTGGCAGCATCCATCCTCGTAGCAGCGCTGGGCTTCCACATGCCCGCTGACCTCGCCGGCCTGAGCGCCGTCCGCGGCGCCATCTACGGCCTGGTCATCTGCTGGGTTATCCTCGGTGCAATCTGGTTCTACCAGCTCACCGTTCTCTCCGGCCGCTTTGAAGACCTGCGCCGCGTCTTCGACCGCCTCGGCGGCGGCGACCTGCGCATCCAGGCTATCCTCATCGCATTCTGCTTCGGCGGTCTGCTCGAGGCACTGGCTGGCTTCGGCGCTCCCGTTGCAATTACCGCAACCATGATTCTCTCCCTGGGCGTTAAGCCCCTTAAGGCTGCTGTCACCGTTCTGATCGCTAACACCGCACCCGTGGCATTCGGCGCAGTTGCTGTCCCGATTACCACCGCAGCTGACGTTGGCGGCAAGGACCCACACGTTATCGCAACCATCGTTGGTCACCAGGCTCCGTTCCTGGCAATGCTCGTTCCGCTCATCCTGCTCGTCATCCTCGACGGCATGAAGGGCCTGAAGGACGCTTGGCTGCCCGCACTGGTCATCGGCGTTTCCTTCGCTATCGCACAGTGGGTCACCGCCGCTACCCCCGCATACAACCTGACCGACGTTGTTGCCTGCATCGTCTCCATGGGCGTTGCCGTGATCTTCCTGCAGTTCTGGAAGCCGCGCGGCGTCGCAGGCGTTCGTGAACGCTACGGTCTGCCCGCACAGGCTGAAGAGAAGGAAGCTCTGCCCGCCGTTCGCGTCTGGATGGCACTGCTGCCCTACGTCATCGTCGTTGCAATCTTCGGTGTTGCTAACCTGCACGCTGGCCTGAAGGCATGGCTGAAGAGCTTCGTCATCAAGATTGATATCCAGGCTCTGAGCTCCCGCCTCGTCACCGCTGACGGCAAGCCCGTCAAGGACGCTGTCTACAACTTCGCGTGGATGTCCAACCCCGGCACCCTGCTGATCATTTCCGGTCTGGTTGTTGCTGTGGTCTACTTCTTCTTCAACGAGAAGGGCCGCTACGCCTTCAAGTTCCCGGCAATCTTCACCGAGTTCGGTTCCGTTGTCTACCGCATGCGCTGGTCCATCCTGACCATTGCTTCGGTTCTGGCACTGGCATACGTCATGAACTTCTCCGGTCAGACCATTGCTATGGGTACCTTCCTGGCAGGCCTGGGCACCGTCTACGCGTTCCTCGCACCGGCTCTGGGCTGGATCGGTACCGCTGTGACCGGTTCGGACACCAGCGCGAACGCACTGTTCTCCAAGCTGCAGGTGTCTGCTGCTGAGAACCTGCAGCACGCAGGTATCCACGGCGCAACCCCCGAGCTCATGCTGGCTGCTAACACCACCGGTGGTGTGGTCGGTAAGATGATCTCCCCGCAGTCGCTGGCTATTGCTGCTACCTCCGTGGACATGGAAGGCAAGGAATCCGACATCCTCAAGGCTGTCCTCCCCTGGTCCTTCGCTATGCTCCTGTTCGTCTGCGTCCTGGTCTTCCTGCAGACCAACGTGCTGTCCTTCATGATTCCCTAATCTGAAGCTCAGGTTTTAGAGAGTTCCTGAAGCATCCGCTTCACGAACAGTAGGACATTCGCCCCGGTTTGACCGGAGGCCACAGCGGGGCGGCGAACCTTCTCGGTTCTGCCGCCCCGCTTTTTATGCCCCTTATGACTCGACAGGTTGCCCCAATAGTTTGGGAGAACATGCTGAGTCGAGACTTCTTTTCGTTATCCGCCTCGTTATCAGGAGAGAGTATGCCTCGTTCTTTTGACGACACCCAGCCTGCAGAGGCGCCCCCTGTAGTTGAGCGTCAGCCGATTCTGGCGGACCGCAGCTACAGCATCATCCTGGAGACTTTTGAGCGTCGCCTGCGTCTGGGTGAGCTGCGTGTGGGGGATAAGCTCCCCTCCGAACGTGAGCTGGCGGCACGTCACGGCATTTCCCGCCCTTCGGTCCGTGAGGGTCTGCGGGTTTTGAACGCGCTGGGTCTGATTCGTTCCAGCACGGGTTCGGGTCCGAAGTCGGGTGCGATTATCATTTCGGAGCCGTCGGATGCGCTCAGCTGGGCGCTGCGCATGCACATTGCGACCCGTAGCCTGCCGGTGAAGGACGTTGTCTCAACCCGCCTGCTGTTGGAGGGCCCTGCGGCACGTGCGGCAGCCGCGGCACCGGATTCCCCGGAGCGTGAGGCGGCGCTGGAGCGGGCGCGCGTGCATCTGGCGGAGATGGATGAGCAGATCAGCGATGAGCGCTTCCATTTCTGCGATACGCGTTTTCACTATGAGCTCTCGAAGCTCGGCGGCAATATTGTGCTTGATACGGTGATTGACTCTCTGCACATGGCGACGATGAGCTATGTGCAGGAGGCAGTTCCTTTCTTGAAGGATTGGGAAGCGGTCAAGCGCACGTTGCAGCAGCAGCATTACGGCATTATTGAGGCGATTGCCTCTCACGATGAGCAGGCGGCCTACGAGCGGGTGTGCGAGCATATTACGTGGTTCTATTCGCTGTCTGACCGTGCAGCGGAGGAGCGGGCGCGGTTGCACCCGGCGCGGGATCTTCTGCACGAGGATTTGTGCCACGCAAACGTACACGATGAAGACGCTCACAACGGCTAAGGTGCGCCCCTCAATACCATAACCTCATATAGCTAAAGGGCGGTACCCCGGAAGAATGACCTTCCGGGGCACCGCCCTTATGCGCCGAGCAATTATTTCAGCGGGGCAATTATTGCAGGAGCTCAAGCGGCTGAACCTTCGTTGCCGCGTAGGCGGGCAATGCACCCGCCACGATGCCCACACCCAAGCCGAGGAAAGGAATCCCTAGGATAAGGGGCGGCAGAGATAGCGCCCATCCGTTGAGAAGGCACACAACCCAGGAACCGAGAATACCGAGGATGAAGCCTCCAAGAGCGCCCAGGGCCCCGAGGAGAGCCGCCTCTGCAAGGAAGCTGACCGCCACATCTCGCCGTCCCAACCCTAATGCACGGTTAATGCCGATTTCCCGGCGGCGTTCCCAGACCGAAATCTGCATGGTCATCACAATGCCGAAGCTTGTCGAGACGATAAGAACCACCAGAATAATGGTCGTAAGAGCTCGGCTATCCTTCGTCAAGGAAGCACGAAGAGTCACCGGTGAAGGCGGAATCTCAATGTTTGTATCAACGGGGGCGCGCTGCGGATCGAGTACCTGCTTGAGCTGTTCCGCGACCGTATCTGCACTTCCTGGATTCACGATAACGTCCATACCGCGTTGCAGGGTGTGGGCTTGCGGCAAGAAAGTGGAGGTGGTCGGCAGGATAAGAGCGCTACTGAGAGCAGCGTTTTTGCCGCCGTCACGGATAATGCCGAGCACGTAAGCTCGCATTCCGTTGACCTCAATCATGTTCCGCCCGGGCTCAGTACTGACCCCTAGCTCTTTCGCGAGGGCAACACCCAGATAGACGGTAGGCTCACCGGGGCGTTCGCGGGCAGGCTCCGAAAAGTGCCCTTCGACAATGTGCGCGCCTCGTGCTTTCAAACCTGCTTCTGAAACAATTGCGAGGGGTGTCTGTTGGCCCTCATACCCCGGCCTGTTCACTTGTGGACGCGTCGTCTGCGTATCTACGGTGACTGTACCGGCAGCTTTGACCTCTGGAACTTGGTTAACGCGCCAGAGCAGTTCATCCTCCGGTATATCCCAGGTCTGCGGCTGGAGGCGCACACCGAGCCGGGTGGAATCGTAACTGGCCAGCTGCGAGCTCGTGTTGAGCGCTGACGACTCGCTGACGCCCACCAGCATAATGATGGTGGTTGTTCCCGCGAGCATCGCCAATACCGTGAGCAGGTTGCGGCGCCAACGGTGAACAACTGCAAGGAGAGCGTAGTGAAGGTTGTTCCTTAGCATCTATCCTCCCCTGACAACGGGTTCTTTGAGCGTTTGGTGGGCCGGTTCTTCGGGGCTAGCGAGTTCGGGGCTAACGAGCATCCCATCGACCATGTGCAACTGCCGGTCGCAGCGAGCCGCGATATCGGGTTCATGGGTGATGATGACCAGGCTTTGCTTCTCCGCACGGCCGGCGAGGAGCAGATCCAACACCTTGTGAGAGTTTTCAGTATCGAGGTTTCCTGTAGGCTCATCGCACAGCAGGATGCGCGGGGCGCAGGCTAACGCACGCGCAACCGCGACTCGTTGCTGTTCACCACCGGACATGTTGCGTGGAAGAACCTCCAAACGGTGCCCCAAACCCACCTGTTCGAGTGCCTGCAACGCACGCTGATGTGCCTGACGGCCCGGTACGCCGCGCATCCGGAGGGTATGGGCAATGTTCTCGGTGGCGTTCAGATGAGCGATAAGGTGGTACGCCTGAAAGACAAAAGCGATGTGCTCACGGCGTGCTACAGTTCGCTCGGCGTCGCTGGCGGTGCCCATGTTTTGGCCCAATATTTTCAGCTCACCTTCAGAGGGCTGATCGAGTAGCCCGATGATAGAGAGGAGCGTAGATTTTCCGCTTCCGGAGGCGCCGGTAATGGCCACCGATTCGCCTTCATGAATGCTGAGGGTCGCGTTTTTTAGTGCCCAGGTGGAGGGCGGGAAGAAACGCGCAATATTGTGGCACTCGATATTAGGTTTTGTGGCGGTAGCGCTCGTGGGGAGGGCACGTTCTGTCTCGTGATGAGGCATTTTAGCGCTCCTTCAGCTTCACGACGGTACCTGCCTTGAGTTCTGCAGCGGGGTTGACGAGCTCGCAGATTCCGGCGGAGCACACGCCAAGGGTGACGGGAACGCTCTGACCGTTATCCAGGGTGATGGAGTGCGTTCCGTTTTCTTCGGTTTTGACGGCGGCTTCAAGCACTGCGAGGGCGTTTTCAGCGCCTCGGTTGAGAGTGACGGTTGCTTGAAAACGTGTTGATGCCGTCGTGTTTTCCGGCAAGTCGATTGTGATGGGGTAGCGTTTCCGTGCGGTAGCTCCCGGTGCGGAGGTATCGCTGTTAGGTCGCGCGCTGTTCTGCGCACCGTTGGAGGCACCTGCGTTAGCGCCGCCGTCAGCGTTAGTTGAGCCTTCGGGTGTGAGGGCCGCGCCCAGGGTGCCTTCGAGCGAACTTCCGTTATCGGTAAGAATCTGGACTTTCTGTCCCTCAGCGAGTTCATTGCTGAGAGCGCTACCGTCCGCGGAGAGTACCAGACGGTATCCACCCGCGGATAGGGTGCACAGCGCCTGAGTTGAGGTTTGGCCTTTGGTGCCGCAGCTGTTGTCTACGGTGTATTCATTGCCGTCAGCGAAGAGGTATTCAGAGAGCGGCAGTGCGGTGCTGTAGCGTCCTTCTTCGGTTCGGTCAGTATCCCCGGGAGGGTAGTAGCCACGATCCAGGTAGAAACGGTAGACAGCGTTGGCGGTTGCTTCGCCGTAGTTTCCTTCCTCATCCCAGATACTGTAGCCAAGCGATTCTAGAGCCTCTTGGAGCTGTTTAACATCATCGCCGCGCGCGCCTACGGCAAGGTCGCGGTAGGCGGGAATACTACCCTTGAACGCAATGATGGGACGCTCGTTGATAGTGGTGATAATTGAGCCGTTACTCAGCTGGGTACCCGCCTTGGCACCGTCCCTGGTCACCACTCCTTGAGGGGTTCCCACGGTGTAGCTTCGAGCGGGTGACACGCTAACTTCTCCCGAGTAGGTGCGGGTAACAGTCTGCGTGCTGATTCGGGTTGTTAGTTGCGCGGCGCGGGACGGTTGCGCATTGGATTCAACATTGGTGCGTAGCCCCGTATTAAGTGCGTAGATGGAGAACCCGCCGGTGATGACGAGCAGAATGACGAGCACCGGAACCAGGTAGGCGCGTATGGTTGCCGTCGTGGCGGCGCGGCGGGGGTTTTCTGAACTCTGCTGCGTGTTCATGGGTTCACCTTTCTGCGGTGAAATATGGGGCGGGACTAGGGGTAATTGCTGAGGGTAACAACGTGGCGGGGGTTGAATAAAGGGGTGTATCCTCTGCTCTCATCCGCGGGTGAACGCGGTTGAGAGCAGAGGACCGGTAGAAAATTTTCGCTAGAAAATGTCCAACGAGGAATCAGCGTTTACTGGTTGCCGTTGGCTAGTTGCCGTTGACTAGAGCTGCGGCACGCTCCTGTGCCTGACGTTCAATATCGCGTACTTCAAGGATGAGCGGCTCATGCTCATTGAGCCAGGTCGCAGCCTTTTCGTAGTAGATATTCTGTGCCTTAGTCAGGATTCCAGTAGACTTTTGGCAGTTGTAGTCAGCATGAGCTAGGGATTGCTCTTCCGCATTGGCGGCGGCATTGGCTGCCTTATACTTACCCCAGGTTTTCTCTGCGTAGCTGGGAGCATCTCCGAAGTGCTGGATATCGGTGTATCCGCTTTCTTTCATGCATGCACCGTAGGTGGTGTCATTACGGTAGTATTTCCCCATTTCTTCTACTGCGTTATTTTTGGATCCACCCACGATGAGCTCGTTAATGAAGTTGATGTATTTGAGGTAGTTTTCTGCTGAGCCAAAGACAGCCTCTGCCGCACGTCCCAGGCATGAATCTGTTGCCATGCCGGTCTGGGAACCGTTACTCATCGTGATGGTAACGGTTTTGCTGTCTGCGGCTTGGGGGTCGCCTTGAAATGCTTTCCGATATGCCGGGTTTTCCATCGCGGGTGCATTGCTGGAGCTAGCGTTGCCCTGCCGGGTGGATAAGTACCCTTGGGTGGCCGCTTCTTCGTTGGCGAAGTGGGCGTCACTCATCGCAAGTTCATGAACGGAGCTGCCGTCAATAATGTTCTGGCTACCGGAGTAGGTGAAGGACTTCTCACTCATGCACTTTTTGACTTCGTTAACGAGGGCCACGTTAATGTCCGGGGAGGGATTCTCGTAGCTTGCCAGGACATTGCGAATGTCTTGCTTAACTTCAACGGTGGTGGAGCAACTCGATACGCCCAGGCAACAGGCAATACCGATAAGGGCGAGGGGTGTGAAGGGCTTCTTTGCCATGAACTTCACCTTTCTCAAGCATCATTGATGGGCGAGAACCGGCAGTGATACGAGCGTATCGTGAGGGCTATCTACAGACCAGCTATATGGTGTAAACCTGCGTTTTGCGGAGTAGAAGCATCATGAGCCGATTACTAAGTATGATAGAGGACAACCCCCCCCGTACAATAGACACACAAGATGTATTTATGACGTATAGCACCTATAAGAATGCATGTAAAAGAGCTTATGGATTAAAGGGCGGTGCCCCGGAAGAATGACCTTCCGGGGCACCGCCCTTTAGCTATCTCAAAGACTTATTCAGCCCGAAATATTGAGTTTAGAACTTCGTGCCGGTCAGACGCTCATACGCCTCAACGTAACGGGCACGAGTCTTCTCCACAACCTCCTCAGGCAGGTGCGGCACGTTATCCGAACCGTCCCAGCCCGCCTCCGGGGAACGCAGCCAGTCACGCACATACTGCTTATCAAAGCTCGGCTGAGCATGACCCGGCTCATACTGCTGAGCGTCCCAGAAACGCGAAGAATCCGGGGTCAGAACCTCATCACCCAGAGTGATCTCGCCACGGTACGAATCAGTACCGAACTCCATCTTGGTATCCGCCAGAATAATGCCCTGCTCACGAGCAATCTTCTCCGCAGTGGTGTACAGGCTCAGGCTCAGCTCCTCCAGGCGCTCACCCACCGGCTGACCAACCTCAGCGTACAGCTCCTCACGGGTCACCAGCTCATCATGCTCACCCACCTCAGCCTTACCGGTCGGAGTGAAAATCGGGGTCTCCAGGCGGGAACCATCCACCAGACCCGCAGGCAACTTCACGCCAGCAATCTCACCAGTCTCGTTGTACACAGCCAAACCCGAACCGGTCAGGTAACCGCGCACAATGCATTCCACCGGGAACATGTTCAGGGAGCGGCAAATCATTGCTCGACCAGCCACAACATCCGGAACGTCAGTGGACAGCACGTGGTTCGGAACCTGCTTAAGCTGCTCAAACCACCACAGGGACATCTGAGTCAGAATCTTGCCCTTATCCGGAATCTCGGTGGGCAGAATACGGTCAAAAGCGCTAATACGGTCCGAGGCAACAACCATAACCGAACCGGCACGCAGCTCAGCGTCATCATTGACGGTCAAGCCGGTAGCATCAAAACGTTCCTCATTCGGAACGTACAGGTCGCGGACCTTACCGGAATAAATGTGAGTCCAGCCCGGGATTTCCACGGGGTTAGAACGAGAAGTCATGAGAATTTCTCCTGATGAGGTGGTGTGATGTGGATGCAAAAAGTCTGTGTAATTACAATACCGCGACAGGCACGGCTCCCGATAGTGCCAACCAGTCATCAATACGGCACAATCTTGAGAGCCCAACCTGCCCCGGTCGCCGCCGACAGCACCCCGAGCCGAGGAAATGAACCCGGGAAAAGCTGAGGCTGCGAGGGATAAAGAAGCGAGTGGCAAAGAAGCGACCGGCTCCCCCACCCTCAAGCGGGGAAGCCGGTCACCTTAGGTTTTAGCCGCGCGGGGCGGGAATGTGGATGCGGTTCTCCACAGCCTTCAGCGCGATGTCGGTGCGGTACTGCGCGCCAGCCCAGGAGATAGCGCGAACGCCCTCGTAGGCGGCGTCGCGGGCGGCGCCCAGGTTCTCACCGAGCGCCACGACGGCCAGCACGCGGCCGCCGGCGGTGTGGATTTCCTCGCCGGAAACCACGGTGCCCGCGTGAATCACGTGCACGCCCTCCAGAGCATTCGCCTCATCCAGACCGGAGATAACATCACCCTTGCGGGGAGTGTCAGGGTAGTTCTCAGCAGCCATAACCACGTCCACTGCGGTGCGGGGATCCCAATCCAGCTCGGTACCCTCAGAAATTTCACCGCGAGCAGCCGCACGCAGCAGCTGACCCAGCGGGGTGCGCAGACGCGCCAGAACCGCCTGGGTTTCCGGGTCGCCAAAGCGGGCGTTGAACTCGATAACGCGCACGCCGCGGCTGGTCACAGCCAGGCCGCAGAAGAGCACACCCACGAACGGGGTGCCGCGCTCAGCCATACGAGCCACGGTCGGGCGGGCAACCTTCTCCACGACCTCCTGCACGAAGCCCTCGGGCAGCCAGGGAAGCGGGGTGTAGGCGCCCATACCGCCGGTATTCGGGCCCTCATCGTTGTCAAAAATGCGCTTGAAGTCCTGAGCCGGGGACAGCGGCAGAACGTTCTTACCGTCAGAAATGACGAAGAGGGACACCTCGGGGCCGTCCAGGAACTCTTCGATGACCACGGTACCGCCAGCGTTGAAGCAAGCCTGAGCGTGCTCCAGTGCTGCGGTGCGGTCCTCGGTCACCACAACGCCCTTACCTGCTGCCAGGCCGTCGTCCTTCACCACATAGGGTGCACCGAACTCGTCCAGGGCAGCCTGCGCCTCAGCAGCATTCGTTGCCACGTAAGCGCGGGCAGTCGGCACGGAAGCCTCTTCCATGACCTGCTTAGCGAAAGCCTTAGAACCCTCCAGCTGAGCGGCAGCTGCGGAGGGGCCGAAAACATCAAAACCCGCCTCACGCAGTGCGTCAGAAACACCGGCGACCAGCGGCGCCTCCGGGCCAATAACGACCAGGTCGGCGTTCAGTTCGCGTGCCAGGGCGGTTGCCTGGGCGGGGTCATTCGCATCAATTGCATGGACGGGAACATCCTGGGCAATGCCGGCGTTGCCGGGGGCGCTGTGCACCTCGGTTACCTCAGGGTCGCGCAGAAGCGCTCGAATAATTGCGTGTTCGCGGCCGCCGGGGCCCAGTACCAAAACCTTCATGCTATTCAGGGTACCCGGTATCACTCTAAAAACGTGAGCTGGGCTCACTAAAAATGCGGCTCTTCTCATGTAGCGGCACATTCGTAAGAATGCACGCTAGAGAAGAGCCGCACAGCGCGGTAACCGAAGCTACCGAATCAAGCTAAAAGCACTAGATGAGGGCGGTAATGGCAGCCACACCACCGAAGACAATACCCGGGAGGTTCGCGATGATAATCGGAACATCCTTCTTGGGGCGCCACAGACCGTACAGAACCCACAGGGTGCAGTTCACCGCAGCGACCAGCGGCTGGATCCAGTCACCCTTGTGACCGTTCAGGTTACCGATAATCTGCGGGAAGTAGAAGACATACATGAGCACTGCGGTCACAGAAGCAACGCGAGCCAGGATGGGGAAGAACTTTGCGTGGAATTCAGAATCCACGCCCACGCCACCCTTGGGGGAGACGTTCTGTGCGGAGGTGTTTGCGGAGGTGTTGTTCTGCTCTGCCATGGATGTACTCCTTTACATGGTTTGCCGCTCACCAATCAAGAGTGAGTTGAGGGGTAAGGGGCATTAAGCGATGCATACTCGTACCGGGTCACGTCTAACTAGTTTCGCCTAGATATAGAGGCCCCGGGACTGCATCAATTGCGTACTGGATACATTACGCCCGTTCTCAGACTGCATATTGGGGCATGTCAGAGATGATGAACCGTGGATACACTCATAGCTCATCGATTGACGGGGTGGGGTTTTGCTCATCTGCCGCTGCCTTGGTCATCGCCATGTTCATGAGGCGGTACGTCGAGGCGCCAGAATGGTTCGTCGGGCGTCAATCGTGGTCGGTCCTATGCGGTGCTGGGTTTTTCGGTTCGTGCGGGCTGCGCCTCGCTCACTTACCTTAGTCTTACCCGTTGCGCTTGAGCACACTTCAATTATAAAAATGAATTACTCATAGCTTCAACTCGCAGTAAACGTGAATCTCTTCACAGGGCTCTCCCTCGACCGTGCCAGCCCATCCTAGCTCCGCGCCACCAGAGACAAATAGGGTCAAGCCGCACGCCCCGTTTAAACTAGAAGAATGACCAACAGCACCACCCCACAGGCAACCACTCACACCACCGACCACAGCAGCACCTTCGACGTAGAACTCGCGCAGCTCACCCGCAACAACTTCATTGAGGCACGCCACCGCGGCCGCCTCATCCTGCTGGGCCCCGACGGCGAAATTCAGCTTGCCCTCGGCGACATTCACGAGCCCTTCTACCTGCGCTCCGCCGCCAAACCGCTGCAGGCCATCGGATCCATGAAAGCGGGCGCACCCCTGCGCGGCTCCCAGGTCGCCATCGCCTGCGGCTCGCACCGCGGCACCTTCGAGCAGATGCGCGCCGTGCAGGACGTACTCACCCAGGGCAGCACCGAAACCAACCCGCTCACCCCGGCAAACCTGGCGCTCAAGCCCACGCTCCCCTCCGACAAGCAGGCACGCCAGGCAATGGTTCAGGCGAACCTTGCCGCTACTGCCCTGGCGCACCCCTGCTCCGGCAAGCACGCCGCATTCCTGTGGGCGTGCACCGCCAAGCTTGAGCGCGGCGACCTCGAAGAGGGATCGCAGAACTGGACTCTACACAACTACCTCGACCCCTCCCACCCGCTGCAACAGGTCATCACCGAAGAAATTGAGGCGTTCACCGGCGAGCCCGTAGCCGCAATCGGCGTTGACGGCTGCGGCGCACCCGTGCACGCCGTCTCCCTGGCCGGTGCTGCACGCGCCTACTCGACCCTGGGTGCGGCAATCCGCAACCTCGGGGCGGATGCGCGCGCCTCCACGGTCGCGACCGCCATGGTGGACTACCCCGAGCTGATTCAAGCGCCCGGCTCCCCCGACACCGTGCTCAGCGAAGAACTGGACGCGATCGTCAAGGGCGGTGCGGAGGGCGTGCTCTGCATTGGTCTGCGTTCGGGCGCGTCCGTGGTGGTGAAGATGAGCGACGGTTCGCACCGCGCCATGTACGCCGTGGCTCTGCGCGCTCTCGCCGCTGGCGGCTACCTGAGCGCCGAGGAATGCGAGCGCCTACTCGCGCTGGTAGTTCACCCGGTGACCGGCGGCTTCGTGGACGGTAAGCCGGTTGAGGTGGGCGAGCTGCGCGTACATGAGGAGCTTTTCACCCGCGAGGGTCTGGTTCCCGGCGCCCCGGAAGAGGACTAATCGTGGCGATTCGACGTAAAACTTCCGAAGCAGACGGCATGGCGGCGGTACGCGAAGTGCGTGCTTTCTTTGAGGCGCAGCGTGCGGCAGCCGGCGAGCCTGCGGATTCGCACGCCCGAGGCGAGTACCTGCTGAGCGCCACCGAGGTGGAGCAGGCGTTCGCCGCGCTCCCCCGTTCTGTGCGTGCGACCTTCGTTCGCTTCACCCTTGAGGAGCTTGCCACCCTCGCCCCCGGCAATAGTGTGGAGGTACGCGTACCCCCGCTGGGCGTGACCCAGTGCGTGGCGGGTCCTCGCCATACGCGCGGCACCCCGCCGTCCGTGGTGGAGGCGCGCCCGCTCGTGTGGGCGGCACTAGTGCTGGGTGCGTGTTCATGGGAGCAGGCGGTGGGTGCCGGTGCGCTTGATGCGTCGGGCGAGCGCAGTGATTTATCGGTGCTTCTTCCGCTCTTCTAGAATTTGCTACGAGCCCGCAGGTCCACGCAGTTTTCGTAATTTGGCGTGTTTGTTGCCTGTTCTAGTGGTCCATACTGAGGTATTTAGCGTATCCTTCACCACGTCTACATTGAAACCCGGTACACTTTTAAAGGTCTGGTGTATGCTACCGCACACACAGGCAGGTGCGAGTACAGAAACACACGTCCGTCTTGCGCCTGCGCAGACGCATCCGCAGTCCCAACGTCGAAAAGAAGTGAATTGATTCGCCCCGACGGAAAACTCACTCACGACCTCGATCCGATTGACCACGGCCCCAAGGACGCCTGCGGCGTCTTCGGTGTCTGGGCACCCGGCGAGGACGTGGCAAAGCTAACCTACTACGGCCTGTACGCACTCCAGCACCGCGGCCAGGAATCAGCAGGTATCGCAACCAGTAACGGCAAACGCATCCACGTGTACAAAGATATGGGACTCGTCTCCCAGGTCTTTGACGAAGCCACCCTCAGCTCCATGCCCGGCGACCACGCTATCGGCCACGCCCGATACTCCACCACCGGCGCATCCCACTGGGCTAACGCACAGCCGACTCTCGGTACCACCCCGCACGGCACGCTCTGCCTGGCGCACAACGGTAACCTCACCAACTCGGCTGATCTCTACGACCGAGTCATCGCTAAGAATGGCGGCAAGCCCCCCAAGCACGGCGAACTCGCCCAGGGCAACACCACCGACACCGCACTCGTCACCGCCCTGCTGGCGGAGCACGACTTCGACTCCCTCGAAGAAGCAGCACTCGACCTACTGCCGACCCTGCGCGGTGCCTTCTGCCTCACCTTCATGGATGAGAACACCCTCTACGCCGCACGCGATCCGCAGGGTGTACGCCCCCTCGTGCTCGGTCGCCTGGAGCGCGGCTGGGTTGTCGCATCCGAAACCGCGGCACTTGATATTGTCGGCGCGTCCTTCGTGCGTGAAGTTGAGCCCGGCGAATTCCTCACCATTGACGAGAACGGCCTGCGTTCCCAGCGCTTCGCTGAGGCTAAGCCCGCCGGTTGTGTCTTCGAGTACGTTTACCTCGCTCGCCCGGACACCACCATCTCCGGCCGTAGCGTCTACGAATCCCGCGTAGAAATGGGCCGTCAGCTCGCCCGCGAACACGCCGTCGAAGCTGACCTGGTCATGCCCACCCCCGAATCCGGTGTTCCGGCTGCTATCGGTTACGCCGAAGAGTCCGGCATTCCCTACGGTAACGGTCTGGTCAAGAACGCTTACGTGGGTCGAACCTTCATTCAGCCCTCGCAAACCATCCGCCAGCTCGGTATCCGTCTGAAGCTGAACCCGCTCAAGTCCGTGGTTGCTGGCAAGCGCCTCGTCGTTATTGACGACTCCATCGTTCGCGGTAACACCCAGCGCGCCCTCGTGCGTATGCTCCGCGAAGCCGGCGCGAAGGAAGTGCACGTGCGCATCTCCTCCCCGCCCGTAAAGTGGCCCTGCTTCTACGGTATTGACTTCGCCTCCCGCGCGGAGCTGATCGCTAACGGCCTGTCCGTGGACGAAATCGCCTCCTCCCTGGGTGCCGACTCGCTCGGCTTCATCTCCCAGGACGGCATGATGGCAGCCACCGAACAGCCCACCGAAAACATGTGCACCGCATGCTTCACCGGCGAATACCCGATTGAACTGCCCAGCGAGGAACGACGCGGCAAGTCCCTCTTTGACGCCGAAGAAAAAGGCAAGGGCGGCCCCCTTGCCGGTAAGGCGGCAGAGGTGACCGTGGAACGTCCCGTTCCCTCCAAGCCCGAGCACGCCGAGGCTGTCTCCATTGAAACCCGCGAAGGTACCGAAACTCTCGAAACGAAGTTCAACGCCTCCGACGTAGAAATCGCTGCTGACGACCCCGGCATGGGCATGTGCAACCCCGGCCCCGACGCCGACCTCGAGGCACTGCTCACCGAGCAGGACCGCACCCCCGCAAACTCCTCCGCTACCACTACCCCGAAGGAATCCTAATGAGCGAGAACACCACCACCGTAACCTACGCAAGCGCAGGTGTTGACGTAGAGGCTGGCGATCGCGCCGTTGAGCTGATGAAGGGCGCTATCAAGGCGACCCACAACTCCTCCGTCGTTGGTGGCGTGGGCGGCTTCGCGGGCCTGTACGACGTCTCCGAGCTGGTCAAGTACCGCAAGCCCTACCTTGCCACCTCCACCGACGGTGTGGGCACCAAGGTCGCTATTGCGCAGGCACTCGATATTCACGACACCATCGGTTACGACCTGGTCGGCATGGTCGTGGACGACATCGTCGTGTGCGGTGCGAAGCCGCTGTTCATGACCGACTACATTGCCACCGGCAAGGTCGTTCCCGAGCGTATCGCTGACATTGTGCGCGGTATCGCTGGCGCATGTGCACAGGCTGGCACCGCCCTGGTTGGCGGCGAAACCGCTGAGCACCCCGGCCTGCTCGCAGAAGACGAGTACGACGTTGCGGGCGCAGCAACCGGTCTGGTTGAGGCTGACGAGCTGCTCGGCCCCGAGCGCGTACGTGAGGGCGACGTGCTGATTGCTATGGCATCCTCCGGTATTCACTCCAACGGCTACTCCCTGGTCCGCAAGGTCCTGAATGTTGCCGGCTGGGGTCTGGAGCGCCAGGTGGACGAGCTGGGCCGCACCATCGGTGAAGAGCTGCTCGAACCCACCCGCGTGTACGCTGCAGACTGCCTGGACCTGGCGGCAGCATTCCCCGTCAACGGCGAAGACGGCACCACCGGCAGCGGTGTACGCGGCTTCTCGCACGTGACCGGCGGCGGCCTGGCTGCTAACCTGGCTCGCGTTCTGCCTCAGGGCCTGGAGGGTCGCGTGGACCGCTCCACCTGGCAGATTCCCGCTATCTTCTCCCTGATTGGTTCGCTGGGCAACGTGCCCCTTGCCGACCTGGAGCGCACCCTGAACCTGGGCGTGGGCATGATCGCTATCGTTGACCCCTCCGTGGCTGAGGCTGCTACCAAGCGTCTGAACGACCGCGGTATCCCCTCCTGGATTATGGGTGACGTTGTTGCCGCCGGTGAGCCCGAGGCTAACAACCCCGATTACGTTCAGGGCGCTAAGGGCGTGGACGGCGGCGCGGTTCGCCTGCTGGGCTCCTACGCTTCCTAAGGACGCTTTCTCCAGTAGGTAGCGAGCGCCAGCGTGCTGGTGCTGATGATTCTATAGACCGGGGCGGTCACCAACGCGGTGGCCGCCCCGGTCTGTGTGTGTCTACCGGCGGTGCGTGCTGTCCAGTGTATTGATGCCAGCTTTTTATTTATTTTCACGCGCATTTCAGGCTATTTTTATTTTTTGCTATCAACTGCATTTTTAATGCATTCTAGTGCTTACACCACAGTGTTAAAACATTTATTTCTCTCCCCTGTCAGCAAGAGGTACCGCATATCCCGCCTCACATATTCCAACCTTCAAGCTTTACTTACATAAACTCTCAATCATTGGGCGCTATTCAGCCTCCAGAGGTTGATTTTCTGCACATTAACCCGTGAAAAGCACCTCAAAAATCCCTCAAGTTCACCTTGAAGTGATACCTTAGAAATGTACGTTGCACACCGTCCAAAAAAGGGTTCTTTCGGTACGAAAAAGGGTCTACAAAACACTATTCCCTCACCCCATTCATTACTTCAGCGCGCCCAAAAACAGGCCCCTTTGCCGCCCCGTAAAACCCTATGCGCACCTCGTGCACCTACAGACGGAAACACCAGTACACATCACACAGTTCGCATACCACCTACATCAGGAGAACCAGATGAGGCTTCCATACATCGGTGCGCAGCGCACCGAAACACCTCCTCGCCCCCGCATCGATAACCACTGCGTCGATAACCGCCGCCGCAAGCGCCCCGCACGCGCAGCACTGAGCCTGCTCGCCGCCGGCGCCGTCCTCTTCGGAGGCGACCTACCCGCCGTCCTCGCGCAGGCACCCAGCGACGAAGCCATCCTGGCAGCAGCTCAGGCAGCGCCCCAGATTGAAGGCCCCGTCAGCCCCCTCACCCTCACACGCAACGGCGTAGCACGCCCCACCACCCCCACCGCGGCAGCCCCCGGCACGCTTCCCCAGCAGAACTTCGACCGATTCATCGTCACCTACACCGACGAAGCCAAGCAGCGTAAGCAGCAGAACGAAGGCAATCGGGATGCAATCCAAGACATTGCTAATGACGTTAAAGACACCGTTGATGTTGCCAGTGAATCTCTGAACGTTGACACTCAAATCCTGCGCAGTACCTCCACCGATGACGCCGTCATCCAGACCTCCAAAACCCTCAACAAAAACGAGGCGAAGGAGTTCATGGCGAAGGTCGCCTCCGACCCGGACGTAGCCTCCGTCGAGCCCGACTACATCAACTACCCCGCCGCAGAGGGCGACATCACCTTCCAGTTCAACGACCCGCAGTACAGCAAGCAGTGGAACCTCACCAACCCCACCACCGGCGTTCAGAACACCGGTAATGCGCGCCTGCGCCGCGGCGCATACGTGAAGGTCGCCGTACTCGACACCGGCTATGTGCCGCACCCCGACCTGGTCACCGGCATGGCGAACGGCTACGACTTCATCAGCGACCCGCTCAGCGCCCGCGACGGCAACGGCCGCGACCCCAACCCCAGGGATGAAGGCGACTACGCACCCTACAACCTCTGCAAGGATCAGGCGAACGCCCACACCTCCACCTGGCACGGCACCAGCGTTGCCGGCATTATCGGCGCCCGCGGCAATAACGGCATGGGCATGGTTGGTACCGCCGACCTCGCCCGCGTACAGCCCGTGCGCGTGCTGGGCCGATGCGGTGGCCGCACCTCCGACATTGCCGACGCCATCATTTGGGCTGCCGGCGGACACGTTGACGGCGTGCCGGACAACACCTACCCCGCCAAGATTATCAACATGTCCATCGGCACCGTAACCCAGTGCCCCGCCGCTTACCAGCGCGCCATCAACATCGCCCGCTCCAAGGGCGCAATCGTGGTCGCCGCGGCAGGTAACGGCAACACGGAGGCGTCCAAGTACGCGCCCGCCAACTGCATGGGCGTCATCACGGTTGGTGCAACCACCAAGGCTGGCACGCGAGCTTCGTTCTCCAACTACGGCACGAGGGTTAACATCTCGGCACCGGGTGAGGACATCCTCACCCTGTCCATGAACAGCCTCGACCGCCCTGATAACACTAAGTTCAGCTACGACTATGAGAGCGGCACCTCCATGTCGGCACCGCACGTCTCCGCTCTGCTGGCACAGCAGCTGGTCAACGGCACCTCCATGACCACTAAGCAGGTCGAGGAGGCGTTCACCCTCATGGGGACGAACCGCATCAAATGCGATAAGTACTTCTGTGGACGAGGCATTATCAACAGCTTCAAACTGGCTAAACAGGCTGGAAACCTGGACGCGAACGGTAGGGTGACCTACCTGCGACCGCGCAAGACGATTAAGGTGATCTCTAAGGGACTGAGCGCAGGCGCATCTAACACTAAGATTGCCGATAGAGCCGCCGCCGACGAGGCAGCCGAAGCAACCGCAGAAGCTCTCACGGCAGGAGCCAACGGCGAGAGCCTCACCGGTGACTACGACCGGATTCCCGGCGCGCCCGCCATGGAAATCCCCGAAGATGCCCAGGTCTACGACCTGAACGGTGACGCCGAGCCCATCACCCAGGACGAACCGCTGGTCACCAACCCCGCGCAGAAGCCCCGCGAGGTCAATGAACAATAAGCTATCCGCTACCGGCTCCGCACCAGGCCCAGTCGACAGCGCATAGTAAAAGCCCCCGATGAGAGAACTCATCGGGGGCTTTTCGTATCTAAAATCAGTTTTGACTAGCGGTGATTACCGGTCGCGAAGCCCAGGTAGCCAGTGTTCGGGTATGCACTGCTCGGGTAACCGCTGCTCGGGTAGGTGTTCGCAGAAGCACCGTACCAGGAGCGGTAACGGGAGGTGTGACCGTGACGCGGACGCGACGGATAGGAGGGGCGAGTCACCGGGCGGGACGGGCGGGTCCTGGCCTTCGGAGCCGGGGTCACCTTCGGTGCAGGAGTTGCCTTAGGTGCGGGGGCCTGCTGACGCTTAGCGTCCTCTTCAGCCTTCTTACGTGCGGCCTCCTCCTCAGCCTTCTTGCGTGCCGCCTCAGCCGCGGCGGCATCGGCAGCCTCACGGTCGGAGCGGACCTGCTGAACCGCGCGCGCCGCATTCACAATGCCGGAACCGCACGCGGACTGGTCGCACTCAACACCCTGAGAGGTGGATTGCAGAGCCTTCTTCGCCTGAGCATACGTCAGCTTCGGGTCGACCGACTTCATGAGCGCCACAATACCGGCAACATGCGGTGCCGCCATGGAAGTGCCCTGGTACTCGGCGTAGTCGGCCTTACCGGGAACAGTCTTACCGGCGTTCAGGGTGGAGAGAATACCGCCACCCCAGTAGCGGCGGTCGCCACCGGGTGCGCTCACGTCCACGCGGGAGCCGTAGTTAGAGAAGTAGGAGCGCTTGCCATTCTTATCGGTTGCGCCCACATTGATGACGTCCTCGCAGTTGCCGGGGCTGGACTTCGAGGCATCAAAGTTGTTGTTACCCGCCGCGACAACCACGATGGAGCCGCGCTTATTCGCCTGAGCAATCGCCTGGCGGTACGGGGTGGTGCAGGTGCCCTCGCTACCGATGGACATGTTAATGACCTGGGCGGGGTTCTGGTTTGCCGGAACGCCGCGCACGCTACCGCCAGCAGCCCAGATAATACCGTCGGTGATGTCCGAGTCGAAGCCGCCGCAGGCGCCCAGAACGCGCACGGGCACAATCTTCGCCTCGGGTGCCACACCGGCAATGCCTTCGTTATTGTTCGCGATAGCGGCAATGGTGCCCGCCACGTGGGTGCCGTGCCAGTCGGAGGCGGTCGCCTTCGAACCGGTGAAGCACTGGTTATCTACGGTCCAGTTGCCAGCATCGGTCGGGTCGGAGTCGCGGCCGTTACCGTCGTTGGAGAACGCCGACTCGGCAATGAAGTCGTAGCCGGGCAGCACGTTAGCGTCCAGGTCCGGGTGGGCGGTAATGCCAGAGTCCAGCACCGCCACGGTCACGCCCTTGCCGCGGGTGGTGCCCCACGCCTCCAGGGCGGAGATGCCCTTCTCACCGGTGAGGGACCACATTCGGTTCATCTTCGGGTCGTTGATCTTGACGGTCTCCGAGGTGTTATCCACGGTGGCGTAGCGGCGCATATCTGGCGACACGGAGGCGACCTTGGAGTTCGCGCTCAGGGCGTCCATGTACTGCTGGGCCTGAGCGGGGGTGAGCTCCGCGGAGGTGGTGACCACGCTGGCATCCAGCGCGGTGGAGCGGACGTAGCTGGTCTTAATGTTCAGCAGCTCGTCAATGCTCTGCACCTCGGAGGTGATACCCGCGTAGAGTGCATCGTTCCAGGTTGCCTGCTGGGTGCCGGCGGCCGCGGACCAGTCAATCTGATCTGCGGTGGCATCGGTGGAGGCGGCGTTCTTCGCCTCATCGGTGTAAGTGATGATGAAGCGGTTGTATGCCACGGGCGCGGACTGGGTGGTGTTAGAAGCCTGTGTCGCCACAGAAGCCTGGGTTGCGTGGGTAGCCTGCGCGGTGGGTGCCGCCACGGCGGGGATCACGCTTGCCGAGAGCAGGCAGGTTGCGGTGACGAAGCTCAGCAGGGAACGCTGTGAGGAGCGTGCCTGCGAGGGGCGAGCAATGCGAAGCATGGACGTCCTTGAGGTGAGTGGTACCGGGTGCGCACGATGCGGCGTAGCGTTGCGTCTCGCGTTGAGGGCGTGTGCTCGGTACGAGTGAATACGGAAGAGTGAGGTGTTGGTGCATTGTGTGTGCTGTGAAGTGGTTCCACAATGTGCGTGCACGGGTACGCACCGTGAGATACTCTAGCACCCTTTTTCAGTTACTTTATGAATAAAATAACCTTTGTGATGCAGGTCATTTTATGCATAGATGAGTAAAACTTAAATCACTACTTTAAGTCGCGAGAATATTCCGACTAGGCATTTCTTTATCTGCATTTACATGAAAGAAAAATCTCATTATTTACGCCACACTATCGAGTTTTAGCCCCGCCAAACATAGAAAAAGGTGCTAGGATAGCGATATCTCACCACATAAACTACTTCCGATGAACTCCCGCACGGGGGTTTAGAGAAAAATACACATCAATGCAGTGATGTGCATTTTCTTTTTCTATTCGCTCCTCACAAGCAAATATGCAAAAGAATGCAAATATTTTCTCGAAGGTGCATTTATGTGAGTGGATGACCAACCCACTTGCCGCTTCCGGCACTCACATACGCAAAGGACCCCGATGTCTTTTACCACTCACCCCTCAGCGCGCGGTGTCGCACGCACCGCGCTGAGCCTGGGCACCGCCGCAGCACTCGTCACGACCCTGGGCGCCCCCGCATCCTTCGCGGCACCCGCCAAGGCTAACGGAGCCGAGCGCGCCAAGGCGCACACCACCATTTCCTCCCTCAGCTCCGCACAGCAGAAGGCAGGCTTCAACCGATTCGTTATCACCTACACCGATAGCGCTCTGAACGCAGGTGGCATCAACTGGGCAAGCCCCGCAGGCACCCAGGTTGCCACCTGGAACGACGGCCTCTACCAGGGTCTCACCTCCGAGGTGAAGAGCGTCGATGACCTCTTCAAAATCAAGACCAGCTACGTACGCACCACCGCTCAGAAGGCAACCGTGGTGACTCTCTCCTCCAAGCTCACCGCGGAGCAGGCAGAGAAGTACATGGCGGCGCTGAGCTCTAACCCCTCCGTCGCGTCGGTTGAGCCCGACCTGCTGCGCCGCTCCAACGCACGCACCCGTACCGCCGCAAACTCCAAGGTCGCTCAGGTAGCCCAGGCTGCCCAGGCGTCGAACCAGGTTGTGGCGCCGAACGACACCCTCTACCCGCAGCAGTGGAACCTGCACGGCACCAAGGGTCTGGCTACCCCCGAAGCGTGGAAGACCACCCAGGGTGCCGGCGTGACCGTTGCTGTGATTGACTCCGGCATCGTCAAGCACCCCGACCTGGACGCTAACGTCCTGCCCGGCTACGACTTCATCACCGAGCCCTCCATTGCTCGTGACGGCAACGGCCGCGACTCCGACCCGACCGACCAGGGCAACTGGGAAGAAGCGGGCGTCTGCGGTGCTGATGCAGAGGCAAGCGAGTCGAACTGGCACGGCACCCACGTTGCCGGCTCCATCGCGGCGATTATGAACAATAAGCGCGGTATCGTCGGCGTGGCACCCTCCACCAAGATCCTGCCCGTGCGTGCCCTGGGCATGTGCGGCGGCTACGACTCCGACATTGCGGATGCAATGGTTTGGGCAGCCGGCGGCACCGTTGAAGGCGTTCCTGCGAACTCCAACCCCGCCAAGATCATTAACCTCTCCCTCGGCGGCGAAGGCACCTGCCCCGCAACCTACTCCAAGGCTATTGCTGAAGTGAACAAGCGCGGCGCGATTCTCGTTGTCGCTGCTGGTAACGATGGTCAGGACACTTCCAAGGTCGCTCCGGCTAACTGCGGCGGTTCGATCGTGGTGGGCGCTACCGACCAGAACGGTAAGCGTAGCGACTTCTCCAACTACGGCAAGATTGTTGATGTGAGCGCTCCCGGCAGCAACATCATGTCCACCGTGGATCTGGGTACCACCGTGTCCACCGGCGCAGGCTACACCGAGTACGACGGCACCTCCATGGCAGCACCCCAGGTTGCTGGCGTGATTGCTCTGATGAAGTCCGTGGATCCCTCGCTGAACGCTGAGCGTGCAAAGCAGATTCTGAAGCAGAGCTCCAAGCCGCTCACCTGCGATGTGAACGGTTGCGGTTCCGGCATTGTGAACGCCGCGAGCGCACTGGCTATGGTGCAGGGCAAGAAGGACCCGAACCCGCAGGCAAAGCCCTGGCCGAAGCGTGCCCCCAAGCACCCGACCCGTGCGGCTCGTGTTGGTTACGTGACTAACCCGGCTGTTAACCACAACCCGCCGTTCCTGATTACTGCTCACGGCCTGATTCCCGGTCAGTAATCGGCATGTTGCCAGCTCGGAAGCCGGTGAGCCAATAGGCTTCTGAAGGATGCCACATACAAAAAGCCCCCGTTGAGTTTTTGAACTGCGCCCCGAAACTTGGACGCTATAAATACTAGCCGCTATGCAGCTTCCTGCAGGGCCTGATCCCGGTACTCTACCGGAGTCAGGCCCTTAAGC